>Ga0209415_10019785_pt1 | contig 10510 bp, 10 predicted proteins | sample PeaSoiSIISIP2007_FD_187696 | JGI IMG/M metagenome (GOLD analysis project Ga0209415, IMG submission 187696) | Peat soil microbial communities from Weissenstadt, Germany - SII-SIP-2007 (SPAdes) (version 2) | ecosystem: Environmental > Terrestrial > Soil > Wetlands > Peat | place: Germany...
AGCGGACGACGGGATTCGAACCCGCGACCCTCACCTTGGCAAGGTGATGCTCTACCAGCTGAGCCACGTCCGCTTGTTGCGCCGAGATTCTAGCAACGGTGCCCCGGGCGGACTCCGACTCCGACTGGTTACGATTTGCCGGTCTCCACCTCCGGGTGGCCCCGACAATGACATCGAACCTGGTCAGGCCCAGTGCCCGCCGTTTCGTTCGGCCGCTTTCACCAGCTCGGCGAAGGCATCTGTCAGCTGGTCGCCGAGATGTGTGACTTCGGGTACGAGCTCTCGGCAGCCCAGGATCCCGACGTAGAGGGTTCCCTCGTAACTCGCCACTGTCACGTTGAGTCCCACCCCCTCGATGATCGGTCCGATCGGGTAGAGCGCAACGAGACGCGCCCCCGCGCACCACAATGCGAAGTCCGGGCCGACGATGTTCGAGACAAGCACGTTGAAAAGCGGAGGGAGGTGGTCGAAGAGGCGCAGGTTTCCGGCGAGCCGTGCGATCCGTGATGACAGTGCCGGGAACGCCAGTTGCGCCCAGCCTTGGATGAGCTCCTCTGAAAGCACTCGGGCTTGGTCCTTGGCCAAGCGCGTCCCGGCCGAGATCGTCGTGTAGCGCTCGACGGGATCGGCGATCTGTGTGGCCAAAGACACGAGCATCGCCGACACCTTGTTGCCGAGCATCCCCCGGTCCGCTTCGGCCCTTCGGGACATGGGCACCATGGCCACGACCGATTCCTCGAGACGATCCCCACGTTCGGCCAGCAGCCGGCGCAGTGCGCCCGCGACCGCGGCCAGCACGACGTCGTTCACCGTTCCCCCGAAGACCCTCCGCACCGTTCGGATCTCGTCCAGGCGCACCTGGGCGAAGGCGAAACGCCGGTGCGGGGACAGTGCGCCGTTGAGTGACGTACGAGGCGCCCGGAACGGTGCCGGCGGCGGTACGACGTTGTCCTCCTCGCGGAGTCGGCGGTTGCGCTCGGCCAGGTCGTGCACGGCACCGACGGTGCGACGAAGTACTCCGGCGGTTCGTTCGGGCTGGCGGACGAGCGAGGACATCGCCGAGCCGACGAGCTCGGCGTCGGTGGGGATCGGTTCGGGCCGCCACGGCCGCGTCGAGGGTGAAACCGCTCGGGGCACGGGGCCTGAGTCGAGGAACGACGCCACGACCTCGACTCCCGAGGCACCGTCGAAGAGCGCATGATGGACCTTGGGGACCACCGCGACATGGCCGGACTCCAGTCCCTCCACCACGTGCATCTCCCACAACGGGCTGCTCTGGTCGAGGGGACGACCGGCGAGATCGGCCACGAACGCCGCCAGCTCCGCTGGTCCTCCCGGCGCCGGAAGGCTGGCGCGGCGCACGTGATAATCGATGTCGAAGTTGGGGTCCTCCACCCACACCGGGTGGTGCAGCCCGAAAGGTACGCGCACGACCCGTCGTCGCAGCGGGGGGACGAGATGGATGCGCTCGTCGACAACGGCGCGCAATCGATCGACATAGCGCGTCGCGACGTCGCCTGCGGCATCGGCGGCGGCCGGGTCGAAGACCATGACCGCTCCGACATGCATGTGCATCGTGGCGGTCTCGAGCGCCAGGAAGGCGGCATCCATCCCGCTGAGACGCTCCATCAGGGCGCGGCCTTCCCGACGACGACCATGCCGGGATACCCGGTCATCGACCCGTGTGGCCGAAGCCACCGAGGCCGCGCGCCGAGCCGGGGAGCCCGCCCTCCGCCACCTCGACGAACTTGGCCTCCTCCACAGGCTGAATGACCAGCTGCGCGATGCGGTCCCCGCGGTGGACCTCGTACGGGGTCGAAGGGTCGGTGTTGACGAGCAGGACGCGCAACTCATCGCGATAGCCGGCGTCGATGAGACCGGGGGTGTTCAGACACGTCACGCCGTGGCGCAAGGCGAGACCGCTCCGCGGTTGCACGAAGCCGGCGTAACCCGGAGGGATGGCGAGTGCGACTCCTGTGGGCACGAGCGCCCGGCCCCCACCTGGAGCGAGTTCGGCGTCTTGGCGTGCATAGAGGTCTGCCCCGGCGTCGCCCTCGCGCGCGTACGAGGGAGCGGGCAGGTCAGGATCGAGGAGAATGAGGGGAACCTCGAGCACCGCACGACCCTACTGTCCCGTCGGGGTCGCGCCCAGCGCCCGACAGCGGCCCAACGAGGGGCGCGTATCCGCAGATAGCATCCCCGAGGTGCTCGTTTGGATGGACCTCGAGATGACCGGGCTCGACCCGACCCGCCACATCATCGTGGAGATCGCCACCCTGATCACCGACGACGATCTCGGGGTCATCGCCGAAGGTCCCGACGTGGTGATCCACGCCACGGCGGAACAACTCCAGGCCATGGAGCCGGTGGTGCGGGAGATGCACTCCCGCTCGGGTTTGACGGCCGCGATCGAGGCTTCGACGGTCACCCTCGAGGAGGCGGGGCGCCAGACCCTTGATTTCTTGAAGGTCCACGTCCCGGCCCGGGGCACGGTCCCGTTGTGCGGCAACTCCATCGGGACCGACCGCCGGTTCCTGGCCGCGCACCTGCCCGAGATCGAGAACTGGTTGCACTACCGGTCGATCGACGTCTCCACCATCAAGGAGCTATGTCGGCGTTGGTACCCGGCCGTCCTCACCCAGGCTCCCTCCAAGAAGACCGCGCACCGGGCCCTCGACGACGTGGTGGAGTCCGTGGCCGAACTCGCCTACTACCGGAAATCCATCTTCGCCCCGCCACCCGTTGTGCCGGGACAGGACGACGCGTCGACTGCGTTCCCGCCGACGAGTCCGGTGCCCTAGCACACCAACCCACGCGCGAAAGGAACGAGATGGATCTCCGCACCCTCGGTCGGACCGGCATGCGAGTGTCTCCGTTGTGCCTCGGAGCGATGATGTTCGGTGCGTGGGGCAACCCCGATCATGAGGAGTGCATCCGCATCGTCCACGCCGCACTCGAGGCCGGTATCGACTTCATCGACACCGCCGACGTCTACTCCGGGGGCGAGTCCGAGGAGATCGTGGGCAAGGCCCTCGCAGGAGGACGGCGCGACGGTGTGATCCTGGCCACCAAGGTCCACGCTCCGATGGGCGCCGATCCCAACATGTCGGGGAACTCGCGACGCTGGATCACACGAGAAGTGGAGTCGAGCCTGCGCCGATTGCGGACCGACTGGATCGACCTCTACCAGATCCATCGGCCCGACCCCACCTGTGACATCGACGACACCCTGGGGGTGCTGAGCGATCTCGTGCACCAGGGGAAGGTCCGTGCCATCGGCTGCTCGACGTTCCCCGCCGATCTCATCGTCGAGGCCCACTGGACGGCCGAACGGCGCGGACGCGAGCGCTTCGAGTGCGAACAACCCCCGTATTCGATCCTCGCCCGCGCCGTGGAGTCGGCGGTGCTCCCGACGTGCCAGCGCTACGGGATGGGCGTCATCGTGTGGAGCCCCCTCAACGGAGGCTGGCTCACCGGCCGCTATCGCAAGGACGCCCCCCTGCCCGAAGGCGGGCGGGCGAGCCGCGTGCCCGACCGCTTCTCGCCGTCGAGACCCGAGGTAAGCGCCAAGCTCGACATGGTGGAATCCCTCGTCGAGCTGGGGGGCGAGGCCGGCGTCCCGCTCACCCACCTCGCCTTGGCCTTCGTTCTGGCACACCCTGCTGTGACGTCGGCCATCATCGGACCCCGCACCATGGAGCAGATGACCGGCACGCTGGGAGCCCTCGACGTGGCGTTGTCCGACGAGGTTCTGGACCGGATCGACGCGGTGGTCGCCCCCGGCACCACCATTGATCCATCTGATGCCGGGTGGACACCGCCCCATATCGCCGACCCCTGGCGCCGGCGCCGGCCCCTGCCCACTCGAGCCGGCACCCGCTGAACCCCATCCCAGCACGAAAGCGATCACCCATCATGTCCGACACCGCTCTCCCGTCGATCGAGGAGGCGACCCAGACCATCACCGCACCGGGGCAGATGTTCGAGATGGAGGAGATCGAGATTCGCGGGGTGCCCACGCGGGTCTGGAAGAACGCTCCGGCCAACCTGCGCGTCGTGCTCGAGCTCTCCCGTGGCCACGGTGACAACGACTATCTCGTTTACGAGGACGAGCGCACGACCTTCCAGCAGAACTTCAGGATCTCCGCCACCATTGCCAGGGAACTGCGCGAACGGTTCGGTATCGAGCTCGGTGACCGGGTCGCCATCGCCATGCGAAACCTTCCCGAGTGGGCCATGGCGTTCTGGGGGGCGGCGGTCGCCGGGGGCGTGGTGGTGCCCCTCAACGCGTGGTGGACGAGCCCCGAGCTCCACTACGGACTGGCCGATTCCGGGACCAAGGTCGTGTTCGTCGACGCGGCCCGCCTCGAGCGGCTGGCTCCGCATCTGGCCGAGCTGCCCGAGCTCCGGGCCGTGGTGGTCACCCACGAAGACCGCAGCCCGGTCCAGGCGCTGTCCGATGGGCCTGTCCCAATTGTGTCCTTCACCGACCTGGTGGGCACCCCGAGCATCGACGTCTCCCTGCCCGACGTGACGATCGAACCAGAGGACGACGCCACGATCTTCTACACATCGGGCACGACCGGAAGGCCCAAGGGGGCCGTCGGGACCCACCGCAACATGGTGACCAACCTGATGAGCCTCTTCTTCCTCAACACCCGGGCCGGACTGCGCGCCGCGAATCGTCGTGGACCGGGGGACGGGGATCACGGGCGTCCGGGTGCGTACCTGTTATCGGTTCCACTGTTCCACGCCACTGGGTGCCACTCCATCCTCGTGGCCAACACCGCGGCCGGCAACAAGCTCGTGATGATGCACCATTGGGATCCCGAGCGGGCTCTCGAGCTCATCGAACGCGAGCGCATCGTCACCTTCGGAGGGGTCCCCGCCATGGTGATGCAGGTGCTCGACTCACCGAGTTTCGCCACTCGTGACACTTCTTCGATCAGGTCCGTCGCCTACGGCGGCGCACCCGCCCCGCCCGACCTGGTGCGCCGGATCAAGGCGCACTTCCCGGTGGGCGCGCCCTCCAACGGCTACGGGCTCACCGAGACATCGTCGGTGACCACGATGAACAGCGGGGACGACTACGTGCGCAGGCCCGACAGCGTCGGACCCCCCCTGCCCGTGTGCGACGTCCGGGTGGTACCGGACGGCTTCACCGGCGAGGAACCCACCGACGATCTGCCGATGGGGCCCGACGTGACCGGCGAGCTCTGGATCAAAGGACCAAACGTCGTGCGCGGCTACTGGAACAAGCCCGAGGCCACCGCGGCAACCTTTACCCGGGGTTGGCTCCACTCCGGAGATGTCGCCCGCATCGACGAGGACGGCTTCGTCTACATCGTGGACCGGGCCAAGGACATGGTGATCCGGGGTGGTGAGAACGTGTACTCGGTCGAAGTGGAGGCTGCATTGTTCGAACACCCCGCGGTGGCCGACGCGGCCGTCATCGGTGTACCCCACGACATTCTCGGCGAGGAGGTCGGGGCGGCCGTCGTCTTGCGTCCGGGGGCCAAGGTGACCGCGGAGGAGCTCGCCCGACACGTCAAGGACCGGCTGGCCGGTTTCAAGGTGCCGACCCACATCTGGTTCCGCTCCCAACCGCTGCCGCGCAATCCTCAGGGCAAGATCCTCAAGCGGGAGCTGCGAGACGATCTCGTCGGGCCCGGGTACGAGGGGGCGGCACCGTCGCCCGAGGAGGTCGGTTGATGGGTCTTCTCGATGGGGCGCGCGCCGTGGTGACGGGGGGCGCATCGGGCATCGGACGCGCCGCAGGCCGGCGCTTCGCCGCCGAGGGGGCCGTCGTCGCCGTCCTCGACATCGACGGCGACGGGGCCGAGGCGACCGCCGCGGAGATCGACGGCATTGCCCTGGCAGTGGACGTGACCGACGCCGAGGCCCTGCGACACGCCGTCGACGACGCGGCGCGACGCCTGGGCGGAGTCTCCATCCTCATCAACAACGCGGGTGGGAGCACCATGTCGGGGTTGGCCGACTGGGATCCTGCCGAATGGGCCCGGATCGTGGGACTCAATCTGACCGGCGTGTTCAACGGCATGCGCGCCGGTGTCCCCCACCTGCTGGCTGGGGGCGGGGGTGCGGTGGTGAACACCTCGTCGATCAGTGCCACGCGGCCGTCGGCGGGCGAGACCCCGTATTCGGCCGCCAAGGCGGGCGTCATCGCGCTGACGAGGTCTGCGGCTCTCGAATACGGCCCGGTCATCCGCGTCAACGCGGTGGCACCTGGCATGATCCGGACCAACCTCACCAAACCGCTCCTCGAGATCCTGCCCGATGCCGACGCGCACTATGAGCACATGACGCCCGCCGCCCGGGTGGGAGAGCCCGCGGACGTGGCCGATGTGATGCTCTTTCTGTGCTCGGATCTCGCCCGGTTCGTCACGGGGCAGACCATCGTCGTCGACGGGGGCATGACGCTCCACGGGGCGGGTGTCGACGGCCTCTTCGACCGGTTCTTCCGTGGAGGCGATCCGCATCAACGTTGAGCGACACTGGACACAGAGCTGCACCACGGCAGGCCGGTTCCGATTTCGGGGACAGGTCCGCGCCCGGTCGGCTTCGGACGATGGCCTACGCTGCGCTCAACGCACCGCTACGGCTCGCGCCAATGCCGGCGCGGTCCCACCCGCGACCAGGGACAGGGCGTGATCGAGGCCAGGGGTTTGACCAAGCGCTACGGCAGCACGTTGGCCGTCGACGGTCTCTCCTTCGAGGTGAAGGCCGGCCAGGTGACCGGGTTCCTGGGTCCCAACGGGTCGGGCAAGTCCACCACGATGCGCATGGTGGTGGGTCTCGACCGGCCCGACGGAGGTCACGTCACGATCGAGGGGCACCGCTACCACGACCTGCCGTGGCCGCTGCGCGAGGTCGGTGCGCTTCTCGAGTCCAAGGCGATCCACCCGGGCCGGAGCGCCTACAACCATCTGTGGTCGCTGGCCCAGACCAATGACATCCCGCGTCGCCGCGTCGACGAGCTCCTCGAGCTGGTTGGGCTCAGCGCTGTGGCGCGCAAGCGGGCCGGGAAGTTCTCGTTGGGGATGACCCAACGGCTGGGAATCGCGGCGGCACTTCTCGGCGATCCCGGCGTGCTCTTGTTCGACGAGCCCATCAACGGGCTCGACCCCGAGGGCATCTTGTGGGTCCGAACACTGCTGAAACGACTCGCGGCCGAGGGGCGCGCCGTCTTCGTCTCGAGCCACCTCATGAGCGAGATGGCGCTCACCGCCGATCACCTCGTCGTGATCGGTCGCGGCAAGCTCATCGCGGACCAACCCGTCGCCGCCTTCGTCGCCAAGAGTTCGCGCGCATCGGTCCGGGTGCGGACCCCGAGGCCCGAACCCCTCATCGCGGCGCTCCAGAACGCCGGAGGCCAGATCGATGCCGAACCCGACGGGGCCATCGTCGTGAGCGGGCTCGGCGCGCCAGCCATCGGCGATCTCGCCGCCGGCCTCGGCATCGCGCTGCACGAACTGGCACCGCACGCAGCCTCACTCGAGGACGCCTTCATGGAGTTCACGCATGACAGCGTCGAGTTCCGAGCCGAGGACGACATCGCGCCGTCCGGCGACGTCGCGCCGTCCGGCGTCACCGGCGTCACCGAGGTCACCGAGGTCACCGAGGTCACCGAGGTCAGGCCCTGATGGTGACGACCACCCCCGCGCTGCGGCGGCTACCGCCGGGCCGGTATCGCTTGTCCGGCGTCCTGCGTTCCGAATGGACCAAGATCCGCTCGGTGCGCTCCACGGCATGGTGCATCCTCGCCACGGTCGTGGCCGGAATCGGCGTCGGCATCCTCGCCACGACTAGCCAAGCATCCCAGTGGCGCAATTCCGGTTTCATCGACAGGACCCTGTTCGACCCCACGAGCGTCAGCCTCACCGGCCTCCTCTTCGGCCAGCTCGCCATCGGTGTCCTCGGAGGGCTGACGATCAGCGCCGAGTACGGGTCCGGTGCCATCCGCTCGACCCTGGCGGCGGTCCCCCGGAGACCCGTGGTGCTGGCGGCCAAGGCCCTCGTCTTCGGGATCGTGGCATTCGTCGTGAGCGAGACCGTGTCGTTCGCGGCGTTCTTCATCGGTCAGGCCATCTTGTCGGGCTCCACCCCCACCGCCACCCTGGGCCAACCCGAGGTCCTGCGCGCCGTGATCGGCGGGGGCCTCTTCCTCACCTTTCTCGGGCTCATGGCGCTCGGCCTGGCCGCCATGATCCGGCATACCGCCGGAGCGATCACGACGTTCGTGGCCATCCTCTTGATCCTCCCGCTCGTCGTGTCGGCGTTCCCCGCCAAGTACGGCCATCCCGTCGGCCGATACCTGCCCGCCACGATCGGCGCCGCCATGACGAGTACCACGACGGAGGGCGCGCACGACCAATTCCTCCCCGCCTTCCCCTTCTGGCACGGGTTCGCCGTCCTGTGCGTATATGCCGTCGCGTCACTGGTCATCGGCGGCGTGCTCATGGTGCGGCGCGACCCCTGAACGCCGGCGCGTCACAGGAGCCGGCGCTCCGAGGCCCACCGGGTGAGCTGGTGGCGGCTCGACAGCTGCAGCTTGCGCAGGACCGCGGACACGTGGCTCTCCACGGTCTTGACCGAAATGGACAGCTCCCGCCCGACCTCCTTGTAGGCATAGCCCCGGGCGATCAGCCGCAGCACCTCACGCTCACGGGGGGTGAGTTGGTCGAGCTCAGGGTCGAACGACGGGACCGCGCCCCCCGCCGCGCCGGGGTCCGCCGCAAATGCGTCGAGGACGAAACCCGCCAGCCGGGGCGAGAACACTGCGTCTCCATCGGCCACACGCCCGACCGCGGCGGTGAGCTCGGCGCCGGAGATGGTCTTGGTGACGTATCCGCGGGCACCTGCCCTGATGACGCCGATGACGTCCTCGGCCGCATCGGACACCGAAAGGGCGAGGAACCGGATCTCGGGATGGGTCCGGCCGACGGCCTCGATGACGGCTCGGCCACCCCCGTCGGGCATATGGACGTCGACGAGCACGACGTCGGGCAGGCGCTCGCCGATGAGCTCGATGGCGGCCGCGACCTCGTCCGCGTCCCCCACGACCTCCACTGCATCGCCGAGCTCGGCCCGTACCCCGGAGAGAAACAGGTGATGGTCGTCGACGAGGAAGACGCGCACCTTGGCGGGCCGATCTTCGCCGGTGTTCCTAGTCACGTCCACGACCGGCCCCCGTCCTCGGCATGACAAGCTCGACTTCGGTCCCCTGCCCCGGCGCGCTGCGGATGACCACACTCCCGCCGTGGCGCGTCATGCGGGCCCGGATGGACTCGGCGATGCCCTTGCGGTCGTCGCCGACGGCATCAGGGTCGAAGCCCTGGCCGCGGTCGCGCACGAATACCGACACCTGAGCCGGCTCGACCTCCACGAAGAGCGAGACACTGGCCGCCCCCGACCACTTCGCCGCATTCACCGTCGCCTCGCGCCCGGCTGCCAGAAGTGCTCGCAGCTCGGTCGTCAGCTCGCAGTCACCCACGGTCACCGAGTCCACCGCGACTCGGTGGCTCGCCTCGACGTCTCCTTCGATCACCGTCACCGCCTGGGAGACCGTCGACACGTCGCGGTTGAACGAGCCCGGTGACCGGCCTTCGAACAGCCAGGCGCGCAGCTCGCGCTCCTGGGCGCGGGCCAGTCGCGTCACCTCACCGGGGTCGCCCGAGGCGCGCTGAATGAGCGCCAGCGTCTGGAGCACGGAGTCGTGCACCGTCGCCGCCATGTTGGCCCGTTCCTCGTTGCGCAGGCGCTCGCGGCGTTCCACTGCCAGATCCCGCGCCAGTCGCAGCCACCACGGGCCGAACACGATCAGGAACCCGACGATGACGACGTTGGCCGCCACCAACGTCCTGAACAACACGCCCAGACTGGGATGGCGTGTGGCCACCAATTCCCCCAGACCGACGATGACGAGGATGCCACCGACCACGACGCGGGCGACGGTGGAGCGGAGCGTGCGGCGGTCGGGTGAACCGATCAACGGGGCCCGGCCCATGAGCTCGCTCAGGTTCGCCCGTTCTTCGTCGTCGGCTCCCCGCCACACGAGCACGAGACCGCCCCCGGCGATCGACAGCGGCCAGACCAGGCTGGCGGTGAAGCTCAGTCCGATGGAGCCGAGCACGAGCAGGATCGCGCCCAGCCCGACGATGAAGGCAAGTGCCAAACCGACCGTGCGTCGATCCGCCAGGGCCCGGCGGCCGATCGACGTGGACGAGCCTTCCCTCGGGATCACGAGCCACGCCACGACGTAGGCCGCCACGCCGGTCCCGGCGCCGATCGCCACGAGGATGAACGCGAATCGGATGAGGTTGGCGTCGATCCCGAACCGGGCCGACAGCCCCCCCGCCACGCCACCGCCCATGCAATCGGACGTGCTGCGCCGCAACGGACCCCGGTGCCTCGGGGCACGCCACCACGACCGACGGTGCCGACCCGGGAGCCCCGAGCTCATCGCGTCTCGCACCGGAGGAGGGGGCGG
>Ga0209415_10019786_pt1 | contig 10510 bp, 8 predicted proteins | sample PeaSoiSIISIP2007_FD_187696 | JGI IMG/M metagenome (GOLD analysis project Ga0209415, IMG submission 187696) | Peat soil microbial communities from Weissenstadt, Germany - SII-SIP-2007 (SPAdes) (version 2) | ecosystem: Environmental > Terrestrial > Soil > Wetlands > Peat | place: Germany...
CGTTTTCGCAGTGAACATGACGATTTTCGTTCTACCGTCGTTAACGAGCCCCGCGGGTCGGACGTAATGGTGGGTGCACTGTTGTGCGACCCGACGATTCCCGAATGCGCGGCGGGGGTCATCTTTTTTAATAACGTTGGCTATCTTGGAATGTGTGGTCACGGAATCATCGGTCTCGTCGTCACACTCGCGCACATGGGGCGTATTGGTCTGGGAATGCACCAGATCGAGACCCCAGTGGGTGCCGTTCAGGTCCAGCTTCACGAGAACCGTGAGGTCACGGTCAAGAACGTCGCGAGCTATCGTAAGGCCGCCAATTTGGCGCTGGATGTGCCTGGCCACGGCACTGTATGCGGCGATGTGGCGTGGGGTGGAAACTGGTTTTTCCTTGTTCACGAACACAATGGGGAACTGACTCTCGGGAACGTGGAAGGACTCACCGCGTTTACATGGGCTATCCGTCAGGCGCTGCGGGACAACGGGATCGCTGGCGACGACGGGAAAGAAATTGACCACATTGAGCTCTTTGTTCCCTCGGAAGTGCCGGGAGTGCACAGCAAGAATTTTGTGCTCTGCCCCGGGAAAGCCTACGATCGCTCTCCCTGTGGTACGGGAACCAGCGCAAAGCTGGCTTGTCTTTATGCCGATGGCAAGCTCCGCGAAGGCCAGATCTGGAGGCAGGAAAGCATCGTCGGAAGCGTGTTTGAAGGCAGTGTCACAGTACGAAAGGGCAAAGTGTATCCGAGCATCAAAGGGTCTGCATTTCTGAATGCCGAAGCCGACCTCGTGCTCGATCCACGCGATCCGTTTTGCATGGGTATCCGCGCGTGACCGCAAGTTCGTATGACGTAGTGATTGTAGGGGCGGGGATCGTGGGAGCGGCCTGCGCCGACCAGTTGGCGCGGCGTGGCATGCGCGTGGCGATCGTCGACCGGGAGATTCTCGGAGCCGGCGCCACTGCGGCAGGCATGGGCCACATCGTCGTGATGGACGACTCTGAGGCGCAATTTTCGCTCACTCGTTACTCGCAAATCCTGTGGCAGGAATTGGGGTCGGAACTGCCCGAAGACGTAGAGTACGAACAGTGCGGGACGATCTGGATTGCTGCTGACGACGAAGAAATGGCCGAGGTATGGCGCAAACGCGAATACTACAACAAGCGCGGAGTGCCGACCGAAGTCCTCGATACCCAAACTCTGCAGCGCCTTGAACCCAATCTGGGTCCGATGGCCGCCGGCCTTCTTGTTCCCGAGGATGCTGTGCTGTATCCACCCTGCGCGGCCCGGTTTCTTTCAGAACGCGCACAGGCGCATGGGGCAAGGCTTCTTCTCGGAGATTCGGTCGCACAAGTTGGACAAGGTCGAGTGCATTTGACCAATGGTTTGCAACTCGCGGCCGAGTTCATCGTGAATGCGGCTGGTGATTGCGCGCCCGATCTCATGCCGGGACTTGAGATCAGGAAACGAAAAGGGCACTTAGTTATTACTGATCGATATCCGGGGTTCATTCGACATCAATTAGTCGAGCTGGGTTATTTGAAAAGTTCTCATTCGGTGACCAGCGATTCGGTAGCGTTCAACGTCCAACCGCGTCGCTCGGGTCAGGTTCTTATCGGGTCTTCCCGGCAATATGGAGCGGAGCACAAGGAAATTGATAACGAGAGCCTCATGCGCATGCTGAAGCGCGCCCAGGAATACATTCCATGTCTGATGCAGTTGTCCGCTGTTCGCACATGGACTGGGTTTCGTGCCGCTACGCCTGACAAACTTCCATTGATCGGACCCTGGCCGGCCGACAAGACTTTGTTCCTGGCAGCTGGGCATGAGGGGCTGGGCATCACCACCTCTCTTGGAACCGCCAAGCTTCTAGCCGATCACATCACGGGCGCGAAACCGGAGATTCCAATTGAGCCGTATTTGCCCTCGCGCGCGGCCTTGGTGGACGTCCATGCTTAGCGAGATCGTCGTGACCGTGAATGGAGTTCCAGTGACGGTCCCTTCGGGCGCGACTGTAACGACAGCGATCCTGCTCGCGGGGAAGGCATGCCGGATTTCGGTAAGTGGCGAACCACGCGGGCCGCTGTGCGGGATGGGTACTTGTTTTGAATGCCGGGTGGCGATCAATGGAAAACCCCATTGCCGAAGCTGCCAGACTTTGTGTCAGCAGGGTATGGAAGTAAGAACAGATGAGTAGGAAAGTGCAACAACGATTCGACGTTCTTGTCGTAGGTGGGGGGCCGGCAGGCGTGGTGGCAGCGGTCCGCGCGGCGGAAGCTGGCGTCCATGTCGGAATCGTCGATTGCAACGCGAACCTGGGTGGTCAAATCTGGCGCGGCGAGGCCAAGCATGAATGGACCAGGGCTGCGGGATGGATATCGCGGTTGCGTACCGCCGGAGCAACGATACTTTGCGCGCTAACGGTCTTTCACCAGCCAGAAACAGGCATCCTGCTGGCGGAAACAAATGACAGCGTGCACGTGCTGAGCTATACGAAGCTAGTACTAGCAACCGGAGCGCGCGAGCGATTTCTCCCGTTTCCAGGCTGGACCCTGCCGAATGTCACCGGTGTCGGCGGTCTGCAGGCGTTGGTGAAATCCGGCCTACCCATTCGCGGCAAACGCGTTGTTATTGCCGGAACGGGTCCTCTGCTGCTCGCGGTTGCAGCCTATCTCCGGGAACACGGAGCGGAGATTCCAATCATTTGTGAGCAGGCCTCCTGGAGTAGCTTGGCCAGATTCGGCGTAACGCTGTTTGGTCAACCCGCCAAGATCGCACAGGGACTCCGGTTGACGGGACAACTTGCCAGAGTAAAGTTTGCTCCGAACAGCTGGCCGGTGGCCGTCCACGGCAAAGCGGCTGTCGAAGCGGTTATGATCTCCCGCCAAGGGCGGACGGAGACAATACCTTGCGATTACCTCGCGTGTGGTTTTCATCTCGTTCCGAACATTGAATTGCCCTTACTGCTAGGGTGCGAGATCCAACGCGGGTGCGTGCAAGTCGACGATTTCCAAAGAACGACCGTCCGGGAAGTTTTGTGCGCCGGCGAGCCGACCGGCATTGGAGGGATAGAGTTGTCGCTCGCCGAAGGCCAGATCGCAGGGCTCGTTGCTAGTGGGCAGATGACTGCGGCAAAGGAATTGTTCGGCCAGCGGAACAGGGCGCGCCATTTTGCACGGACTCTGGACCGAGCATTCCGCCTGCGTTCGGAACTCAGAAGGCTCCCATCTCCCGACACGATTGTCTGCCGTTGCGAAGACATTCGTTATTCCCGTCTCTCCCAGCACACATCCTGGCGCTCGGCCAAGCTGCACACGCGATGCGGCATGGGACCTTGCCAAGGACGGGTTTGTGGACCCGCATCTGAATTTCTTTTTAAGTGGAATCCGGATTCCGTCCGGCCGCCAATCTTTCCCGTTCGCGTAGAGAGCCTGGTGGCGCTGTCAAGCGAACCAGAATTGGAATGCAGCGAAGTATCAGGAGGGCACAAATGAACTGGAAAAAGTCGTGACGCCGGCAATCACAACCAGTTTCACTAAGGATCTCAAGGTCGATCATCGCTTCATGGCGAGCCATTGTCGCTTTTTGCTGGACAACGGTTGTACCGGCATCGTGGCCCTCGGATCTCTAGGAGAAGGATCGACCTTGTCCTTCAACGAGAAGGTCGAGATTCTGGGTACGTACGCGGAATCTGTCCGTGGGCGTGGGATGGTGGTTGCCGCCATCTCTGCACTGTCCACCGCCGAGGCGATCGCGCTTGCGAAAAAGGTTGCCGAACTTGGCTGCGATGGCCTGATGGTTCTTCCCCCTTATGATGTGTACGAAGGGAACTGGCGCCAGATGAAGGCTCATGTTGCCGCAGTGTTTGGAGCGACTCCACTTTCTTGCATGCTCTACAACAACCCAATCGCTTACGGGACGGATTTTTTGCCCGAACAGATTCGAGAATTAGCGGAAGAACATGGCAACCTCGAGGCGGTGAAGGAGTCGAGTAAAGACGCGAGGCGCGTTTCCGCCTTCGGGTCCTGCTTGATCGCCGCTTGCAGATATCCGTGGGAGTGGATGATGCGGTGTTAGAAACCATCGGAGTGGGTGCCACGGGCTGGGTCGCCGGACTCGCCAACGCGCTGCCCAGGGAGTCTGTCGATCTGTTCAACTTTGGCATGAACGGGCAGAGCGAGCAAGCGTTTGAGCTGTATCGGTGGTTTCTGCTGCTTAGGATGGACACCGTGCCAAACTTCGTCCAGCTTATCAAACTTGTTCAAACGGAATGTGGCATGGGCAACCCGCGCGTCCGCCCGCCTCGGCTGCAGCTGATCGGGGACGAACTCGAAAACATCCGGCAAATCATTCACCAAGCGCTGCAAAACCGTCCGCAGACTGAGAGCAGCTATGCTCTGCCGCATGGAAAGTAATCAGGTTTATATGGGGAAACTTAGAGGTCGATCGATGATCGGGTTTCGGGATGGTGCATCTGACGTTGAGCCATTTCAGGCAACGAATCCAGCCACGGGGGAACAATTTCCGCCGGGCTTTTTTCCAGCAACGCCGGAAGAAATAGACCTTGCCGCGCGCCTGGCCGCCGACGCTTTTGCCGTCTACAGTCGCACCTCGGGCAAAGAGAAAGCCGCATTCCTGCGCATGATCGCCAACAAGATTGAGTTGGTTGCGAGTGAGGTGATCGATCGCGCTGGACTGGAAACGGCGCTACCTCAGGCCCGTCTCCAAGGGGAAACGGCACGTACGTGCAGCCAGCTTCGTCTGTTCGCCACAGTCGTAGAAGAGGGTTCTTGGGTCGGGGCGCGGATTGACCTCGCTGATCCCGATCGTAAACCACTTCCCAAGCCAGACCTACGTTCCATGTTGCGGCCGCTGGGCCCGGTGGTTGTTTTCGGAGCGAGCAACTTTCCTTTGGCTTTTTCTGTTGCTGGCGGAGATACCGCGTCTGCCTTGGCAGCGGGAAATCCTGTGATCGTGAAGGCGAACGCGGCCCACCCCGGCACGAGCGAACTAGTCGGGCGCACGCTACGTGAGAGTGTTCGAGAGTGCGGTTTGCCCGAAGGTGTCTTCTCGCTGCTCTTTGGCGCTGGAGCGCGGGTCGGAGCCGCGCTTGTAAAGCATCCCCTCGTGAGGGCGGGAGGATTCACCGGCTCCCGCTCTGCGGGAAGAACGTTAATGGATCTTGCCGCGTCACGCCCTGAGCCTATTCCGTTTTACGCCGAGATGAGCAGCACCAATCCAGTGTTCATACTTCCGGGCGCGTTGCGAGAGCGCCCCGACAGCATCGCTGCGGGACTGCACGCGTCGTTCACAATGGGAGCTGGTCAATTCTGCACAAAACCAGGAATGGTTTTCCTTGCGCGTGGCGCCGATGAGGCTCCATTTAGAAACAAGCTGTGCGAACTCGTCGAGGCGTCAGCGGAATTCAGACTCCTGACTGCAAATATCCATTCCTCCTACCAGTCCGCGGTGGGAAACCGCAAGTCGGGGGGCACGGCGACCGTCGCCGCCCAAGCCGCTGAATCCCCTGCTGGCAGTGGCTTTGCCGTGGGTTCGATATTATTTGAGACCGACTCCGCGTCGTTCTTGAAGAACCAGGGTCTCGATGCGGAGATCTTTGGACCCACGACGCTGCTCGTGCGCAACACCAATCGCGATGAAATGCTGAAAATCGCTAGAAATCTTGAGGGCCACCTTACCGCAACGATTCATGGAAACGATCAGGACCTTCGAGACTTTGCTGAGTTGATCTCGTTCCTTGAACGGAAAGTTGGCAGGCTGGTATTTAATGGCTTTCCAACTGGCGTCGAGGTCAGTCACGCCATGGTGCATGGTGGACCTTATCCCTCCACCTCGGACGGACGTTCAACATCGGTGGGGAGCCGGGCGATTTTCCGGTTTACGCGGGCAGTTTGCTATCAGGGATTTCCGGATCACGCTTTACCGGATGAGTTGAAAGACGCCAACCCGTTGGGCATCTGGCGAATGGTCGAAGGACAGATGACGCGAGAAGTCAATTCTGGGATCCATATTATTCGCTTTATCTGAACGATCTGGGCGGCGGTCCCACAAGAATCGCGCAGTATTTCTCTCCTGATGAGATCTCTGAACTCGATGCACGGCGAAAAAGCGCTTCACGGTGGAAGACCACATCCGCATGACTGATGGTGTGGAGTGCCGTAAGGATGCTGACGTGATCGATGAGACCCCGGCGGCGTACAAGCCGATTGACGCTGTGATGGCAGCGCAGACGGATCTCGTGGAAATCGTACACACCTTGCGCCAGGTCGTTTGCGTGAATGGACTCCACCCGTTGAAGCGTCAACGGCAACCAAGACCTTGCTATCGAATCTCGTGATCCAGATTATGCCCTCGCTGAAAAGCGGGTTATAGGAGCCCGGTGGGATGCCCGGTGGGATTGAAATCTTCTGCCGCACTGTGTTAGTGGTCGGATCGATCCGACTGAACGTGCCGCAACCTCGCTAGGGGGATACGATGTGAGTAGGCTCTACCAAAAACTGGGTATGGGTCAGATACGAACCCACTACCAAAAACTGTTTCACCAAAAACTGTTTCACATTGACGCGAACAAGGGTTGGGGGTAGAATCTCAGCCGTTCTTGGGGTCAAAAAGGAAATTCCGGCTTAATTTTTAAGGAGCAGCCTTTTGATATCACGTCGCCGTTTTCTTGAGCAGACAAGTCTGATGGCAGGTTCCGCGGTTCTCGCCAACTATTTGCTCGCGGGCGTTCGCGCCGCTACTGAGGACGCGCTGGTTCCCGACCCAAAGTTGCTAGACCGAGCCAAGGCGCTTCTGGAGAAGGCTCCGCTCATTGATACGCACAACGATTTGCCATCGATGTTGCTCGAAACCAAGGCGGGTGACCTGACATCGTTCGACATGAGCAAGGTTCAGTCGACTCTTTGTGCTGACATTCCGCGGTTGCGCGAAGGTCGCGTTGGAGCACAGTACTGGTCGGTTTTCATTGAGTCTGCCACACAGAGGACGCACACATCGCTGCATGAAGCGCTCCGCGAGTTTGATGTGGCACTGCGCTTCATCCGCAGCCGGCCCGAGCTGGAACAAGCGCGAACTGCGGATGACATCGACCGCATCCACCAGTCGGGACGCATCGCTTGTCTGCTGGGAGTAGAAGGCGGCCACATGATCGAGAATTCCCCGGCGGCGCTGCGCATTTTCCACGAGTTGGGTGCGCGTTACATGACGCTAACGCACTGGGACAACGTTGACTGGGCCGATTCTGCAACGGACCGGCCGGAACACTACGGGCTGACGGAGTTCGGGGAGCGCTTGGTGAAGGAAATAAACCGTTTGGGCATGTTCGCGGATATCTCTCACGTCAGCGCAGACACCATGCGGGACACGCTGCGCGTGACACGTGCTCCCGTTATCTTCTCGCACTCGAATGCCTTCGCCATTGACCCCCACCCGCGCTGCGTTCCGGATGATGTGTTACGGCTGATGCCAAACAATGGCGGGGTGGTCCACGTCAACTTCATCGGGGCGTACGTGTCGCCCAAGAACTCTGAATGGCAAGAGAAACGCACGACGGCTGTCAAAGACCTGCACGCGCGTCTCGATACCGACGAAGCGATTGCGAAAGGGATCGCCGATTGGGAAAAAGCAAACCTACCTCCGCGCGGTACCATCTCCGACGTTGCCGACCACATTGACCATATTCGCAAGGTTGCGAGCGTTGACCACATCGGCATTGGCGCCGACTTTTTTGAAGCCGTCCCAGATTCGATGGTGTTTGGCTTGGAGAACGTCACGCGCTATCCGTTTCTCTTTGCGGAACTTCTGCGGCGGGGATATTCCGACGACGATGTGCTCAAGATTGCGGGACGAAATCACCTGCGCGCCATGCGTCAGATGGAAAAGATCGCTGCAGAACTACAAAAGTCGGAGCCACCTCTCATCACAGAAGGGTTGAGGGCGAAGTGGCGCGCCTAGCCAGAAGCAGTGCTCCAAACAAATTTTCTTCTCGCGTAGCAATGCGTTTTCTTGACTCATGCGCAGGATTCCGGGCTAGGTCGCCACGATGAGGCTCGCCAACGCTTTGACGAAGCGACTGAGTTTCAGCCGTAAGTGAAGCGACGATACTCAAATCACCCGCACATTAAGACGCGTGCGAACCGTGCCGGAGGGCGCGCCAACTGCCTTTCCGATCTCGCGAACACTTGTCCCTTGGTCGCGCAACCAAGCTATCTCGTCGCCGTTGACTATCCGACGCGGACGCCCCAACGCCTTTCCCTTGACGTCTAGGAAAAACAAAAATCCATTTCAAAGAGGTGGGTGGGCGCCGCCCACTGCTGGCGGGTCTTCTCAGTGACTGTCGGAGCGCCGGTCAGACCAACTGGCAGAAAACTGGTGTGTTTGGGGAGAAGTTGGATTAGTCAAATCCAAGGTGGCATTGAAATGATCGGAGCGCTGGTCCCGGATCATTCTGCTTGACAACCTCTAGACAGAGATTTGCCGGACCTCCGATGGTGGCGGGCAGTCATCCTACATGCGAGGACTGAGACGACCAACCCAGCGCATCGGTTGACCGCGGCGATCAATGAGGGGATTTACTCCAAAGTCCCTCCGCAGCAGGAATGCCCAACTCAACCGTCGTGGACGAGGTCGCTTTGGCTGCCTCAGCAGTGCACAGAGAAGCGGAGATCCGTGCTTTCGACCCAGGCGCCAGCAGCCCGAGGTAGCGAATCGCGTGTCGGTACCGGTCGGGAACGTGGTCCCCCAAAGTCGCCACGAATTCCTCCGGCGTATATGAAATGTTCACACGCCGCTTCTGAATCTTGTCCTTAAGGTACTGTGTCGTCAAGACGGTTCTTAGCTCTTCCGCGCTCAAATCTGACGTGAGCGCCTTCGTTCGTAGCGCCTCTCTGAAGAAAGTGATGACCGCAAAGCGGCCTTTCCTGGTCGAAGGCCAAGCGCGCAATCCAGCGCCCTTCCGATTCCTGCAAACCTCCAGCAGACACCAGGATGTGGAGGGGAGAATTGAAATTCAGACGTCCTCCGCAGATCACGAACTCAATCAAGCCGCAAAACAAAATTGAACCGCAGCGTGGCTTCCAGCGCTGTTTTGGACTGCGGCGCACGGCGGCGATACGTGCTCGCGCAACCTTGTCGAAGTCCTCGCAGAGCGCTTCGACTTGGGTTGAAACCAAATCCAGATCCTCCGAGAAACTCTGCGCCGTAAATTCGATGTCACCGAAGTCCACGATTTGAAGGTGGCAAAGATCTTGCCCTTGCTCAACGTCGAATGTGCTAAACGCGGCAAGCGATTCGCGAATACGCGATCGCATGGTACGAAGCCCAATCGCGCGCGGCCCGGCCAGTTCCACCATACACAACCAAGTCGCCGGGCTTATCTACCACCTTGCCATCGAGACGATCAGAGTCTACTTCGCCGATGCATTCGCATAGTCCTCGGCGAAAGAATAATATTGGCAATTTGTCCCCCGTACATGCAAAGTACGCCTTCTCGCTCTTTTCAAGAAGCGGGAGTCGAACCGTGGACAGTGTGTTTGCGGAGTCCATCAGAGCTGTAACCAAGTTCCAATGCGCAGTTCCATAGCGCGCGCGTAGACCAAGGGCGCGACGGCGATATCGTCGAGCGCAAGGCCGAGGTTGCAAGCGATGGTGCGTTCGCCGGGTAATTGGCGGCCGGGCTTGCGGGCGGTGACGAGTTCACCGAGGTCGGCGTAGATGGGCGGGATGTTCTGGAAGTAGCCCATGTCGCGGTAGTAGTGGAGTTGGAGCACGTCGTCGGTGGTGAACTTGTCGGCCTCGTGAAGAGCGGCAGCGTGCCAGTAGGAATCGAAGTCGACGAGCGAGGCGAACGCACCTTTGGCAAGCCAGCCGGGCTGAATGGTGGCGTGGGGCTTGCGCAGGATCGGACCGGTAGTGACGACGATATCACTGTGGACGACCGCCTGTTTGGGGTCGGCGACGGCGACGACTTCGACTTCGAGTTGCTTGCTCATTTGCTGCGCGTAGCGGACGGCCTGGTCGGAGTGCGTGTCGTAGGCAAACACCTTTTTCAGCGGGAACAACGTTTTCAGGGCTTCGAGGTTGCTGCGGCCCTGTACACCGCAGCCGAGAATGCCGGCGGTGGTTGAGTCGGTACGCGCCAAGTATTTGGCTGCGACGGCGGTGGCTGCGCCCGTACGCTGTGCGGTGATCCAGGTGCAGTCCATGATTGAGATTGGGACGCCGGTTTCGGGGTCGTTGAGGATGACCAACCCGGTGATGTAAGGGAGGCTTCGCTGGCTGTTGGCAGGATACCCGCCAACCCATTTCACGCCGACAGCTTTTTGCACTGGGATAAATGCGGGCATGGCATGAATGAAGGCGTCTGGCATGGTGTGGACGCCGATTTTGGGCGGTATTTCGACGCGGCCTTCACCTTTTTCGCGAAACATTGATTCGATGGCTCGGGGACGTGCGAAAACCGGAAAAGCAAGGGAGCTAAAGGGTTTTAGGGGTGA
>Ga0209415_10019788_pt1 | contig 10509 bp, 9 predicted proteins | sample PeaSoiSIISIP2007_FD_187696 | JGI IMG/M metagenome (GOLD analysis project Ga0209415, IMG submission 187696) | Peat soil microbial communities from Weissenstadt, Germany - SII-SIP-2007 (SPAdes) (version 2) | ecosystem: Environmental > Terrestrial > Soil > Wetlands > Peat | place: Germany...
GGAATGGAGGCACGGCTGCGGATTGGAAATCCGCGATACAGCAGGTTGGAAACCTGCGCTACTTCGGTTGCGCCTCCCCCACGCTCCGACGCTCCGACGCTCCACGCTCCGGACGCTCCACGCTCCCGACGCTCCACGCTCCCGACGCTCCACGCTCGACCGCCCGGGCGCGAGGAAATGACCCTGGGATAGGAAATCGTCGATTTTGCGACAAACGAAAGTGTGGCCTTCGGGTGTCCAGTGATTGCCGTAGCTTGGATACCGAAGGGACGTGCTGAGGTCGGTAAAGGGGATGTCACAATGCCGAAGGTACTCCTCGAGGGGCGGATTGCGGGCGGTCAATCCCACGAGGAAAATCGCTCCCTGGTCATTGACGTACTGTTGCAAGTTGCGGATGAGGGCGGCAGTGGGGCTGGGGTTCTGCAAGACGGGTGGAACGGTCAGCTTGAACCAGGCACGGGCGAATAGGCGCGCGAGGCAGGAGCGCGCCAGCCGGGTGTGCTCCGCCAGAAACACCCTCTCGGAGCGCGGTACCGGGATGCCGTGGATCTCGAGGCGATTGCCGGCGATCGTGCAATACGGTTTGTAATAGCCTCCGTATCTGGCGTTCGTGCAGTTGTCAGCTTCGTCCGTTTCCGTGCTGTACACCAGGCACACCACGCGGGGTTTGTAGGCCGCATAATGCAGTTGCAGGAGCAGGAACTCCTGATCGGTGCCGTAACCGCTGACACCCAGGTTATATACGTTCCACTCGGGGTGTTTTGCCTGGAGCTTATCGGTGAAGCGTTCGGCGGCCTCGACGTCATACCCCCAAACAAAGGAGTCGCCCAGGAACAGGATCCCCGGCTGGCTGTTGGTAGTGTGCTCGGGCGCGCGGAAACCCTCACTGTTGTTGATCACCGCAATCGGCCGGGAAGCCACGAAACGCTTGGTGCTGTTCGGGATGGGGAACCAACCTAAAGTTTTGTCATAGCGGTACAACAGACTGCGGTCGTCCTGGATGACGCGCAGGCGCTCCGCAAAGAACAGCCGCAAGCCGATCTCCGAAAGGCCGGCCAAGAGCGCCAGCGACCCCACCAGCAAAAGGAGATTGATCCCCACCGAGCGTAGAGTGGATTTGCCCGCCGCAGGTCCGCCCCTTGTCGAGGCGTGCAAGGTCTTGCTCGAGCCGGGTACAGGCTTCATTGCCTGTGGTTCACAGCGCCGTCTTCGCCGGCGCGGCGGGCTGGGTGACGCGGCGAATCTTGATTTCGCGCAGAGCGGCCGAGGTCTGCCAGCACGCCACCCCGAAGGGTTTGGACAATTCGATCTCGCCCGGGCGCAGGGAGATGCGTCGGTCGGTGGTGTCGACGTTGATTAACTGCTCCCGGTCGAGCCAGGCCTCGATTCGGTGCTCGGTGACGCGGAGGCGGAGGCGGTACCAACGGCCGGATTCGAAGGTGACGAACTTGGTGGTCTGGTTCTCGGAGGCATCCATGCCGTCGAGGCTCGAGATGCCCACCAGCGAACCGCCCCAACCGCCGACGATGAGGCTGCAGAACGAATCGCCGACCGGCACGGTGAGGCCACAAAAGAAATCCGAGCCCATGACGCGCGCGGCATCCAGGGCGACTTCGTAATTCATCTTGGGGACCTCGTTCGTATAGTTGACGCCGGTAAACGGGTCACCCATCTTGAGCAAGATGAGCCCGGGGCGGCACTTCACTGCGCCGTGGCCGGCGAACTGGGTCTCTTGCCAGCCTTCGAGGTTCTCGCCGTTAAACAGCGCCCGCCAGCCTTCGCCCTCGAAGGGCGCGGGCGGTTTGGCCAGGCCGGGCGGAAGATTGTCCTGGGGTTGGGCCGCGGTGGAGGAAGCCGGAACTGCGGCCGGGGATGGCTGTGGTGGAGAGGGCGTGGCCGGCGTCTGCGGCGGGGGTGCCCCGTGCGTGGCCGGCGGCGAACTGCATCCCGCCAGCAGAACCAACGCGGCCGGCACAAATCTGGTCCAGAAAGAAAAGCTCATCTTCATAAACGGCATCGGCAAAAGGTTGAAGTTGCTCATACGGTTCAGACCCCATAGCCTAACAGGGTATCCGCGAAATGGCGAGACGATATTCGGCCAGAACTGTTATATGCCGGGCCAATTCATGACGCCGCAAGGCGAGGGGCGGGGACGGCTTCGTCCCCGCTTCTTGGCGGTCCGTCGCAGGAGGAACCGGGGACGAAGCCGTCCCCGCCCCTTTCAAGTATCGGCCCTGTCTTATACCATCCAATGACGACCCCGAGCTTCCTCCGGGAACAAGCCGATGGAGTGATCCTATCGGTGAAAGTGCAACCCCGCGCTTCGGCCAACGAGATCGGCCAGCCGATGGGGAACGAACTGCGCGTCAAGGTCACTGCGCCGCCAGTAGATGCCGCGGCCAATGAGGCGCTGGTGCGGCTGTTGGCCGAGGTGTTGGATTGCCCGCGCAACCGTGTGGAGCTGGCGCGCGGCCGCGCCTCGCGACACAAAGTGGTCAAGATCCACGGCATCTCAGCCGAAGTCGCCGCGGCCCGGTTGGCGCGTGCGGGAGCGTGAGGAGCGTGGAGCGTGAGAGCGTGGAGCGTCGCGAACGCCACGATGCCCTCACGCTCCACGCTCCACGCTCCGACGCTCCACGCCTTACGCGCCCCGCGGCGCGGCGGACAGGCGGTTAAGCGCGCTGAGCACGGCGCGGACCGAAGCGAGTTCGATGTTGGTATCCACGCCGGCGCCCCAGCGGGAGCTGCCATCCTGATGCTTGATCTGGATGTAGGCGATGGCGGCGGCTTCTTCGCCGGCGCCCAAGGCGTGTTCGCTGTAGTGGACGATTTCAAAGCGAGGCACGCCGACCACGGCAAATCCGTGAACCAAGGCCGCCAGCGGGCCGTTGCCCTGGCCCTGCAATTCGAGCCGCTGGCCGTCGCGGAGCAAGCGGGCACGGCAGCGGACGGTGCCGTTTTGGTTCTCGGTCTGGAAGCCTTCGAGCTGCCAGGGTGCCGTGGCCTCGATGTACTCGCGCCAGAACATCGCCTTGAGCTCGGCCGCGCTGACCTCGCGTCCCAACCGGTCCACCTCGTTGTTGGCAATCGGCCCGAACTCACGCTGCATCTCCTTGGGCAACTCAATGCCGAACTCGGTTTCCAGCAGGTAAGCGACGCCCCCCTTGCCCGACTGGCTGTTGACCCGAATCACTTCGCGGTACTCGCGCCCGATGTCCGTCGGGTCGATGGTCAGGTAGGGCACGTCCCAGGGCCGCCGTCCGCCGGATTTGGACCATTCCGCGAGGCCCTTCTTGATGGCGTCCTGGTGCGAGCCGCTGAAGGCGGTGAAGACCAGTTCGCCCGCATAAGGCTGGCGGGCCGGCACAGTCATGCCGGTGCAGCGCTCGTAGATCTCGCGCAGGTCGTTGAGATTGCTGAAATCGAGTTTCGGATCGATCCCCTGCATGTAGAGATTCAAGGCCACGGTCACCAAGTCGAGGTTGCCCGTCCGCTCGCCGTTGCCGAAAAGCGTCCCCTCGACGCGGTCCGCTCCGGCCAGCAGGCCCAGTTCGGTCGCCGCCACACCGGTGTTGCGGTCGTTATGCGTATGGAGGCTGACGATAAGCGAATCGCGGTTCTTGATGTTCCGGCACATCCATTCGACCTGGTCGGCATAAACGTTGGGGGTGGCCACCTCAACCGTATCGGGCAGGTTCAGGACCATCTTCCGCTCCGGCGTAGGGCGCCAGACCTCCATGACCGCTTCGGCGACTTCTTTGGCGAACTCGACCTCGGTGGCGCTGAAGCTCTCGGGCGAGTATTGGAGCATCACTTGCGTGTCCGCCAGGCGCGGCAAGCGGTCCTGGATCATCTGGGCGCCGCGCACCGCCACGCCGATGATTTCGGTCTTGGACATGCCAAAGACGGTGCGCCGCTGGGCCGGGGAGGTGGAGTTGTAGAGGTGGATGACGGCCCGCTTGGCCCCGGCCAGGGATTGAAAGGTCCGCTCGATGAGCTCCTCTCGCGCCTGCACCAGCACCTGGACCCAAACGTCCTCCGGGATGCGCCTTTCCTCGATGAGGCGGCGGTTGAAGGTGAACTCGGTGTTCGAGGCGGACGGGAAACCGACCTCGATCTCCTTGAAGCCGCACTTGACCAGGGCTTGGAAGAGCTCGAGTTTTTGCCCGACATTCATCGGCACGGCCAGCGCCTGGTTGCCGTCCCGGAGGTCAACGCTACACCAGGCGGGGGCTTGGGTGAGCACTCGGCTGGGCCACCGCCGGTCAGGCAATTGGACCGGCGGAAAGGGACGGTATTTTGCGGATGGATTCTTGAGCATGGCAGTCTGGGTTTCTTAGGGCCGGGGGCGGCGGGCCAAACAAAAGCCCCACCGCCCTTCGGCAGTGGGGTTCATCAAACTCTGGTTGCAACATCAGAACCCGACTGCCGCGCATTGCAGCAGCAGCGCGCTCGACAGCAGCAGGTTCGCAATCCTAATCACGCCCCCAAAATAGCAGGCAGTGCGGCGCGCGTCAAATACTTTCTCGCGTGGGGGCGTGAGCGCCTTAGCGATACGGCGCGCAGGCGCGCTTCGCTTGCCAACGCACTCCGAAGTTTTGGACATCTTGCACGCCAACGGCGTGCAGGCAAACCAGCCCAGGGCCAGCGAGGAACGAGCGCCGCCCTGGGAAAGCCGTCGCGTAATCCCAACCCGCCCTGCAAGGGCGGGAGCATTTGCCTCAGTCCCAAAGGTAACGCTCATCGAGTGCCATCTCCTAGCGCTTCAACAACGCTCGGGGTTCCACCTGAACGGATGTCTGCACTCGACACTCGCCCCTGACCACTCGACACTCTGCGGCATTGGGATGGCCTTAAAGCGCAAGATTACCGGGGGTGTTCTGGCAGTGGTGGGCTACATGCTTTCGCCGCTGTCGTGGTGGAATGACTTGTGGGTGAACGTGCCGTTGGCGCTGGTGTTCGCCTGGACGGTCAGTTTGTTTTACCGTCCGGCGTTCAAGCCGTGCCTGGTCATCGGCTACTGGCTCACCAACGTCGCGGGCTTTGTCCTGATGCACAAAGGCGCCCAACAGGCCCTGACCAAGGAGGAGAAAAAGTACTCCCGCCGAGACTTCCTCCGGGATGTGGGCATCTCCTTGCTCTACACCGGGTTGATTATCGCCCTGGTCCAGATGGGCGTGCTCAAGCCAATCGAAGCCTACTTCCGTTAGACTAAAGCCCGTCCCAAAAGCCAGGCGAACGGAGACCTTTGTCGAAATCCTTTGTCGGAATCCTTTGTCGTCCCGGTTCCGAATCGGGATTTCGACAAAGGATTCCGACAAAGGGTTCCGACAAAGGTTCGGAATCGGAGCTTTCGGGACCGGCTCTGGCCTACCCGATGAACGCGGCATGCACCGCTTTCATGGCGAGTTCCGCCTTGGCGAGGTCAATCACGACCGAGATCTTGATCTCGCTGGTGGAAATCATCTCGATGTTGACGCCTTGGCGGGCAAGGGTATCGAAGAGTTTGCCCGCCACACCCGTGTGGCTTTTCATGCCGACGCCGACAATGGAAAGCTTGGCGATGTTGTCGGTGGCGATGACCTTGCCGAAACCGATCTCGGGTTTGAGGGCATCGATGACCTTTTGGGCCTTGAGCAGGTCGGGTTTATCGACCGTGAATGAAAGGTCGGTCGCCGGGGCGCCGGTCTCGTGGCTGATGTTCTGGACGATCATGTCCACGTTGACGGCCGCGTCGCCCAGGGCCTTGAAGACGCGCGCGGCGATGCCGGGTTTGTCCGGCACTCGGACCAGCGTCACCTTGGCCTGGTTCTTGTCAAGCGAGACTCCCCGCACGACCACGTCTTCCATGTTTTTGGTTTCCTCTTTCACAATGGTACCTGGGTTGTCGTTTAGGCTGGAGCGCACTTCGAAGACGACTCCAAATTTCTTGGCGAACTCGACCGAGCGCGACTGCATGACCTTGGCGCCGCTGCTGGCCAGCTCGAGCATTTCGTCATAGGAAATCTCCTCGAGCTTGATGGCGCCCGGGACGATGCGCGGGTCGGCGGTATAGACGCCGTCCACGTCGGTGTAGATCTGGCAAAGCTCGGCCTTCAAGGCGGCGGCCAGGGCGATGGCCGTCAGATCGGAGCCGCCGCGCCCGAGAGTCGTGACCTGGCCTTCGATGGTCTGGCCCTGGAAACCGGCCACGATGACCACCTTTCCCTGCGTCAGCAGTTCGTGAATTCGTTTGGGGGTGATGTTCCGAATCTTGGCCTTCGTGTGGACGCCGTCGGTGACGATCCCGGCCTGCGCGCCGGTAAGCGAGACCGCCGGGATGTCGATCGAGTGGAGGGCAATGGCGGTCAAGGCGATGGCGGTTTGTTCCCCGGTGGCCAGCAGCACGTCCATCTCGCGCTCGTTGGGCAAGGGCATGATTTCCTTGGCCAGCTTGATTAAACCGTCCGTCACCCCGCTCATGGCCGAAACCACGACCACCACTTTGTGGCCTTTGGAGTAGTAGTTGGCAACCCGGGCTGCGACGTTTTTGATGCGCCCGGTGTTGGCCACCGAAGTGCCGCCGTATTTCTGAACGATCAATGCCATATCCGTCAGAGGTTCAAGTTAGGAGGCCGCTCAGTCGAAGGTCTCGACGCGAATCATTGCCGGCGGCGCTTTCACCACCGCGAGTTTGCCGATTTGGCGGAGGGCCCGGGTCACGGCGCCGTTGGGGGCGCTGTGCAGCATCAGGATCAGCGGCACCGTTCCCCCCGGGCGCCCCTCGGGCTGGACCACCGAGGAGATGCCGATACTGGCGTCGCCGAAGATTTTCGCAATCCTGGCGAGGGTGCCGGGCACGTCCTGGACCGCGAGACGGACAAAGTAGCGCGACCTGACCTCGTCAATCGGGACCACGGCCCCATCGCGTTCATGGGGCACGAAGGGCGGCACGCGGTGTTTGGTGCCAAACTTCAAATCCAGGGCCGCATCCGCCAGGTCGCTGAGCACGGCGCTGGCGGTGGCGTCTTTGCCCGCGCCGCGGCCATAGAACAGGGTGTCTCCGACAATGTCGCCGCGCACGAACACGGCGTTGAAAACGTCGGTTACGCTCGCCAGCACGTGGCCATTTGGAATCAAGGTGGGATAGACCGACGCCTGGATGCGCGCCGGCTCCTTCCGTGGCCGCTTGCCCACCGTCTGCCGCCCGCCGGCGCCCGTCTTGATGATGCCCAGCAGCTTGATCGTGTAACCGACCCGCGCCGCGAATTGAATGTCGGTCTGCGTGATGGACCGGATGCCCTCGACGTAAATGTCCTTGGGGTTGACCCAAAAGCCATGCGCCAGCGAGGCGAGGATGCCGACCTTGTGGAGCGCGTCATGGCCATCGATATCGAGCGACGGTTCCGCCTCGGCGTAGCCGTGCGCCTGCGCGTCTTTGAGCACGACGCCGAAATCCGCCCCCTCGAGCTTCATGCGCGTCAGGATGTAGTTGCAGGTGCCGTTGACGATGCCATAGAGATGGGTTATGCGGTTTCCGACAAACCCTTCGCGCAGGGACTTGATAATCGGGATGCCGCCGCAGACACTGGCTTCGTAATACAAGTTGGTCCGGTGCTGCTCTGCGGCAGCGAACAACTCTTCGCCGTGGGCGGAGAGGAGGGCCTTGTTCGCGGTGATGACCGGCTTGCCCAACTTGAGCGCGGCCAGCGTCATCGTGCGGGCCAGGGTGGTGCCTCCCACCAGTTCCGCGACGATGTCCACCTTCGGGTCGCTGACCACGCCCTGCCAATCGGTGGTCAGATAAGCCGCCGGGATCACGTAGGGCCGCGGCTCATCCAGCGCCTTGACCGCCACTTTGTGAACCTGGACCTTCACGCCGATGCGTGAGGCCATGAGCGCGCCGTTGGCCTCGAGCGCGTGACACACCCCGCTGCCGACAGTCCCGCCGCCAATCATGCCCAAATTCACCTGCTGCATATATAAAGGGGGAAGTTTGCATGCATTCGGGGCGCGGGACAATCCAATTCTTCGAGGCTGAGAGCCGAGCGCATTTCACTTATTTGAGTCGCAATTCCCGGCTCCTTATCCTAATCTTAATCTTAATCTTAATCCTAATCTTAATCCGAATGAACGGTTGCACGAGAGAGATGTGGAGCAGGATTAAGATTAAGATTAAGATTAAGAGCCGCTACCCAAAAAAAAGTGACATGCACCCCAAGAGCCGGATTGACCACGCAAACGAATATCCCGTGGCCGAAACTCGTCCAAACGGGCGGTGTTGGATGACAGAGGGGGTGGGGGGGTTGGGAGACCGGAACCGGGCTGATGCCGGCTTGACCGGGCAGCTCTTTCCGGGCAGAGTTGAAAACGAAGACTGCTTAAACGGCTGTATTTATGAAGAACCCGATCCGTCGAGCGCGCCTGCTCATGGCAGTTGGCGCGGTGTTCTGCCTGCCGGTGGCCGCCGCCTTTGGCGCGGATACCAATTCCTCCCCGGTTGAAGCCGCGACCAACCAGGCGGCTCCTCCCGCGCCGCAACCTGCCGCCCCGGCGGTGGCGGCTGCGCCGGCGCCCGCCCAAGCAGCCCGCGTCAAACTGCCTTTCGGCGTGGCCGACGTCGTCAAACTGACCCAGGCTCAGGTCAGCGAAGACGTCGTCCTGAACTTCGTGCTGAACTCCGGCACAGTGTATAACCTTGGCCCCAAGGATATTATCTATTTGCGCGACCAGGGAGTCAGCGACCGCGTGATCACCACGATGATGAATCAGGTGAACCGGGTGGCTGAAGAATCCACACAGCAGGCCGCCTCCCAACCCCAGGCGCCCGCGCCGGTTTATCTCGACCCGAATGCCGCACAGCCCGGCCAGCCGCTTTACGTCCCGGCCTACCCGCCGCCGCCCGCCCCGGAGCCCTCTCCTTCTACGGTCTATGTTATCCCCTTCACGCCGCCGGTCGCTCCCTACTACGGCGGCTATTACCCCTATTATGGGGGGTACTATGGCCCGGGGGTTTCCTTCGTCTATACCATCGGGCGGGGAGGCTACCACGGACGAGGCTACCACCGCGGCGCCCAAGGATTCCGCCGGTGAGTGAAGGACTCCTGTTCAACTCCGATCCCGCGGCTACGGCTCAGCCGCCGCGTCGTACATGGCCACAATATTCGCGGGAGGCACGTCGGCCAGGATGTTGTGGACCTGCTGGAAGACAAAGCCGCCGCCGGGGCGCCAGGTCTCAACCAGCCGGCGCACGTGGTCGCGCACTTGAGCCGGGGTGCCGTGGATGAGCACCTGGCGTGTGTCGCAGCCCCCGCCCCAGAAGGTCAACCGTTTCCCGAAATCCGCTTTCAGGCCCTCAGCCTCCATGCCGCGGCAGGTGATCTGCACCGGATTGATGGCCTCCAAACCAGCCTCGATCAGGTCGGGGAGCAACTCGCGCACGCCCCCGCAGCAATGGAGCATGATTTTCAGATGCGGCTTTAGCTCCTTGACCCTTTGCCACATCACCCGCTCGCGCGGCTTGAAAAACTCCCGATACATCGCCGGCGACACCTGCGGACCGGACTGCATCCCGAGGTCGTCGCCGAACACGATGACATCGATGAAATCTCCCACCGTCTCCAGAAAACGGTCGAGGTTGCGCCTATGGATTTCCATCAACCGGTCAAGAAACCGGTGTGCCCGCTCCGGCTCGCCTGCCAGCAACATGAAGAAATTGTCATTGCGGTAAAACCACTGGCCTAATTCGAGCAGGTTGCCGCCGAACAGGCCGAGGATAGCGCGGTCGGTCCGCCCCCGCAATTGGCGCGCCCCGCGCGCCAGCACCGCGGCGCCGCCCGTTCCGACCGTAATGGGCCCGGGCGGGGAGGCCACTGCCGACCACATGCATTCGGCCAGTCCGGCCTCGACTTGATCCAGGTCCTCGCCGTCCAGGAAGGGAAAGGCGGCCTGCTCGAAATACCAGACGCCCTCCGGCATGCGCGCGATCACGTGCCCGCTGGGTTTCCCCCGCAAGACCCACTCTCCATTCAGGCGCTCGGGCAAGGCCCAGGCCGGCATCAGGCACGGCGTGCCGTCCGGCAGCACCCAATCCGCCCAGTATTTGTCCTCGTGGGCGAAGGCGCGGCCCAACTCAATGGTGTCCACCCGAAACCGCTCGAGCAGGTCTTCATCGACGATGGCCAGTTGCTGCACGGGGTCATAGACGCGAATCGCCCGCTTGGGCAGGCCCAGATAATCCCGCAGCCGCGCGTAAGCCATCGCGGCTATGCCCGAGGAGCGATGGCCCGACAGGTCGATGGGAACGCGGTCAGGGTCCCGGTGGTTCAGTGCGGCAACGACTCGTTCACGTGATGTCATAAGACGAAATTCCCGCCGGCTCGCAACGCCCGGCCACCCGCAGCTTGCCCGGACCTCGCGCCCAGGTCAAAGAGGAACTGACGGGCGGGCGGCATCAGTGACGGCGGGAGCTCCAACCACGGACGGACCCAGCGCGGCGAAGCCGCAACCGAAGCGTGGAGCGTGAGAGCG
>Ga0209415_10019789_pt1 | contig 10508 bp, 10 predicted proteins | sample PeaSoiSIISIP2007_FD_187696 | JGI IMG/M metagenome (GOLD analysis project Ga0209415, IMG submission 187696) | Peat soil microbial communities from Weissenstadt, Germany - SII-SIP-2007 (SPAdes) (version 2) | ecosystem: Environmental > Terrestrial > Soil > Wetlands > Peat | place: Germany...
CGGGAGGCCGACTCGACCAGCCCGATGATCCGGTCCATGAAGGTCTCGCCGGGGTTCTGGGTGATCTCGATGACGATGCGGTCGCTGAGCACCCGGGTGCCGCCGGTGACGGCGCTGCGGTCGCCGCCGGCCTCGCGGATGACCGGGGCCGACTCGCCGGTGATCGCCGACTCGTCCACCGAGGCGATCCCGGACACGATGGTGCCGTCGCTGGGGATGATGTCGCCGGTCTCGCAGACGACGATGTCGCCCCGGCGCAGCTCGGGCGCAGGGACGCCCTCCTCCCTGCCGTCGATGCCGCCCACCAGGCGGCGGGCGATGGTGTCGGAGCGGGTGCGGCGCAGGCTGGCTGCCTGGGCCTTGCCCCGGCCCTCGGCCACCGCCTCGGCGAAGTTGGCGAAGAGCACGGTGAACCAGAGCCAGAGGCAGATCTGGCCGACGAATCCCTGCTGCCCGTGGTTGAAGAAGCCGGTCACGAACACGTAGGTGGTCATCGCCGCGCCGACCTCGACCACGAACATCACCGGGTTGCGCGCCATCCAGCGGGGATCGAGCTTTCGGAAGCTCTCCCCGATGGCGGGCACCAGGATGGCGGGGTCGTACAGGCTGCTCTGCCGCCGCCGCTTGCGCGGCCGGGGCAGCCCGACGGTGCCGGTGATCGCTGTCATGACGTCAGGGCTCCTAGGGATGGAGGATGCCGGCGTGGAGCTGGAGCTGCTCGAGGATGGGCCCGAGAGACAGCGCCGGGAAGAAGGTCAGGGCACCGACGATGAGGATGGTGCCGACGAGGAGGCCGGTGAAGAGCGGGGTGTCGGTGGGGAAGGTACCGGCGCCGGCGGGGACGATCTTCTTCCTGGCCAGCGACCCAGCCAGGGCCAGCACCGGGATCACGAAGATGATCCGGCCCAGCCACATCGCCGCCGCCAGGGTGGTGTTGTAGAAGAGCGTGTTCCCGCTGAGCCCGGCGAAGGCGCTGCCGTTGTTGCCGGTCGTCGAGCTGTAGGCGTAGAGGATCTCGCTGAAGCCGTGAGGACCCGCGTTGAGCGGGCCCGCCTGGCCCGCCGGGGTGAGCACGGCCAGTGCCGTGAACCCCAGGATCGAGAAGGGCAGGATGAGGATGGCGAGGGCCGCGTACTTGATGTCGCGGGACTCGATCTTCTTGCCCAGGTACTCGGGCGTCCGCCCCACCATCAGCCCGGCCAGGAAGACGGCCACGATGGCGAAGGCGATCATCCCGTAGAGACCGGACCCGGTCCCACCCGGGGTGATCTCACCCAGCTCGATGAGCACCATCGGAACCATGCCGCCGAGGGGCGTGAAGCTGTCCTGGGCCGCGTCCACCGAGCCCGTGCTCGTCCCCGTGGTGGCGGTGTTGTACTGGGCGGACTGGATGGAGCCGAAGCGGACCTCCTTTCCCTCCAGGTTTCCGCCGGACTGGGTGTTGCTGGCGACCTGGCTCACCGCCGTCGAGCTGAGCGCCGGGTTCCCGGCCTGCTCCTGCTGGGCGGCGAAGATGGCGCCGCCGACCAGGATGATCGCCATGGCGGCGAAGAGGGCGAGGCCCTGCTTGATGTTGCCCACCCACTTGCCGAAGGTGAAGGCCAGGCCGAAGGGGAGGACCAGGCAGAGGAAGATCTCCAGGGCGTTGGTGAGGCCGGTCGGGTTCTCGAAGGGTGCGGCGGAGTTGGCGTTGAAGAAGCCTCCGCCATTGGTGCCCAGGTCCTTGATGGCCTCCATGGCCGCGACCGGGCCCTGGGAGATGGTCTGACCCACCCCTTCCAACGTGTTCACAGGCGTGTAGGCACTCAGGTTCTGGATCGCGCCGCTCGCCACCAGGATGATGGTGCCCACCACCGCGATGGGGATGAGCACGTAGAGGAAGCAGCGCACGATGTCGACGTAGAAGTTGCCGATGGTCCTGGCGCTGTGCCGGGCCACCCCGCGGATCACCGCGATCGCCAGTGCGATGCCCGTCGCCGCCGAGAGGAACTGGTGGAAGGTGAGGGCGAGCATCTGGGAGAGGTAGCTCATGGTCGCCTCGCCCGTGTAGTTCTGCCAGTTGGTGTTGGTGGTGAAGCTCACCGCGGTGTTGAAGGCGAGCGCCGGGGGCACCCCGGGAAAGCCCTCGGGGTTGAGCGGAAGGTCGTTCTGGATCCGCAGGATCACGTAGGTGAAGACCAGCCCGATGACCGACACCAGCAGCATGGCCACCAGGTAGCTCTTCCAGCCCTGCTCGTGCTCCTCGTCGATCCCGGTCAGCCTGTAGATGCCGCGCTCCACCGGGCGCAGCACCGGGTGGAGGAAGGTGCGCTCGCCCTGGAAGACCCTGACCATGAAGAGGCCGACGAACCAGGCGCCGACGAAGACGGCGGCGTAGGTGACGATGAAGGCGATGATGTCGAGCGCCACCGGTCAGAACCTCTCGGGGAAGAGCATCGCGACGATCAGATAGGCGGTGACCGCCACCGCGATCACGAAGGCGATGATGTAGCCGAACGTCTCGCCCATCAGATCTTTCCCAGGCCGTGCACGTAGAGGAAGCTCAGGACGACCAGGATGGCCAGGATCCCGATCATCAGCAGGTCGAGCATCAGCGCGCCCCCCGGTCTCGGGTGAAGTAGATCTTCACTGTGAGAAGTGTCCCGGTCGCGGCGTCAACGTTCGGTCAACGACTCGGCGGGCGCTGGGACGGCGATGTGGAGGGCGCGCCAGGCGGGGCGCCGCCACAGCCGTCCCAGCTCGTCGATCTCGAGGTCCTCCAGGACGATCCGGACGACCCGCCCTCTCGGGGTGTCCTCGGCGACCAGGATGTCGATGGCGCCGTCCAGCCGCGGCAGCACCGCGGCGACGCTGCCCAGGGTCGCTCCGTCGGCGCCGAGGACGGGGGCTCCCCTGAGGTCGAGCACGTCCATGAACCGCAGGCCCGCGAAGTGCGACTCGGTGTCCACGGCCCCGATCGTGAACCCCCATGCGTCAACGTTCGGTCAACGACCGCGGCCGGGCCGGACGCTCAGAATGCGAGCGGCGCGCCGGGCTCGGTCTGGACGCAGAAGCGATAGCCTCGCCGGCCTGCGGTGACGATGATGTCGGGCTCGGCCGGGTCATCCTCGAGCTTGCGGCGGAGACGCTGGACGAAGGTGCGCAGGTAGTTCCGGTCCCCGGCGTACATGGGTCCCCAGACCCTGGTGAGCAGGGTCCGGTGATCCATCACTACCCCGGGGTGCCGGGCCAGTTCGCTGAGCAGGACGTACTCGGTCGGGGAGAGCCGCACCTCCAGGCCCGAGCGGGTCACCAGGCGCGCTCCGAGGTCGACGACCACCGCGCCGCAGCGAACGACGCGGGCCGCCTCGGCGGTGCCGCGCACCCGGCGGAGGACCGCGCGAACCCGGGCCAGCAGCTCGTCAGCCCCGAAGGGCTTGGTCAGGTAGTCGTCGGCGCCCATGTCGAGGGCCCGCACCTTGTCCCGCTCGTCGCCGCGGGCGCTGATCACGATCACCGACGGCTGGCGCCTCCCCTCCAGGGTATCGAGCAGCCTCCAGCCGTCGATGAAAGGCAGGCCGATGTCGAGGAGCACGACCTCGTACCCGCCCTTGCCGAGCTTCTCGGCCCCGACCAGGCCGTCCGGGGCATCGTCGACCTGGTGCCCGGCGCGCTCCAGGGCCGAACGGAGGATGCGACGCAGAGAGGCGTCGTCCTCGACGACCAGGAGCCGCCCGGAGGGACCGGAGGAGGGGGCCGGCTCAGCCATGCGTGCGGATTCTCCCCCTCTCGGCGGTGGACCGGGTGGTCCACCGACCGCAGTCTTCACTGCGCCGGGGTCTCCTGAGCCCACTCGTGGGGGTCGACACCTGACTGCCCCTTCGCCTGCGCGCTTGCTTGTTGAGACGGGCATTGGCGGCCACGCCGCCAAGCAGGTTGTGCACGGCTCGCAACCCTTCGATCGGAGTCACGCCATGACGTCGCGCGATCTCCTGCGCAGCTGAGCCCACGGCGGAAGCGTCCACTCCGGGACCGGCTCGCCGGTCCAGCCGCCGGAGGATCTCCCCGGGGAACGGAGCTCAGCCCTTGGCCAGCGCCTCCCCCACGGCCGCCACGTCCGCCAGCTGCGAGTAGACGACCAGCTCGTCGCCGGGCTCGATGATCGTGGCGGGCTCCGGAATCACCGGCTTCCCGGCGCGGACGATGCAGACGATGATCCCGCCCTTGGGCAGGGCGATGTCGGCGATCCGCTTGCCGACGAATCCCGACACCGGCGGCAGGGCGAGGTCCACGAGGCAGGTGCCGGAGGCCTTTACGGCCACGCCCCGCACCAGCTCCGATCCCAGCTCGGCCTCGATCAATCCCATCAGCAGCTCGGTGGCGGAGACCGGGGCGTCGACGCCCAGGGCGCGGAAGACGGCGACGTTGTGCGGGTTGTTGACCCGGGCGATGGTGCGCGGAACGTTGAACTTGATCTTGGCCAGCTGGCAGACGATGAGGTTGTCCTCGTCGTCGCCGGTGGCACCGATGACGACGCCGGCACGCTCGATCCCGGTGGTGGCGAGGAAGGCCATCTCGTCGCCGTCGCCGACCATGATGCTGACGGTGCCGAGCTGGTGCTCGATCCACTCCGCGCGGGCGGCGTCCTTCTCGACCAGGGTCACCTCGTAGTCGCGCTCGATCAGGTGCCGCGCGAGGTGGAAGCCGACCTTGCCGCCGCCGACGATGATGACGTAGGGCGGGTCGCCGGAGCCGCTCACGACGCCCGCACCGCCGGCTTGTCGACGCTCGCGGCGGGATGACCCCGGTTGACGCCCTCGATGAAGTAGTCGCGGATGAGGTCGGCCCCCAGCGAGGTCGGGCAGAAGGTCTCGAGGCCCAGCTCCCGGTAGACGGCCTCCCGGATCGGGTCGTAGACCCGGGTGATGACCCGGCGCACCTTGAAGATGCGCTGGGCGATCTGCGCCGCCATGAGGTTGCGGTTGTCGCCGTTGGTGACCGAGACGAAGCAGTCGGCGGATGCCACGCCGGCGCGCCGGAGGACCGCCTCGTCGATGCAGTTGCCGACGATCATCTCGCCGCCGAAGTCGCGCCCCAGGCGGTTGAAGGCGGAGACCAGCTGGTCGACGACGGCGACGTGGTGACCCTCAGCGTCGAGCTGCCGGGCGAGCCGGGCCCCAACGCGGCCGCAGCCGACGATGATCACCCTCATTCGGGTCAATTGTACCGGCAGGCCGGCTCCATCGGGCGGACCGGCGACCAGACTAGGATTCCCAGGCGATGCCGGGGTTCACGCCGCACCACATCCTCGTCCCCGTGAACGGGGCGGACACCGACGAGGAGGCGATCCGCTTCGCCTGCCGCCTTGCCATCCGACCCCACGCCACGGTGCTGGCGGTCACCGTGGTCGAGGTCCCCCGCGGGCTGGCCCTCAGCACGGTGGAGGGCCCGGAGGTGGCCGCCGCCGAGAAGCTGCTCGATCGCGTCGCTGAGATCGGCAAGCACTACGACGTCGAGGTCCAGGGGGAGGTCCTGCAGGCGCGCGAGGCCGCTACCGCCATCGTGGACGAGATCGCCGCGCGGGAGATCGACCTGGCCGTGGTGGGCCTGACCTACCGGGAGCGCTTCGGCGCGTTCTACATGGGGAGGACGGTGCCCCACATCCTCCAGCACGCCCCCTGCCGGGTCTTCCTGCTGCGCCTCGCGGCACCGGGCTGACCGCCCCTCCTGCGAGTGGGCGCTCGGACATGCCGGCGCAGCGCAACCGGACCACTGGCCGCCGGCGCCGCGTCCGCTCTCGGATGCCGGCCGGGCTGAGCACGCCGCTGCCGCCGCCGGGCTCGCCCCGTTCGCAACGGGCCCTACACTGCCCAGCGCATGGCTGACGCCTCGGCCCCCGAGCCCCCGAAACCACCGCCGACGCTCCCGGACGCCGAGATCGCCGCCCTGCGCGAGGCCGGCCGGGCCTGGGCGGCGTCCCCCGGCCGCTCCGCCACCGGGCCCGGGGTCGCGCCCGGCCTGGATGTCGCCGAGACGCGGGGACGGCCCGGCGAGCACTACGTCCGCGTGGTCCGGTCCCAGGCGCAGGGCTTCGAGCCGGTGGCCCCCGGCTGGCTGGAGGCCACGCCCCGGGCGATCCAGCCGGACACGGAGTTCGGACGCTTCCGGCGCCGGCTGCGGGCGCTCGTCCTGGGGTCGCCCCTCTCCACCAGCCGGGTTCTCCACGAGCGGCTCAACAAGGTGCGCGCGCTGCCCGTCCTCTCCTCCGACGCCCTCTCGTCGGTCGCCTACGCCACTGAGCAGATCGTGCTGGTGCTGGCCGTCGCCGGGACGGCGGCGATCAGCACCGACGTGTTGCCGATCATGGGGGTGATCGCGCTCCTCATCGTCATCGTCTGCCTCAGCTACCGGCAGACCATCAAGGCGTACCCGCAGGGTGGTGGCAGTTACATCGTCGCCAAGGACAACCTCGGGCCGGTCGCCGGTCTGATCGCCGGCTCGGCGCTGATGACCGACTATATCCTCACCGTGGCGGTCTCGGTGGCGAGCGGGTACGACCAGATCCAGAGCGTCTTCCCGGCCGCCGTCCACTACCGCGTCGCCGCCTGCATCGCGGTGGTGGTGCTGATCGCCCTGGCCAACCTGCGCGGGCTGCGCCAGGCGGGCAACATCTTCGCGGCGCCGACCTACCTCTTCATCACCGCCATCCTCCTGACCATCGTGGTCAACCTCTTCCGGTTGATCACCGGCAGCATCCACCCCACCGGCACCACGATTCATATTCCGATCACGCAGAACTTCACCGACCTGGGGGGGATGCTGCTCGTCCTCCTCTTCCTCAAAGCCTTCTCCTCCGGTTGCTCGGCGCTCACCGGCATCGAGGCGATCAGTGACGGCATCCTAGCCTTCAAGGTGCCCGAGTGGCGCAACGCCCGGACGACGCTCACCATCATGGCGGTCCTCTGCGTGGTCATGTTCTGCGGCGTCACCATCGGCACCGAGGTGCTCGGGGCGAGCATTCGCAGCTCCACCGACCCCTGCTACCAGTCGGTGATCCTCCAGCAGGCGGCCCACGCCTTCACCGCTCCCCTGCAGTGCGTCCACGGCCACGCGGTGTTCCCGTCGGCGACCGCGCTGGGTGAGGGGCTCTTCGTCTTCGTCGGCGTGGCGACCACGGCGGTGCTCCTGCTGGCCGCCAACACCTCCTTCTCCGACTTCCCGCGCCTCTTCTTCTTCCTCGCGCGCGACGAGTACGCCCCCCACCAGTTCCGCCGCCTCGGCGACCGCCTCGCCTACAGCAACGGGATCATCCTGTTGAGCGTGATGTCCTGCCTGCTCCTCTTTCTCTTCCAGGGTGACGTCTCCCGGCTCATCCCGCTCTATGCCATCGGGGTGTTCATCGCGTTCACCATGTCCCAGGCGGGGATGGTGATGCGCTGGCTGCGCCGCCGGGAGCCGGGGTGGAAGCACGGGCTGCCGCTCAACGCCGTCGGCATGTGCATGACCTGCGTCGTCTTCGTGGTGACCGCCATCTCCAAGCTCCCCGAGAGCCTGATCATCCTGATCATCGTGCCCAGCGCGGTGAGCCTGTTCCTGGCCATCCACCGCCACTACGTCGAGGCCAAGGAGCAGCAGACCACCGAGATCCCGACCGAGCCCGGAAAGGTGCGCCCGGTGTGCATCGTGCCCATCGACCAGATCAACAACGTGGCCTTCCAGAGCCTCGCGCTGGCCCGCTCCCTCTCCGACCAGGTCATCGCGGTCCACGTCTGCTTCGACCCCGACCACATGGCCCTGCTGCGGGCCCGCTGGGAGGCGTGGGGCAACCACGTGCCGCTGGTGATCGTGGAGTCGCCGTATCGCTCGATCCTGCGGCCGCTGCTCCACTACATCGACGCCATCGACAAGCAGATCACCGACCGGACCCTGGTGGTCGTGCTCCCCGAGCTGGTCGCCACCCGCTGGTGGCACCAGCTGCTCCACAACCAGTTCCCGCTCCGGGTCAAGGCGGCGCTGCTCTTCCGCCCCGGCACGGTGGTGGTCAGCGTCCCGTACCACCTGCAGCGGCGGCACCGCCGCAAGGAGGAGGACCTGGAGGCGCTGTAGGACGGCACCCGCGGGTGCCGTCGCGCGCGACCGGCGCCAGGCCGGCGCGGGACGGCGGCCGGCTCAGCCGCCGCCGGACCGGTACCGCTCGGCCAGCTCGGGGCGGTTCCCCTGGCGGAGCATCTCGCGCTGGGCCTCGTGGTATCGCTCGACGACGGTGGGGTCCTCGAGCCCGGGGACGCAGATCAGCTCCCCGGCGTCCAGGGCGCGCAGCGAGGCGGTCACCACCTCCTCGGGGCTCATCGCCGCCGGCGGGCGCGGCACCCCGGCGACGTCGTGGAACTCGCTGACCACGGCTCCCGGACAGCAGACCTGGACCCGGATCCCCTGGTCGCGGACCTCCTGGGCCCCCAGCTGGGTGAAGGTGACGATGAACGCCTTGCACGCGGCGTACGTGGCACGGTTGAAACGGCCCAGCACCGCCGACTCGCTGAAGGCGAGCAGGGAGGCGATGTTGACGATCGCTCCCCGCCGCCGGGGCAGCATGGCCCGCACCGCGGCCCCGGTGAGACGGGTCACCACCCGGACGTGAACGTCGATCAGCGAGTCGGCGGTCTCGGCGGGCAGCTCGGCGAAGGGCATGTAGCCCGCGAAGCCGGCGCAGTTGACGACCAGGTCCACCCCACGCGCGATCCGCTCCTCCACGGCGGCGAGCCCGGCCGGGGCGGCCAGGTCGGCGACCAGGGGCTCGACGGCGACCCCACCCACGGGCCCGAGGCGCACCGCCAGGGCCTCGAGGCGGGCGGCGCGGCGGGCCACCGGGACCAGGTCCCAGCCGCCCTCGGCGAGCTGGCGCGCGTAGGCGTGGCCCAGCCCCGAGGAGGCTCCGGTGACCAGGGCGACGGGTCGCGCAGCCAGTCCGGCCATGGGTCATCCCTCCCGGTTGACGAAGCTCCGCGCGGGCCCGGCCGCGGACCGCAACCGATCCGTCAGCTCAGATATGGTGCCAGGCCCTCGGCCTGCTCCGCCGCCTCCATCACCAGCTCGCTCACCGTGGGGTGGGCGTGGATGACGTCGCCCAGCTCGTCCACGGTCAGCCCGTCGCTGATCGCGACCCCCACCTCGTGGATGATCTCCACGGCGTGGACGCCCATCACGGTCGCCCCCAGGATCCGGCCGGTCACCGCGTCCGCGCAGAGCTGGACCAGGCCGTCGGGCTCGTCCTCCCCGAGCGCCTTGCCGTTGCCGAGGAAGCGGGCCTGGCCGGCCTTGACCTCGTATCCGGCCGTCCTGGCCGCCTCGGCGCCCAGGCCGACCATGGCGATCTCGGGATGGGTGTAGATGCAGGAGGGGACCACGGTGCGGTCCATGGGCCGGACCCCGACCCCCAGGGCGTTCTCGACCGCCCGGGCACCCTCGGCGCTGCCCAGGTGGGCGAGCTGGAGGCCGCCGATGCAGTCGCCGGCCGCCCAGATCCGGGGGTTGGCGGTGCGCAGCAGGTCATCGACCACGATGTGACCTTGGGGCGTCAGCTCGACCCCCGCCGCCTCCAGCCCGATGCCGCCAGTCTGGGGGGCGCGCCCGACCGAGACGAGGACCAGGTCCGCCTCGATCGCGGTGGCGTCGTCGAGGGTCGCGGTCACGGAGTCCTCGCGGTACTCGATGGTCTCCACCCGGCGGCCGGTTTGGAAGGTGATCCCCTCCCGCTCCACCAGGCGGCGGAACTCCCGCACCACCCGCGACTCCACGCCGGCGAGGATCTGCGGCAGCACCTCGACCACGGTGACGGCGACCCCCAGCGGGGCGAAGAGCGACGCGAACTCGCAGCCGATCACCCCGCCGCCGATCACCAGCAGCCGCCGGGGCAGCTTCTCCAGCCGGAGGATGCCATTGGAGGTCACCACGCAGGGATGGGCCATATCGATGCCGGGCAGCCCGCTCGGCTCGGTGCCGGTGCAGACGATGAGGTGGTCGTACTCGATGCGCTCGTCCCCGACCCGGAGCCCGCCGTCCTCGAGCACCCCCTGGCCCCGGACCACCCGCACCTGGCGTCGCCTGCAGGCGGCCTCCACGCCGCGGCGCATGGTGGTGACCACCTCCTCCTTGCGCGCCATCATCCGGGGGAAGTCCACCTCCACCTCCCCGACCCGCAGGCCCAGCTCACCGGCGCGGCGGATCCGCCGGAGCAGGTCACTGGTGGCGAGCAGGGACTTTGTGGGAATGCATCCCCAGTTGAGGCAGGTGCCGCCCAGCTCGGCGCGCTCGACGAGCACCACCTCGGCACCGCGCTGGGCGCCGCGGAGGGCGGCGACGTCGCCGGCGGGACCGCCGCCGAGCACGGCCACCCGGGCGCTCACGGCCGCGACCTCCGCGACCGGCGCGGCGGCGGGGCCATCCCCGGCGCCACCGGCACACCGTCGAGCTGGGTCACCGGCGCGGCGAGCGCGACGCGGCGGCCGGCCGGCCCGGAGCGGCGGCGGGTG
>Ga0209415_10019790_pt1 | contig 10508 bp, 14 predicted proteins | sample PeaSoiSIISIP2007_FD_187696 | JGI IMG/M metagenome (GOLD analysis project Ga0209415, IMG submission 187696) | Peat soil microbial communities from Weissenstadt, Germany - SII-SIP-2007 (SPAdes) (version 2) | ecosystem: Environmental > Terrestrial > Soil > Wetlands > Peat | place: Germany...
GGTCGGTACGTTACGGCGTTCGGGCCGTTCGGGCCTCCGATGCGGCTTGACCCGCGAAGACCGCTAGGACCGGCTACACGCCCCTACGTCATGGTAGACGTAGTGCGCCATCAGCTCCTTCGCGATCCCGTCTAGCAGGAACCGGCGTCTCGCGGCGTCGAGCGGCCCTGCGCCGTTCCTTCGGTCGTTGTCGGTGAGGAACTCGTCCGGCGTCGCGATGGGATGAATCTCGAAGTGAACGACGCGATGCGGCTCCGTGGGTTCGACCTCCATCGCCGCCCGCGCGAACTGACTGGAGTGCTTCTCCTTGAGGATTGCTGCGAACGCGCTTGCCGTCGCGCCCTCCGACTTCTTCACATCGAAGCCGCCGGTGCCTCCGCTGAGGCCGGTCTCCCGATCGATGTCGCCGACGTCTGCGCTGGCGACCTCGTAGGGGAAGACCTGTTGATGATAGGCGAGGAGCGTGGCGCGATCGCCCGAGTTGAACGCTGCGAGCCAGGCCGCGAACTGTTTGGCGGCGGGCCCCTCTTCGGCGGGTGCGGGCGCGCTCGCGGTTGCAGGCGCGACGGGTGCCGTGCTCGCGACGGCCGTCGATGGAGGCCCGTTCGTCCTGCACGCGCAGAGGAGAGCGAGAGCGAGCACGCCACGATGGCCGTTGATCAAGGTGATCCTACCGTAGGTCGTGGCCCGCCCCTGTCGATCCGAATGTCGGGGCTGAATGAATCCGCCAGCACGGTCGTGAGCACGCCGCTTCCGTCCACGTCGCCGACCGCGGTGACGATGTACCAGTCGCCGCTCGGGACTGGCCAGGTGACGGCTCTTCCGTCGATCGTTACAGCCGCCGTTGGTCGCTGCCCCGACCGTCCCGCGATGGTCGAGTACCCGAAACGAAGCGGGCCATCGGCATGAACGGGAAGCTCGCTCCAATCCCACCCGCTGTTGCACGCCTGCGCCGCGCAGGGTGCACCCCACCCGAGCGCGTCACCGACCCCAGGCTCTCCCGGTGCCCGGGGGTAGAGGGCGAAGTGGTTGGTGTTCTGGTTCGATGCGAGCGCAGTCGAGATGTTCGCGTAGCTCCCGGTCTCCGAGTGGAACGCCTCCTGGGCCACCCTGATGCGAGCCACCATGCTCGTCGCCTCTGCGAGGCGGTCGTCACCAATGGTCGTAGTTGGGAGCGCGCCAGAGACTCTCGGCCGTCCACGCTGGACGACGACGACGACTCCGGCTGCCACCGCCGCGAACGCGACGACGGCGACTACGGACCAACTTACTCCCCTCGATGCGACCGCCGCAGTCGCGGTGGCCGTGACGGCGCTGCTCGCCGCGAGTCGGTCGAGGGCGCGAACAGTCGCGCCATCTGCAGGCTGCTCGGCCTTCCCGGCGTCCACGAGCGAGCGCGCGAACGGGGAACCCTGGTCCAAGCGGACGAAGTCGCTCATCGCGTTGCCTCTCCTTCCAGCCGTGATCGAAGCGCTGCCGCCTCCGTCTCGAAGACCTCACGTGCGCGCCGAAGCCGCGACGCCACAGTGCCCGCGGGCACGGACAGTACCGACGCGATCTCGGACATGGCCATCTCCTCGATCTCCGCAAGCACGAACACCTCACGTAGTTCGGCGGGAAGACGGTCGAGGACGAAGTCGAGCCACTTCCGGCGGCGCCGCTGGTCGGCCTCATGTTCCGCACCAAGTCCTGGATGCGGCTCGCCGGCCAGGGCCTCGTCACCTACCGCGATCTCTCGGGCGCGATGTGCCCTCTTCCGATAGTCAGCCGCGACCCGCAGGGCCGTGCCCAGAAGGAACGAGCGCTCGGCGCCGACGCTGATGGCACGGATCTTTCGCGAGAACACGATGAGCACGGCCTGGCCCGCATCTTCCGCGTCTTGCTCGGCGATCCCCATCCTGCGAAGGAAACGCCACACAGCGGCGAAGTTCGCGCCGACGGCTACCCGAATGCGCTCGTCGTCGCCCGTGGTGGGCGCGGTAGAGGCGGCCGTGAGTGGCTCGGTTCGCACGGGTCTACGGGTGAATGGACACGGGACGCCGAATTGATCACACCCGCGCGCCCGTTCACAGATCGAGCACGGTGAGGGGTCTCCTGGGTTCGGGCCGGGCGGTGGTGCCGGGCCTCCCCGCGAAGGTAGCAACGGCAATAGCTGCGCCACGGCGAGCCCTAGATCGCGTTGGCTGACGCCCTCGGCTGGGCGGGACAGTCCCTGTTCAGGCCGCTGGCACGAGTCTACCCTGCTGCACGTCGATTCGGAGGAGGCGCCAACCCTGGCGCCGCCGCCAAGTCCGCGCCTGCAGGGGGGCGATGTCGCTCAGGACGTTTGCGCTGTCAGCCACGATCGTCACCGGGGACCCGAACGGCGTAGGCGCCGCGCTGTCCGATGCGCTTGGGCGCGGCGTGGTCGTGCGCGCCGACGGCCAGGGGCTCACCGTCGAGGCGTCCGGGATCGTCGGCGTCGAAGCTCGGGAGCTGAATCGACGGCTGTTCTCGGCCGTGCTGAGCGTGGACGACGCCGCCAGACTTCATGCCATGTGGACCGCCGACGGCGTCTCCGAGAAGTTCAGGGGGTACGTCTACCTCAAGGGCCCGAGCCGATGACTTACGAGCAGGCGGTGCGGTGGCTCGCGGCCATCGGCGGCACGCACGAAGTCGTCCGCGAGGGCACCTGGGAGATCGTCGTCGTGCGCGTGGCCAGCGCCAGCAAGGGCGAGGTCTGCGCGCGCAGGACGCTCGACACGACTCTGTCCCAGGAGCAGGCGCACCGTCACGCGCTGGCGCTCGCGTGCGACGAGCTGCGGAGCGCGCTCAGCTAGCCTCGAACACGATCGCGGCCAGGTTCTCCACGATGGTAGCCAGGCCCGTGCGTGCCGATGTCTCCATGGCGCTGTCGCCCGGTTGCACTTGCCGGTGGCTCTCGACATAGGCCGCGGCTTCCTCGCGCGTATGGATGCCGAGGTCGGTCAGCGTGTCGCGCGCCCGCTGCCAGACAGGTCCCGACCGGCGGTTCACCTTCACCCCACCGCCTCATCGCGGAATCGTCCGCGTCGATTGTCGAACGCGAGCCACCGAGAGCAACATGGCTCGCGAACATGCGTGGCGAGACCCGGTAGCCCGGTCACGGCGCTCACGTAGTGGTAGCCCTCGCCCGTGATCGTCTCGCCGCATGCGGCACATGGCAGGCCCTTGGCGAGCGGGCAGACCTCGATGAAGAGGTTTCGCAGCGTGGCGGCGAGCTGCTTGCGAGGCACGTCGCGGATCGTGCCCGCCCCGCTCAACGTTGGGAACGGCGTCGACTCTTGACGTCGGGCCAACGTTTTCTGGCGGGCGCCGCTGCACCCTGGCGACAGCGGGCGCTGGCGTAGAGGAAGGCGAAAGGGGCGGGTGGTCACTCGTGGCGCACCGTTCTCCAGGTGATGGAGTACGCGCCGAGGCCGACGTTCAGCGACAGCCAGGCTCCGCCGAGATCGACCGACGGCAGCCCGCCCACGCTCCGGGAGTCGTCGTCCGTCCTCCAGCCCTCCTGTGCGAACTGCGCGAGGTACCCCCCCCGGATCGACAGCATGAGCGCGAACATCTCGTTGGCGCTCGCCTTGCCCAGCGGCACGAGCTGCTCGAACCCGACCTGCGCGGACAGGACCCCGCTCTCCAGCTTGATGCGATTGGCATCGCCGAGGCCCGACGCCCGTTCCGTGACGTAGCTCCAGTGGGCGCCGCGCGCGTCGATCGTGAACGAGCTGACGCCGATGCCTCCGAGCGCGAAGCCCGTCAGGCCCCGCCATCGCAGGAAGTCGTAGCCGGCATCGATGTGGATGTCCGCAATACCGGCATCGACGTGGCTCCCGTCTCTCGGGTTGAAAGCCCCGGCGGACCCGAAGAACAGAGGCCACTCGAAGCGCCACCTCGAAAAGACGAACCCGATGTCGAACCCGCCGCCGAGAAACGTCCGCGGCAGGGGGTCGTAGCCGCTCGCGCGCAGCGGAGCGTCAAAGGTGCCGACCGACAGCCGCCGGACTCCCACCAGCCCGCCCACCCCGGCCTGGTCTATCCCGATCCTACCCCCCCTCTCCGCGATGGACGCCGCGACGACCGAGATCTGGGGCGGGGGGTCGAAGAGCTGCAACCCGTGGAGCAGCAAGCGGCTCACGCTCGCATCCCAGTGCTCGAAGCTCTGACCTCCTGGCGAGACGGGGAGGGTCGAGGTCGGAAAGGCGAGGTTCGCGGGGCCCGAGACGACCGCGGCGCGGTAGCGCAGCCAGCGCGCGGACGACGTGCGCGTCTCGAACACCGTGCCCCTGGCCGAGGTCTCCAGGTGCATGCGCACGAGCACGGGCTCGCCGCGTGCCGCGTCGGCAAGCCTCGGCACAAGGAAGCCCCGTTCCTGCACCGCGCCCGCGAGGCAGAGCGTCTCGCCCGCGACGATCGAGATGCCCGCGGGCGACGGAGCCCGGTCCGTGAGGGGGACGACGATCTCGCTCGCGGGCCGCGCCGTGTGCGTCACGCAGTCCGCGAGGTCGTCGCCGGCCCGCGCCCCTCGCGGGGCGAGCCACGCCGCCCCTGCCACCGCGAGGACGACCCGGATGCGGCCCTTCATTGCTCCAGCGTAACCGACCGGCGGCGGGGGGAGTCCTTGGGTGGGCGTCGGCGATCGTCGCCATCGTCCGCATCGGTTCCCAGTTCCGCCAGAGCATCGGGACCACCCGCGCTCGGGCGGCGCGACGCGGACCGTAGGCGTCAAGCCTGATGGCAGACAGCTTCGAGCTTGTGGCCGTCGAGGTCCCGCATGAACGCCGCGTAGTAGCCCGGCCCGTATTGCGGGCGAAGACCGGGTCCCCCGTCGTCCGTTCCCCCCATGCTCATCGCCGCGACGTGGAAGGCTTCGACGGCGTTGCGACTCGGGGCCGTGAGAGCGAGGTGGCAACCAGGTCCTGGCGCTCTTGCGCCGTCGCCCACCGCGTGGAGCGCCAGCGGTTCGTCGCGCTCTCCGGGGTTGCCGTAGCCCACACCGCGCGTCGTCGACGAGAGCCGCGCGTATCCCAGCGGGGAGAGGATCGCGTCGTAGAACGCAGTCGCACGCGTCAGGTCTGACACGCCGAGGGAGATGTGATCGATCACCAAGCCATCCTACTCGTCCTGCATTCGGCGAGCCCACGGTGGTATCCTTCGGCATGCGTCTGCGTGCTTGCGCTCCGCTCGCGACCGTCGTGATCGCCATGGGCGCCTCGCCCGGGTGTCAGGGACAGACCGAGACCGCGGACGGCGGACCCGCCGCATCCTCCTCATCGAGCGGATCGAGCGGGAGAGGCGGCGGTGGCTCTTCCTCGGCGAGTGGATCGAGCGGCGGCAAGGGTGGCAGCAGCAGCGGCGGAGGTAGCTCCAGCAGTGCCAGCAGCGGTGGATGCACCGGCGGAGCCGTCGTGACGCTCGCCTCGGGTCGCATGCCCGTCGACCTCGCGGTCGACGCGACGCGCGTGTACTGGACCGACGACGGCGTGACCCTCTTCGCGCCCGACGGCGGCAGCACCTACGAGGGCGGTGAAGTCGTTGCGGTGCCTTTGGGCGGTGGTGCGCTCGTGACCCTCGCGTCGGATCAGGAGCATCCGGTGGGCCTCGGGATCGACGGGACGAGCGCTTACTGGACGAGTCGCGCCGGTCAGGTGCTGAGCGCTCCGCTGGTGGGAGGAGCGCCGACGACGCTCGCCTCCGGGCAGGTCTATCCAGGCAACCTCGCGGTCGGTCCGGGGGCCGTGTACTGGGTGAACGAAGGTGGAGCCGCGATCGTGAGCGTTCCGATCACCGGAGGCGCCCCGCTCACGCTTGCCACGGCGACGCCCGATGGTTCATCGGGCATCGCCCTGGACTCCACGAGCGTGTACTGGACCGACGTCAACGACAACACGGTGGTCAAGACGCCTCTGGCGGGCGGTGCATCGCTGACGCTCTCGACGGGAAGCAATGCGCCGCTCGGCATCGCCGTGGACGCCACCCGCGTCTACTGGGTCCTGGAGGACGGGCCCGTCGGCAGGGTGCTCAGCGTTCCGGTGGACGGCGGCGCCACCACGACCATCGCTTCGCCGCAGGAGACAGACCTCGGCATTACCATCGACGCGACGCGCATCTACTGGGCGACCGGCAACAAGGGCGGGCAGATCGTCTCGGCGCCGCTCGCCGGCGGTGCCCTCACGACGCTCGTGTGCATCGACGAGACACCGTTCGCCCTCACCGGAGACGCGCACAACCTCTACTGGACGACACGCGAGGGCAGCGTAATGGAGATGGCGAAGCCGTAGCTGGTCCCGGCGATGGATACTGGTCGGCGATTGCGACGTCCGCGCACGGCACTAGCTAGGTCTGGTCACTGACAGCAGGTAACGACGGCCTGCCCCATCGCGTTGTCCGCGCACGCCGTGCATCCGGATGGCAGCTTCTGCACCGCAAAGATGCAGGCGCACGTGCTCGTGCCCTTCCCCGCGCACTGGAGCGCCTCGACATTGCAGGCCGGGAGCTGTTGCCCTTGTTGATGCCCCTGCATACAGAACGCGTAGCCATCGCAGACGGAACCGGGCGCGCACATGCCGTCGAAATCATGGGTGATGATGTTCGTCGGGCACGCTGGAGGGCCGCCCGAGTCGGTCACCGACGAGACGTCAGCGACGAGCCCGGCGTCGAGCTGACTGTCGGTCGAGTCGGCCATTAGCGGCTGAGTGCGCGACCCGCAGGCCACTGCGAGGGGTAGCAGTAGGGCGATGGCGGATCGCTGCATCGCAGGCAGCCTAGATCAACGTCGTCCCCCGGGACACGTTCGAGCTTGTGGCCGCATGCTCATCGTGGCGTGCAGCCACCCTCGGCAGCTCGACTACGGCCCGCACGAGAACACGTCGCCAGCCTCCCAGACCTGCGAGGTGCAAGTCCAGACGACTCCGAGACCGTTGCTCGTGCATTGCAAGCAGGGAGGGAGGGTGTCGCTGCTGAAGACGTTGTGGAGCCCGGGCGACCCTTGTCCGTCGAGCGGTGACCCCGGGCCGTTGGGCCGCGCCTACCTCGTCTCGCCGTCCGACGTGGCGGCCCTCCTCACCCCTAAGCTGCTCGCGACACCGGCGACGAAGAGAAAGCGGGAGACCGAGCACGAGAGGGCGGTGCGGCAGCTCGCGCAGGCAGGGATCTTCGTAGACCCGACCGCTCGAGACCGTCGGACGTTGGACCGGGATGGTCTGCGCTCTGGCCGATCGGCTCGGCTCGGCTTTGCGCGGGGCGACGAGCGTGTCCCGGCCCCGGGCTTGTGGAACGACACGTGCCTCGGTTTCAATGGGCCAATGGCGCCAGCAATTCACCACACCGTCTTGGTCGTCAGTCACCTCGACACCAGCCTGAAGTTCTACGTCGACGGGATCGGTCTCGAAGTCCTGCGGGACCGCGAGGTCGAGGGCGATTGGCCCACCCTCTTCGGTGCGGAATCGACGACCCTCCGGGTCATCTTTCTCGGCAATGCGAATGTTCCGGATGACACCGCAGGCGTGCTCGAACTCAATGTGTTTCCGGGCGACAGGCCGGCGGGTGGCCCGGTGTCTCCACCGCCCGCGGGCCTCTTCATGATTTCGTACTTCGTCGACGTGGAGGCCACGCTCGCACGGCTCGAGAAGCTCGGCCTCGCACGGGACGTCCGCCGGGTCAGCCAGCCAACGCCCAATGGCTCGGTTGTCCTGGCGACCGTGAGAGATCCCGACGGAGTCGCCGTGTTGCTGACGCCAGGCTCGATCACCGCTCCTAGCGCTGCGCGCTGACGAACTCGTTGACCTTGCTCACGCGACGCGCCGCTTCCATGTCGACGGTTGCTTGCGCCGGTCGAGGGGCGGGGGTACCAGAATCACCAGGGAAATCGGGGGCTCGTCAGAAGTAGAACCCGTGCGGTTCGTCCCAGCGCAGCCCCTGCTGTACCTCGCTTGCAGGTATGCAGAATTGCTGGGACACCGTCGCTACAACGCCTTCGAGCAATCGCGTTGCCCGCCCGGTGCCGTCCTCTGTCGCCATGGCGATTCCTACACTCCAGGACGCGGACTCGGACGAGGCTTGAGTCTCGGGGTCGTGGGCGTGGCGGTGGCCGCGCCGGATTCGGTCGCTTCCGAAACGGACGCTTTTGGCCTTCCTCTCAGTCCCCGACCCCGGCGTCCGCCCACCCGCCGCTGCTGCTGGCGCCGCCGTCGAAGCCGCAGTTGGTCTCGTAGCAGGTCCAGTAGCCCGTCGAGCTGCAGTCGCACTCCCAGGTGCTGCACACGTTGCCGTTGATCGGGTAGTCGCAGACCGATCCGAACTGGTTCTGGTTGCAGAAGCCGCCGTTGCCGGGGGGCGACGTGGGGCAGCTCGGGTTCGGGCATGTGCCGCCGCCGGAGCAATACCAGACGCCGCCGGAGCAGGTGCAGTCTCCGCCGCACTGGCCGGGGCCGCCGGGGTACGGGCAGCTCTCGCTCTCGGCCTCGGCCGTGCACGGCTGCCCGGTGAAGGGCGGGTACGTGGGGCACACGGGGATCCCGCCGCTGCTCGATCCGCCGCTGCCACCGCTGGACCCGCCCGAGCTGCCGCCGGAGCTTCCGGAGTTGCCACCCGAGCTGCCGCCGCTCGACCCGTCGCTGGCACCCCCACTCCCGCCCCCGCTGCTGCCCGAACTGCCGCTCGACAACGAAGATGTGCCGTCGTTGCCCCCGTCGCTGTTCTCGTTGCTGTTGGTCGAGCCGCCGCAACTTGCAGAGAAGCCGATGGCGACGACCGTCGCGACGAGGCCCAAGTCTGCTCGGTTCATCGCCCGTCCCCCAATGAGTCTAGCAGGCCAGATCGTGTGGCTCGTCCCGGCCCGCAATGGCGGCCGGACGCTCGTCGGCCCAGTGCTACCCGGCTGACGGCTCGGCTACGTTCACGGCCCCCTTCTTCATCCGACCCGAGTCGGACGAGGATGACTTCTTCAGGTCATCGGTCCACCTCCAACTTTCACGACGTTCACTTGGGGGTGAGCTTCATGACGGCGCCGACGTCGCAGGTGCCGCCGTCGCTCGGGCATGTGGAGAAGTTCCCCCAGTAAACGCTCGTGGCGTCCACGGCAATGCTCCACGGCTGGCTCTGTCCCGAGGCAAGCGTCGCGGGGCTGCCCCCGCCGAGGGGCACCATCATCACCGTCCCGTCGCGGGAGTCGGTCCAATAGAGCGTCGTGCCGTCTACGGCGATGCCCGTGGGCGTGTTCCCCGAGGCGAGTGTCGCGGGCGCTCCGCCGCCGAGGGAGACCTTCATCACGGCGCCGTTGCATGTGCCACCGTCGCTGGGACATGTTCCGTCAGTCCAGTAGACGCTCGTGGCGTCCACGGCGATGCGCCCGGGAGAACCCTGTACCGAGGCGAGCGTGGTGGGTGTGCCGCCGCCGAGGCGCACCTTGAGCACGGCAAGTGCGGCGCCGTCCGTCCAATAGACGTTCGTGCTGTCCACGGCGATAGCGCCGGGGGAGGCTAAGGCGAGCGTGGAAGGGGAACCGCCGTCGAGGGGCGCCGCCACAACTTCGCCGACCCAGGGCAAGGGTGAAGTGCGAACCCCGTAGTAGTAGACGCTCGTCCGATCAACGGCGATGGCACTGCCGCCAATTGCCGCGAGCGTGGTGACGGAGCCCCCGCCGAGGGGCACCTGCCCCACCCCGCCGAAGAAGCAAGGCGTGCACCCGGGCGGAGCGTACCCTTGGCTGATCCAATAGACGCTTGAGGTGTTCACTGCGATGCCCCCCAGGGCGCCGCCGGGGGGTCCACCAGAAAATCCCGAGGCGAGCGTCACCGGCGCGCCGCCGTCCACCGGCACCTTCATCACCCGACCGTCCATCCAATAGACGCTCGCGGCGTCCACTGCGATGGCCTCGGGGGATCCCGAGGCGAGTACGACGACGCACCGGCCTGCCTTGCACGCGACGCTGCACGCGAGCCCGCAGCCGCCGCAGTTGTTGTTGTCGGTCTGCGTATCGACGCACCCGCCACTGCACATCGTGGTCCCAGCGTCGCAGCTCGCGGCGTCAGCGTCCGCCGCTGCGTCACCACCCGAGCTGCTCCCGCTGCTCGATCCCGAGCTGCTGCCGCTCGACGACGACGACGTGGCGTCGCTGCCCAAGCCCCCGTCGCCCGGCGGCACGCCCCCGAGGTTGACCTGACTGCCGCAGGCAGCCACGAGGCACCCGACGAACAGCAGGACTCTGCGCGTTCCCATGCCCAGGTAATGCCCGCCCCTCGCCGGATCGATCACGGACTGTTGCCGAGTAGTGACCGTATCCTCGCCGCGTACGGGCTCTGTGGATTGAACGACAAGAACGAGTCGGCCACCCGCTGCGCCGCCGCTCGATCGCCCGCCCTCACGAGCGCCTCGATCCGCAGCACGGTCGCCTCGGACGCCATGGAGGCGTGGGGGAAACGCATCGCGTAGGCGTCGAGGATCGACAGCGCCTGCGCCGGGTTCCCGCTCGCGAGCGCGCTTCGCGCCTGGTCGAG
>Ga0209415_10019791_pt1 | contig 10508 bp, 9 predicted proteins | sample PeaSoiSIISIP2007_FD_187696 | JGI IMG/M metagenome (GOLD analysis project Ga0209415, IMG submission 187696) | Peat soil microbial communities from Weissenstadt, Germany - SII-SIP-2007 (SPAdes) (version 2) | ecosystem: Environmental > Terrestrial > Soil > Wetlands > Peat | place: Germany...
CCAGACGGTGCTGGTTGCGGATGTAACCCAGGAAGACGCCTACATCGAAGCCTTGCCCAACGTGCACTCGGAACTGGCCATCCCGCTGATCGTCAAGAACCGGGTGATCGGCGTGATCGACCTGGAGGCGCGGGAAAAGGGCTATTTCACCGAAGAGCACAAGCGCCTTCTGACCCTGATCGCATCGCGTATGGCGGTGGGCATCGAGAACTCGCGCCTGCACACCCGCACTACACGCCAGGCCCGCACCCTGCTTCTGTTGAACGAAATTGCGCGCGAACTCACGTCGATTCTGAATCTGGACGAACTGCTCAAGCGCATTGCCGAACTGCTCAGCCGCCTGATCGACTACCAGATGTTCAGCATTCTTCTGGTGGATCAGACCGGAGAAAAGTTGCAGCACCGTTTTTCGCAGCGCTTCGAAGAGAGACTGCATCTGAAGCACGACATCCCGCTCGGGCGCGGCGTCGTAGGCTATGCGGCGCAAGCCAAGGAAGCGGTGCTGGTGCCCGACGTGGGCAAGAGTTCGCTGTATATCGCCGGCAATCCCGAGACGCGCTCGGAACTTGCCGTCCCACTGATTTATCAGGAAAAAGTCATCGGGGTGCTCGATCTGGAGCATACCCGACGCGGCTATTTCACCGAGGACCACAAGCGCACCCTGACCACGCTCGCGGCGCAACTGGCCATTGCCATTGAAAACGCCCGTTTATATGAGCAGATTGCGCGGCAGGAACAGCGCCTGGAACGCGATCTGGCGCTGGCGCGCGAGCTGCAGTTTCGCTTGCTGCCGCACTCGCGCCCTAAAATGCAGCACCTCGATGTCGAGGCCAAGTTTGTTCCCGCCCGCGCCATCGGCGGCGATCTCTACGATTTTGTCCCCTATTCGTTGTCGCGCCTTGGCATCGCAATTGGCGACGTAAGCGGCAAAGGCGCGCCGGCTGCCATTTACGCCGCGCTGGTCAGCGGCATTCTGCGTTCCCACGCGCCGATCGAGCCCGGCCCGGCGGAGATGCTTTCGGCCGTAAATCTGTCACTGGCGGAACGCAGGATTGCGGCGCAGTTTGTGTCGATCATCTACGCGGTGTGGGACGACGATCGGCGGACGCTGGTGATCGCAAATTCAGGTTTGCCGAAACCGATCTATTGCCACGACGGCAAAATTGAGTTTGTCGAGGTGACCGGCCTGCCGCTCGGCTTATTCGACGAAGCCGAGTTTGACGAGCTCAGTTTCAAGGCCAAGCCCGGAGACATGTTTGTCTTCTTCAGCGACGGCATTCTCGACGCGCGCAATCGGCACGGACAATCGTTTGGCCCCGAGCGAGTGGAAGCCATCGTCGCCAACTGCGCCACCAAGTCGGCGGACTGCGTGGTGAACGAAATCTTCAAGGCCGTAACCGAGCACGCCGCCGGCGTCGAGACATTTGACGATCAGACCGTGGTCGCCATCAAAGTGAAAGCCGGTCAATCTTCCGGCAGACGCAAGTGAAGCGCGCGCGCAGATCGCAGGCCTTACGCCCACCCGCGTTTTCGTATCATGGCGCGGCTTCGGGCGCGGGCGCCAAGGAACTCTACTGCGAGAAGGTGGCGCTTGAAGGCCTTGCCGCGCGCTATGGAACTCCGCTGTATATCTATTCCGCAGCCATGATTCGCGCGCGTGTGACGGCATTCGCTCGTGCTTTTCATTCCATTCCTCACACGCTCTGCTATTCGGTTAAAGCCAATTCGACGCTGGCGATTCTGCGGCTCCTCGCTGACGAGGGAACCGGCTTTGACGTGGTTTCTGGCGGTGAACTGCAGCGCGTTCTGCGCGTAGACCGGAAGGCAACGAATGAGCCCAAAGTCGTGTTCTCCGGTGTGGGCAAGACCGCGGCGGAGATGGAACTAGCGCTGCGCTCGGGGATATTGCTGTTCAATATTGAGAGCGCGTCGGAATTGAACTTGCTCGCCGCGACCGCCAGACGATTGAAGAAACAAGCGGCGGTAGCGGTGCGGGTCAATCCCGACGTGTCGGCAAAAACTCACCCCTACATTTCGACCGGACTGCATCAGCACAAGTTCGGAGTGCCGATTCCCGAGGCGCAAACGCTCTACACACAGGCCGCGAAGCAGCCCTACTTGAAAGTGGCGGGAGTAAGTGTCCACATCGGCTCGCAGATTACCGACGTCGGTTCGTTTCAGGAGGCGCTGGAGCGCGTGGCCGATCTGATTCGAGCGCTGCGCGAAAAGGGCCACGACATTTGTTATATCGACGCGGGCGGGGGCTTGGGAATTTCCTACGAGGGCGCGCAGGAGAGTTTTGAGAAACAGATTGCGGCTTACGCGCGTGCAGTTCTTACTCCGTTGCGCGGATTGGAGCTGCATTTACTGCTCGAGCCGGGACGCTCGGTCGTGGGACCGGCGGGCATTTTGCTCGCCCGCGTCCTCTATCGCAAAAGGAATGATGGCAAACGCTTTTTGATCGTCGATGCGGCGATGAACGATCTGCTGCGTCCTTCGCTGTATGGTGCGTATCACGAGATTGTGCCGGTGAGCCGTAATTCGCGGGAAACCGAAATTACAGACATAGTCGGCCCCATTTGCGAGACGGGCGACTTCTTTGCCCGCGACAGAAAGCTTCCGCTGGTGAGCGAGGGAGATTTGCTCGCCATTCTGGACGTGGGCGCCTACGGATCAGTGCTGGGATCGAACTACAACACGCGCGGCCGGGCGGCGGAAGTGCTGGTGGATGGCGCGCGAGCTAGAGTGATACGGCGGCGCGAGAGCCTGCAAGATCAGATCAGGATGGAAGTGTCGGTACTTTAGTCACAACCCCTTGCCCCACGCTTCAGTTCACAATGTGCATGGCCGTTCCTATTGAGGCGAACTTGGAAAAACTACGCTCCTCCCGCAAAAATCGCTCTTTCTCAACCGCGAAGGTCCTCGTCGCGGTTTCTGTGCTCGGTTGCATTCCTACCGCATCAGCCTTGGCTCAGAACACATGGGGCTACGTTCACCCTAATCAGGAGGTACGGGTCGCGAATCTGCCGTCGCTAACCGCGCCGTCTACTAACGCATCCGCGGTGCTTGCAACGGCGTTGGAGACAATCCTCCACGACAAAGCTGTGTGCTGCGGCAAGAACTCTGCCCTCGGAGATACAGCGCTCTCAGCGCCGTTGTCATTGAAGGAGCTAAGTGCAAGGTTGCAGGGCAGACATGTCTTGAGCGACGGCCGGTCCGTCACCGTTAGTGCGGAGTATGTCCCGCAAAACTCGATTACCCCCGACCTGATGATCAGCGCCCTGTTGAAGCAACACGCTCTGCTCATCGAGTGGAGGGCCCACTTCTACGTATTGTACGGCGTAGTTTTCGATGAAACTCGCTATGACAGCGGATTGGCTCAATATGCAGTCCACAAACTCTTGTTGCGCGATCCACGGTTTTCCGACCAGCGAAGGGACGTGGAGTTCAACCGCGAAACCGACGATTGGGCAAAGGTTCAGGGACTTCTAATGCTGGCGGTTGAGCAGCACTAGCTCTGCGGCTTGGGCAGCTTCACGGTCGCATCACAGCGATTCCATGAAGTTCGTCACCGCCCGCAACACCGGCTCGGGCTGCTGGATGAACAGTGCGTGTCCCAGGTTGCGGAACTTCACATGCGTGTGATGGGGTAACAAGCGCTTGGCCAGCGCAACGTCCGCGTCCGACATCAATCCGCCTAATTCCCGGCTCGCTTGCAGAAGCAGGGTTGGACAAGTAATTCCGCGCAACACCGCCTCCCCGTCCCAACCCTCGAGCGAAGATCCGTCGAGCGTCATGTCGTAAGTGTCAGGGTCAGCCTGCTGCACGCAGCGCGCCCAGGAAAGCAAGTAGGCCTCATCGTTGCCTGGCAGTTCGCGGATCATAGCAGTCTCTTCGGTGCCCGGAACCGGCAGCACAATTCTGCCGATACCCTCCGCGATCTGCTCGACCGAGCCGCCTGCGCGCGCTAGATCGCGCAGTCCCGAGAACAGCGCCGTATACATCGCGTCGCGAAGATGGCGCATGGCGATCATGTTGTCGCCCAGAATCAGGGCGCGCACCAGTTCCGGGTGATGCGAAGCCACCCACATGCCCAGCATGCCGCCGAGCGAATGTCCGAAGAGCACGGCCGGAACGGAAACGCGCTCGCGCAGAAGGCGGGCAATGTCTTCGGCGTACTTCGGCCCGTGATATCCGCGAGCGACGCGCGACGACTTGCCATGCCCGCGCAGGTCAGGAGCGAAGATCTGCCAGCGCAGGCTCAGTGCCGGAATCACGGGCAAGAAAATCTGCCAGCGCCGCCCGAGGCCATGCAACAGCACCAGCGGCGGCCCATTCGGAGGGCCCTCGGCATAGTTCAATTGAACTTCGCCGCTTTCGAAGGTGCGCTCGACAAGGCCTAAATGGTTTTCACTCACAACATGTGACCTGCCGCCTGCCAATCACCGTTCTCCCCAATTGAGCTTGGTGGCAAGCACTTCAAAAAATGTCTTCTTAAAACGCAAGAGCCTGGCCTGATGCCCGGCCTTGACGCAACGCACGATATCGCCGTCGCGCGCCGGCATGCCGACCTGTCCATCGAAACTCAGATAGGCCTCCTCCTTGCCGGTCTTGACGTGGATTTCGATCTCGACCGTATCCCGCACCACCACCGGACGATGCGTTAATCCGTGGGGCGATACCGGCGTAACCACGAACGCATCCACATCCGGGTTCAGAATCGGCCCCCCCGCCCCCAGAGAATATGCGGTTGACCCGGTCGGCGTGGCGATGATCAACGCATCTGCCCGGTAGCTGGACACAAACTCCGCGTTCACGAAAAGCTCGAAGTGATTCAGGCGGGCGATGGCGCTCTTGCTCACCACCACCTCGTTCAACGCGGCATGCGTGGCCAGGGTCTGGCCGTCCCGGATCAGCGAGCCGCCCAGCATCGACCGGCTATCCACGATGTACTGCTTCTTTTCGATCGCCTCCAGCGCGGGATAGAGATCGGACAGCGCGAGTTCCGTCATGAATCCAAGCGTGCCCAGATTGATTCCAAGGATAAGCGTTCCGGCCTTCGCCACCGCCCTCGTCGCCGAAAGCAGCGTGCCGTCGCCGCCGAGCACCAGAGCCAGTTCCGGAGATCGAGTGGCTAATTCCCGTCGCGGGACCACTTCCGACGGTGAGAAATAGGCGGCGCTTTCCTTATCCATCACTACTGTGTATTTACGCTGCTGCAGCCATTTTTCGAGCGCGGGCAATACTTCCCGTAACTCGGGACGGCCCGGCTTCGATACGATGGCAACGGTCTTGTGGCGAGTTGGGCTGTGGGCAGACTTGGACATGTGGTCGAGCGTTGCTTCCGGCGATTCTGCTGCTATCGGAATTCCGATTGTACAGAATCACTCGATGACAGGCGGAGAAAACTCCGCGTAGAGCAGAAATTCGCGATTGCCTTCGCCGCCAAGAATGGGAGACTCGATCCATTCCGCGCCGCCGCCCCCGAGTTCCGCAAGCGCCGCTTTAACCTTGGCCACGGCCGCTAGCTGTGCCGATTCATCGCGCACAATTCCGCCTTTACCCACGAGTTCCCTGCCCGCTTCGAACTGCGGCTTCACCAGCACCACAATCTGGCGAATCCGGTTCGCGGTCGAGCTGGGATAAGACCCGTCCGAAGCGCCAGGAGTGCGCAACCAAGCCGCGCGCAATACCGCCGGCAGCACCAGGGTGGCTGAGATGAACGAAACGTCCATGGCAATGAAGTCAATAGGCTCGTCGATGTCGGCGCGCTCGATGTCGGCGCGCTCGATGTCGGCGCGCTGAAGGTCGGCGCGCTGAAGATAACGGGCGTTGGTCTTCTCCAGAAGACGAATGCGCGGATCGTTGCGCAAGCCGAAATCCATCTGCCCGTAGCCGGTATCGACTGCAATCACCTTGGCCGCGCCATGCTGCAGCATGCAGTCGCTGAAGCCGCCCGTAGAAGCGCCGACATCGAGGCAGACCTTGCCCCGGAGATCGATACGCCAATGCGAGAGCGCTTTCTCCAACTTGAGCCCGCCACGGCTGACGTAGCGAAGGTCCTCGCCCAGCAGCCGCAAACTCGATCCAATGTCAATCGATGCGCCCGCCTTCTCCACCTTCTGCTCGTTGACCAGAACCTTTCCCGCCAGGATAAGAGCCTGGGCGCGTTCACGCGACGGCGTCAGCCCGCGCTCCACCAGCAACTTGTCAAGACGTGTCTTCACCCGGATCAACTCTTCGCCAGGAGTCAGTACAGCAAGCACCCGATGCAGTGCAGAATGTTGAAATGATTGGTTTAACAGAAGGTTACAAGAATAAGTTCCCGCTTTTCCACAAACTTTTCCTCAACGGTGTTGAAAAGTCAGGAGTGCAATCGGGTGATCTGGTGATCGGGTCAACGGGCGATCGAAAGTCAAAAGCCAAATTCAAGATCGAGATTCAAAGGCGGCGAATTCGTGGTTCAGATCACCCGATGGCCCGATCACCCGATCACCCGATGATTTCCTAACCCGCAACTTCTTCCAGAGTCTTCTGGTCGATGTCGAAGTTGGCATGCACGTTCTGCACGTCTTCGTTATCTTCGAGCGCTTCCATCAGGCGGATCATCTGCGCCGCCTGCTGGCCTTCCAGTTTGATGTACGTATCGGGAACCATGCTCACGCTTGAGGAGATCGGGGTAATGCCGGCCTTTTTCACCGCCTCCAACACGGTTTCGTAAGCGGAAGTATCGGTCAGAATTTCCCAGTTCTCGCCTTCATCCTTTAAATCCTCACCGCCCGATTCCAGGATGATGTTCATCAGGTCGTCTTCCTTGGCTGCGGATTTGGCAATGATGATGTCCCCCTTTTTGTGGAACATATACGCAACCGAGCCCGCTGCGGCCATGTTGCCGTTATTCTTGCCAAACACGTGCCGGATTTCGCTTACCGTGCGATTGCGGTTGTCGGTAGAAATCTCGGCCAGCAAAGCCACGCCGCCCGGGCCGTAGCCCTCAAGAATGAATTCCTCGTAGGTCAAGCCCGGCAGTTCGCCGGTGCCGCGCTGGATGGCGCGCTTGATGTTGTCGGCCGGCATGTTCTCGGACTTCGCCGCCAGAATCGCCGTCCGCAGCCGGGGATTCATGTCAGGATCGCCGCCGGACTTGGCCGCCATCGCGATTTCCTTGATCAGACGGGTAAAGATCTTGCCGCGCTTGGCGTCAAGCGCGCCCTTCTTGTGCTTGATGGTTGCCCATTTTGAATGGCCGGACATAGCTGTACCTCGTCTCTAGAGAGCTTAAATGGCGCTGATTCTCGGAATTACGGATCCGCCCGCGGAGGAAATCACAGGATCAGCCTCGACGTACAAACGTTCAGGCGAATTGAGATTATAGCATGGGAGCCAGCCCCGCCTGCGCTTTTCGCGTCTGTCGAGAAGAACTCACCGTACAAATCGTTTTGGCAGGGCACGGCTTCGGCCGTGCCGAGCAGGGCCAATAACAATGCGGGCTTTAGCCCCTGAGGGTACGACGGCGGGTGCCCCAACTCATCGCATAGGAGGCGATGAGTTGAGCGTCCGGCTATATGATGAAATTACTCCGGGAAGCACTAAATGACAGCAGACGCCGCTCAATCAGCACACGGATCACCCTCAAGGCAACGGATCACAATCCGTTGGCAGACCGCTTCAAGGTTGCTGTCGGAGACTGCGACGTCAACGATAAGAGGAGGCTGGTTCAGTATCGCGACAAATCTGAGCCTGACGCGGGATCTATTCACGTTCGTTGCGAATGAAGTGTTCGCGCCGGAGCCCACTCATCGCGTCGGACACACTAAGCACGGCAACCTCAGTTTGAACTTGCTCGGCCAACCGCCGGATATCCCACCATTCGCGTTCTTTGCGAATGCATGGTCGGGACAAAGCCCACCTATCGCACAAATTGCGACCGGTGGGGCACGGGTGCGCATTTCTTAGGCCTGGCGCGGTGCAAGCCATCCTTGACACTGGCTGTATTCCTTACTATGATGTAAGGAGCATCGGAGATTAGCATGGCGGCCGCAACCCTCACTTCGAAAGGCCAAATCACCATACCCTCCCAGGTGCGCTCTGCCCTCGGGCTGGAGGCGGGAGACCGCGTGGAATTCGTCGAGCACGGAAAAGGTCAATTTGCCATCGTCGCGGCCACCCGCTCGGTACAGGAACTGAAAGGAATGTTTCAAGGCAAGCGAAGCAAGCCGGTATCGATTGAAGAGATGAATGCCGCCATTGCGAGGCGCGCATCCCGGATCCCGATGATTTCCTGATGATCGGCCTCGACGCGAATATTATCGTCCGCTATCTTACACACGACGATGCTGCGCAAGCGGCCGCGGCGGTGAGAGTGATAGACTCACTCTCCCAGGATTCGCCCGGATTTCTTTCCATGATCGTGATCGCGGAACTAGTTTGGGTGTTGGAGGTTTCATACCGCTTCAAGAAGAACGAGATTGAGCAGGTGCTCGACACTTTACTGCGAAGCAAAGAACTGGTTATTGAGCGAACGGAAATGGTCGCGCAGGCACTGCGGAAGTTCAGCGCGAGCCCGGCCGATTTTGCCGACTGCCTGATTGAGCGCTGCGGCCACGCGGCCGAATGTCAATACACCGTCACCTTCGATCAGAAAGCCGCTGGCGCCGCGGGGATGAAGCTGCTCCGCTGATTAAGTCTCGTAAAAGCCCACCCTTGCAAAGGGCGCGAGGGTGCAGCCTCAGTTGGTAGTCCCGACATGGCTCCTAACGCTCTCGATCGCACGCTCACCCAACTCGAAGCCTCCCGTTATCGCTTTGGACGCAACGAAGCCGCCAGCGTCGTGAAAGTGCTGAAGCGCCTCGACGCCGCCCACTTCCCCGACCCACCATCGCTGATCCGCTTCCACGAAGCGCTACTTTTCCTGCGAGCCTTTCCGCAAGGGCCAGCCGTGGTTCGCGCCACTGAGCGCGTTCTGAATCGTTTCCACAAGAAGGTGGAAGCATTACGCAAAGCCGGCGCCGACATGGACGCCTTCGAGTCCATCGAAGTCTCCGGCATCGCCGGCACGCAAATGGAAGACACGCTCAGCTTCGACGTTGCCAAATGGCTGGTGACGCGCCTGCCCGGCCAGGTCGAAATCGCCTGGGAAACCTACGAACCGGGACGCGAGTTAGGCAACATCGGCCCGCGCTTCATTCCCTTGCTCGAAGACGACGCGTATGTAGAGGCCGACACGCCCTGGCGCCGATGGCTGGAAACTGCCGCGGGCAAGCGCGGCTCCGATCTTTCATGGCGAACCTCGGCATGGCTGCTGCAGCGTTTTGCCGGTCTGGGGCTCCCGCCCAGTCAAAAAGCGGAACTCTACGAATCGCTGCGTGTGCCCCTGCGTTGGAATGTCAAGAACTCCGCCATCACGCGCACGCGAAACTGGAAGCCAGTTCGCGAAGTTTCCCATCACGGCATTTTCTATCAAACCGAGCCGCTGATCGGCCGCAGCCAAGTGTCGTTGGCGGACGAACTGGCAAAGCGTCCACCCAAGCTGACTAAGCTTTCGCGTCAGCAGGGCGGCGACATCATGGACCTGATCCGCGAGGTCATGCTGGTGCGCTACCGCGAACTTTACGGCACCACGCTGGGCGATCCGCGGTCAGTAGTCCAAGCAGATGTGGGACGCGGAGTGACCATCTATCTCTGGAACCTGCCGCCCGATCGCCGTCTCTCGCTGCGCGCATACGTCGCGGGATTGACGCTGAAGAACGGCGTGCCCATCAACTACATCGAAGCCATCGGACTTTGCGAGTGGATGGAGGTAGGCTTCAACACCTTCTACACGTTTCGAGGCGGCGAAGCGGGATGGATCTACGCCCAAGTGCTGCGCTGCCTCTGCCACCTGATGGGAACGACGTGCGTCTCGGTCTATCCCTATCAACTGGGACACGAGAACGAGGAGGCGCTTGAGTCGGGCGCGTTCTGGTTCTACCGCAAGCTAGGCTTCAGGCCGGGAAGTGCCGACCTGCAAAAACTGGCGGAGCGTGAAGAGCAGAAGATCGCCGCCGACTCAAAATACCGGACACCCGTGCGCACGCTAAAGCGGCTGGCGGCAGGACACGTATTTTACGAGCTGCCGGGAAGCGAGGTCGGAGCGTGGGATCGATTTTCAACGCGCAACATAGGATTGCGAGTCAACCGTCGCATGGCGCAAGATTTTGGCGGAGACACTGGCCTCATCCGCGAGCGTTCAAGGCACGCGCTGGAACGAATCCTGTTTTCGAGGAGCGGCGTCAGCACGTCTTCGTGGACGCCGCTGGAGAAAGCCGCCTTCGAGAATTTTGCGCTCGTTCTAACGCAGGCGCCGGCATTGCGTACGTGGACGCGAGAAGAGAAAGAAGACCTCGTCCGGGTCATCCGCTCCAAAGCCACACCGGATGAAATGCTCTACCTGCATCTTACGCAGCGGCATCAGCGGCTGCGGAAGGCGCTGCTGACGCTGGGGTCGCCCATCGCGTGAGGGGCCTACC
>Ga0209415_10019792_pt1 | contig 10508 bp, 8 predicted proteins | sample PeaSoiSIISIP2007_FD_187696 | JGI IMG/M metagenome (GOLD analysis project Ga0209415, IMG submission 187696) | Peat soil microbial communities from Weissenstadt, Germany - SII-SIP-2007 (SPAdes) (version 2) | ecosystem: Environmental > Terrestrial > Soil > Wetlands > Peat | place: Germany...
GCCCTTGGCAGATTCCACTTTCCCATGGCTCGCGAACAGCTGCTGCAGCTGTGAATCCGTCACTGAATACGCAAGCCCGCCGACGTACAGTTTCTTGTTCATGTGCTCCTCCTTGGAGTCTTGATGCATCATCGCCCTTCGCTTCGTACCGTCTCAGGAGCGAACATGCCAGGATCTCCAAAGGATACCGCTGTCCGGTCGGGTGTTCCTCAGTGGTAGAATCGGAAAGGTCCGATTGACGCTCAGAGCGTACGCCCTTGTGCGACGAAAGTCAACATCAAATCCCGTCGGCGTGTTGCCCAGGCCATGATCAGTTTTTCCTGCACTCGATCAGTGAAATGCTTATATTCTAGTCCGTCGAAGCGTTTCCTGAGCGCTCCGCAGGAGGTTGTGCATGTTCTCCGAAGACCGTGGAGCCGCTCGCGCAGCGTCGGCACGCCGTGACGAAAAGCCCGTCTGGGTCCAGGCCATGAAAAAGTTCGAAAAGCCTGATCCGCGCAAGGTTGCCGTGCAGATGCTGGATACCGTGCCCGCCTATCTTGCCCTGCTCGCAGTCATGTACCTGACCATGGCATGGCACCTGCCTTACATAGTGACGCTTCTTCTGGCCATTCCCGCGGGCGCCCTTCTCATACGCCTGTTCATCATCTTCCACGATTGCGGCCACGGGTCCTATGTCGCATCCCCCCTCGGGCTGCAGATCATCGGCAACGCCCTTGGCGTCTTGACCTTCACGGCATTCGCGGACTGGCGCAGGTCCCACGGCATCCACCATTCCACGGCAGGCAACCTGGACCGCAGGGGAGTCGGGGATGTGTGGACGATGACCATGGACGAGTACGCGGCAAGCCCTCCGTCCCGGCGCCTTCTGTACCGGGTGTTCCGAAATCCTTTCTTCATGTTCGGGCTGGTGCCTTTCTTCTCATTCCTGGTTCTTCACAGGTTCCCATCCCGCGGATCGAGCCGCAAACAGGCTCTGAGCGTCCTTCTCACGGACGTCGTGCTCGCCGGGATCATTGTCGCGGTGAGCCTGACCATCGGGATCAAGGCGTACCTGCTCATCCAGCTGCCCATCATCCTTATCGGCGGCGCGGGCGGCGTGTGGCTGTTCTACATCCAGCACCAGTTCGATCCTTCGTACTGGGCGCGCACCGAGGAGTGGGAGCCGATGGAAGCAGCGATGCAGGGTTCCTCGTACTACAAGCTCCCCAAGGTGCTGCAGTGGATCTCCGGCAACATCGGTTTTCACCATATTCATCACCTGCGGCCGCGGATACCCAACTACAACCTTCAGCAGTGCCTGAATGAGACCCCGCAGCTCCAGCTCCCTGACCCGCTGCGTCTCTGGCCGAGCCTTCTTTCCGTGCGGCTCAAGGTCTGGGACGAGAGGCAGAAGATCCTGCTCACCCTCAGGGAGATGAGGGAGCAGCTTCGCGTGCGCCGCCAGAGCCTTGCGTAGCGCATATTCGTGACCATGAAGCTTCGCGTTCTCCTGGTTGAAGACCACGTCCTGGTGCGGGAAGGCATCAGGAGCCTCCTCGGGCGTGACACCGGGATCGAGGTTGTCGGGGAAGCCGAAACCGGGGAAGAGGCAATCAGCCTTGCCGCGGAGACGAAGCCCGACCTGGTGATCATGGACGTGGTCATGGCCGGAATGACGGGGATCGAAGCCTCTCGGAAGATCATCCGGGAAAACCCGGGGACGAAAATCATTGCCTTGTCGATGTACGACAACCAGAGCTACATCTCCCGCATGGTGGAGGCCGGGGTCACGGGCTACGTCGTCAAGACGAGCGCGTTCGACGAGCTGGCTCGGGCCATCGAGGTGGTGATGAGGGGAGAGGTCTACCTGTGCGGCACCATCACGAGCGTGATCGTGAATGACTACCTGGCCAGGATGAAAGCGGGCCCCTCCGGCCTCAAGGCCACTCCTGTTCTTTCCCTGCGTGAGCGCGAGGTGCTGGTGATGATATCCGAGGGGAAATCCGGCGCGGATATCGCCCGGGAGCTGAGCGTGACTGCGAAGACCGTGGAAAGCCACAGGCTCCACATCATGGACAAGCTGAAGATCCACAGCGTCGCAGGGCTGACAAAGTACGCGCTGCGCGAGGGGCTTACCGCGCTGGATCGCTGACGTCACTCGCCCCCATCACTCAAGGCCCCCGCAGAATGCCCTGGTCTCCTTGACCGCCTGCGCAAGGTTCTCTTCGTAGGTGTGGCCGGAGGCCTTGCGCGGCTTGAAGGAGTGGTCACCGTCAGGGAGGAACACCAGGCGGATGGCTTTCGAAAGCGTGTATGCGCGTATCTCCTCACTGTTCCCCAGCGTGTCCCTTTCCCCCTGCAGGAAAAGGGCCGGAGTGGAAAGGTCCTTCAGATGGGCCACGCGCAGGGTCTTCGGCCTTCCCGTGGGATGGAACGGATAGCCAAGGCAGACAAGCCCCTTCACGCCCGCCTGATCTGCAACCATGCTCGCGATCCGGCCCCCCATGGATTTCCCGCCAATCACGAGCGTCGACGGATCTCCGAGCTGCTCAATGACGCGACGCCACGTTGCCTCCAGCACGGAGGGGAAATCGGGACGGGTCCTCTTTCCCGTCTCCCGCACGTGATGCATGTAGGGGAACTCGAAGCGCACGACGCGCAGGGATTCCTCCGACAGCGCGCGGGCAATCTCCTCCATGAACGGGGAGTCCATGGCCGCCCCCGCGCCATGGGCAAGAACTATGGAAAGCCGCGAGGCGCGGCCCTTTGGCTCGTTGACAAGGAGAGGTATCTCGCTCACGGAGGCGCCTCCTTATGGTACATTGAGCGAGTATGGCGATCGAGGAGTACCGGCGCAAGCGTGACTTCAAGAAGACCTCCGAGCCGGCCCCGCGGCGCGCAAAGGGGCAGGGGAATGGATTTGTCGTTCATCGCCACGAGGCCCGCAACCTCCACTACGACCTTCGCATTGAGGCGGGCGGGGCGCTTGCCTGCTGGGCCGTCCCGAAGGGGTTCTCCTACACGCCAGCGGACAAGCGGCTTGCCGTGCACGTGGAGGACCATCCCCTCCTGTACAAGGACTGGGAGGGAACGATCCCGAAGGGGCAGTACGGCGCCGGGACCATGAAGATCTGGGACGCCGGCACCTACGAGGTCCTGAAGGCGCCGAACATCACGAAGGCGATCGAGAAGGGCGAGCTGAAGCTGGTGCTGAAAGGCCGGCGCTTGCGGGGCGAATGGCACATGGTCCAGACAAAGCAGGAGGAGGGAAAGAACTGGCTCCTGTTCAAGGCTCGGGACCGGTACGTCGGCTCCGGGAGCGACCTCTTCGGAGGAGCGGACCTGGGCCGCGCCGTCCAGAAGCCCCTTCCGCGCAGCCTGCCCCGCATGGAGGCTTCCCCGGGCAGGCAGGCCTTCAACGATCCGGACTGGCTCTTCGAGCCCGCGTTCGTCGGCACGCGCGTCCTGGCACGGGTGGAGGGAGACAGGGTAGGTCTTCGCTCGAGCTCGGAGGACCTCGCGGGCCGCCTCCCCGGCATCGTCAAAGCTCTTGCTGTTGTCCGGGCAGAGACGGCTGTGTTCGACGGAATTGTCGTGGCCCTGGATGAGCACGGGAAGCCGTCGGAGGCCGCGCTTGCCGCGGAGCTGGAATCAGGCGGCTCAAAAGCGGTCCTCTACCTCTTCGATGTGCTGTACGCGGAGGAATGGGACTTGAGAAAGCTCGCTCTCCGGGAGCGCAAGGCGGTCCTGCGGGCGCTGCTTCCTGAATCAGGGAAGCTTTTCCTGGTGGATGCCGTGCCGGAGCGCGGGGAGGCGCTGGCGCAGGCGGCGGCGGAATCCGGCCTGCCGGCCATCGTGGCCAAAAAGTCGGCCAGCCAGTACCGTGCAGGGGCCTCCGAGGACTGGCTGCTGATCCCGGCAGCCACGGGCCAGTCAAAGCCAGACTCTGCGCCGCGCCCCGCCCGTCGGCGGGAAGGCGGTGAGCCGTCCTTCGTGGTAACACACCCGCGAAAGGTGTATTGGCCGGATCAGGGCTACACGAAGGGAGACCTTGTGAGCTACTACGACAGGGTGGCCAACTGGATCCTCCCGTATCTCGAGGACCGACCCCTGCACCTGTACCGTTGGCCGGACGGCATCCGCGGCAAGTCGTTCTACCAGAAGCAGCTTCCCGAGGACATCCTCAACCAGGTGGAGACGGTCGATGTTTCCCGCGACGGGGAGGGTCCGGTCTTTTACGCCATGTGCAACGACAGAAAGACGCTTCTCACCCTCATCAACACGGGCAGCATCGACCTTCATCCGTGGATGTCGCACAAAGGCAGCCTGGATTCCCCTGACTGGGCGTTTATAGACCTGGATCCCAAGGAGGCACCCTTTTCCAGCGTCATAAAGATCGCCCGCACCGTCGGGAGGCTCTTGAGGGGTGTCGGCATCGAGCCCTACCTGAAGACGTCCGGCTCGACGGGGCTTCACGTCTGCATCCCCTTGCAGCCGGGCTACACTTTCGACCAGAGCAGGATGTTCAGCGAAGCAGTCGCGCGCCTCGTTGTTCGAGACCACGCTGACATTGCCACGGTGGAGCGCGTGGTGAGCCGCCGGGAGGGCCGGGTCTATGTCGACTTCCTGCAGAACCGCCGGGAGCAGACCATCGTGCCGCCCTATGTTGTTCGGCCCGTGGAGGCAGCCTCCGTATCCATGCCGCTGGCGTGGGACGAGCTGGAAACGGAGCTCTCGGTCGCGGACTTCACGCTTCTGAATGCGCCGGCGCGGATAGAGAAGACGGGAGACCTGTTTCGAACGGCGCTGACGGCGCCGCAGGACCTCGGGCCGGCAATCGAAGCGCTGGGCAAATACCTCTCGTAAGGAACGTTCATGCAGAAAGAAGCAACAGGCCTGCGCCTTGCGGCCACCGACATCTCCAATCATCTTGCCTGCCGGCACCTGACGCAGTTGGACCGCGCCGTCGCGGAGGGCCGGCGTGCCGCGCCGGCCTGGAGGGACCCCGCTCTTGCGGTCCTGCAGCAGCGCGGTTTCGCGCATGAGCGGGCCTACGTCCAGAGCCTGCGGGAAAAGGGGCTTGCCATCGTCGAGCCGGCACAGGAGGGCGGCAAGCTGACCGCGGAGCAGACCCGGGAGGCCATGCGCGCCGGCGCGCAGGCCCTCGTGCAGGCGGAGCTTCGCAGGGACGGGTGGATCGGCCGCGCGGACGTTCTTCTCAAGGTGAGCAGGCCCAGCCGGCTGGGTGGCTGGTCCTACGAAGTGGCGGACACGAAGCTGGCAGAGGAGACGCGCGCGGGAGCCGTGCTTCAGCTCTGCCTGTATTCCGAGCTGGTTGCCGACGTGCAGGGCGTGACTCCTGAATGGATGCACGTGGTGAAACCGGGGCCGGACTTCCCGCGTGAGAGCTTTCGCTTTGATGACTTCGGCGCCTACTATCGCCTGATCCGCGGCCGGCTGGAGCAGGTCATTGCGGCCCCGCCGTCTTCTTCGACGTATCCGGATCCGGTGCCTCACTGCGACATATGCCGCTGGTGGAGCGTGTGCGACGCGCGCAGGCACGCGGATGACAACCTCTGCCTGGTGGCCGGCATGCGGCCGCTGCACCGAAGCGAGATCCAGGGCCAGGGAATCAATACGCTGGCGCAGTATGCGGAAGAGCCGCGGCCCTTTCGGCGGAAACCGGAGCGGGGGAGCCCTGAAGCTTTCATCAGGGCGCACGGCCAGGCTCGCATACAGCTGGATGGAAGGAAGGCGGGCGCGCCGCGCTACCGCCTGCTGCCGCAGGAACCCGGGCTCGGATTCTTCCTTCTTCCTGAGCCTGACAGCGGGGACATCTTTTTCGACATCGAGTCAGATCCTTTTGCCGGTGAGGAGGGCATGGAGTACCTCCTGGGTTTTGCGTTCGCCGGGCTCGGCAAGGAGGCGCCGCAGTACACGGCGCTGTGGGCCTTGGATCCGACGGAAGAGCGAAAGGCGCTGGAGCAGCTGATTGACTTCATCATGGAGCGCTGGCGTGCCCATCCCGGCATGCACATCTACCATTTTTCGCCCTACGAGCCTGGCGCGGTGAAGCGCCTGATTGGCAGGCATGGCACTCGGGAGGCGGACCTGGACCAGGTGCTCCGCGCGGAGCGGTTCGTTGACCTCCTTGCCGTGACTCGCCACGGCCTTCAGGCCAGCGTTGAAAGCTACTCTCTGAAGGAGCTGGAGCAGTTCCACGGGTTCACGCGGACAATCGAGCTTCCAGCCGCCGCTGCCGCGCTGCGGCGGCTGGCAAAAGCGCTGGAGCTGACGGGGGCGCAGGACATCGCCCCGGAGGACAGCACGGCGGTTTCCGCCTACAACCGGGATGACTGCCTCTCAACCGCTTTGCTGAGAGACTGGCTGGAAGCTCGACGCTCGGAAGCAGAGCGGCAGGGGGGATCCATCCCACGGCCCCTCAATAAAACCGGGGATGCAAGTGAGGCCGTTGAGGAACGGGCTGCCGATATCCAGGTCCTGTTCGAGCGGTTGACGAACGGTCTTCCTGACGAGCGCACCGCGTGGGGACCGGCGGAGCGCGCACGGTGGCTCCTCGCCCACCAGCTGGAGTACTTCCGGCGGGAGGACAAGTGCGCGTGGTGGGAGTACTTCCGCATCCATGGCCTGGATTTCGAAGATCTCATGGAAGAGCGCAAGGCCATAACCGGGCTTCAGTTCGTTGGCCAGGTCGGGTCTGGCTCCCGGCTTCCCGTCCACCGCTACAGTTTTCCCGAGCAGGAGGTGGACCCTGACGAGGGAAAGACCCTCCAGGAGGTCGGAACGAAAGTGCCGGTCGGGACAATGCTTTCACTTGACCTTTCGGCCCACACAATGGACATCGCAAAAAGTGCGAGGGCGGTTGACCTGCATCCGGTGGCCGTCATGATGGATGATCACATCCGGCCGGCGCCCGTGGACAAAGCGTTCCTGGACCTCGCGCGCTCGATCGCGGCTCACGGGGTGGAGGGCGCAGGGCCGTTTCGCGCGGCGCGGGACCTCCTTCTTGGCTCAAAGCCCCGGCTGCGCACGACTGCTGACGGATCGCTTCGAAAGGATGGAGAAAACGTCGTGGATGCGGCGGTCAGGCTGGCAAGAGATCTGGACAGCAGCGTCCTCCCCATTCAGGGGCCGCCGGGATCCGGCAAGACGTTCACCGGGGCGCGGATGATCGTCGCCCTTGCGCGGGAAGGAAAGCGCATCGGCGTCACGGCTGTCAGCCACAAGGTCATTCAGAAGCTGCTCATGGAAGCGCTGACTGCGGCAGCGGAGGCCGGCGTGCCGGTCAGGGCGATGCGGAAGGACAGGAGGGCGGACGGCGAGGTGGTTGAGGGGGTGCTCGTGACAAAGGAGAACGCGAGGCTCCTCAGCGGCCTGGACCAGGGTGCCGTGGTTGGAGGCACCGCCTGGTTCTGGTCCCAGGAAGACATGAAGGAAGCCGTGGACTATCTCTTCGTTGACGAGGCCGGACAGATGTCGCTGGCGCACGTTCTGGCGACCTCCCGGTCCGCGCGGAACCTCGTGCTGCTGGGGGACCCGCAGCAGCTGGAACAGCCGCAGAAGGGCGCCCATCCCGAAGGGGCGGAGGTTGCCGCCCTCGTTCACATCCTGGCCGGGCACAAGACCATCTCGAACGACGCAGGCCTTTTCCTGGACGTGACCTGGAGGCTGCATCCCGGCATCTGCGCATTCACTTCCGAGCTGTTCTACGAAAGCAGGCTCTTCGCGCGCGCCGGTCTTGAAAAGCAATCTCTCGGCGGGACCGCCCACTTTGCGGGAAGCGGGCTTTTCTACGTGCCGGTCGAGCACACCGGGAACCAGAACAGCAGCAGGGAGGAAGTGGAGGCGGTCTGGCGCATCGTCACGGAGCTTCGAAGCGGGGCATCCTGGACGGATGTCAAGGGCAGGACAAGACCCCTGGGCCAGGCCGACATTCTCGTGGTGGCCCCGTACAACGCCCAGGTTGCGGCCCTTGGACGTCGACTCGGCGACACGGCACGCGTCGGTACGGTGGACAAGTTCCAGGGCCAGGAAGCGCCGGTGGTCATCTATTCCATGACAAGCTCATCCGCGCAGGATGCCCCGCGCGGCATGAGCTTCCTGTACAGCCCCAACCGACTGAATGTCGCCACCAGCCGCGCGCGCTGCGCCAGCATCCTGGTCTCCTCTCGACGGCTCCTGGAGCCGGAGTGCGGCAGCCCGGACCAGATGCGCTGGGCCAACGGCCTGTGCCGCTACCGGGAGATGGCCACGGAGGTTGCCATCTAGCCCGCTCGTGCTAGTAGGCGAGCTCGAACCCGAATGCGCCGACGCCGATTCGCGGCACGAACGTGATGGCCCCCTGGTCGACATTTCGCGTCGCTGCATGAGCGGCGTCACTGGCGGCCCAGTGCCTGACTATCTGGTCCACGATCACGCCACCCAGGAAAACTCCGAAGGCCGGCAGGTAATCAACAATGCTGTGTCCGTTCCATGCGTCGCTGATGCTCGAGAAAGAATCCCTGAAGTAGTCTATCCGGTCGAAGCGCAGATCAGAGGGCAGGCTGTAGTAGACGCCCAGGAGAGTTCCGGCGAGCGTCGCCAGGTCCAGGGCAAGAAAGCCGAACCCGCTTCCCGTATTCCCCGTCTCGAACTGCCCGAGCCCGGGAAGAGCCAGGGAGTGCAGGGAGATGGCCCTGACATACTGATCCTTCTGCGCTGCAATGCTGAGCCTCTCACGCAGAGAGACCATGGCGGCCACATCGAAGTCCCCCAGCTTCTCCTGACCCATCTCGGACTGGATCTTGAGGATCTCAGCGGAGTAGTAGGGACCCGCTTCCGGCGGCCGCATCCCGGGGAACTGCTGTGACGGGAACCAGGGGCCCGGCGGGACGGCAAAAAGGGCGGCCGGCAGAAGAGCCACCGCAAGCACGATAAGAGCTCGTTTCACTTTGGTTTCTCCTTCCGCAAAGTGAAACAACCGCGGCCGCCCGATGTGTCACCCCGGGGCTAAACCGCTCCGCCGAGCCGCTTGTATTCCTCTATCTCCCACGACGTGGCGGGGTGATACCAGCCGCGGTACTTTTCCAGGTAGCCCGAGTCAACGGGTTCTTCCGCAAGCCTGTTCGTCCTGTCTATCCGGTAGCCCTTGATCTTCAAGGGCTGCTCCGAGAAGACCCTCACATAGTCGCAGCGGGGATGGCCATTCCAGGGCCGGTTTTTCATGTACAGTGAGATCACAACATATACTATACATATGTATAGTATACTGTCAAGACTTCGGCTTGTAGGAAAGGAGGACATTCCCCGAACGGAACGTCCTGCTCCTGATAAGCTTCAGCACCCGCGTGCCCTCCGTGAACAAGGGCTTGCCGTTTCCCAGCACCACGGGGTTCAGCATGATCCGAAGCTCATCGATCAAGCCCGTGCCCATGAGGCTGGTCGTGAGATCCGAGCTGCCGAATATCGCCATGTCCTTGCCGGGAAGCCTCTTCAGCTTCTCTATCTCCTGCGCGGCGTTCTCATTCACAAGCCGCGAGTTGCTCCATTCGACTTTCCTGAGCGTTCTGGAAAACACGAGCTTCGAAATGCTGTTCATTCGTCCTGCCACAACCGGATCGTTTCTCAGAGCCGTCGGCGTTGGCCAATAACCTGCCATCAGCTCATAGGTGACGCGTCCGAACAGGAGGGTATCGATTTCGTCCAGCTGTTCCACGGCGAAGGAGTTGAACTCCGCGTCCACGTTGTGCCAGCGTATGTCCCTGTTCGGACCTTCGAAGAACCCGTCCAGGGTCATCATGTTGAACATGAAGAGCTTTCTCAAACGCGTGTCACCCCTCCGAGCCTGACTGCCTCAGGTGCTGAGGCTGGATGGTCCCGGCGGCGCGAAAGCTGCGCAAATACAGCGCCCCGCCCAGGATGACAACCACCGCAAAAGCAAGCATCACGTTGGTGTAGCCGAACCCTTTCGCAATGCCTGCCACAGGCAGGATCCGGAAGTCCAGCCACCCGCCCGTGAGAATCTTGCCGACCAGCGCAGTGCCCACCGCACCGGATATGATGCCCACCAGGTTGAAGAGGCCCATACCGATGCCCGTTTCCTGCTCATCAAGGGTCTGGGAGACCGCATTGATCATTGCCGTCTGGAAGAGAGAAAACCCGACATACGTGAGAAGCAGCGCGGCGGCGATTATCAGCGCCGAAATGCTCAGGAGAACAGCCATGACGAGAATGCTGGTCGCCAGCAGCGCAAGGCCGATGGCCACCACGAAGCTGTTTCCTCTCCGATCGGATAGTCTCCCCGCGATGGGCCCGAAGACCACCGAGCTGATTGCCCCCGGGAACAGGACGAGCCCGATCTGGCTGCTGGAAAGATGGTGAATATCGTTCAGCATGAGAGGAATGAGGAAAATCGTTCCGATGACAACCGAGAAGAGGCAGAATCCGACAATCACGCCGCTGCGGAACCTGGCGTTCATGAACAGGGATGGTTTGATGAACGGATCCGGGGCTGTCATGATGCGCAG
>Ga0209415_10019793_pt1 | contig 10508 bp, 9 predicted proteins | sample PeaSoiSIISIP2007_FD_187696 | JGI IMG/M metagenome (GOLD analysis project Ga0209415, IMG submission 187696) | Peat soil microbial communities from Weissenstadt, Germany - SII-SIP-2007 (SPAdes) (version 2) | ecosystem: Environmental > Terrestrial > Soil > Wetlands > Peat | place: Germany...
GTCATGCCAGGGATGGTCGGTGAGACCACGGCGGCTCCGGCAGCCACGGCAATGGCCTTGCTGCTGTCGCGGCAGGCGGCGGCTGCCGCTCCATTACCGGGGGCAAAGAACCCGGCACCAGAGCATATTGTGCGTTCCGAAGCCGAGCCTGCCCTGGCGCCTGCGTTCCGGCGGCAGGTCTTTGCACGTACTGCCACGGGTCCGCCGACCGGGCCGCCCTCTGGCTGGGCGCACCAACTCTGTTATGCCTGAACGAACGGGGCCAGCCCATGGCCGGCCCCGCCGCACTGATTCGTGCCGACCGCAAATTCCGGTTTGCAGAGGCTGACACGGCATTCCGATCGACCGCTCTGGCTGGTCCCCGCATTATGAGTGACTCAGTGCTGTCGTAGCGCCGTGGTCATCGCGAGGAGCGCAGCGACGAAGCAACCCGCCGCGGGCGGAATGGCGGCTCGTCAGGCGGGGGATTGCTTCGTCGCTGCGCTCCTCGCAATGACGGGAGGGGCCTGCGTAGCAACAACGGCCGGTTCAGCCATTCACCGCCCCGATGATCGCGGCCCAGCGGTCCAGCACCGGCAGGATCGTGTCCGCCTTCTCCGACGGCAGGCTGACCGAGACGCGGTTCACGTTCAGGTCCTGATAGCGCTTGATCAGCGCGATGTCCTCGGCCTGGCTACCGATGGAAATGTCGAAATGCGCCGGGTCCCGCCCCGCCTCCGCCGCCATCTGCCGGAAGCGCGGGATCAACTCGGTCAGCGGCGTGGGCGACGACGCGGTCACCTGCGGCATCCAGCCGTCGCCGTAACGGACGGCGCGACGCGCGCTATAGGGAAACGCACCACCGACCAGGATCGGCGGATACGGCTTCTGCAGCGGCTTCGGCCACGCCTGCATCGGGCCGAAATCGACGAATTCGCCGTGGTACTCCGCGGTGTCCTGTGTCCAGATCGCCTGCATCGCCTCGATGCGCTCGCGCGCCAGCTTGTGGCGGCTGGCGAAGACGGTACCGTGGTTCTCCATCTCGTCCTGGTTCCAGCCGTTGCCGATGCCGAAGACGAAACGGCCACCCGAGACCCGATCGAGCGACGCCACCAGCTTCGCCGTCTGGATCGGGTCGCGTTGCGCGATCAGGCAGACGCCGGTGCCGATTTTCAGTGTCTTGGTCGCTATTGCCGCGGCGGCCAGCGTTACGAACGGATCCATCACGTCGTAGTAGCGTTTCGGCAGGTCGCCGCCGAGCACGAACGGCGTCTTGCGCGACAGCGGAATGTGCGAATGTTCGGGTGCCCAGACGATGTCGAACCCGCGCTGCTCGAGCGCCCCGGCAAGTTCGGCTGGGGTCATCGAATAGTCGGTGAAGAACATCGAGGCGCCGAATTTCATAGCTGTTTCCCTCATGAAACCTCGCTTGGGAGGCGGGAGAGGTTATACTATTCCCATCCACCACATGGTCTGTTCACCGACATCCACGTCGTAGGCGCGCGCGAAGTCGAGCCGGCCGTCGTCGGCGATGCGGAATACCGAAAGGCGCGCCGGCACCGTACGAATCGCGTCGCCGTCGCGCACGCTCAGCCCCATGATATGGGCGACGACCAGCAGCCGTCCGCTCGGATCGATGTGGAAGCAACGCGGATGGATGCCGCGCGTGTCAACGTGCTGGATCAGGTTCGGCTCGCCGCTCGCCGGATCGATCGAAAACACCGTCAGCGAATTCTCGCCACCGGCGAATATGCGCCGGCCGCCGAATTCAACCGTGCCGCTGGCGCGATTGGCGACGTACACCGTGCGGCCGTTCGGATGCACGTGGACGGTGCCGACGAGCTGCCGATGCCGGCTGCCCGGATCGGCGAGCGTATCCTTGCGGAAGCGCGGTCCGGGCGACAACGCGCCATTGTGCAATTCGAACGTATCCAGTGCGTTCTGCCGCTCCAGCGCCACATAGACCCAGGGCTGCGACGGATGAAAATCCAGGTGCCGCGGACCGAAGCCATAACCGTTGCCGGGCGCCACGGAAACCTCGTTGCTCAGCACGCCATCGCGGAAGTCAAACATCTTCAGCGCGCCCGGTTCCTCCGGCTTGCCATCCGCCGCGTCGTGGCCGCGGGTGACCAGAATCACCTGGCGATGGTCCGGCGTCGCGCGCACCTGGTGCGCGAAGATTCCCGCATCGATCGGTCCGGGTTGCGTCACCTCCTCGCCCGGCATTCCATAGCGGTCGATACGATAGACGCGCACCGCACTTGGATTGTTGAACGCTACCAGGATGTAGTCGGACGGGATGTCGGTCGCCATGTGGATCGGTCGGGTTGGCAGCCGGATTGGCCTGCCGTGCAACGTCAGCGCGCGGGTGTAGGTGTCGATGCGGAACGCAGTCACATGGTGCGTAGCGCCGGCCGCGCCCATGCCGGAGGCGCTGTCGCTGCTGGCGACATAGAGGAAGCGACGCGACGCATGCGGCCAGGCATATTGCACGTTTGCCGGTACGCGCACCGTCCAGCGCCGCGTCAGGGTTGCGGCATCTACGTCCACGTCGTACTGCGTCAGTTCCGGTCCGACGCTGGCATAAAGCGCCAGCCTCTCATTGTCTGCCACGTAGCCCCCCTATTGCCACGGATCGACCAGCACTTTGGCGTGCTGCTCCGGGTTCGCCAGCGCGGAGAAGGCGTCCTTCACGCCCTCCAGCCCGACCTTGCCCGTGATCAGCGGCGTCACGTCGATCATGCCCTCGGCGATGTGATGCAGGCTGGCGGCGAATTCCTCGGCCGTGTAGGCCAGTACGAATTGCAGGTTGAGCTGTTTGACGATGCCGAAGAACGGCTCGAACTGGTCGGGCTGCATGCACACGCCGACAACGACGATGCGGGCCCCGGCCGGAGCGCCGTCGATCACCTGCTGGATCATGCCCGGCACGCCGACACATTCGAAGATCACACCCGGACGCTGTTGCGGGCCGATACCGAACAGCCTGGCGTAGCGGCTGGGATCGTAGCCTTGCGGCGTTGCCGCCTGGTCCCAGCTTGCATAGGGCGATGTAGCGGCGGGATCGACCACCAGGTCGGCGCCCATCCGCAGCGCCAGCGCGCGGCGGGCCGGAGAAAAATCCGCCGCGATGATCGGATGCACGTTCTTCAGCTTCAGACCGGCGATCACCGCCAGCCCGACCGGGCCGCAACCGATCACCAACGGCACGTCGTCCTGCGTCAGCCGCGCCTGCTGCACGGCATGCCAGCCGACCGCCATCGGTTCGGTCAGCGCGGCGTGCGCGGCGGGCAGTCCGTTCGGCACCGGCAACAGCAGACGTTCCGCTAGCGGCAGGTATTGCCCGAAGCCGCCGGCGATGTCGTTGGAATAGCCGATGCCTTGCACCGTGTTGCCGGCCAGCGTCATGGGCAAGGAGCAGACCAGCGTGCCTGGCTTGAGGTGTTTCGTGGTGCCGGGGCCGTGGTCCACGATCTCGCAGCAGAACTCGTGGCCGAACACGACGTCGCGGGCGGGGTCCATGGCCCAGCGGTTGCCGGACCGGCGCGCCGCGTCGACGAAGTGGGCGGTGTATTTCGCGGCATGCAGGTCGGTGCCGCAGATGCCGCAGGCGAGCGTTTTGGCCAGCACCTGCCCCTCGGACGGAAGCGGATCGGCGATGGTATCGACGACGATGTCGCCATTGCGGAAGACGGCGGCGCGCATGGTATGTTTCCCCCGACGGTTGGTGCGGCGGCTCGCTCGCCGGCAGCCGCGGCGCGCAGCGTAGCACGGCCGGGCGGCGAGGCATGTGGGGCGGTACGGCTCGTCGATAGATCCCGGGCTTCAGCTGGGGAGCCTTGCGGATACGCCGAAACAGCGGGGCCCTCTGGCATTTGGGCGATCCTTCGGCCATGATCCGCGCCAACCATCAAGGAGTTTGCATGCCGCTTTGCTTCGGGGCCGCGGCCCGCCTGAGCGTCACCGCGCTTGTCGCGGCCGCGCTTACCTCCGGCCTCGCACTGGCGCAGACAACGCCAGCGCCGGCGCCCGCTGCGCCCGATCCGGTCGTCGCCAAGGTGGACGGCCAGCCCATCCTTCTCAGCGACGTCAAGGACGCCGCCAAGAGCCTGCCGCCGAACGCCCAGGCCATGCCGCCGCAAACGCTGCTTCCCATGCTGCTCGATCAGATGATCGACGGGCGGGCACTGGTGGCGGAGGCGCGTCGCACCGGCCTGGACAAGGACCCGGCGGTGCAGCGGCAGGTGGAAGCGGCCGAGGACCAGGCGCTGGAAACCGCGCTGTTGCACAAGGCGATCGGTCCGCTGGTCACCGAGGCCGCGGTGCGCGCCCGCTACGATGCCGACATCGCCGGCAAGCCGGGGGTGGAGGAGGTGCATGCGCGCCACATCCTGGTGCCGGATGAGGCGACGGCGAAGCAGATCATCGCCGACCTGGACAAGGGCGCCGACTTCGCGGCGCTGTCGAAGCAGTACAGCAAGGACCCGGGGGCGGCGCACCAGGGCGGCGACCTGGGTTTCTTCAAGAAGGATGAGATGGTACCGGAATTTGCCGACGCCGCCTTCGCCCTGCAACCCGGGCAGATCGACCAGACACCGGTGCATACTCAGTTCGGCTGGCACGTGATCCAGGTGCTGGAGCGCCGGACCGACCCGCCGCCTAGCTTCGAGCAAGCGAGCCAGGAGTTGCGGCAGAAGATGATCCAGGAGGATGTGCAGCAGGCGGTGGCCCACGCGCGCGCCGGGGTGAAGGTGGAGAAGTTCAACCTGGACGGCTCGCCGATACGCGCTACCGACAATGCCGAGCCGCCGCCCGCCAAATAAGCCCACCGAACCGAAACGGGGAAGGAAACCATGGCCACGCCAGTGTCGCCGCTTGCCATTCCAATGCCGGACCTGCCGCCGCTGGCCGGCGTCCGACTGGGCGCCGCCGCGGTTGGCATCCGCTACCAGGGGCGAACCGACGTGGTGATGATGGAGGTGGCGCCGGGCAGCGCGGTGGCGGGCGTGTTCACGTCCAACAAGTGCCCGGGAGCGCCGGTGGACTGGTGCCGCAGCGCGCTGAAAGGCCGCAAGGCGCGGCTGGTGGTGGTGAATGCCGGCAATGCCAACGTGTTCACCGGGCAGGCGGGGCGGCAGGCCTGCGAGGCCACGGCCGAGGCGGCGGCAGCCCTGGTGGGATGCCCCGCGCGGCAGGTGTTCGTCGCGTCCACCGGGGTAATCGGCGAGGTGCTGCCGCACCAGAAGCTGATCGCCGCGCTGCCGGCGCTGCATGCGGGCCTGCGAGAGGACGGCTGGGAGGCTGCCGCGCGTGGCATCATGACCACCGACACCTTCCCAAAAGTGGCAACGCGGACGGTGCTGATCGGCGGGGAGGAGGTGCGGATCACCGGCTTCGCCAAGGGCAGCGGCATGATCGCACCCGACATGGCGACCATGCTGTGCTTCGTGTTCACCGACGCGAAAATCCCGGCCGCGGCGTTGCAAAAGCTGCTGAAGCAGGGGGTGGACCGGTCGTTCAACTGCACCACGGTGGATTCGGACACTTCCACGTCCGACACGGTGTTGCTGATCGCCACTGGGGAGACCCGGCATCCGCGCGTGCCGGCCGAGGGCGGCGCGATGCTGCGCGACTTCGCCCGGGCGCTGGACGCGGTGCTGATGGACCTGGCGCTGGCCGTGGTGCGGGACGGGGAGGGGGCGCAGAAGCTGGTGCGTATCGACGTCTCGGGGGCGGTGAACGCGCGCTCGGCCAAGCGGGTCGCGATGGCGGTGGCCAACTCGCCGCTGGTGAAGACGGCGATCGCCGGGGAGGACGCCAACTGGGGGCGGATCGTCATGGCGGTGGGCAAGGCGGGCGAGCCGGCCGACCGGGACCGGCTGTCGATCGGCGTCGGCGGGGTGTGGATGGCGCGCGACGGCACGGTGGTTGAGGGCTACGACGAGGCGCCGGTGGTGGCGCACATGAAGGGGCGGGAGGTGGCGATCACGATCGATTTAGCGCTCGGGCGGGGGCGGGCGACGGTATGGACCTGCGACTTGACGCATGGGTATATCGACATTAATGGGTCGTATCGAAGCTGAGGCGTGTGTGTCGGTCGCCGAGACTGCAAGGCGACGTTGAGGGGCACAATCTTCAGATTCCACTTGGGTGGATTGGGCTTCAAATTGAGCCGGTGCGATTGACGTGTCGCGACAAGAGGTATCGAATGGCATGGCAGGCGAACAAGTGAAGAGGATGCAAGGTGATATCTCGTCGCTATTGCCCTGAGGGTTGAATTTTCGCCCAGTCCTAGACAACAGCCAGCAGTTGCCATCTGACATGTTCCCGTGGCTTGCATGCTGAATGCGTCTCCTCCCGCGCTTGCAACAGCGCTTTCACTGGGGCAAAGATCATATTCAAACCATTCGGGACACAGAAATATGACTGCTACCTGTCGTCTAATAGCGGCCTGCGGTATCGGTAGTGATTCCCACCTATTGCCTGTACCGCGGCGTAGATGCGGGGCGGTCGCCGAGGTGAACCCCGAGAAGTGTGGCGCTTTCGCGCCCAGCGCAGGCATCCCAATCATCCCGGAGGCGTAGGTGTGTGCGATGAACCCTGACTATTCTCTGGTGCTTCCAGGGCACTTAACGGCGGGGGTTTTGCAGCGCAAGACCGAGTTCCTGGCGGGCGGCAGCCAGATGATCTTCCCAATTCCCAAGATCGAATTCGTTTGATGGTTGTGCGCATCGGGCGAGCAACGCGGGGGACGCGCTGAATGCGAGTTGCCATCGACTTCAGGGTGCTCGGCACCGATGCGGCAATGCGTGGCATTGGCCGCTATACGCAGCAGCAGGTCTTTGAGGCGCTACGTGCCGATCCGAATCTGGAAGTCTTCCCGTTGGTGCGTGAGAAGATCGACCCGATGTCATGCCTCTACGACTGGCTGGCGATGCCGCGCGTCCATCCGATCTGGATCGACGACGGTGGAGAAGGGGCTGCGCCGAGCACGCTACCCCACCACGAGTGGCTCCTGCGCTATTCGTATCGGCTCCAGGCGATGCTTCGCAACCTCGGCGCCCACATATTCCATGACGCCACGCCATTCGTCTTTACTGGTCCCTATTACACGGCGGTAACTCAGGTGCCCGTAGTTGCTACCTGCTACGACCTGATTCCACTGATCTTCCCCCGCGACTACTTCGACTCTGTGGCGAGCCGCGACGGCTACTATCGTATGCTGCGCAACCTGCGCGCTGCGAACCGTGTTGCCGCGATCTCGCGCTCTGCTGCGACCGACCTGCGCCTCTATACTGGCTACCCGGCCGAGCGGATCGACATTGCCTACCCCTTTGTCGAGGCGGTTTTCCGACCGAGGCGAGTGGACGGCGTCCGGCGTTCCGCCGCGCGCGCTGCCCTCCGTGATTCACTCCCGGGGTTACCGTCGCGCTTCATGCTCTCGGTCACCGGCATCCACCGCAGCAAGAACACTGGGTTCCTGCTCGAAAGCTTCGCCGAGGCACGGCGGCGCCCGGGCTGGCCCGGGCTCCCGCTGGTGGTCGTACTGCCGACCGCCTGGACGATCCCAGTATTCCGCGACCGCTTCGGCACACCGGAGGACACGATTGTTTTTGCCCAGGTGGCAGAAGACGTGCTGCGTGACCTGTACCTGAGCGCCGAGTTCGTCTTCCAGCCATCGCTTTATGAGGGGTTTGGCTACCCGGTCGCCGAAGCCATGCATTGCGGCGCCGCCGTTATCGCCACACGCGCAGCGTCGATTCCGGAGATCACCGGCGACGCGGCGCTACTGGTCGGGCCAACCGACCGGGCGGCGGGGGCTACTGCGATCCTGCGTCTCGCGACGGACATGACAGCGCGCGATCGTCTGCGCGTGGCCGCCCCCATTCGGGCGGCCGTTTTCGGTGATCCAGTCCGGCTAGGCACGGCGACGCTCGGTTGCTGGCGTGCGGCAGCGGCGACCGCGGCTACGTCCCCGCGCACGCGCGTCGCGCTCTGGAGCTCGATGCCGCCGCTTGACTGCGGCATCGCTGACTATACGGCTGGTCTCGCCGATGCGCTCGCCACCGACCACGAGGTGGATGTCTATACCGACGGCAGCTACATGCCGGAGCCTCGCGCAACACCAAACATCCATTTCCGTCACGTGCGCGATTTCAACCCGGCCGAGCCAGGCCTCATAGACAGCATCTTCCAGCTCCAGGCACGCAGCTATCAGGCTTTCATGTATCCCGAGATTCTGAAGCATGGCGGCACCATCATGCTGCATGATATCACCATGGCCGGCGCAATCTTCTCGCTGGCACGGCATTTCGGGCGCTATGCCGAGTTCGAGGACCGTATGCTTGCGGCCGAAGGTCCCGAGGCAGTGCGCGATCTCGGCGTCGCATTGGCACGCACGGGCGGCGTGCCGGACTCGCAGACGCTCGCCGACGTGTTCGACCGCCACCGTATGCTGCGGTGGGCAGTAATGGGCACTGATCGCGTGCTGACGCATACCGACTCGCTCGCGCAGGACCTGCTGCGACACTACCCTGGGGCGCCTGCGCGGGTGGTGCGCGCTGGCTACGGCGATCCGTTACCGTTCGTGCGTCACTTGCCGCTACCGCTGTGGCGGCACCGGCTTGGTGTCGGCGCAACCGGCCTGATCGTCGGTGTCTTTGGCATCGTCGGGCGCAACAAGCGGATCGAGCAAGTGATCGCCGCCTTCGAGAAGCTGTGGCAGGTGCATCCCGATAGCGTGCTTGTCGTCGTGGGCAGGATCTATGATACCGCCTACGGTGAGGCGCTGATGTGGCAAGTCCAGGCCTCGCCGGCCGCGGCACGCATCGTCATTGCTGACTATGCGCCGCCCGAGGTATTTCACGGGCTAATCGCATTGTCGGATGTGCTGGTGAACCTGCGCTGGCCGGCACTCGGCGGCCTTTCCGCAATACTGTTGCGCGGTCTCGCGGCCGGCAAGCCTGTCATCATCTCCGACATCCCGGACTGGCGGGCGGCCGGCGATGAGGCGTGCCTGCGCGTTGCGATGGGCGGCACGGAGGTGGATGATATCGCTCGACATTTACTGCGCCTGGCGGCCGACCCCGTTGCGCGCGCGCGGCTCGGCCGAATCGCCCGTTCCTGGTTCGCGCGCGAGGGTACGCTCGACATCATGGTCGCCGACCATCTCTCAGGCGGCCGCGCTCCGGCCGCCGCCACGCCGGAAGACCGCACATGATCAACCACAACCGAGTTTGCAACCTGGGCGACTTTGTGGACGAGGCGCTGCGCGATGTGATCCGCGAAGTCTTTGCGCACGAACTGTCGCTGTTTCCACCCGGCTATCCCGACGGTGTCGCCGATTCGAAGCAGTGGGAGATTGCAATGGCGGTGCGTGCGCTCCGCGATTTTGGCGCGCTTCGACCCGAGGCGCGCCTCCTCGGTATCGGTGCGGGGATGGAGGCGACGACCTTCTTCTTGTCGCGGCGGGTTCGCCAGGTCGTGGCCACCGATATTTATGCGGCCGCCGGACCTTGGGCTGATGGTGCGCCGAGTGGCTTCCTGGTGGAGCCTCGCCTGTTCGCGGGTGACATCCCCTGCGCACCCCAGCACATCGTGCCGCTGCACCAGGATGCGCGCGCGCTTGACCTGCCGGATGACGAGTTCGATGGCGTCTTCTCCTCCGGCTCGATCGAGCATTTCGGCTCGCTGCCATTCGTTGCCAATGCGGCCTACGAGATCGGCCGGGTGCTGAAGCCGGGCGGCATCGCGACGATCGCCACCGAGTTCAAGGTGGCGGGGCCGCCGGACGGCGACGGGTGGGATCCGTCGGTCATTCTGTTCTCGCCGGAGAAGCTCCAGCACTGGATTGTCGAGGCGAGCGGGCTTGAGCCAGTGGACGCGCTGGACACGACACTGAGCGATGAGACGCTGTCGGTGCGGCGCGACCTGCTCGGATTCCTCAATGCGGCGAAGCAGGTCACACATCCGGCCCAGAAGATCGGGGTCTATCCGAACATGATCCTCTATCACGAAGGCTACCTGTTCTGCTCGGTACACGTAGCGCTTCGCAAGCCGCTCTCGGGCTGGGGCGCGGCGAATGGCTGGGCGGCGCCCGACGCGGCGACGTTGCAGGCGGTTGCCGCGGGACGACGCGCCGCCGTTGCTGCGCTTGCAGCGCCGGCCGGACAGGGCATCGCGCAGTTCTTCCTATCGCCTGAGGCGTCCGCGCAGCCGATGCTGCCCGCCGGCACGGCGCAGTCGTGGGTCATGGGGCCGGAAGCAAAGATCGCGGCGCTGGAAGCACAGGTCGCGGCGCTGCACAATTCGACGAGCTGGCGGTTAACGGCGCCGTTACGGCGAGTGGTCGAACGGATTCGACGTCGCTGAGCGAGCTACCGCCTTCCTAGAAGGCGCGCCGCGCCCCGCATCGGTGCCGTGATGCGCCACGAGGTGCTGTGCCACGTTGCGTCCAGTTCAGCACCTAGTCGATGCACGTCGGCCTCAAGTCGCTGCACGTCTGCCTCAAGTCGCTGCACCTCGGTCTC
>Ga0209415_10019794_pt1 | contig 10508 bp, 5 predicted proteins | sample PeaSoiSIISIP2007_FD_187696 | JGI IMG/M metagenome (GOLD analysis project Ga0209415, IMG submission 187696) | Peat soil microbial communities from Weissenstadt, Germany - SII-SIP-2007 (SPAdes) (version 2) | ecosystem: Environmental > Terrestrial > Soil > Wetlands > Peat | place: Germany...
CGGCCGTGCCGTCGGCCCACTGCTCGATCGAGCCCACCATGGGCGGCAGCCGTGCGACATCGGGGTCGGTGATGGCGCCGAGGAGACCCTGCGGCACCGCCTGGTGCACCGTGCGGTAAGGCCGGTCGAAAAAGGGAATCACCGCGGACTCGGGCGCTGGCTGGCCCTGTTCGCGCTGGATGCTCAGGAGCACCTCGCAGGCGGCGGCCAGAGCGTTCTCGCGGTCCCGCCATCCGGGCGCCGCCGCGACGGCGTCGAGCAGGGGCCCGAGCCTGGCCGCGACGGGAAGCGAGCGGAAGACGGTGCCGCGCCATTTGGCATACGGTGCCCACCGCCGGGACAAGGCGAACGCCAGCAACACCACATCGCCGGCGAGCCTCGCGCTCAGCAGCCGGGAGCCGAGCTCGTCGCCTGCCTCGGCGGTCCGGCCCACCATCGGCAGGGCCTGGCAGAGCCGCTGCCAGCCCGCGGCCAGTATGTAGCGCTCGACGTCTGGCGGATACCAGGCCAGCAGCGCCCGGACCGCCGCCAGCGTGCGGGTCCGGTCGATGAACACCGGGCCGGCGGTCACCTCCAGCACGCTCTGCCCGGTCACGCTCAGCCAGTCCAGCACCGACAGCCCTCCGGCCGGATCCACACCCAGGCGGCTGGCAGCGAAGTCCGCGACGGTGGCGACCTCGACCTTGTGACAGACCGAGGAATCCCAGGTGACCGGGAAGCGCACCGGGAGCTCCCCGAACTGCTCCGGCAGTCCCTCTTCCAGGACCCGGCTGATCCGCGGCACGTGATCGCGGGCTTCCTGGTCGACAAGCAGCGTTAGCCGGCACCCCCAGTCGTGATCGCGGCTCATCTCGTCATCCAGGCCGAGCACATCCGATCCTGATCCCAGCCGCGCCGCCGCATACCCCAGCCCGGGCAGCGCCCGGCTCAGCAGCGGCTCCACGACGCCGATGAAGAACCTGCGAGCCAGCTCGGCTCCGCGCAGATCGCGATCGGTCACCACGGCAGCCCATCAGATCAGTGCCGACAGCAGCTACCCATTTTTCAGGCCGTCCGCCGGTTACGAGCGTCGGCAGCGGGCGGCCCGATCCTCCGGCAGCCAACGTCACTAACCAACGCGGGGCTGACCGGCTGGACCAGGCGGCCGTCGTCGACGAACTCGGTCTCAAAGAAGAATCTGCTTAACGGGCCCGCCCGGCCGGGAGGGGGACGGGCACGGTGAGCCAGCGGGCGGGCAGGGCGGCCCGGCAGGGGGGAGGTAGCAGCGGTGCTGGTAGTCGCGGCGGCTGAACTGGACGTCATCGAGGATGACCCACACGTCGGCGGCGTACAGCTTGGCGAGGGTCGACAGGCGGGGGAAGAAGTTGGGCTGGTGAATCGCGCACGTTAACCCTGGCATCGCGCGTCACCTTTTCAGCAGGCGGCTGTCGTAGCCGCGAGCGGTCAGCCGCTCGTAGGCGGCCATCACCTGCGGGGGCACATCCTGGGGGACGGCGAAGCCGAGGGCGGGGTATTCGATGATGCGCTGCAGGTCGCCGGCGAGCAGGTCGATGACGAGCTTGTCGTCGCCGATCGTCTTGAGGTAGTCATCGAGCGACAGGTACTCCGACGCGCAGACCGCATCGACCTCGGGCCAGGTCTTGCGGGCGGTGGCGTACGCGCGCCGTTCCATGTAGGACTTGGAGATCAGCATCACCGACGTGACCTTGATCCCGGCGGCGGCCAGGGCGCGGCGGGAGAACTCGATGTTCTGGCCGGTGTTGGCTGCCTCGGGTTCGATGATAACAGCGGAGGCGGGGACGCCGAGTGCGGTGGCGTGCTCGGCGAAGTGGACAGCTTCCCCGCGCGGGAACCGGGTGGCGGTGGTGGGGCTGTTGGCCCCGGTGAACACGAGCACGGGGAACAGGCCGGCGTGGTAGAGGTCCGCGGCCAGGGTGGCGACGCCAAGGTCGTGGCTGCCCAGGCCGATTCCGAGAAATAGGCTCAGGGGGCGCATCGCTGTAGCGGGCGCCGCCAGGGTGAAGCCGGTCTCTTCTTCCAGTTCGCGGCGGGCAGCGGTTTTCGGGTTCCTCGGTCTCGTGCACCGTCCCGGCGGGGAATTCGAGCTGATAGGACCTGAGGTTGTTCCGGTACTGGCGGACCAGTGCCAGGGTTGTCACCGCAGTCAATCAACGGGATATCCGCCGGTGCCAGTGAGGTCCCAACTGAATCACTCCAGGCCGTAGCGCTTTCTGCCTGGCGGCCGGGAATGCCTGAGCGGTCAGATGTAGAACTTGAATTGCGGCAGGGGTTCTCGGTCCTTGGGGATCTCGCGCATGATCTGGCCGACCAGGCGGGAGAACCTGATCGTGACCGGCAGCAGCCCCCCGAGCGCTGCTGAGTTCCAGTTGAGCTTCGTGAGCGCGAGTACCTCCTTGAGCAGGATCTCGCGCGGGGTGTCCTGGCGAACGTGGTCTGCGACCTGGAGTGGCGCTGGGACGTGCATTCCGTGGAACTCGCCGAGCGCGGCGATATACCCCGTGGTGTACAGGTAGTCGAGGTCGCCGATGGTGAACCTGGTACCGCGGAGCGGCGGGTACTTCGACGTCGTTATGAGGCGGACGGCGCTTTGGGCCTCCAGAGCCAGCAGGTCATACCGCTGTGCCCGCGACTCGATGGCGGCGCGGAAGCCGTCGCGCTCGTCAGGCCAGTACCGGGACGTCTTGTGGACGACGACGCGGACAGGGGTCTGGCGCATGTACCGCTCGTACTCGTCCAGTACCTTGGCCATCAGGTGGTCGGCGTCATTGGCGGAAAGGTGCGGTGACCGGCTGCCTGTCCTCTCCGGGTCCCAGTCGAAGTCGTGCCCGCGTAGGACCAGCCCTTCGCCGTGCTCGTCAAACGCCTGGATGAGGCTGGTCTGCATCGTCGGGAAGCGGCTGCCCAGCGGCCGGTAGAACCCGATCCCCACGTAGCACGTGCCGTGCCCGAGGCCGTACGGGCTCCACGGGTACCCTCCGGCCTTGCAGTACATGCCGGTGAAGAAGTTCCACGCGATGCGCGAGGGCGGAGTTTGGTCGCGCCCGCCGCTCGTCGCTTCCCGCAGGAGCTGTGTGGGAATCCGGTACCGCATGGCCAGGGCCTTCAGGGCACGGCGAAGGTCCCGGTGTACGCGGCCTTCTTCGTGGGTGGTGTACTCGGCGGTGCCGCAGCGGGCAATGATCTCATCGGACAAGGCGATGAGCACGTAGTCCGGCGGGCTGTCCCGCTCGGCGAGCATCTGGAGCTTGCCGTCGATGAGCTGAATCAGGGCCTCGAAGCGTTCCCTCTGAGATCGGATTGCAAGGACCGGGCGAAGCTCGGCCTGGCCGAGCTCCTCATTCCAGGAGTCCGCAAAGTCAAGCGCAGAGAAGAACCCGCGATCGGGCATCCAGCCGGGAAACTCAGGGTTCTTCTCATCACCATTCACCCCTTTGGCCTGCTCTGTCAGCCAGCGGTGTGCTATGTCTACCTGCTCCGCGCCGCCGATGAACCCCACGCGAAGCCGCGCCGGATGCCGACCGGCGGACGTGAGAGATCGGGGACCGTATCGCGCGATGCCCGCCTTCGGATCGACGTGCAGCCCGTCGTCAGCGAACAGCACCAGAGGCTCTGGCAGGTATGCGCTGGTGATGAACTGCGCGGGCGGGGAAAGCAGCACCGGGGGCCTGGGCCGCATGGGAGGCGTCACCCGGTGACCTCGCCATCGTCGTCGAGGCCATCCCACGCATCGTCGCCATTCTCTTGTTCCACGTCGTCATCTGCCAGTCCCTCGGCCTCGGCCCAGGTGAACAAGTCATCGAGGTACTCGACGTTCTTGAAGGGCATGGCGTGCTCATCCGGAATTCCGGGCCATAGCACTTTACTGTTGCCCATAGAGGTCGAAATGATCATCCTCTGCGGTTGCGGGCCGAACGGGAAAACGATCTGCGGGGAGCTGTGCCCGAGAAAATCGCGCCAGAATTGGACCTCTCCGAGGAGGTCGTAGTTGAACATCCGCGACTTGGCGCGGGTGACCTTCCCCCCGATCCGGCGCGAGTCGATCGGGTTGACGCCGTCAGAGGTAACTCTTAGCTCCGGCCGGATGCTCAGCAGCCATGTGCCTGGCGTCGCCTGGATGAAGCGCAGGTGCACCGCGCGGTGGAGCCAGTGGTTGCGGGGTTCACCGGTGGCCTGCCTTACCGGCTGCCAGACAACCTTGCGGGTGGCCCTCGGGTTGTTGAGCGGCCGGTAGGTCACCTCCTTGGGCTTGCCCGGCTCGTCCGGCTGGAAGTAGTACCTATGGTGGTCTCGGTCGAAGTTTAGGCCAAGCCGGCCCGTGAGCTTGTTCAGGCAGCGGTTCAGTAGCGCGACGTACCAGCCGAGGTGCTCGGCCTCGCCGTACCAGTCGTCGGTTACGTACTGCCGGGCCTCGACGCTAGTGACGGCATGTGCGAACGGGCCGCTGTCGTCCCGCAGATCCTGGAAGGCCCACAGAACGCCGCCCCGCACGATGAACGGCGTCATGATCGTCTCTGGCGCCCCGCTGGGCTGGACCTCGGATTCCCTGGCGGCCGTGCACGGTGCGCCGTAGAGGTAGCGCGGCATCTGGCGGACCGCCAGCAGCGTGCTGAACACAGTGTCCTGCACCATCGGCGGCGGCTCCGGGGCAGCATTGCGCCGACCCCCGAGCGTGCGCTCAACCCGCTTCTCGTGCTCTTCCCTCATGGCTGTCAGGCGCTCGACGGTGTAGGCGGCAAGCGCGCCTTCGGAGTCGATGAGCTGATGATGCTGATTGCAAAGCAATATGAGATTCGGGTACGAGTTTCGCTGTTTTGCGTTGAGCGGCGACTTCCCGCGCGGCCCGTCTGGGCTCTCCGCGACGATATGAGCGATCTCGCCAAGCACCACGATCGGATCATCGGGAGTGCCCTCAGCAGTCAGCAGCAGCCCGCAGCCAGGAAACGCGCACATGTTGCCCGACCGCTGCAACAGCTTCCGCTGCTGCGCAATAGGAATCGCCACGCTGATACCTCCCTAGACGACATGCTACGGACCAGGACTGACAAAGACGCGCACACCCTGCGGGCGCGCCACCGATGCTGGCGGAGTGCTTCCAGGCAGGGCGGCATCGCGCGGATATCGAGCCGCCGGGTACAGCACTGGCTCTTATGCTTGGAGGGTATGGCTGGCCAGCCCGGCATTAGGCACGTCTACACCGCAGGCGCTTTCAAACCGGAGGAGGTCGCTGACGAGCGCGACATCGAGCACGTTATCCCCCGCAGAGTCCTCGCTGTAGATACGGTCAACAGGGTGACGGCCAATGCCGGACTGGAGAACAGCACATCACCCCATCAGGGGTAGAACCGGTGAATCGGCGCCCACCCCGGCTGGGAACCCAAGCTCGGAGTGCAGCGGTTCCAAGACAGCAGGTGGCTTGTCGCAATGGCGAGCGGGAGTGGTCTGACTAGCCTGGAATATCGGCCCGCAGTGGCAAGATGGATTCTCTAGCGCGGCATATGAGTCGGCTGGGCGGGGCATGGAGGGACACGACGTGGCGCAGCAGGTCCAGCGCTGGATCGAGGTGACGCCCTCACAGTTCACCCATGAGGCCGAAGGGTTGAACATCGTCCGTGCCCTGCTTCCTGACCAGCCCCCGTTCCGCGCGTGGTCGAACTTTGAGTTCCGTGACAGCCAGGGCAAGTGGCACGAGATCGATCTGCTCATCCTGGGTCGCCGCCGCCTGCATCTAGTCGAGTTGAAGTACTACACGGGAACGCTGCGCGGTGACGACCTGACCTGGCGCCGCGAAGGCCGCCGCGCGGAGGATTCCCCACTCAAGCTCGCCCGCCGCAAGGCGCAGCGGCTGGCGAGCAAGCTCCAGGATGAGCTGCTGAACTGGGCGCAGGAGACCGGCAACGAGATCCCGAACCCGCGCAGCGTCGTGCCATTCGTGCAGGAATCGGTTTTCCTCCACCATCCTGGCATGCGCTGCCAGCTTCCCGAGCCGTCCCGCCTGGACCTGTTCGCCCTCGATGGCGCCGAGGGCACTACCGGACTACCCGGCATCTCCGATCGCGTTCTTGAGGCGGCCACCCCGCACCAGTCGATCGGCCCGAACCAGAGCGACATCGTCGCCGCGCTCATGAAGCGGATCGGCGTCGTGCAGCGCCGCCAGCGCGAGGCCGGGTCGTGGGTGATCGATGAGGATCCGCTGGGCGAGGGCGACGGCTGGCAGGACTGGCCGGCGTTCCACCGCGTGGCCACCACAGAACGGGCGCGCATCCGGTTCCTGGTGTCGCCCCCAGGGACGTCCGCGACGGCCCGTGCGAAGATCCGGCAAGTCGCCGACCACGAGTACCGCATCATGTCCCGGCTGCCGAACGATCGGCTGCTCCGCCCCAGGGATATGGTCGAGAACGACCTGGGCGTGGGCCTGGTGTATCCGCTCGACGAGCGCTACCAGCGCCTGGACCTGTACCTGGCGGACAACGCCGGGCACGTGTCCGCCGAGGAGCAGATGTCGCTCCTACGGCAGGCTGCGGAGGTAGTCTCCTACGCGCACCGCAACAGGATCGTGCACCGGGGCCTGACCCCGCACGCAGTCCTCGTCCGGTCCCTCCCTGAAGGCGGCGCCCCGCGCGTCCTGGTCGGGGACTGGCAGAGCGCCGGCGCGGCCACGAGCACCGCGCTGACGGGCCTGCCAAGCGTCAGCGCCTCGGGCCTGCCCGGTGCCTCAGGCAATCAACCCCACGGTCCCGAACGGAACGGGACTACTCTCCTTCGTCCCGTGGCCCTGGACGTGGACCGGCGGATGGCAGAGGCGTTCCAGGCGCCGGAAGGTGTTTGGAACCCGGACGCAGACCGGATCAGGATCGACGTGTTCGCCCTCGGCGCGCTCGCCTACTACGTACTGTCCGGCAGGGTGCCGGCCTCAGACCGGACCACGCTGCGCGAGCGACTGAACCGGGACCGCGGCTTGGACCTGGCGGTGGACCTGCCGCAGGTCACGCCCGCCCTGCGCACTCTGGTCCTGGACGCCACCCGCCCCGCGGTGACCGAACGGCTCCCCGACGTACGGGCGTTCCTGGACCTGCTCGACGAGGCCGAGGCTGCCGTGGCCCCTGGCGAGGACGTGATCGACCCCCTCGAAGCCGCGCCGGGAGCGGTGATCGACGGGCGGTTCCGTCTGCAGCGCCGACTCGGCACCGGCTCCACGGCGTTGGGCCTGCTCGTCAACGACCTCACGATCGCCCAGTCCGGTCCCGACTCGGTACGGGTGCTGAAGGTCGCGCTCGACACTCAGGCGACCGGGCGGCTCGCCGACGAGGCGAAGGTGCTCGCCGGCCTGCGGCACCCGCGCCTGGTACGGCTGATCGAAGGCCCGATCGACGTGGGCGGGCGTCAGGCCCTGGTGCTGGAGAGCGCCGGCGACCAGACGCTCGGCGAGGTGCTCCGCGGCAGGGAGCGGCTTTCCCTGGACCTTCTCGAACGGTGGGGCACCGACCTGTTGGAAGCCCTAGTCACACTGGACCGCGCCGGCGTCGATCACCGGGACATCAAGCCCGCGAACCTGGGTGTCAAGGAAATAAGGGAGAAACACGAGGACCGGGCGAAGCACCTGGTGCTGTTCGACTTCTCGCTGTCCAGGGCTGCCGGGACCGCCGTGACGGCAGGCACGCCGCCCTACCTGGACCCGTTCCTGGACAGCCCCCGGCGCGGCCGGTACGACTCCGCCGCGGAACGCTACTCGGCGGCCGTCGTGCTGTTCGAGATGGCCACCGGGTCGGTTCCCCAGTTCGGCGACGGGCTGTCGGACCCGGCATCGGTCCAGGACGAGGCCGCCGTCGAACCCGGCATGTTCGACCCTGCCGTCGCCGACAGCCTGACGGGCTTCTTCCGAACCGCCCTCGCCCGCGATGCCAGGGAACGGTACGACACGGCCGCCGAGATGCTCACTGCGTGGCAATCCGTCTTCAGGCCGGTGCCCAAGACGGTCCCGGACGACGCCGAGGACCTGGCGGCCAAGGCGGAAATATCCACGCCTCTGGCGCAGGCCGGCCTGTCCGCGCGTGCCCTGTCAGCGATCGAGCCGCTTGCCGTCACGACCGTCGGTGACCTCGTCGCCGTGGACCCTGTCCGGCTGAACCACCTGTCCGGCGTGTCCGCGGCGACGCGCGGCGAGGTGAAGGCGCGGGCGCGCCAGTGGCGGAACCGCTTCGGCGCTGCCGTCACCGGCCGCGGCACCGCACAGAGCGCAGCAGCAGAGCCCAGCACCACCGCGCTCCCCGATCCGGTCACGGCGGCCCGCCTGCTCGTCGCGCATGCAGGCAGCGCGCGGGCGGAGTCCAGGCGGGCGCTGGCCCAGATGCTGCTCGGCCTCGACCCCGGCATCGACGCGTTCGCGACCCAGGCCGAGATCGCCGAGGTCACCGGCGTCACGCGCGGCCGGGTGCCGCAGCAACTCGGCGCGCTGCACGACGCGTGGGGCGGCGACGAGGACTGCCGGGAACTGCTCAACACTCTCGCCGAGACGGCGTGGCAGTCCCTGTCCGACTCCGGCGGCGTCGCCGCGGTGGGCGAACTGGCCCAGTCGGTGCTCGCGGTCATGCCGCCAGCGGCCGACGGAGACGGCAGCCCCGCCGTAAGCCGGGTCGTGGCAGGCTTGCTGCGGATCGCGCTAGACCGGGTCCAAGCGCTGCTGCGTGCGGACGACGACGCCAGGGAGTTCTTCTCCCGCCGCCGCGACGGCCGGATCGTCCTGCTCGCCGCCGACCAGGCGTTGCTCGACCCGGCCGAGGCGCTCGGCCGCGCCGCCGACGAACTCGTCAACCAGGCCGCCGCAGCCGGGGAGCACACCGTGCCCGCCGCCCGTGCCGCCGGGCGGCTGCTAGACGTGTGGACCCACGGGTTGCGCGGCCTGGAATCACCACCGCCCGCACCTGACACGGGCCGCCTACTGCGGCTGGCCGCCGCACTGGCGCGGGACGCCGCTCTTGCCGGTTCTGGCGACCTGTACCTGCGCGGGATGCCGGCCACGGCCGCCCTCACTATCGCGCTCGCGGGCGTCGGCGGGCAGCCAGTCGGCGTGCAGGAGGTCCACGCCCGCGTCCGCGCCAAGTTCCCCGCCCTCGCGCCGTTGCCGGACCGGCCACGGCTGGACCAGCTCATAGACGATACCGGGCTCGACCTGGTCTACGACGAGGCCGAGCGCGCTTACCGGGCACGGACCCACGCGTCCGGCACCCTCGGTCTGGACTCGCGGCCCGCCACGGCTCTGGGACCGGTCAACCGCCAGATCCTGTCCGACGGCCCATCCGGGCACCGGCTCACCGAGAGCACGGCGACAAGGTCGTTCCTCGCCATCGGCGTGGACGCGGTCCGCGCCGACCGCGCCGTCGAGGCGCTGACCGGCCGGTTCGGCGCCAAGGTCGTGGACGTGACCCAGGTACTGATCGACGCGATGAAGGCGCAGGCCGCCGAGTTCGGCCTGGACTGGGGGTTCGTCCAGGAAGCTGACGCCGCCCCCGCAGGCACACGCGATGCCGAAGGCCTCGCCACCCTCGTCAAGCGCAGCCTGCCCGCCGTCGAGGCGACGATCACCGCGGCGGTCAGAGAGGCGCCGGACGGCACCCGGCCCGTACTGCTGACCGACATCGCGCCGCTCGCCCGGTACGGCCATCTGGACATCCTGGGGCCATGGGCCGACCTGGCGACCCGCCGCCCGCAGGCCATCTGGGTGCTCGTCCCGCAACTCACCGGGACGCACGGCGCCCTCGTCGACCGGCGTCCGCTGCCGCTGGCCGCACCCGGCCAGTTTATGAAACTTGACCCCGACTGGATCGCCGCCCACGCGCGTGCCCCGGTACCCGAAGGAGAACGATGACCGCTACCGAGGGGCTCACTGAGGACCTGAAGAAGCAGGTCATCGCACTAGAAGACGACCTCCGCCGACGTGTAGACGAGGACCCGGAGCTGCATGAGGACTGGCAGCGGGTACACCGCCAGGCGACCGTGAAGGAACGCACGGCCTGGTCGTGGGCGCAGTGGCGCGATGACCGGATCACGCAGACCGCGGTCGCCTGGGTGCTGATGAGTGTGTTCATCCGCTTCTGCGAGGACAACGGGCTCGTCAAGCCGGTCTGGATCACTGGACCTGGGAGGCGCCGCCAGGAAGCCCTCGACGCCGAGCTGGCATTCTTCCGCGAGCACGGAACCTGGACCGAGCGTGAATGGCTCGAAGACGCGGTCGCGTACCTCGGTAAACTGCCCGCTACGAAGGCCCTGGTCGACACACACTCCGCGCTCCGCTACGCGTCACCGTCCGGTGACGCCATCGAGGAACTGATCAAGTTCTGGCGTAACCGCTCCGACGACGGCAAGCTCGTCCACGATCTTCGGGACAAGACGCAGTCAACGCGGTTCCTCGGCGACCTGTACCAGAACCTGTCGGCGTATGCGCAAGAAACCTACGCACTGTTCCAGACGCCGGATTTCGTAGAAGAACACAT
>Ga0209415_10019795_pt1 | contig 10507 bp, 8 predicted proteins | sample PeaSoiSIISIP2007_FD_187696 | JGI IMG/M metagenome (GOLD analysis project Ga0209415, IMG submission 187696) | Peat soil microbial communities from Weissenstadt, Germany - SII-SIP-2007 (SPAdes) (version 2) | ecosystem: Environmental > Terrestrial > Soil > Wetlands > Peat | place: Germany...
AGAAAGGCGACACCAAGTAAAGGGTGGCGAGCCGGTCGAGACGAAAGCTCATATTCTGACTCGCATGATCCCGGCGATCAGGCCGGAACTTCATAAACGCCGTTGTCTGCGCGCAGAGATGAAGGGGCAGGCTTCTCAGCGCAAGGTTGACAAGGCAAAGCATCGACCCGGCCGATGCTGACATACCGGAACCCATTCTCACTCATCTCTTCCGGGATGAACACATTCCTTCCATCAATTACCAGGGGTTGCTCTACCATGGAAAGTAAGCGCGTCCAATCCACCTGCTGAAATTCGTCCCATTCGGTAACGATCAGAATGGCATCTGCACCTTTGGACGCCTCGTAGGCGTCAGCGCAATACGTGACTTCGGGAAGGATCGTCCTGGCCTTCTCGGTGGCTTCCGGGTCATAGGCGCACACTGCAGCTCCTTCGGCCAACAGTGCTCGTATAAGAGTGATCGACGGTGCGAAGCGGACATCGTCGGTGTTGGGTTTGAACGCGAGACCCCACATGGCAATTTTCTTGCCACGCACGACCCACAGTTCCTTCCGAATCTTTTCCATGAAATGTTCGACACGACGCAGATTAATCTTCTCCACTTCTCTGAGCAAGGAGAAATCACAACCCGATTTCTCTGCGATCCTGATGAAGGCCTGCACGTCCTTTGGGAAACAGAAACCACCAAACCCTATCCCAGGATTGAGAAAGGACGGACCAATTCGCGGATCGAGCCCCATCCCTCGTGCAACCTGAGTCACGTCCGCTCCAACTACTTCGCACAGATTCGCCAGCATGTTGATGAACGAAATTTTCATTGCCAGGAAAGAGTTCGAGGCATGCTTGATGAGTTCAGCCGAATTGGTGTCGGTGGCCAGAAAGATCGGATCTTTGTGTGTCGGGCAATTCGCATGCACAGGGCAAGTGAATTTTTGTTGAATGATCGGCTCGTAGATTTGCCGCAGGAGGACTTCGGCTCGAGGCGAGTCGACTCCAATGACGATGCGGTCGGGATGTAGAAAATCTTCGACAGAAGAACCCTCGCGTAGAAACTCAGGATTTGACGCTACGTCATAGGCTAAACCGTTTCTGCTGTGGACAGAGAGGTGTTTCTGCAGTTGTGCTCCGGTCTGCACAGGCACCGTGCTCTTTTCGATAACCAGCCGATACCCTGACGCATGTTTCGCAATCGCTCGCGCGACTCCCTCAATCGCAGAGAGGTCCGCGTCACCGTTGGCCAACGGCGGGGTTCCGACACAAATGAAGATCGCGTTCCCCCAGGCAATTGCATCTTCGGTGGATCCGAAATAGAGTCGTCCAGCCTTGCAGGCAGCCTTGATCACGTCCTCCAAGTGCGGCTCGAACAGCGGCATCGCCCCGTTCTGCAGTTTGGTGAGCTTTTCGAGGTCACTCTCACTGCAGAATACGTCGTGGCCAATTTGTGCCAAGCAAGCAGCGGTTGTGAGACCTACATAACCCGCGCCAATGACTGAGATCTTCATGTTCAGTTGTCCTTATATGTGTGCGACTTGAGTGTGTCGACGAGAGATGACTATCCTCGGCGACTCGCCGTGGTCAAAGAGACTGCCTCATTCTCGACTTGGTTGCGAGCCGCAGCGAATGAGGCGATTTCCTGTACCACTCGAGCTTGCTGACCTGCCGTCAGCTGCGGAAACATCGGCAGCGACACAATTTCCGCGGCGGCCTTTTCCGTGACCGGGAAGTCTCCTTCGCGGTAATTCATCGATGCGTAGGCTTTCTGCAGGTGCAGCGGAATGGGATAGTGGATCCCGGTGCCGATGCCGGCTTTCTTGAGATGGTCCATCAGGCCTTCCCGGTCGGCGGTTCGGACAACATACAGGTGATACACCGCTCGTGACCACGACGGTTCGTAGGGTCGGACTAAAGCGGTGTCTTTAGATTCAAACAAGTGCTTGTACTCTGTCGCGCGTTCACGACGCAGGGCGTTCCACTTTGGCAGATGAGCCAACTTAACATGCAAGAGACCAGCCTGGATCGCGTCCAAGCGGCCGTTGTAGCCTTCGAGGTCGTGGTAGTACTTTGTGGCCTGGCCGTGATCCCGAAGCATCTTCATAGTCTTCGCAATGCCGGCATCATTTGTCGTGGCTGCGCCCGCCTCGCCGCATGCGCCTAGATTCTTGCCGGGATAGAAACTGAACGCTGCGGCTCGTCCCATGGAACCGGCCTTCATCCAGCGGTTGCGTTTCTTTGAGAAATACTCGGCTCCGTGGGCCTGGCAGGCGTCTTCGATCACAACCAGGCGATACCGCTCAGCCAGTTCGAGGATGGCATCCATATCTGCCATTTGGCCGTAAAGGTGGACTGGAACAACTGCTGTGACCGGGCGGCCGCCGCGGCGGCTTACCAGGCGGCCGGCATCGTCCACCGTGCACTGTTTCTCCAGATATTCTCCGAGTTTTGCCGGATCCATATTGTAGGTCCGCTCATCGATATCCACGAATTCGGGCAAAGCGCCGGCTTGTGAGATCGCCTCGGTGGTGGCGATGAAAGTGTGCGGTACGGTGACCACAACGTCGCCTGGCTGCACTCCGCTGGCCATCAGTGCGAACCGAAGGGCGTCAGTGCCGCTACTGACGGCGACCGAATAACTGGTATCGCAGAAGGTCGCGAATGCCTTCTCAAACTCCTCCACCATGGGACCACCGATGAAGCCTGCGGTCCGAAGGGCCTTGCGAAAAACTTCCGTCAGTTCCTGCTCAAGCTCCACATGAGGAGTGACAAGATCTAGAAAAGGAATGCTATTAGGAGTGCTATGAGAAACGCTCACTTTGTGACCTCCACGATCTGTTCGATAGAACGCAAGAATTTCGCTGGATTTCCAACCACGATGCTGTTAGGCGCCACGTCTTTGGTGACAACGCTACCCGCCCCGACAATGGCGTTTTCACCGATGCTGATGTTGGAGAGAATCGTTGCTCCAGAGCCAATCGACGCTCCGTTCTTGACTACGGTTCGCTCGACCTTCCAGTCGGCCTCAGTTTGCAGGCTCCCGTCAGTTGCGGTTGCCCGCGGATAGCTATCATTGATGAACATCACGCCGTGGCCAATGAAGACGTTGTCTTCGATCGTCACGCCTTCACAGATGAACGTGTGGCTCGAAATCTTGCAGCGCCGGCCCACGGTGGCGTTCTTTTGGATCTCGACGAAAGCACCAATCTTGCTTTCATCGCCGACCTCGCACCCGTAGAGATTGATGAACTTGGAGAGCTTGACGTCCCGGCCCAGCTTCACGTCCGGTGCGATAGATAAGTAGGGGTTCATGAGTAAAATCGCTCCCGTTCTTCCATTCGTGCTTGATTCTGAAAGCAGCCGCAGTTGAACTGAATGGTGATATTCAATCGGCGCTTGCCGTTCGCTGGTCCGATTCGTAGTGCCACGTCGAAGGACCAGCACCCACGCTCCTGACAGGGAGCGGTCGCGAGTCGAGCACGCCTAACTGGAATTCCTGATGCATGGTATGGAGCGCCGCCTTGACGTCTTGCTGCTTCACGACGAAGGAAATGTTGCACTCCGAAGAACCTTGCGCAATCGCAACGAGGTTTACGTTTTCCCTGCCCAGGGCGGCAAACACGCGGCCTATGGTTCCCGAGCCACGCATGTTCTTGCCTACAACAGTGACAATCGCGATGGTCTTGTCGAGACTGATGTGCTCAACTTTTTCGTGGACCAGATCCTGTGCAAACTCGAGGCGTAGCGCCCCCACCGTGCGCTCCGCAACGGATGAAGGCACGACCAGACAAATGTCGTTTTGCGAAGACGATTGCGAGATCAGAAGGACATTAGCTCGGATGGTTCTGGTGGTTGCAAAAGTACGGCCCAAAACGTCTGGAACACCCACGATCCCAGGACCGCCGACGGTGATGAACGCGACGTCGCTGATGGCCGTTAGCCCCTTCACTCCCCCATTCGTCGAGGAACCGGTGGGAGTCACTCGCGTTCCTGGCCGTTCGGGGAAGAACGTGTTGCGGATCCATAGAGGGATACCGCATTGAGTCACCGCGCGGAGAGTTTTCGGATGCAAGACCTTCGCGCCAAAGTGCGCAAGTTCGGCAGCCTCGCGGTATGAAATCTCAGTGATAGTCGTCGCACCCGGTACCAGATGAGGGTCGGCGGTCATTAAGCCATCCACGTCCGTCCAGATGATGACCTCATCTGCGTCGAGTGCCGCCCCCAGGATCGTCGCCGAATAGTCTGACCCGCCACGGCCCAGTGTTGTCAGCACACCGTCTTGAGTCGCTCCGATGAAACCCGTCACGACCGGAACGACCCCACGCTCCAGGAGCGGACGCAGTCGGGCTTCGCAGCGCTGACGCGTGGGTTCCATCAAGGGATCAGCCGACCCGTGGCAGGCATCGGTTGTGACAAGTTGCGTGGCTTCGATGGCCTCGCTGCTCACTCGACTCTCCGCCAGAGCAGCAGCGACAAGAGGAGCGGACAAACGTTCGCCCAGACTCGAGATCGTATCCCGGGCCCGCTCTGTCAGTTCTCGCAGCAGGATCGTGCCTCGGCACAGTCTTTCGCCCTCTTCAAAGACCAACCTGAGTTCCCGGCTGATGCGGCACCGCATCCCGACCGACTGGATCAAGGTGCTAACCGCCGCGCTGTGCCGGTCGCGAAGTTCCTCAAAGATCGCGTCAACTGCGTCGCGATTCCCCGCCTCTGACTGTGCCGCCGCCTCAATCAGTCGGTTGGTCACGCCGCTCATTGCCGAGACAACCACCACCACGTCACCCTCGCGCGCAGCCTCACGAATGATTTCGACCACTTTGCGGATGCGGGTTGCGTCGCCCACCGACGTTCCGCCAAACTTCATAATTCGAAGTGGCTTCTTCGCTGTATTTGGAAGTTGCGTATCCATTGCAGCTACTTACCTGCCTCCCCAATCCGACCCAACCACACGGCTCTCCGCTGGAGCCGCGATGGGCTTGGAGGATCGACCCGCGAAAGCTGATTTCCGGTTGGATCGGGAGTACCAGGCGCTTTGCTTGCGGCGATTGCTGACGCAGTCGCGAACCAACTCTGGCTCTTCCCAAGGGATATCGTGATACGCCGAGCGCAGGAAGGGGCTTTCGGGATCTCTAATCCATTCTTGCGGGAATAGTGCCACCGTGTCCTTCTCGGTAACTTTCGGCGACGGTTGCACAGTTTCTCCGGACAGCGCAGCGTAGAGAGCCGCCGGAAGGTCATGCCCGGGCCCCAAGCTCAAATGTCCAACTTGAGTGGATCGTGGATTGACTTCGATGAGGTAAGCGTTGCCAGTCCCCGCCTCCAGCATGAAATCAAATCCGTAAAATCCGGAAAGGCCGAGCCGGCGAACCACCCCCTCGACAGCAGCCGACATTTCAGCGTTTTCGATCAGACGTACCACGGTCGCGTGTCCGGCCGAGCTTGCTTTGTTGACCACCTCGAAGTGGAGGCTTGCGAGGACGGCGCCCTTCCAGCACACGGTTGTGCTGGTTGCTTCGCGCCCCGCGACAAATGCCTGGGCATTGACCACGGGGTGACGTCGCAGGATTGACGGAGCCAGCAGCGTCTTATCGTGATCGACCAGGGCCCGCTTCATGGCCCTTGCCAGCAATGGAGGAGCTTGCAGCTCTTCGAAAAAGCGTTCAGCTTCCGCCAGAGTGTGCGCGATCCTTACGCCATCGCCGCCTGAAGTGCCATTCGCTTTGAGGACAATCGGCAGACCTGTGCGCGCCACGCAATTCCTCAGGTCATCGATGTTGTTAATGACTTGTGTGGCAGGAACTCGAACGCCCTCTTCGTGAGCCACATTCATGAAATCCGCTCTTGCACTCACGATCGGGAAACTGGTCGAGCTACCGAGCGACCGTTCAATCAGTGTGCAGATCGGAGAATCGGTCTTCCCATTGCTTCGCTCCTGCGCATAAAGATCGTGCAGATGCTGAGTGGCGAGATCATCCCCCGAAACAATGAAATCGGGCTGGCTGATGGAGATGGCACGAACCAATGAAGAAAGCGGCACCAACCCGCGGTAGAGCAGCGTGCGACGAACGGACTTCGTCTTGCCGAGAGGATGGCGCGAGGGGCACACCGCCTCAACTGCGCACCCTGCGTTTGCCAGGGCCATCGCCAGCCGAGCAGACGGATACCAGCGAGATGTCGTGGCCAACAGAACAGTTGGTGTCATAACCGGGTGGGAGAGGAACACGGAATCAGAGATAGACCAGAGCGCCGCGCTGGCGGAGGGACTCGGACGCAGCTTCGAGCATCTTTACCACTCTCAGACCTGCCTTGCCGTCATTCATTGGGGTCTTGTCATTGACGATGCAATCCACGAAGTATGCCAACTCCTGAGAGAGCGCTTCGGTCTGTTCGATGCGAGGCGCCCACATATCCCCGGAGCGATAATTCACGAGCAGGTTATACACGCCTTCGCGGCTTGAGATGTTCACGCCTCTATCGTAAACCTTGACCTTCTCATCGGCCTCAGTGTCATTCCATACCAGCATTTTCTTCTCGCCACTAATCATGGTGGTACGAATTTTTACCGGCGACAGCCAGTTGACGTTGAGGTGGGCGATGACCTTGTCAGGAAAATACAGAGTGATGAAAGCGATGTCTTCGTGCCCGTTCAGGTGAGTCTGGCCCGTCGCCACAATGGCTTCCGGACTTTTCTCGATTAGATGATCCATGATTGACAGGTCGTGCGGAGCAAGATCCCAAATGACATTTACGTCATGCTGAAACAAGCCGAGGTTTACGCGAGTCGAATCATAGTAATAGAGTTTGCCCAGTTCTCCGTCTTGCATTAACTGCTTGATCTTCTGGACCGCAGCGGTAAACAAGAAGGTATGATCGACCATGATTTTCAAGTTACTTTTCGCGGCCAGGGCGATGAGTTCTTCCGCCTGTGCGGAATTGCTGGTAAACGGCTTTTCTACAAAAATGTGTTTGCCATTCTCTAACGCAGCCTTTGCCAGTTCGTAGTGTGTCCACACCGGAGTAACGACTGCGATCGCGTCGATGTCCGGGGACGTCATTAATTCGTTTGCGTCGTCCGTGACCAAAACCGCGGAGTACGCTTTCTCCGCTTTCCGTCGCGACGCGGCACTCTTGTCGCAGATCGCGACAACTTTTGCTTGCTCCAGGAGGTCGAGGTTTCGAATCACTTTCGGCCCCCAATAGCCGTAGCCAACGACGCCAAACCTAACTAGCGCTTTACTCCTTTCCTCCCGTGTCGCGTTCGAATTTTGGGGCTTTGTAAGAAAAGTGGCCATTGCGTGAGAACTCCTTCTCAGTGCTGCGGGGTTGCGGGGGAGGAGGGGTTTATTTAGTGGGCGCCTTCACCGAGGACGACCGCGCCGGGGGTGCGCAGCAGAATCTTGATATCCATCCACGGTGACCAGTTGCGTGCATATTGCAGATCGAGACGAACCATATCGTCGAACTTTACCCGGCTGCGCCCGCTGATCTGCCAGAGTCCGGTGATCCCGGGCTTGGCTTCGAGCAAGCGGCGACGATGCCAGATATCGTAGGCCTCAACTTCGTAAGGAACCGGAGGCCGTGGCCCGACTAACGACATTTCCCCTTTCAATACGTTGAGGAACTGCGGAAGTTCATCCAGGCTGGTCTTGCGCAAGAACTCGCCGACGCGAGTAATGCGGGAATCTTTGGTTAGCTTGTAGACGCCTTGACCGTTCCCGTTCGCCGGATGTGTGTCGGCTTTTCCTGCGATTAGTTGTTGAACGTACTTTTTGTGAACTGCGGCATCGCTGTTCACATACATCGAGCGAAATTTCAGAAACACGAACGAGTTGCCATATTGACCGATGCGGCGTTGCCGGTAGAACACCGGGCCTCGGGACGTCGATTTGACGGCCAACGCAACGGCTAGGAAAACCGGTGAGAACAGTATGAGCGCGAACACGCCGCCGACGATATCCATCATCCGTTTTACAATTCGGAACACTTTCCTGCCCTCGTCGCGCTGGGACAAGTCCGGGTAAAGCGTCGGGTTACTCGACCCGTCGGAATCTTCGTCGTTCCAGTCTTCTGGAAAAACGTGGAACGAAAGAGTGACCCGGTTGAACTGCTCCAAGGTTAAGTTGCTCTGTAACGTCTGAGTAATCCGGGCGATTATGGTGGTTGGCGTCGAGCGACCGTCCTCGATGGAGATTTCGGTGAACATGACTCCCACTACGCAGTTGTTCGAGTACCATCCCGTGACGTCGGTATCGCGGGTAGAAGCGGAGAGTGCAGACAGAATCTTCTCCAGAATCTTCCCATTTCTCTCGGAGGGCAGCTTGTCGCCCATGTCCAAGAGAAGCAGCATGAAGGGCTTCCGCGAACGCTCGCTCCTCTTCCGTTCAAGAGCGATCATGCGACGAAAGGCTTCCGCGTCCAGGATGCTCCGCTCTCCGAGTGGCGTGGCCTCGGAGATCGGGCTCAAAATTAGACCATGGCTATTAGCACGTCGTACGTTCACAGATTTTCCTCCGCTCGATCAGCTTGCTTCGTGGATGGACTCAAGTGACCGGCTGATGACGGGTAATTTACGGGGAAGGGTTAGGAGCAGAATACTTGCTGTTGAAATGATGCGAGCTATTCCTTGGATGGGCCCACTGGAGACGGGGTGTAACCGTACCGCTGATAGTAGTCGGCGTGCGATGCATTCGAACTGCTATTCACTAACGCACCTAACAACTTCGATTTGTCGATCCCTTCAAGGCCGCGTTGTAGCTGCTGTTTTTCCGTAGTGCCTCTTCGCGTAACGAGCAAAATTCCATCCGCCAATTTGGACCAGAGGCTGGTATCCGCCAGCGGCAGCACCGGCGGAGAATCAATGACGATCCAGTCAAACCAGGCTTCCAGTTGATCCATCAGCGGCGACAGCTTTCCAGATTGCATCAATTCCAATGGGTTTTCAGGCGCACTACCCGCTGGCAGCATCCAGACTCCAAGGTTCTCCAGGCGGTAGATGTTGATGGTTGCGGTTTCTCCTCTGAGCCACTCGCACAGACCCGGAAGCTTGCCTAATCCGAATTGTGCTGTAATATTCGGTCGTCGCAGATCACCTTCCAGCAGCAGCGTTTTATGCTGTTTCCTTCTGGCTAGTGTACAAGCCAGATTGGCCGCGACGGTGCTTTTGCCTTCCTGTGGAATGGTGCTGGTAATCAAGACTTTCTTCAGCGGTCGGCTTTGCCGCAGCTGTCGCAAACGAACGGCCAGGAAGCGGAACTTTTCGGCGCCCAGGCTTTCCTCTTCGCCCACCGATACCAGCCGGCTATCGGGCGGGATGGAAACCGGCAGAGAGGGAAACTGATCGACGACACTCGGGGGTTCCTGGCGTTCGAGCTGCTGGCGATCGCTTCCTGATCGATCGATTCCCGGGCCATCGTTTAATGGACGATCGCTTCCTGAACGATCGATCTCTCGGCGGGTCATCTGGCGGTCGGTGACCGTCCCGCTCGTAGTTCGCCGTTTGCGCTCGGCGAGTTCGAGTAAATCGGTCGCGACCGGCAACGTGGATTCGCTCCGAGGCGCTTCTGTTCCGGACTGTTCGGCTTCCGATCTCTGCAACGCGTCAAATATATGGCTCATTGTTTAATCACTGTTTAATCACTCGAACCGGCATGCGGGTTGTCAAGTCTTCCTCACGGGCGGGTTCGCTCGCCGCGAGGGCGCACAGTGAGAGCAATTTTCTGGCAAAGTCTTGCAGATCGACCTCGGGCGCAGGATTTTTTTCCAGTTTGCGGGGCTGAACTCCGAGGCGGAAGTCTTTCGCGATGGCATCGATCATCTCGGAAGTCGCTGCGGATGCCTGCCTCGCGTACGCCGCGATCAGCGCGTTCTCGCAGATGGTGTTAATCAGCCGGGGAATTCCGCGGGAGTACTGATGAATCGCGGCAACTGTCTCCGGCGGAAATAGCAGGGAAGGCGTGGGGCTTCCCGCCAGTTGCAGCCTGCGCTCGATATAACCCTTGGTTTCGCTGAGATCCAATGCCGACAAGTGCGAACGCAGCGCGATTCTCTGTTTGAGCTGGCGTAAATCAACGGAGTCCAGTGTCTGGTCCAGCTCGGGCTGCCCGACCAGGAGAATCTGCAGCAACTTATCGTGTGCTGTTTCCAGATTGGTCAGAAGGCGGATTTCTTCCAGAATGTCAGACGATAAGTGATGCGCTTCGTCGACCACCAGCACCGTAGTCAGTTTTTTCTCGGCGCGGGAGACTACGTAGCCCGCCAGCTGCAAAAGCAGTTCGCTCTTGTTCTTGGCCGAGACCGGCAAGCCGAGATCCCCGGTAATGTATTGCAGGAACTCCAGCGGCGACAGCCGTCCATTGAATACGTACGCATACTTGATATCGTTGCTGTCCTTCAACAATTGCAGAAGGCAGCGCAGCAGCAGAGTCTTGCCGGTCCCGACCTCGCCGGTCAGAACGACGAACCCCTTGTGGCGACGGACCCCATAGTAAAGCGCGGCTAAAGCTTCGTTGTGTCTCCG
>Ga0209415_10019796_pt1 | contig 10506 bp, 4 predicted proteins | sample PeaSoiSIISIP2007_FD_187696 | JGI IMG/M metagenome (GOLD analysis project Ga0209415, IMG submission 187696) | Peat soil microbial communities from Weissenstadt, Germany - SII-SIP-2007 (SPAdes) (version 2) | ecosystem: Environmental > Terrestrial > Soil > Wetlands > Peat | place: Germany...
GTGCGCCTATGCGGTGCCACCTAGCCCTGCCAGGATGGCAGGTAAGGCTGACAATGCCGCACGGGGACACACCGTCAACGAGCAAAACGCAGTCATCTCATGTGTCACAACGAACGCCATTGGCCACACCAGCACACCCCATCGGAGCGAACTCCGTCATGCAACCGATGACCGCCATGTGTCCGCGATCACCGTGCAAGCCATGCGCGACACGAAGATCTGCGCTGTCGCATCGTCGTCTCGAGTGAGTTGATACGGCGCAGTTGACCCTCGTTGTTGTCAACCCTTATGGTCGCAGCACAGCAAAGGCCCTTCCGACGGTCACCGGTGTGGACGTACGGATCACCAGACCTCGTTCTGGGCGGGCCTCTTCGGCGGGAGGGTTACAGGATGGTCGCGACTCGCTTTCGTTTCATGATCTGCGTGATGAGCGGACTCTTGCTCGTCACCAGCGGGTCGTTGCTGGTTCTGCTGGGCGCATTTGCGGGGGGAGCATCCGCTGCCGTGACGACTGTTACGTACAGCGCGGTCGTCAATATTCCTGCACCGCCCGCCTCGGCATTTCCGGGTGCGAGCAGCGGCGACGGGTGGGGAGTGGGACTCACCTCGACGCAAGTCTTCAACGTGTTCCATCACCAAGCAACGCTCCAGGTCGACTGCCACAACCAATCGGACGCTTCGGACTGTTGGAGCAGTCCCAAGACCATCACCGACGGCAGTGGCAACGACTTTTCCACCCCGGCTCAGCCGGGACTGTGGGTGGACCAGGCGAGCGGACACCTTTTTGTGTTTGCCACGCGCACCTCCGATGGCACGGCGGGTGTCGTGTGTATCGATACCACGCAGCCTACGAGCAACCTTGATCCTTTTTGCGGATTCACCGCCCTCAGCGCCGTTGGCGACGCGCCGCTCGATGCTTCAAGTATCAGCGGCATGAGCGACCCCGTCGTGGTCGGGACCAACTGGTATGCCTTCAACTTCGTGGACGGCACGCCAAGTGGGACACAGGATCAGCTCCTTTGCTTCAGTCTCACCACCCTCACGGCGTGTCCATCGCAACCATTCGCAGTGAATATCGGCGCGGGCGCCGTCTCGAACCTTGGCTTTCCGTCACCTTCCATCGCTGCCATCGGCAATCAGGTCATCATCCCGGTCAGCTTCACCTCGTTCGCCACCTCGGAGCTGGCGTGCTTCAACCCGACCGTGAGCGGTGGCTCTTGTACAGGTACGTGGCCGGTCTCAACCACGAGCCTGAGCTACCCCGAGACGTCAAACAGCGGAACCGGCGGCGGGGCCCCGTTTCCGCTCCTGAGCTCCTCGGGGACACTTCAAGGGTTGTGCCTGCCGATCACGAGTGACCCGTGCTTCAGCCTCTCAGGGACATCAGTGGCCACGCCGAGCGGCCTTGCGGGGGTCGTGCAGCCCAACCCTGGCTGGGACGGTACCTCGCTCATCCTCGGGACCCGCATCTACGTGCCGCAGGGAACCTTCTCGGGGGTGACGGGGACAGACAGCGTCGCCTGCTTCGACTACAGCACCGACGCCACGTGCCCGAACTTTCCGGTCTTCCCGCAGAACCTCGGTCTGCTCTACACCGTGACCCTCGACCCGGCCCGACCCACCTGCATCTGGGTGAACGCCGACAATGGAACGAATCAGATCCAGAACATCGACGCCTACAGCGGACAAGCGTGCGGAAGCGGACCGATTCGGGTGCTGGCGTCGACCGTGGTGGGCCCAGGGAGCCCGTGTCTCCCGACCGCATGGACCTCGGTTCAGGTCCTCACTCCCCCTCCGCCCCCAACCGGCTATGCGAGCGGCACTGTCGAAGTCGTTGACGGAGAGGGCAATCCCATTGCCGGCGTCCCGACGCAGACCCTCGATTCGACAGGATCAGTCGACCTGACGCCTTACGACATACCCGCTACGAACGGATTGCCGCAGTTCCTGATCACGTTGAACAACCCCGTCAATGCAATCAGCAGCGTCGAGGCCAAACTGACCTGGACCGGCACATTCTCGGCTGGCTGCGTCCTTCCCGGGACAACCCTGACGCCGCCCCAGATCACAACGTCATTGTCGGGTGACGGGCAGAGCGGCGCGACCATCGCCGTTCCGTCCGGGACCGCTGTGACCGACACGGCCACACTCATCGGGGCCACGTCGAGCGCCGGTGGCACGGTCACCTACAACGTCTACTCCGACTCTGCCTGCACCGTCTCTGCCGGCTCGGGGGGCACCGTGACGGTCACCGATGGGACCGTCCCGACCTCCAATGGCGTGTCGCTGAGCTCAGGGGGGGCCTTCTACTGGCAGGCGTCGTATTCCGGTGACGGTGCCAACGCGCCGTCCAAGAGCGCCTGTGGGACGAGCGACGAGGTGGAGACGGTGACGACTTCGTCGACGACCTCCTCTTCGACGTCGTCCACCTCGACGACCTCCACGACCTCCACGACCTCCACGACCTCCACGACAACTACGACCACCACGACCACCACGACAACAGCGCCAACTGCACCCACCAAGGTCCGCACCTCGCTCTCGACTGGCAAGGGCTGCGGCGGGAACTGGGGCCAGGGGTGCGGCGGGGACAACGGGCAGGGCTGCGGCGGGAACTGGGGCCAGGGGTGCGGCGGGGACAACGGGAAGGGGTGCGGCGGCAACTGGGGTCAGGGGTGCGGCGGGGACAACGGGCAGGGCTGCGGCAGGAACTGGGGTCAGGGGTGCGGCGGCAACAATTGGCAGGGGCACAACAACGACTCCCTATCCGTCTCCTCGGGCACGCCGGTCACCGACTCGGCCACCCTTTCCGGCGCCAATGCCTCGTCAGCTAAGGGAACCGTCACCTATGACGTCTATTCCGACTCCGCCTGCACGGCAGCGGTGAGCACGGGGACACCGAAAACCATCACGACGCCGGGCACGCTGCCTGGTTCCAGCCCCGTGACGTTGACCGCCGTCGGGACCTACTACTGGCAGGCGTCGTACTCCGGTGACAGCAGTAACGGTGCTTCTGAGAGCAAGTGCGGCTCCGAGGTCGAAACCGTGACGCCTGCACCGACGAAGCTCGCGACGTTGCTCGTGGGTAGCGGGGTCTTCGGCGGGGGCAAGTGCTTTTGGCTGGGCGACCTGATCAGCGTCTTCACCGGGACCGCGGTGACCGATTCGGCCACGTTGAGTGGACCCAATGCGGCGAGCGCCGGCGGTACGGTCACCTACACCGTCTATTCGGACCCTTGGCACAGCACGGTTGCGGCAAGCGGCGGCACGTTCCCCGTCAGCGACGGGTCCGTGCCCAACTCGAATCCCGTCACGTTGGCCAATCCGGGGACCTATTACTGGCAGGCGTCGTACTCAGGTGACGCCACCAACGCCCCGTCCACCAGCTCGTGGGGCTCTGAGGTGGAGAACGTGATGTCGACCCCGCACTGCGGCAACGGTTGGAACTGGGGATGGAATAGCGGTTGCAGGTCCCAAGGCGGCAAGCAGTGGTAGCCGATCTCCCAGAACCCGTCGCCGAAGAGATTGGTGCCACTGGAGGAAGTGCCGGACCGGTGAGATCCAGCGGATCTCTTCAGCGGCGTTGCCGACGACGCCCGGGTCGGCCTGGAGCTCCTTCACCTGCTCGCGGTGCCGCAGCAGGGCCTCGAGCCCGCCGGACAGGGCGAAGGAGGTGGTGTCGTGGCCGGCCGTGGAGACGGCCGACGGGGAGAAGTAGCGTCGAAAATTCGACAGATTTTCGGGCCGTCGGATCTGCCCCGGATGGTGACCTTCTCCTGGGGCTGGGTCCCAACCTTGATGACAGACGACTCTGTCGACGTGGCAGCTCAGTCTGCCATATCGACAGACACTGGTGCTCATTAGTCTTGACGAGGCGACTGAGCTGGTTTGCGTACTTATCTTCCAAGAAACGTGCCATCTTTAAGCCCTCGGAAGCGCTGAGAGGGCTAGGCGCCAGGCTGCATCAAAGGAGTCGTCATGCGAAGGATCGTCGCCGCAGGAGCGGGAGCCAGTCTCGTCTTGGCCACGATCATGGCCGTGAACGTCGCCATGGCCTCGGTGGCCTCGGCCAGCCCTGCAACCACAGTGGTTACCGCGTCAGACCTCTACGGCTTCTCCTGCAGCAATGTTGCTCCTTCAGGGACCGGGCAGTTCAATGTGATCGACGAGATCAGCGGTTGCAACCACCCGTCGGTGCGGTCCAGCGGAGGGGTCAGCGTGGTGAGCACGCCCGGACCGTCGGCTCAGCAGGGCAGCCTCCAGCTGACAGTGGCCGGCACCAATGATCACTGGGCGGCCTTCAACTACGACAACGATGGTACGTCGCTCAGCGCCATCACCGAACTCTCGTACTCGACCTACACCAGCGACGGCGGACCCGACACCGATCCCTCATTGCAGCTGGTGATCGACCCTGGCAGCGCGAGCTCCGCGGGACTCGGGGCAGGCTGCCCCGCCTCCGCAACCTTCTCGACACTGAACTTCGAGCCCTATCTGCAGGGCGCTGGGGTCATCGAGAACAGCTGGCAGAGCTGGGACGTGATGAGCGGCAGCGGCGTGGTGTGGGGCACGCACCTGACGGCGTGCACACCCGAAGCGTACTCCCCTTCGGGAATCAGCTGGAGCACCTTCCTCAGCTACTACCCGAGCGCCACCATCCTCGGGGGCGTCGGGGTCAACGTGGGTAGCGGCTGGAACGCGATGACCGGCAACGTGGGCTCGCTCACGTTCGCCACCAGCGCTGTGACGACCACATACATCTTCGATCCAACATCCCCCGGTTCGTCCACAACCACCATGCCGAACAGCCCGACCGCTGCCATCGGTGCCACCGACAGCGATGTGGCAGTCGTGACCGGCAATGACGTCGTCGGCAGCCCCACCGGCACGGTGAGCTTCTACGAATGCGGTCCGACCGGCTCTCCCACGCCGTGTACCTCCATGGCCAACCCGGTGGGCGGCCCGATGACCGTAAGTCCCGCGGGGCCCGACACCGCCACGGCTGCCTCAGTGTCGTTCACCCCGACCGCATTGGGCTACTGGTGCTTCGCCGGGTATTACTCGGGGGACTCCAACTATGACGCCAGCGTAGACACCACCGCGGACGAGTGTTTCGACGTCACCCTGAACAGCACATCCATGCAGACCACACCCACGAACTCGACCATAACCCTCGGGCAGGCCGACACCGACCTCGGAACGGTGACCGGCAATGACGTCGATGGCAGCCCCACCGGCACACAGAGTTTCTATGAGTGCGGGCCCACGCCGATGGCCACACCGTGCGCCTCCATGGCCAATCCGGTGGGCATCCCGGTAAACCTGACCCCAGGTCCTGGCGACACCTCCACAGCCACCTCGGCACCGTTTACGCCAACTGCAGTCGGCTATTGGTGCTTCGCGGGGTACTACTCGGGAGACTCCAACTACACGGCAAACTCTGACACCACTGTCGACGAGTGCGTCCACGTGGCTCCTTCCTTGACCGCATCTCTTCAGATCACCACGACGTCCCTGCCTCCTGGATTCGCGAAAACGCGGTACTCGGCCACCTTGGTAGCCATCGGCGGAAATCCTCCGTACCGGTGGTCCAGGTCATCGGGCCATCTGCCGGGAGGCCTCCATCTGAACAGGTTCACCGGCGCGATCTCGGGTAGGCCCAGCGCGTCCGACAGTGGGACCTACACCTTCACCGTGAAGGTCGTCGACAGGAAGATCAAGTTGAAGCACCATGTCACGCAGAACTCCGCCACCAAGGTGCTTTCAATCACCATTTTGTGAGCCTTCAAAAGGCGCCCGCGCAACTCCATGTGAGCCCTAGCCGAGTCGGCCAACGCCTTCTCACGAGCTTCAGGATGCAATCGGTCGTTGGCAACGATGGCTCTATGACTGCCAAGGTCCGTCTTGTCCGCGACGTGGCGTCGTGGTGGGATCGCATAAGGAAAGTATGAGACCGCTGGGTCGTCCTGGATCGGTCCTAGCTCACGACCCTGGTCGGGCTCAACCGAGAGGGTCGAGCCGGGCAACGCGTGGAACAATCCTGACACTCAGTCGGGGGTACCGGGCGGTCACTCAGCGCCCCGGGGTGATCTCGCAAGGTGTGGCAGCCCAGAGGCCCGGCCAGCCGGGCACGCAGAACCGGCATGCTCGGACGGTCTAGTGCTTGGCCTCAGAGGTCCCGAGTGCTTGCGACAGGACAGGGAGCCAGGTCCGACGGATCGAAAACCTGGTTTCAGTGGCCCAGCGACTGCAAAGCGTCAGCGGCTCGCCGCTCGATGCTCCCATAACCGTTGGCCGCGGCGACGGTGTGCGCCTTCGTGAGAAGGTCTCGCGCCTTCTGGGCGTCACCTGGAGCCTGGCGCTCGGCGAGAGTCTTCCCCCACAAGAGGTCTGTCTGAGCCGCGAAGCACTCCGCGCCGGCCCGTGCATTGAACCTTGAGGCTTGAGCAAAGTAGCTGTCCGCCTCGTCGTAGCGGCCGAGGACACCGGCAAGGCCCCCGAGGTATTGGCTCACAGGACCCAAAGCGGTGACAGGGGTCACGCACCACTGGTCGGCCCACGGGGCGAGCCGGTCGAACAACGGGCCAGCGTACGTCCGATCCCGGCATGCGATAGCGACGAAGGCGTAGTCGACCATTGCGGTCAACCACACTCCGTCCTCAGGGAGATCGAAGCCTCTCGTAGCGACTCCCTCGAGGAGTTGGCGCGCCTCGTCGGTCCGATCGGCATCCGCCAGCGCCAGAGCCAGCGTCGCTGTGTAGACGTTGGCGATGCTCCCGCCATCTGCGACCAACTGTTCGATGAGTGGGATCAACTCACCAATCGTCCCCCGTTGGAGGTTGATCACCACTACCTGCGAACCGAAGAACATGGTCGCGTCGGGTTGGCCGCTATCGGTGCCTATCTGGAGAGCCAGAGCGGCCATTCGCTCCGCCATTTCGATGTCCCCGGCGATCTGTGCTCTTGTGGAGCCGTAGTAGGCGTCGATCCAACTCAGAATCGGCTGGTCGAGTCGCTCGGCCAGCGGCCCCATGATCTCCAAGCAACGATCCATCTCGTCGATGTCACCGGACTCAGCAGCAGGTGTCACACGGGCGAGAGCCGCTAGGAAGAGCAGCATCGGGTCACTGATCTGCTCGGCGCGAACGAGGGCCTCAGCCGACCACGACAGGGATTGCCCGATCAAAGAGTGCACTGTGAGCGGGTAGGCAACGCTGTTGAGAACGCGCACGACAATGACGTCGTCGCCAGACGACAAGGCAATGGCCACGGCTTCGGCTGCTAGGGATTGGCGGCGCTCTAGGGTGCTTCCCCAGGTGAGTTCTGCACATAGGATGGCGAGCACGAGTGCTCTGTCAGCGTCGTTGGGGGGGAGTCGGCTGAGCGCCAACTCCAAGACCTCGACCTTCTCGGTGTCGATGGTGCCGATGGCAGTGAAATAGCCTCGATTGTTGGCCACGGCGGCGGCCACGAGGCGCTGGGTGTCGTCGAGGTCGGCAGCTCGACGAGCGGCGTCGAGGAGGGTTTCGCGGAACGATGGGTCGCCGGTCTGGCGCTGGGCGGTGCCCAGACCGATGGCCAGGTCGAGCGCCAGGACCGGATCGGGGTCTGTGCCCTGTAAGAGGTCGATGGCCTGGGAGTAGTAGCCGAGGGCATCCGCAGGAGCGAGGGCAGCGAGAGCGGCATCCCCCGCTTGGCGGGCATAGGCCACGGCCTTGGAGCTGTCGATGGGTTGGGTCGCGCTCAACCAGTGCCGGGCCAGTTCCCCCACTCGCGCCCCGGGACGATCACCGCAGAGGTCCTCCAGCGCTTCGGCCACCTTGCGGTGAGCCCGTGCCCGTCGGTTGGGTCCGAGCTCCTCGGAAAGGGTGTGCTGAATCAGCGCGTGAGCGAAGCTGTAGCGACCCGACAGCTCGCGCACCAGTGCTGCCGCCGCCGCCGCTTCCAAGATGTCGAGCAGCTGGTCTTCGGGGGTCTCGGTGGCCCGAGCCAGGACATCGAGGTCGAAGTCTCGCCCGATCACCGCCGCCATCGACAACACCTTCGCGGCGTCCTGTCCCAGTCGTCCCACGCGGGCACCGATCACCTCGCGGACGCTATCGGGAAGGGAGACCTCGTCGAGGGAGAGATCAGATGCCCAGCGGCCCGACGTGTCTTGGTACAGCGCCCCGGTCTCGACAAGGTGTCGTAACACCTCGCTCACAAAGAAGGGGTTGCCGTCGGTTTCGCGGTAAACGGCATGGGCGAGGCCCACGCCGTCGTCGTCGAGGGTCTGACCGGCAGCGGCCTCCAGGAAAGCGACCACCCCGGTGTCGTCCAGCCCGGCCAGGTCGATGCGGGTCACCCCGTCCAGTCGCCGCAAGGCGGCGAGAGCGTCGAGCAGCGGATGCCCCTGCGACAGCTCGGTGTCTCGGTAGGTTCCGATCACGAGCACTCGCATGGTCTGATCGGAGGCTGCGATGTGGCGGAGGAGAAGGAGGCTCGCTCTATCGGCCCATTGGAGGTCGTCGAGGACGACCACGACGGACTGGTCCTCCGACACCTGTGCGAGCAACCCCACCACGGCGGCGAAGAGCAGGAATCGCTCCGTGTCGGCGTCGGTGGCCTTGGAGGGCGGGAGGTCCGGGATGCGACTGGCGAGGGCCGGTGTCAGCTTGGACAGCTCCGAGCCGTGAGTGGCGACATGGCCTAGGAGCTGCTCTTCGGGGGCGTGGGTGACGTAGTGACCGAGGGCTTCGGCGAAGAGTTGGTAGGGCGTGACGAGGTCCTCTTCGCTGTGGCCGAAGAGCACGACCGCCCCGTTGTCGAAGGCGGCACGGGACGCCTCGGCCACCAGCGTGGTCTTGCCCAGACCGGCCTCGCCTGAGATGAGCAGGAACTCGCGGCCCTCGCCGGTGGCCACCCGCTTGGCCGCGTCGGCGATGGCCTGCATTTCGGGGTCACGCCCGACGACGCCCACGGCAGGGCGCACGACGAGACGGCCGGGAAGTGAAACGGCGTTCGTCTCTGCCCCACCGAGGGGTTCCCAGATGACCTCCACGGTCTCGACTGGGTCGGGCAGCCCTTTCAGCTCCAGTGCTCCGATTGACCGGCACTCGAGCCGGCTTCGACGACCGGCCATGGCCCGCACCACGTCGGCCGCCAGAATTTGCCCGCTCTCGCACTTGGCGCAGAGTCTGGCCGCCTCGACGACGGGGTCCCCGAAGTAGTCCTCGTCCTCTTTGCTGACCTCGCCGCCGCTCAGCCCTACTCGCAGACCGACCGAGTGTTCCCTACCACGGTTGTCGCGCTCCAACCCCTGTTGCATAGCCACTCCGCAGGCGAGAGCAGCCGAGGCCGAGGCGAACGCCACCATCAGGCCATCTCCCAGGTTCTTCACTTCGGTGCCACCTGCCTCGGCGATGGCCTGGCGCAGGACCGAGAAGTGCCCACGGCGCACCTCATCAGCCGACTCGGGCGACAGCCGCTGCGACAGCGCAGTCGAGCCCACCACGTCGGTGAACAGGATCGCCACGTTCTCGGTGGTCAAAAGTCACCCCCGGCCTCAGCCACCGAAGCTTAGGGGAGGATGGGAACGGCCTGCCGATTCACCCTTGGGACCCCACTGACGGTGCCAGGGCGAACCAGGGTGACAGCGATCGCGATCAGAGGCCGATCTGACTGACCTTCACGAGGGCCATCATCACATCGCCACGGGGCATCTGGGATGTGCCTGATAACGAGTCATGTACTCATCTGGCCCGGACGGAAAGTGACGTAGGTGAACGGTCCGGCCCGGAGCCTCTCCGCCCGGAAATCACGGCCGAGAGCGTAGGGGTCACGACGCCCTTACGACGGAAACCGCACGATATTCGCGACACCTGCTCCGACTGGATCCAGGAAGAACTACCTGCTTGACGCCGGACCTAACATTCGCCGGCGAGCGACGGAACACGAAAGGATGGCCTCTGACCAGAGGATGCTGGACTCGACTCCCCGAGGACCTCAGGGAGCGGAGGCGGCGCCCAGGTGGACGGTGACGCTTCTGGTGCCGGGCGCCAACGTCACCGTCCCGGTCGCCTGGTCGACCGTACCGGCCGACGTGGCGGTGATGTCATCCATGAACGACGGGAGCTGGAACAGCACCTGCCCCGACGGGAACCGGCCGTTCAGAACCAGGGACACCGACTGGCCATGGGACGAGATCCGCAGCCCCAACCTGCTGCCGTCGGTGGTGGGGAAATTGGTGACCGAGATCGTGGAACCGTCTTCGACCCACTGGGGCGGGACGCCCCGGCCCACGATCAAGGTTCCGTCTGAGCGCTGTGCCACCAACGAGTCCAGGAGCACCTTGTTCGCTTGGGACATTCCCCAGGCGTGGGGAGACGAGCCTTGCCCCGCCGTGGGGTGGTTCCCCGTCCACGGGGTGGTGGCTGAAGGCGCAGCGGAGCTCTCCCACCACGAGTAGGGCCCGCTCTGGTCGTTGTCGATCATGAACTGATAGCTCGAGATCCCCTGATCGCGGTA
>Ga0209415_10019797_pt1 | contig 10506 bp, 18 predicted proteins | sample PeaSoiSIISIP2007_FD_187696 | JGI IMG/M metagenome (GOLD analysis project Ga0209415, IMG submission 187696) | Peat soil microbial communities from Weissenstadt, Germany - SII-SIP-2007 (SPAdes) (version 2) | ecosystem: Environmental > Terrestrial > Soil > Wetlands > Peat | place: Germany...
GCACGGCCGGGCCGCCGTTGGCAGCGACCATCTGCGCGACCACGTCGCGCGCGTCGGGGAAGCCGGCCGGCTCGGTGCCCGGCGGGGGGGCGATCGGTGCGGGGGGGACCATCGACATCACATACCTGCCCTATTGCCGATCAGAGCCCGGAGCTCCTCGGCGTTCGGTTGGGGCGAGCTCGGGAAGAGTCCCTGCCCGCCGGCGTTCGGCATCTGTCGTGCAGCGGGGCCCGGTGCTCCACCCATGGGCGGTTGCCCGGGTGGTCCTTGGGGAGGCATCTGGCCCGGAGGAGCGCCACCGCCGGGAGGTGGAGCGCCGGGACCCTGCTGCGCGTGACCGGTCTGGATGATCCCCACCAACACCTGGTCGAGCTGCTGCAAGACCGGCATCAGCGGACCGGCGTCGGGTGCGGTCTTCGCTGCCGAGATGGCCGCATGGGCTTCACTCAGCGCGTCGCGCACCGACGCTGGGGGAGCACCCTTCGCCACGTCAGGGCTTGAGCGGAGTCGGCGAGGTCTCCTTGGACTGCCTCGTCTGCTTGTACGGGTCCGAGCCGTACTCAGACGCCGTCTGACCCTGCGGGATGATCGAGGTGTTGCCGCCGCGCGCCGAAGCGGCCGACGGGTTCCCTCCCGATGTACCCAATCCGATCACCTACTTTCGTGCTCGTTCTGTGGTGGACGACCCCGCCAGGGCGGGGCTGCGACTATCAGCCGCGCTTGCCGTGACGGCCCTTCCGACGGAAACGCATTGGTGGATCACCCCCTCCCCGGAGGAAGCCGGCCCGAAGACCGGGCTGCTCGACGGGTTCGTCGATCATCGAGATTCTTTGAGGTCGCTCGGCGAGGGGACATCGGTGGGGAACGGAGCCACGTTGCGCCGGTCGAACTGGTCGCTCGGGTCATCGAGCTCAGCGCCGGCACCGGTGCCACCGGTGGGCCACGAGATCGGTCCGTCGTTCTGCTTCACGATGCCCATCGAGCGTGATCCTGATTGTCGTGTCGCGATCTGCCGTGTCATCGAAAGCTTTGGCTTGACGTTCGTGCTTCGATGTGCTTCGATGTGCTTGTGAGTGACTCACGCAAGAATGTGCTTGTGAGTGACTCACGCAAGAAGTCGATGGTGCGGTGGCCCAACGACGGCGAGGATCTCTACGAGTGGCTGACGGACGAGGCCAAGCGCCGGGGTGTGTCGCTCAACAACCTCGTGAACACCGCCTGTCGGTGGTTCCGCAAGCAGATGGAGGCGGTGTGAACCGACAACGGCGTCGCCAACGGGAGCGTGAGAACGGCAAGATCCCGGTACTGATCGCGGGCGAGGGCATCGCAGCGGCGTCTCTCGGCCAAGATTACGAAGCCCGGCCCGCCGCGCAGCTCCCTGCCAAGCGACCGGGCAAGCATCGTTGGATCGCCACCGGCGCCTGGATCCTGTCCGATCTGGCGGTGACCAACGCCCGAGACCCCGACCTCCCCAAGTTCCTCGACAACGAGAACCTGATGACCCTGTCCATCGGGTGCTGGGATTGCGAGCAACCGCTCGGGGTGATCGAACCGAATTCGTTCTGTCCTGCGACGGGCGAAGAGTGACCACACCCGCCCATAACAGTCATTCCGTCGAGCTAGGGACCATCGAGGTCGAGGACGGCGACGCCTGGTTCATCTGGGGCCACCACGGCGACGAGGACGCCATCGCGGCCGTGAACCGAGCCATCGCCACCTACGACGGCGAGCCCGTCGACCAGGACACCGTGACCGTCACCCGTGGCCACTGGCGCGACGCCCACGACCCGACCAACGATGAGCGATGGGATCGGTGCCAACCCGACGATGAAGGCGCCGAGCCCTTCACGTACATCGAGCTATGAGCTTCACCATCCGAGACGAGCTGATCGCCCGGGCAACGGGGGCCCTGATCGCCCGGGACATGCGCACGGGTGCGACCAACCACGTCGACGGTGCCGATGTCGATCTGATCGTTGACGCCGTGACGGTGGCACTCGGCGACATCCTGGACGAACCGGTGGCGTGGGCCAAGCTCGCTCAGATCCCGGTCACCGACGCCCGGCGGTGGGCCAAGGAGATCAGCGAGGAGATGAGCTGATGGGCAAGAAGAGCCTGCGGGCCGGTGGCGAACGACGGATCAAGCGGCGAGCCAGCGAGGCCGAGAAGCGCAAGACCGAGCGCGACGCCAAGCGTCAGGCCCGTCGGGAACTTCGTCGGGCCCTCAAGCCCGCGTAGGTCAGCCGCCGGCGGGCGGCGCGTTGCTCTGCTGGGCCGTCGGCGTGGCCGAGGCGGTGGGCGCCGGCAGTGCGGCCTCGAGGTTGGCGGCCGACTGCTTGAGCAGGGCCACCTGGGCCTCGACGGCGGCCGGGTCGGTCGTGTTCGCCTCGAGCGTGGCGATCTGTGCGTTGAGCGTGGCGAGCAACGCCACCGCCGTCGCGATGTCGTTGTCGGTCTCGGTGACGATCGCTACCAGGTCGTCGATTGCAGCCATGATGTCCTCCAGATCGGGATCCCGGTCACGGTCGTCGCGCCAGGCCATGACTCGAGCGTAGGTCAGCCGGCCGTCAGTACTCCGTCACGCAGGAAACCGTGATAGTCGCCGGCCTGAATCGAGCCGGCACCGGCCTGGCACGTCAGTCCATTCTTGTCGACGGTCAGGTTGGGCGGTTCACCGTGGCGGATCCAACAGTGGTGTACCCGGTCGTCCTTCATGGTGCAGTTCGAGGCGCGGCTGTCGATCGACCACGTGCGCCCGTTGGGACAGACCACCTCGATGTGTCGACCGTCTGACGTCGAAGCGCCGAAGTCCTTGAGCCACCAGGCGTCCCACATGGCGCCGGGCGGGGCGCGGAGCAGGCCGACGAAGTCACCGGTGTCGCCGCGCTGGTAGCAAGCCTCCGACCACTCCTGCCATTCGTCCTCGTCGGTGAACGTGTGGGCCCCGCACTCGCACGCCTTCGGCCAGCGGGGATCGTCGTGGCCCGGGAAGACGAACATCGGCCGCTCGTAGTAGCCCTCGTCGTTGCGGGGATAGAAGCGGCGCCCGATGATCACCATGGCGCTGTGATACCCCACCGAGCTGTTCGAGAAGGTGTACCGGCGCAGCCCCACGATGCCCGTCTCGGTCGGCGTGAGCCAGAAGCATCGAGTCGTCGGGTAGCTCAGGACCGACGTCCCGTCCGCTGGCGTGCATTGGCCTGCTGTTGCTGGGCCATCTGCTGCTCCATCTGCTGCATCCGAGCGTCGACAGGCTGCCAGTGCGGGAAGTTGATCGCCTCGAGCAAGGCCGGGCGGTCGATGGCCTTGATGAGGAAGAGATTGGTGGCCTCGGCGATACGGGCCTGGCGCGACGTGGGGACCTCGCTGCCGGCGTTGACCATGAGCGAGTACTTGAAGGGCGCGTAGGCGTTCTCGATGGCGTCGAGGAAGTGCCGGTCACGCAGCGCCACGGCGGTCTGTTCACCCTCCTGGCCGACGATGGAGATGGTCCGCGCCGTCGTGTAGTTCTCGACCATGAGCTGCGCCTCGATGCCCCCGAGACGACGCAGCACCCGCTCGCAGTTGCGCAGGGCCGAGCGCACCCGCACGAAGCCCGACTCCTGGACCTGGTTGACCACGGCCTCGGGAGAGCGCGGTGCGGGGCTCTTGCCCTTCGAGATCGTCGACAGGCCCGAGATGTTCTCCATGCGCTCGATCCAGAACCGGATGAGACCGAGCACGTCGGGCGACATCGACGGCGGCTGCAGCCAGCGCAGGCCTTGACCGTTCGCGGCGGCCATCGGGTTCTCACGGAGACGCTGGCCCGGGCGGTTCACGAGGGCGGTCTGGCCCGTGCCGGCCGTGGTGGGCTCGACGAAGATCGGGTTCCCGGTGAGCTCGGCGGACTGCTGGAGCGAGGAGAGCAGGCGATTGATAGCGATCTGGCCGGGCGCGAGGTGGGTCGACAGGGGAGTGGGCCAGAACTCGCCGGTGTCCTCGAGCACCAGGCGCCCGTAGGGATGCGTGCCGCCGTCCCACAGGTCGCTCGCCCAGGCGGTGAGCAGGATCGTGTTCGAGCTCCACACGACGACCTGCCAGTCGTCGTAGGTGACGTCGATGTCGGGACGCTTGGCGTCAGGCGCGCCCGGTGGCGGCTCCCAGCTCGGGTCGGGCGTCGTGGTCTGGCGGTTGCACCGGCGCCACATCTCGTACATGACGATGCCCTCGGGCGGGCTGTACGCGCTCTTGCGGCCCTGGCCGGGCAGGCCCGTCGACGAGGTCACCGGCGTCGGGTAGCCGGCGGTCGAACTCATCGGGTACTGGCTCGGCGAGGCGCGGACGTTGGTGGGCCGACTGTCGGAGTCGAGCGGATCGTCGGCCAGGTCGTAGACGAGCTCGGAGAGGAGCTTGTCGCACGTGATCGGGAACCGACGCTCGATCTCGTCCCAGCTCATCCGACGGACCTCGACGAAGTACTCGCCGTTGGTCTCGTCGGTGGCCTGCGGATCGGGGTAGAAGTTCCACGGGTCGACCCGCACCAGGTTCGAGTCGCCCAGGCCCCGGTCGAGGCTCTGGTCCCAGACCGCCTTCATGATCCCGGCCCCGCACATGGCCGCGTCCCACCACGCCAAGGTGACGGTGTTCTGCTTCGAGCGGACCTTCCACGAGGACTGCATCAGCACCTCGAGGTCGTCAGCCAGGGACTCGAGGTACTTGGCCCAGGTGGTGTTGGGCAGGGCGGCGGCCTGGATGGTGTACATCACCGATTGGTCAGTGAGCCATCCGATCAAGTTGGCGACGATGGGGAAAATCTCGCTGTCGCTCGGCGACGGCATCCAGCTCATCCGGAAGTCGGACCAGCTCCGGTTGTTGAGCAGGAGCAGGTTGCGACGCCAGTTGGGGTACAGGGGCCGCTTGGCCGCCCGGGCCTGCTCGTAGGCCGTCTGGCACTTCTGGAGCAGGACCCACTCGTCGTAGGTGGGCGCCTCGGGCGGCGGGACCGCCAGGTCGAGCTGGTCGGAGGTGATCGTCCCGATGGTCACCGGGTCAGCTTCTCACTCAGTCGTCGTCCCTGAGCAGCATCCGGGTCGCGCACGTGAGCAGGCCGATCTTGCGGTAATGCGAGCACCCAGACGTGTGGAGGTGGTAGTAGGTATCGCTGTCCGGATCGGCGGCGTCCTCGGTGGCCACGATCAACACGAAGTCGACGGCGACCGGGACCTCGCGTGGGTTCTCGAGGTCCTCGGCCATGGCGGCCACGTTGCGGTCGACCCACTCGGTCAACTCCGCCCGGATCCGCTGGGCGGTCTCGCTGTCGCTCACTGGCCCGGGACGATCAACCTCGGCGCGTTCTCGCTGGGCAGACCGAGCGCCGTGGGCGTGGCCCGGATCGACTCGATGAGGTGCTTGACCACGGCCGGCAGGGCGTGGAGCGGGTACGCGTAGCAGTTGCGGCTGACCGGCGTGTCCCACACGAAGACGAGGTGCGGGGTGAGCTCCTCGTCGTCGGGGTTGGTCCGCATCATGCGCGGCACGAGCGAGAGCGAGGTGGGGACGGGGATCACCTCATGGCCGGGCTTGCGTGGCAAGGACATCGGCTCGGGCACGTTGTCGTTGGATCCCTGGCCGGGAGCCTTGCCGTTCTGGGGGACAGCGTCCATCACATCTCCTTCGCAAGGTCTGGTGCCTTGAACTCCTCGAAGACGTCCTCTTGCCACTCGACCGTGAGTCTGGTCGATCCCCACTCCTGCGGAAGGACCGTGCGGTGGGGATCACCGTGGCCGATCTCTCGCTGGCACCGCGCCCGCATATCGCCACCCGGCGAGAAGGAGAGAGGCGAGAACGAACCGAAAACCCAGTTGAGGAGGTTGCACGACATCTTTCCGCACTTCTCAACGCGATGAGCATCGGGTTCGCCGGCGCTGCGGTGGTCCATCACTCCTCCGTCCTGCCCGTCGCGTCGCGATCGGCCATATCGATCGGAACGTAACGGTGCTCCATGCCGGTGTTCTCCGAGGCCTCGTCCGACGCCTTCTTGAGGGCATCGTTGAAGTCCCGCTGGTTCTGGACGTAGCGCCCGACCGCCGGGGCGAAGGTGGCCTGCATCTCCCGGTGGACCGCGGGCGCCGTGAACACGCGCTCGATCACCGACGAGTCGTGTCCCATCGGGCAACTCTTCGGTTCACGAGTCCTGGCCGTGAAGACGAGGCCCGAGCACGAGCGACAACGGAAATCCCACTCAGCGGCCATAGGGGGATCCGATCATGACACGTCGGCCACGTCGAGACCGGGCTCATTGAACGCGTCGTAGGGAGCGACACCGCCGATGTCGACGACGTCGGGCCCACGTCGCGCCGGGCGTTGCCCGTGGCGAGGCGGCACGTAGGCCTCGGGCTGGATCTCGTTGATCGAGCACACACACGCCTGGCAGATCGCCATCACCGCGTCGTCGTGCCCGTCCTTCTTCTGGTGGCCCATGGCGCCGTTGTCGTTTATGACGGCGAAGTCCCGGAGCTGCTCGTAGGTCTCCTGGTCGTGGATCGTGAGCGACCCGTCGATGATGAGTCGCTGCGTGGTGAAGACCATCTGGTTCTTGCGCTGGGTGTTGGTCGACCAGCCGAAGGTGAAGGCGACGCGACCGGGCACGACGTCGGCCCGGCGGTGCCGCCACACCCGCGGATAGCCCTTGGCCATGATGGCGCCGATGGTGGCGTAGCCGGGCCCCTCGATCTCACACGAGATCAGGGCCGTGCGGTAGTAGTAGCCGAGCTCCATGATCCGATCGGCGAAGGGGACCGGGTGCACCTGGCCGTGCCACACGGCCACCTGCTCGAAGGTACGGCGGTTGAGGACCTGGATGCACGCCGGGTCGCCGTGCTCGGTGCGGGTCGGGTCGCCGGCCACCATGTAGTCGCCGTAGTTGGCGTCGCGCGACGGCCACCGGAAGATCGTGAGCTGACCCATCGGGTCGCGCACGAACTCGAACTCGCCATAGCCCCGGGAGATCAGGTAGCCCCGCACGCCGTTCTTGGGCTGGTAGGTCTTCTGCTGCAAGGCCTCGAGCGGGAACAGGTTGCGACCGGTCTGGAGGAAGGCCTCGTCCGGGGTGGCCGGGTACTCCTGGCGAAACTCGTTGACGTCGCCGTGGCACTCGTTGACGATGGCCCAGCGACGCCACTGCAGCCGGGCCAGGTCAACGCCGAGCTCCTCGAAGAGCCACCGCTCGTACTTGTCGAGCTCGACCTGGCGCAGAGTCACCTGATCGGCCGGCGTCGTGTACTCGGGATGCTTCCACCACGGAAAGAACAGGGGCTCGTAGTCGCTCAGGCCGGCGACGGCCGCCGTCCACATCTCCCAATAGAGGTTGCCGACGCCGTTGGCCGTGCACTCGATGATGATGATCGAGCCGCGCTTGCGGGGCACCGTCTTGGAGAGCCCCGTCATCAGGGTCTCGGGGTCGTCCCAGAACGACATCTCTGAGGCGTGCAGGGCGTTGATGGTCCGCCCCCGCCCCGTCTTCACGTTGCGGGCGGTGGCGATGCGGACCGAGGATCCGGTCTCGTCGATGGTGAGCCGGCGGGCCGACGAGTGACGAAGATGGAGCAAGTCCTTGAAAGGCCACCACTCCCATGCGTCCTGGATCTTCTCGAAGAGGCTCTGGCTGGTCTCGGTGTCGTGGGCGATCTCGAGCGCGCTGGCGCCCTTGAAGATCAGGATCCAGTTGAAGAAGATCGCCGTGGCGATGGTTGACAGCCCGAGCTGGCGGGCCTTGAGCACGATGATGCGCACCGGCTTGCCGGCGTTGTACTGCCGGATGGCCTCAAGCACCACCTCGCGCTGAGCCCAGGCGAACTCGCCGTCAAGGTCCAGGGGCTCGACGCTCATTTCCTTCGTTCTGATGTTGACCATCCCGACCAGGTGATAGAGGTGGTCGAGGGTGCGGGGATGCGCCACTCAGATGTCGTCCTCCTGCTCGGCCACATAGGTCACGATCTTCTGGATCGACCACTTCATCAGCCCCGGGCCGTGGACGGGACACGGGGATCCCTCATGGGGGAATTCGGCCTTGCCAGCCAATGCGAAGTCGAGCGCACCGTCGCGGTCGACGCCGGCGGGCATCTTGAAGCTCTGGTACCAGGCCTGCTCGCCTTGGTGATCGACGCTCTGCGGGCAGATGGCGAGCACCTGCCAGAGCTCGGTGCCCTGCGGCTGTGACTCGTTGACCAGAGAGGCCGCGGCCTCGTAGTCGATGACATACCGGCCATCCACGATTCGGCACCAGGCCGTCTCCGGGTCGTGCTGTGCTGATTCCAGCCGCTCAGCCGCTTTCGTCATCGTGATCCTCCTCGGTGTCATCGTCGTCGTCGTCGTCTTCGGGTTCTGCGCCGAGCAGGATCGTGTCGAGCATCCCGAGCATGGCGTTGAGCTGCTTCGACTGGTCCGTCGCCATGCGTCGGAGCGGCAGGCCGGCGAGCGACGTGACCATACGAAGCCGGATGGTCTCGTTGCCCTCGTCGAGGAGCCGGAAGCCCTCCTCGAGGGTGCGGTAGGCGACCATGGCCGCCATCTGACCGAGCTCCTCCGTCGTCGCCACGACGGCGCGGCGCTTGACCGGGAGCGCAGCGAGCTGCTCGATGTCGATGCCGGTGGCTCGAGAGATGGGTGCCAGCGACACCCCCTCTTCGATGAGCTTGACGATGAACGTGGCATCAGGTCTTGGCGGGGGTGCGGCGGGGGCGTGTCGTCGGCTTCCGGTTGACGCTGACGAGGAGCTCGATCTCCGTGGCCTTCGTGACGGGGTAGAAGGCGTCTTGGTCGGCATTGGGGACCTCCATCAGCACCGCCCAGCCCCCACCGGAGGTGACTGAGCACTTCTTGAAGACGGCAACGAACGTGGCCTTCTGGAACCCCGGGTCGACGTCGACGTCGGCCGGGCGGGCGTCTGCGGCGTGGAGGAGCTCGGCCAGGGTGACGAGCCGTTCCTCCTGAGCCGGGTCGCCCTTGGCGGTGCGAGCCGCTCGGGCGACGACGCGCTGGGCCCGCTCGGCGTCGGTCAGAGACTTGGGTCGAACCCCCAGATCCCCTCCGACGTCGGCGTCGACATCGCCATCTCCTCGGGCGGGGGCCCGTGCACGACGAGATCCTGGATCGCCACCGGATCGTTCACCCACCCCGCCGCCGGCGCCGCCTCCGCTGCCGCTCTTTCGGCCAGCCGCCTTCTTTGGGCCTGGAGCTCTTCCTCCTCCCGCCTTTCGGTCGGGCTCAACCACTGGAGCCACGGCTGGCTGTCCGCCAGTCGTTGCTCCGCGCTCACGCCGTCGCTCGATTGTGGCGGTAGCGGCGGTGACACGGTCTGGCAGAGCATCGAGGTCACCTTCTCCACCGTCTTCGCCATCTGCTCCTGGGCCGACCGCGCCGTGGCCTCGGCCTCCCGCATGGCCGATTCCGCCATGGCCACCATCCGGTCCGCCTGCTCCCTCACCAAGGTCGCGCTCTGGGCTATCGCCGTCATCTGCTCGAGGTGCATCGACCTCAATGACTCGATCTCCCGGGTATGGGAAGCGGTCGACGCCCTCGAGCTCGTCCGGTCCAGGACCAGGACCGGAATCAAAGCGATCACGAAGAGCGCGCTCAGGAGCAGAGAGGTCGTCACCGGGATCCCAGACCACCGGTCAAGGCGTGGCGACGGGCTCGGCGGGAGCGTTGTCCGGGACCTCGGTCACGAGCGCCGGGCCCACGGCCGCGTCCGACGCCGGCACCGAGGTCGGCTCCGTTGAGCTCGTCGTGTTGCTCCGGGGGATCTGGGTGATACCGGCGGTATCACTCAGCTCCCTGACGGGATCGGGCAAGTCGCTGGGCGGTGAGGGTTCGACCGGGGCGTCGGGCTCGGAAGTTCCCGAATCCGGCGTGCTCTGTCCACTCGAGTCGGGGGCCGAGTTCCCCATCTGAGGGTCCACGGGGACCTCGCGGAGCTGCTCCACCTTGTCCCATGTGCCGTCGGCGTGGGTAGCGACCTGGGGCATGACCCAGAGATTGCCTGAGTCGTCGACGTGCCATCCGACTGCCGTGGGATAGAGGCAGACCAGCGGCGCCGTCGCCGGCGGGTCCACGTCTCGCAGAGCCTCGGTCACCTTCACGCCCATCACGGCCTCCTCGATTTCGGTTCGCGCCACCATGACACGCGCGCCCCCCGTTGGTCATGACAAAGCGCCCCGATTTCACCGCACGCCCGCGCTGCGATCTGCGCTCTCTTCGCTAGACGTGTGCGCCGTGGGGCGATCTGGATGCACGCCCAGGCCCGGGGCCCGGGGGTTGCACAGTGCAAGCACCGCTGTGACCAGGGACGATGACGGGCCTGCAACGATGACCTAGAGCAACGATCAGTGATGGCAACGAAGGATGGTGACCGGTCTCAAGGTGACCGGTCTCAAGGTGACCGGTCTCAAGGTGACCGGTCACCGTTGTCTGTAGACACAGTGTTGACAGACGTTCGACACCTGTGCGCTTACTGTCAGTGTGTAGACA
>Ga0209415_10019798_pt1 | contig 10506 bp, 6 predicted proteins | sample PeaSoiSIISIP2007_FD_187696 | JGI IMG/M metagenome (GOLD analysis project Ga0209415, IMG submission 187696) | Peat soil microbial communities from Weissenstadt, Germany - SII-SIP-2007 (SPAdes) (version 2) | ecosystem: Environmental > Terrestrial > Soil > Wetlands > Peat | place: Germany...
GGAATTGGCAGACGCGCCAGCCTTAGGAGCTGGTGGCCGAAAGGCCGTAGGGGTTCGAGTCCCTTCTTCCGCACCACTGCTTCCGACGAGGAAGCAGTGTCCCGAGCGAGTCCGCCGCAGGCGGATGGGCCGGCGCAGCGAACGCGCGTCGGTTGACGCACGCCGGACAATTCCCTATACTGAATTTTCCGTCGCGGTGCGATTTTGCCGCACTCCCCTGCTCTCCTCCTTGTCGGATTCCGAACAGGCGAAAGGCGGATTGAGGCCGGGCAGTTTTGGGTATCAGCCCTTCAGAAAGTTTTCCAATGACCGAAGCAACCTGCAAGCGCGAGATCGAACTCGAAATCCCGGCCGAAAACGTCCAGAAGGCGACGGAAAAAGTCGCGCGCGACATCGCGCGCATCGCCCGCATCCCCGGATTCCGTCCCGGCAAAGCGCCGATCACGCTCGTGCGCCGTCGCTTCGCGGACGACATTCAGGGCGAGGTCGTGCAGTCGCTCGTTCCCGAATATCTCGAAAAGGCGCTCGACGAAAAGAAGCTCGTTCCCGTAGCCCGGCCCGAAGTCGACAAGCTTGAATTCAAAGAGGGCGAGCCGCTGAAGTTTCGCGCGGTTTTCGAGGTCCTTCCGGAATTCGAGCTGGGCGATTACAAGTCCCTGCAAGTGCAAGTGGACGAGATCGAAATCGGCGACGCACAGGTGGATAAGGCGCTTGAAGAAATGCGCGAGCGCGCCGCGACGTTCGTTCCGGTCGAAGGCCGCCCGGCGAAAGACGGCGACTCCGTCCTGATCAAGCTGATGGGCACGCCGGCCGGCGGCGGCGATCCCGTGCAGGCCGACAATATTCTCGTTCACCTGGGCGCAGAAGAAACGCTCGCGAGCTTCACGGAAAATCTTCGCGGCGCCACGCCGGGCGAAACCAAGCAGTTCGAATCGCGCTATCCGGACGATTACCCCGACCCGAAGCTCGCCGGGAAGACCTACAACTTTTCCGTCGATGCCCAGGCCATCAAGGAAAAGAAGCTGCCCGAGCTAAACGACGAATTCGCGAAGGACGCCGCGGGCGAGCAGGGTGGCGTCACGACGCTCGCCGAGCTCCGCAAAAAGATCCGCGAGAATCTTGACGCGGCAAAGGACCAGCAGCAAACGACTCAGGCGCGCGAGAAGATTCTCGAGCTGCTGGTGAAGCAGCATGATTTCCCGGTGCCGGAAGCGTTGATCGAGAGCCAGATGGACACGCGGCTCGAGCGCGTGGTGCGGTCGCTCGCCGCGCAGGGCGTCGATCCGCGCGCCGTGAATGTCGATTGGGTCTCGCTCCGCCACCAGCAGCGCGACCGCTCCATCGCGGACGTGAAGGCCGAGCTGCTGCTCGACCGGATCGCCACGGCCGAGAAGATCGACGCGGCTGACGAAGACGTGGAAAAGGAGATCGCCCATCTCGCCGAACACAGTGGCGAATCGACAACGGCGTTGCGCGCTCGCTTGACAAAGCAGGGAGCGCTCGATAGGATGAAATCGAAGTTGCGAAGTGACAAAACGATCGAGTGGCTCTACCGCACGGCCCGAATCGAGAAGACAGCCAAGAGTGAAAAGTAATTCTGGTTCGGGTTTCCTCAGCGCGCAAGAATATTCCAAATGAGACAAACTGACGACGCGAGTCCGCGTGCCACGACGCTGGTTCCCATGGTTGTCGAGCAGACCAACCGTGGCGAACGCGCCTATGACATCTATTCCCGGCTTCTGAAGGACCACATCATCTTCATCGGAACGCCGATTGACGATCATGTGGCCAATCTCGTGACGGCCCAATTGCTCTTCCTCGAGTCCGAGGACCCGGAAAAGGATATCTCGGTGTATATCAACTCGCCGGGAGGCTCCATCTCGTCGGGAATGGCCATCTACGACACGATGCAGTTCGTGCGTCCCGACGTGGTCACCTACTGCATCGGCCAGTCGGCCTCGATTGCAGCGGTGCTGCTTGCATCCGGCACCCCCAAGAAGCGCTATGCCCTGCCCAATTCTCGAGTCCTGATCCACCAGCCGTGGATGTCCGGCCTTTCCGGCCAGGCCACCGATATCGACATCCACGCGAAAGAGATCCTACGGACCCGCGCCGCACTTAATAAGCTGCTGGCGCACCACACGGGCCAGCCCGTCGAAAAGATCGAAAAAGATGTGGAACGCGATTTCATCATGACGCCGGAACAGGCCAAGGCGTACGGCATCGTCGATGAAATCATCACGAAGCACCGCTAATGGCGTTCCAAATGGTTAGTAGTGAAAGCGATGAATCGCGGGACGGGGCAGAACTTCTGTCCTACAATCGGTTTCAGTCTCAGATTCATTGTGGGTGTGGTTTCGACGAGAGGGGCCATCACCGGTGAAACGGTTCACCCCAGAAGAGCCGTTGCGTTGCTCTTTCTGCCATAAGACGCAGGAGCAGGTGGAGAAGCTCATCAGCTCTCCATCCGAGTATCCGCGCTCGTACATTTGCAACGAGTGCGTGGGCGTCTGCCAGCAGATTCTCGAAGACGAAAAGCGCGAGCAAACCAGCCCGGCCAATAAGCGCCTGCCGCGTCCGCCCGAAATCAAGGCGTTTCTCGACGGCTACGTGATCGGCCAGGACAAGACCAAGAAGAAGCTGGCCGTGGCGGTGTACAATCACTACAAGCGCATTTTCCTGAACAAGCAGCCGGGCGACGTGGAACTGACGAAGTCGAATATCCTGCTGATCGGGCCGACGGGCACGGGCAAGACGCTCCTGGCGCAGACGCTCTCGCGGATGCTCGAGGTGCCGTTCGCCATCGTCGATGCGACCACGCTTACGGAGGCGGGTTACGTCGGCGAAGACGTCGAAAATATCATCCTAAAATTGCTGCAAGCCGCAGACGGCGACGTCCAAAAGGCCCAGCAAGGCATCATATATATAGACGAGATCGACAAGATTTCGAAGAAGGACGAAAACCCCTCGATTACCCGTGACGTTTCGGGCGAGGGCGTGCAGCAGGCGCTGCTGAAGATTCTCGAAGGCACGGTCGCCAACGTTCCGCCCCAGGGCGGGCGCAAGCACCCGCACCAGGAGTTCACGCCGGTCGATACGACGAACATTTTGTTCATCTGCGGCGGCGCTTTTGTGGGAATGGAGAAAATCATCGAGCGCCGCGTGGGACAGAAGTCGCTCGGGTTCCATGCCGACGCGCAGCCGACGACGCCGACGCGCCGCAACATTGAAGTGCTCGAGCAGGCGCAGCCGACGGATTTGATTCGTTACGGTCTGATCCCGGAATTCGTAGGCAGGCTGCCGGTGATGGGCGTGCTGGGCGATCTCGATAAGGGCGCGCTGGTTCGCATCCTGACGGAACCGAAGAACGCGCTGGTGCGTCAATATCAAAGACTCTTCGAATTTGAAAACGTCCGCCTGCGCTTCACCGACGACGCTCTTGAGACGGTTGCGGACCTGGCGCTCCAGCGCAAGGTCGGCGCACGCGGCCTGCGCATGATTCTCGAGGACCTGATGCTCGAGATGATGTACCACTTGCCGGCGCAGCGGAAGCTCCGTGATTTCGTGGTTACCGCAGACATGGTCAAGGGCCGGGAGATCAACTGGAGCCTGCTCGAAAAGGCCGGCTGATTCTCAGTTAAGCAGAGTCATGGTGGCGGGAAGATTTGCACGGCGCAGGCGCCGTAATCCAAGGATCTAATGTTCAATAAGGAAAAACCCGACGTAAAGCGCGTGCCGATGATGCCGGTGCGGGACATGGTCATCTTCCCGGAGATGATGCACCCGTTCATCGTGGGCCGCGAGGCGTCCGTGCGCGCGCTCGAAGACGCGCTGGCCGGCGACAAAAAGATTTTTCTGGTCACGCAGCACGATGCCTCGGTGGACGATCCGAAGCCGGAGGAAATCTACCAGGTCGGTACGCTCGCCAATATCGTGCAGAGCGTGAAACTGCCGGACGGCAATATCAAGGTCCTGGTCGAAGGCACCGAGCGGGCGAAGATCGTGCAGGTGACGAGCGAGGAAGGCTTCTTCCGCGCGTCCATTCGCCTGGTCCCTGTGAAGGCCGAGCCCGGGCCGCAAATCGAACAGGCTTCGAGCCGCGTCACAACTCTCTTCGAGCAATACGTCAAGCTCTCGCAGAGCTTGAACTACGACACGATGATCGCCGCCGTGCGCGTCGAGGACCCCGGCAAGCTTTCCGACGCGATCGCCGCGAACCTTCAGATTCCGGTGGAGGAAAAACAGGAATTGCTCGAAATCTTCGAGCCGGTTCTGCGCCTGAATCGCATCGCGGACATTCTCGAAGTGGAAATCGAAAAGCTCAACGTCGATCGCTCGATCAACACTCGCGTGAAGCGCCAGATGGAGCGCGCCCAGAAAGAGTATTACCTCAACGAGAAGCTCAAGGCGATCCAGAAGGAACTCGGGCGCGGCGAGGCGAGCGAAATCGAGCAGCTCAAGAAAAAGATCGAGACCTCCGGCATGCCCGAAGGTCCGATGGAAAAAGCCCTGCAGGAGCTGAAGCGGCTCGAGATGATGCCGCCGATGTCGGCTGAATCCACCGTCTCGCGCAACTATCTCGATTGGCTGCTGGCGGTGCCGTGGAAGAAACGCTCGAAGGAAATCCGCGACATCAAAAAGGCCGAACAGATTCTCTCGGAAGATCACTGCGGCCTGGAAAAAATCAAGGAGCGCATCCTCGAATACCTTGCCGTGCGCCAGCTCGTGAAGAATCCGAAAGGCTCGATTCTGTGCTTCCTCGGGCCTCCGGGCGTGGGCAAGACGTCGCTGGCAATGTCCATCGGACGCGCGACCGGGCGGAAATTCGTCCGCGTGTCGCTCGGCGGCGTGCGCGACGAAGCGGAAATCCGAGGCCACCGGCGCACTTATATCGGCGCTCTGCCCGGCCAGATCATCCAAATGATGCGGAAGGCCGGCACAACGAACCCGGTCTTCGTGCTCGACGAAGTGGACAAGATGTCGATGGACTTCCGCGGCGATCCGTCCGCGGCGCTGATGGAAGTGCTCGACCCGGAGCTGAACCACTCCTTCACGGACCACTATCTCGACGTCGAATACGATCTGTCGAAGGTGATGTTCATCTGCACGGCCAACGTGCTGCACACCATTCCGCAGCCCTTGCAGGACCGCATGGAAGTGCTTCGCCTGCCCGGCTACACGGAACAGGAAAAGCACCAGATCGCGCAGCGCTTCCTGGTCACCCGGCAGCTTGAAGCGACGGGCCTGGCAAAGGAGAACGTGCAATTCACGGACGAGGCCGTGACGCACATCATCCGCCACTACACGCATGAGGCCGGCGTACGCAACCTGGACCGCGAGATCGCCAACGTCTGCCGGAAGGTCGCGCGCAAGGTCGTCGCCGATGGAAAGAATTTCAGCGTCGAAATCACGCCCGCCAACGTCAACGACTACCTCGGCATCCTGAAATACCGCGATTTCTTCGCCGAGAAGAAGAACGAGATTGGCCTGAGCACCGGCCTCGCCTGGACGGAAGTCGGCGGGCAGGTCCTCTCCACCGAAGCGACGATAATGCAGGGGAAAGGCCGCCTGACGCTGACCGGCAAACTCGGCGACGTGATGCAGGAATCGGCGCAGGCCGGGATGAGCTACATTCGGTCGCGCAGCCATCTCTTCAGCCTGCCGAAGGATTTTTACCGCCACATTGACATCCACGTGCACGTGCCCGAAGGCGCCATCCCGAAGGACGGCCCGTCGGCCGGGATCACGATCTGCACTTCGCTCGTGAGCGCGCTCACGCGCATTCCCGTCCGCTGCGACATCGCCATGACCGGCGAGATCACGCTCCGTGGCAAGGTGCTTCCAATTGGCGGCGTGAAGGAAAAGTTGCTCGCCGCGCACCGGCTCGGCCTGCGCACCGTGATTCTCCCGAAAGATAATGAGAAGGATCTGGCGGATATTCCGCCCGAGATCCTCGCGCAGATGTCCATCCATCTTGTGGAGTCGATGGATGAGGTCCTGCAATACGCGCTCGAACAGCCGCTGCCCATTTCCGTACACCCCCCGGTGGACGGTGTGGAACCCAAGTTCGGCGCGGACGTTACGCAGGACAACGAATTGACGAATTGAACCCTTCGGTCCTCCCACACCCTGCTCGGCAGGTTCGGCCCGCGACCGGAGTGCGAAGGATTCTCGACGTAAGCCCATTGAAGAATCTGGGATAGAGTGCCTCGATCGAACGCGCCCGCCCCGGATTTATTTCACATCACAATCGCGCCTGAAAAATCAGGCTTGAAAAGGATAGAACTCGATGAGTGTTAGCCTCGCAGAACTGAAAGACAAGAACATCACCGATCTGGCGAAGATCGCGAAGGAGCTGAATATCCCCGGCTCTTCCGGCATGCGCAAGCAGGAGCTGATCTTCCAGATCCTCCGCGCCCAGACGGAAAAGAACGGCCTCATCTTCTCCGAGGGCGTTCTCGAATGCCTCCCCGACGGCTTCGGCTTCCTCCGCGCGCCGGAGTACAACTACCTTCCCGGCCCGGACGACATCTACGTCTCGCCGTCGCAGATCCGGAAGTTCGACTTGCGCACCGGCGACACGGTATCCGGCCAGGTCCGCCCGCCGAAGGACGGCGAACGCTATTTCGCGCTGATCAAGGTCGAAGCGGTCAATTTCGAGGACCCGGAAGTCGCGCGCAACAAAATCTTCTTCGACAACCTGACGCCCCTTTACCCGCAGGAGCGCATCCGCCTGGAGACGACCAAGGAAAACCTGACCGGCCGCGTGCTCGACATGCTTTGCCCCGTCGGGAAGGGCCAGCGCGGATTGATCGTCGCGCCTCCGCGCACCGGCAAGACGATGATGCTGCAATCCATCGCCAACTCGATCACTACGAATCACCCGGAAATCGCGCTGATCGTGCTGCTGATCGACGAGCGGCCGGAGGAAGTCACGGACATGCAGCGCACGGTGAAGGGCGAAGTGATCAGCTCGACGTTCGATGAGCCGCCGCAGCGCCACATCCAGGTCGCTGAGATGGTGCTCGAAAAGGCCAAGCGCCTTGTCGAACACAAGCGCGACGTCGTGATCCTGCTCGATTCGCTCACGCGACTTGGGCGGGCCTACAACGCCGTCACACCGCCTTCCGGAAAAGTCCTCTCCGGCGGTATCGACGCCAACGCTCTCCAGCGTCCCCGCCGCTTCTTTGCCGCGGCGCGGCATATCGAAGAAGGCGGCTCGCTCACTATCATGGCCACGGCCCTGATCGACACCGGCAGCCGCATGGACGACGTGATCTTCGAGGAGTTCAAGGGCACCGGCAATATGGAAATCAACCTCGACCGCCGGTTGGTGGACAAGCGCGTGTTCCCCACCATCGACATCAACCGCTCGGGAACGCGCAAGGACGAACTGCTTCTGCCGGCCGACGAGCTGAACCGCATCTGGGTGCTGCGCAAGGTGCTCAGCCCGCTGTCAACCGTCGAAGCCATGGAGCTTTTGCTGGGCCGCCTCTCAAAGACGAAAACGAACGCGGAATTCCTGGCCTCGATGTCCAGTCCGGCGTGAGCCATCTCATCTAAATACCTCGACCGGTCACAAAAGTTTCCAGATCAATACAGCGGCGACCAACGCCAATCCGACGAGGATGAGGACTGCGAAAAGCTTGCCTGCCGTTCGAGGAATCGCGGGAGTCGGCGGGACAGGTTTCTTGGGCGGAACGGGCGGGTCGAGAACTCCGACCGCGGTGTGTTTTCCTGGCGGCCTGCCGTGACGCCCGCCTGCAGCTTGCGCTTCGGGCTCTTCCTCGCGATGCGTAAATTCGTGAGCCATTAACGAGAATCTTACCCTGCGATTCTAGATTCGTCCACTCGCGCTCCGAAGCGCCCCCCATCGAGTGACGCTTTGCGGACGAAAATCTACCGCGCGTTCTCGGTCGCTTGTTCCTTCGCCAGCATCACCACAAGCCGCGCCACATCCTCGGACTCCATCGCCGTGCTGTCCACCACGACAGCGTCTTTGGCGCGGACGAGCGGCGAATCGCTGCGCTCGCGGTCGCGGCGGTCGCGCTCGTGGATCTCTTCGAGCGTCCGCGCCAGATCGATCGCGTCGCCCTTCTGCTGGTGCTCGCGCCAGCGACGGTCTGCTCGGATTTCGGGTGAGGCTGTCAGAAAAATCTTGAGGTGGGCGTCGGGGAACACCACGCTGCCGATGTCGCGGCCCTCCATCACAACGCCGCCCTGTTCGCCTGCTCGGCGCTGCTCGGCCACGAGCACACGGCGCACGCCGGGTACGACGGCAATTCTTGACGCCGCTTGCGCCACTTCCGGCGTGCGAATTGCGGCGGTCACGTCTTCGCCGTCAAGAATCACCTGCTGCGCGCTGTCGTTCGCGCGCAAGTCGATGCGCGATTCGCCGGCAAGTGTGGCAAGCGCGTCGCCAGCCTCGAATGACACGCCCCGCCGCAGCGCCTTGAGCGCAACCGCCCGGTACATCGCGCCCGTGTCGATGTAAATGTAGCCCAGCAGCGCGGCCACGCGCCGCGCGAGCGTGCTTTTCCCCGAGCCGACCGGGCCGTCAATTGCAATGATTAGTCTTCGCAACAATGATCCAAAACTCCCCGCGTTGTCATTCCGAGCGAAGCGAGGAATCCCTCTTCAATTTCGGATGGATTCTGCTCAAATGCGTTTGAACGCGCGCTCGATTTCGCGCACCGAATAGCGCAGCACCACCGGCCGCCCGTGCGGGCAGCTCATCGGGTATTCGGTCTTCGCGAGCTCGCCGAGCAGCCATTCCATCTTCGTCTTGTCGAGCGGCGTATTCACCTTAATGGCGGCGTGGCAGGAGGTCGATGCGGCGATCTTCGATTGCAGCGAATCGATTGAAATCGCCTGATTCTCGCGCGCGATTCCGTCGAGGATTTCGAACAGCAGCTTTCCCGCGTCGCCGCTCGCGATTCCCGCGGGCGCCGCTTGGATGGCCACGCTCCGCGCGCCCATCAGCTCCGCCTCGAATCCGTTGGCGCGCAATTCCTCGGCGATCTGCTCGAATGTGACGAGCTGCCGCGGATTCAGCTCGACGATGATCGGCACCAGCATCCGCTGCCCGCCCAGCTCGCCCTCTCGCCGCGCGCGCAGGTGCTGCTCGAAAAGCACGCGCTCGTGAGCCACGTGCTGGTCGATGATCCACAGCCCTTCGCCGTTCACGGCGATGATAAAGCTCGCGTTCACCTGCCCGAGCGGCTTCAGGTCCGTAATTTCCTCGGCGCTCGGCAGCGTGCCGGCTGCACCTTCGCGCGCGGATTCGCCCGGCACGGCCACCGGAGCTTCTGGCGGAGGCAGGGGAAAATTCATCGCGCCGCTCGATTCAAAACCCAGCCGCTGTGCAAACGGTCTCTCAGGTGCGCCCGACAATTCGAAGTCTTCCGCGACTGAGGCGCTTGAGCCAAACGACGTGGGAATCTCCGCTCGCGGCGGTCCCGGGAAAGCGCCCGAATCCGCCACTGGAGCATACCCTCGCATGTTGCCCGGACCGGCCACCGCAGCCGTGCCGATTGCCTCGCCCGGAATCCCGGCACCCGCCGCTGCCGCACGCGCCGCCGGAAATCCCGGAATCGGTCGCGCGATCGAAAGTGCGTGGCGAAGCGCGTCGCGCGTGAAGTCGTGGACAAACTGCGGATGGCGGAATCGCACCTCGATCTTCGCCGGGTGGACGTTCACGTCCACCTCCTGATACGGCAGGTCGAGGAACAGCAGCACCACGGGAAAAACGCCCGGCGGCGTGACGTTGCGGTATGCCTCGCCGATCGCGTGCAGCAGCAGGCGGTCGCGGACGAGCCGCCGGTTCACAAAAATGTAGATCCCGTTGCGGTTCGTGCGCTGCACCTCAGGACGCGACGCGAATCCGGTCACGCGGAGCGTCGCCGCCTGCTCGTCGGCTTCGAGCTGCGGCTCGGTGATCGCCGATCGCACCGGCGACTCGTTGGGAGGAATCTCCATCAGTTCTTCGAGCGCCTGCCGGCCGAAGATCTGATACACGCGATCGGAAAGTTTTTCCACCGGCGCGCAATCGAGAATGAGTTGCGACGGTGTCTTCAGAACGAATTGCACTTCGGGATGCGCGAGCGCGTAGTGCGTGACGAGCGACGCGATGTGGCCCAGCTCCGTGGTTTCCGACTTCAGGAATTTTCGTCGCGCTGGAACGCAGTAGAAAATATCCGCGACGCTGATCGACGTTCCCGGCGGCACGCCCGCCGGCTTCACGCTGATCAGTTTCCCACCCGCGAATTCGATGCGAGTTCCCTGCTCTTCTTCTGGCGTGCGCGTTTCGAGCAGCAGCCGGGAAATCGCTGCGATCGAGGGCAGCGCCTCGCCGCGAAAGCCGAGCGTGGCAATCGAGAGCAGGTCGTCCGCGGTGCGCAGCTTCGAAGTGGCGTGGCGCTCGAAGGCGAGCAGCGCGTCGTCGTGGTTCATCCCGCTGCCGTCGTCGATCACGCGGATCATCCGCTTGCCGCCCGATTCCGCTTC
>Ga0209415_10019799_pt1 | contig 10506 bp, 11 predicted proteins | sample PeaSoiSIISIP2007_FD_187696 | JGI IMG/M metagenome (GOLD analysis project Ga0209415, IMG submission 187696) | Peat soil microbial communities from Weissenstadt, Germany - SII-SIP-2007 (SPAdes) (version 2) | ecosystem: Environmental > Terrestrial > Soil > Wetlands > Peat | place: Germany...
CTGCTGGCGCGCGCCGCGCCGGTCGCGAATCTAGCCGAGCGTTACGCGCTTTACCGCAAGGCGGAAGAGATCGTGATCGCCGACGCGCCGTGGGTGTTTCTCTATCATCCGGTGACCTACGTGATCCGCCAGCCCTGGGTGCACGACTACACGCTCAATCCGATGCGCCCCAGCCGCTTCGAGCAGGTCTGGCTCTCCGCGCATCCAAACTAGCGCCATCTCAAGTTCGTGGCCTGGGCACCTCTATAGCGCAGGACGTTACCAGCATCGAAGTTCGCGCTTCGCGGGAGATCCTCGCCGGTCGCGCCTTTTCCATCGACCGGGCGCGTGGCGAGAGAAGACGGTCACGATTCGCGGCCAGCTTCTCGGCGCTTCGAGCGAACAGCGCCGGGGCCTCGTACCGATCAGCCAGCCTCTGATGCATGCCCGCCGCGAATTCGGGCGCAGCGGAGGGATCCGGACGAACGCTCCAGCCCGTTAATCTGGTCAAGATTAGGTCACCCTTCCCGGTTAGCCTTCGTCCGATGAGGACAACGGACTTGGCTTTGCCAGCGAACAGCCGGCGATTAGCGAGCATGAAGCGCTCGGTGTCCCTTTCGTCCACCAGGTCCTTCAACAGCAATGTCCGCAACTGCCGGCGCGAGAACCCGAAGAGTCTACAGTAAGAATCGCTGAAGCTTACAAAGCGATGGTCTCTTCCGACCACCGCGACCGGAGCTGGCGCCAGCTTTAGAAGCTGGTCCGAGTCCGCTTGAAACAGCACCTCACGGTCTTGGTATAGCAGCCCTATCTGTTCGGTGGAGTCGCGCCGGTCTTCGACCGCTTGCGCGATGCGTTCGAGAATCGGGATTGCCCGCGGAAGCTCTTGGATCGGACCTATCATTTGACAAATCGCGTCATAGATCGTCGCCAGGACGCCGGTGGTATCGACGCTTCCCGGCGAGATGACGTGGGGCCGCTCATCCACATGGTCATTCAACGGCACTTCCGCTCCAGGAATTCTCCGCGGCTGGGCGATGAAACGGTAGCCGCGGCGAGGTACGGTCTCGATGAATTTGGGCGCGCTAGCCAAGTCATCGAGCGCCTGCCTGATCTCGCGAATGCAGCCGGCCAGGACCGCATCGCTGACATGCGTGTTAGGCCAAATGGCGTCTAGGAGTACGTCCTTGGTGAGAAGCTTGCCTGGATGATCGAGCAGATAGCGCAGCAACGCGAAGCTCTTTGGCCGCAGAACAACAGGCCGCGAACCGTGCCATACACGTTCGTCAGCGATATCCAGCCGGAAAGGCGGGAAGAGAATCTGGCAGTGATGATGCGACAATTTGCCCCCCTTCGAGACCTAGTATTACAGGAATTGCATAAAAGTTACATAACTTTCTTATGACACGCCAGCGCCGCTTGAGCTAAATCGCGCGCATGTGAACTGGAGATCGGTCATTCAACGGTCGAACAGTTTAGTATCCGACTCCCAGCCAACGGGGTAATTAGGGGGGCATCCCGGAGGCTAAAGAGACGGCGCACAGCCGGATGACGCGAAAGTGTCACCTCCGGTTTGGATGAGAGGGGGGCTTCTCTTCGGAGGGCGTCCCCCTCTCTACCCGCTACGCCATGTGGCCGCCGAGGTCGGGCTTGCCTTTGAACTCCGATACAGGGTGATATTCAGCGGTCGGAGTAATCGGTGGATTGTGGGATGGGTCGAGCGAGGGAAGCCTGCTGCTCTCTTCGGCGGCTAGGGCCTCAGCCAGCTTAGCGTCTACACGCCAGGGTTCATTTTCGCTGGATCGAACGACGGTGCTCACGAAGTCGTAGCGCTGCCAGTAAATGATTCGCATCGGCACCCCCGCGGGGTCGTCGCTGAGGTGCAGGTAGGTCCATTTTTCGTTGAAGCGGAAGCCGTTCTCCTCGCCTTCGCGAGGGTCGTTCAGGCTTCCGTTCGTGCGATCGGGCGTACCGAGCCGCGCGACCACCATATTGCGAGTAGGAAGCGGAGCACTCATGACTTGAAACTCTCGGTAAACGGGCATCGATGCTGTTCGATATGGGCTTCGAAGTCGGACCGGAACTGGGTCATGAAGCCTTTCGCGGCCCAGGCCGCGGCGTCGGCGAAGGCGCAGATGGTCTGGCCCTCCATGAAGCTGCAGCAACGGGCGATATTTTCGAGGTCCTGAGCGGTGCCGGTTCCGCCTTCGATCCGCTTGAGGGTCTTGTAGATCCAGCCCGTGCCTTCGCGGCACTGGGTGCATTGGCCGCACGATTCGTGCTCGAAGAAACGCGCGATCACCAACGCCGCGCGCACCATGCAGGTTCGATCGTCCATCACGATCACGCCGCCGGTGCCGAGCAGGCTGCCGGCCGCTTTGAGCGTTTCATGCCCCATCTGCACGTCGAGCTTGTCGGGCTTCAGCACCGGCATCGAAACGCCGCCGGGGACGATCGCCTTGATCGAACGGCCATCGATAGTTCCGCCCGCGAACTTGTCGATCAGGTCGCGCAGTTTGACTCCCAGCGGCAATTCGATCACCCCAGGGCGGTTGACGTGGCCGCTTATTCCGAACAGCGTATGGCCGGCGCTGTTGGGAATGCCCTGCTGCTGGAACCATTGCGCGCCCTTGAGAAGGATCGCGGGGACGTGCGAGAGCGACTCGACGTTGTCAACCGTGGTCGGCTGGCCCCAGAGTCCGTACTGGGCGGGAAACGGCGGGCGCTTGCGCGGCTGCCCCTTCTTGCCCTCCATCGATTCGAGCATCCCGCTCTCTTCGCCGCAGATATAGGCGCCGGCGCCGCGTTGAATCCGGACGTCGAAGCGGCGGTTGAAGCCCAGCGCCTGCTCGCCCAGGATTCCGGCCTGGTAGCACAGATCGAGCGCCTCGCTTACGATCCGATGGGCTTCGATATATTCGGAACGGATGTAGATATAGGCGGCGTTGGCCTCCAGCGCCAGGCACGCGATCATGATCCCCTCGATCAGCAGATGGGGATTGCGCTCCATGATCTGCCGATCCTTGAAGGTTCCCGGCTCGCTCTCGTCGGCGTTGACCGCCAGGTAGCGCGGGCGCTGATCCTTGGGCGGCATGAACGACCATTTGAGGCCGACCACGAAACCCGCGCCGCCGCGTCCGCGTAACCCCGCGTCCTGGACCAGCTTGGCGATATCCTTGGGCGCCATCGGCGCCGCCTTGGTGATCGCCTGGTAGCCGCCGTGCGCTTTGTACTCGGCCAGGCTCAACCATCGGTCGCCGTCGAGCGGCAGCAGATAGCCCTCGACCTCGGGGGGAACCCACGAGATTATCGGCGCCGGGCGGCGCGCCTCGATCGCCGCCTCGGGCGAGCTCACCAGCGTGGCTAGAAGATCGGGCGTGACGTTTTCCAGAAAGGGGTTGTCGTTGACCTGGATTACCGGCGCGGTCGCGCACGAGCCCAGGCATTCGACCTCGGCGATCGCAAAGCGCCCGTCGGGCGTGGCTTGTCCCGACTTCACACCGAGGCGGTGTTCGAGCTCGTCGACCAGGCCGCGCGCGCCCCGCAGGCAACAGGACAGATTGGTGCAGACTTGCACCACCGCGCGGGCGGGGGGCAGATTGAACAACGGGTAGAACGAAGCGACCTCGGCGACCTCGTTGGCCCGCAATCCGAAGTACGGCGCCAACTCGGCGAACACCTCATGCGATAACCGGCCGGCGTCGGCCTTGGCCAGATGCAGCGCGCCGAGCAACGCGCCCCGCGCGTGCGGGAAGCGCGAGATCTGTTCCTGAATCCGCCGGCGAGTCTCTTCAGAGAGCATCACTTGCTGTCCTCAACACCTCATCGATCGCACTCGCCGCCGATCATGTTGATCATGTCGAAGGTGGGAACGATGTCGGCCAGTTGCCGCCCAATGATCATGGGAGCGAGCGCCTGGGTGTTGGAGAAACTCGGCGCGCGGCATCGGCACTTGTAGGGTTTGCCGGTGCCGTCACTAACGATATAAAAGCCGATCTCTCCGTTGCCGCCCTCGACCGCGAAGTAAACCTCTCCCGGCGGCGGCAGGCCGCCTTCGGTCACCAGCTTGAATTGATCGATCAGCTCTTCCATGCGGTTGAAGACCCGATTCTTGCCGGGCCATCGGATGCGCGGATCGTCGACGTCAACCGGGCCGCCCGGCATTTTCTCCAGGCACTGCCGGATCATCGAGTTGCTCTGCCGCAGCTCTTCCATCCGCACCAGGTAGCGGTCGTAATTGTCGCCGTGCTGGCCGACCGGCACCGCGAAATCGAGCTGGTCATACACCAGGTAGGGCTGCACCCGGCGCAGATCGAGCGGGACGCCCGCGGCCCGCAGCAGCGGACCGGTCACGCCGATCGCTATCAGTTGGTCGGCGGAGAGCTGGCCCGTCCCTTCCACGCGCTCGCGGAAAACCGCGTTCTCGGTCAACATCCTGTCGGCGTCGCTGATGAGCTTCATCACGCCATCGAGCTTCTCGACGCAGAACGGACCGAAGCCCTCGGGCAGATTCGCGCTCAGTCCGCCGATACGGATGTAATTGGTGGTAACGCGGGAGCCGCACAGCGCGTCGAGCAGGTCCCAGATCAGATCGCGCGCTTCGAGCAGGTAGAGAAACGGCGTCATCGCCGCCAGCTCGAGACAAGCCGCGCCGACCCCGAGCACGTGATCCGCCATGCGCGACAGCTCTCCCGACACCACGCGCACGTATTCGCAGCGCGGCGGCACCTTGATATCGAACAGCTTCTCGACCGCCATGCAGTAGGCGAGGTTACAGAGAATCGGAGAGCTGTAGTTGAGGCGGTCAGTGTAAGGAATGTTCTGGTAGTAGTGGCCAGTCTCGCATTCCTTCTCGAAGCCGCGATGAAGGTAGCCGACCTGGACGTCGGCGTTGACCACGTGTTCGCCCTCGAGCTCGAGCTCGATGCGCACGGTGCCGTGCGTGGCCGGGTGCGACGGTCCGAACTGCAGGCGCATCGGCACGCCCGGTACCGCGCTCGGTTCGAGAACGCTGGGCCTAGTTCGGGCGACGAGGTTCTTTAGCGGCTGGTCCGGCATGGGGGTCAATCGGTTGGTTGTCTCGTTTTTGATAGTCCTTGCGCAGTGGATGGCCGACGAATTGCTCGTACAGATAGATGCGGCGAAGATCCGGATGCCCGACGAAGCGGATTCCGTAGAGGTCGTAGGTCTCGCGCTCGAGCCAGTTCGCGCCGCTCCAGACCGGAGTCACGCTCGCGATCGTCGGATCGTTCTCGGGCACGCGGCATTTGATGCGCAGGCGATGGATAAACTTGGTCGAAAGCATGTGATAGACGACCGCGAAGCGCGGCAGCGGACCACGTTCCGGGAGGACCAGGTGATGGCGCGACATGGGAATGCGCTTGTGCGCCTGGAGGTTGCGGTCCCATACGGTCGATGGCGTCGAAAACCCGTCGGGCTGGCCCAAGTAATCGACCGCGGTAACGTCGATCAGCATATCGAAAGCGAGTTCCGGCGAATCGCGCAGCAGTTCGGCGACGCGCAAGATATTTTCGCGCGCGACGTCGATGGTGTCGTCGCCGCGGAAGGCGCGATGGCCCGTCACCAACTCGCCGAGCCTGGCCAGGACTTGGCTCATCAGGGGCGAAGGCGCCGCGTCGCCGTTGGCTGGGCTATTATCTGTCATATCCGTGGCGCAAATAATCGATTCGGGTCTTGAGCTGGGCCTGCGGCACCAGCAAATCCGCTTTGTGCCACATCGATCCGGCCCGCGAATAGCAGGCGATCTCGACTTGCCGGCTCATCACGATCGCCTCCTCGGGGCAGGCTTCTTCGCACAAGCCGCAGAACATGCATCGCGACATGTCGATGTCGAAAACTTCGGGATAGCGCTCGACCTCGTTGGCGGTCTCGCCGGGAAAGATGGTGATGCAGTTGGTCGGGCAGGCCCACTCGCACAGGCCGCACGCGACGCATCGCTCCTTGCCGTTCTCCATCTGCACCAGCACCGGCATCCCGCGCAGCGCCGGCGGCTGCAGCAGCCGCTGTTCGGGATAATGGATCGTGAAGTCCTGGCCGCCGCTCGCGAACTTGAGCAGATTGCGGAGGAAGTGCGCGGTTACGACCGCCAAGCCTACGAACAGCGAGGTCCACAGCTTGCGACGCGCAAGTCCCGGAGCGGGACGCGCAACTGTGATTACCCGCACCGCCATCTCAGGCCCCAGCCTCGGCCAGCGGTTCGCCCGTCTCACCGATACGGTCGAAGCTGAGCTGATTGAACGGCGGACGCTCGCGCGCGATCGATCGCCAGATTGCGGCGAGATCGAAGCGTTCGTGGGTGGCCGCGATGCCGTTCATCAGACGGGTGAAGATTTCGCCGTCGGACGCCCAATCGGCGGGCGGCGCGATCACTTTCGAGATCCGCTGGACACGTCCCGCGTAATTGGTGAACGTCCCGTCCTTTTCCGCAAAGGTCGTGCTGGGCAAGAGCACCGCCGCACGCGCGAATTCCGGCCGCAGCCAGAGGTTCTGCACGATCAGCAACTCGATGCGCTCGAGGATCTTAGCCAGGCGCGGCCGTTCGGCGACTTCAACAATGTCGTCGCCGCACAGATAGAGGCCCTTGAGGCTGCCTTCCTCCGCGGCCTTCAGTAGCTGCTCGAGGCCGTCGTCTTCGCCAGTAACCAAGCCAAGCTCACGCACGCCGCGAGCGTTGGCCGCTTTCTCGGCTTTGATCAGAAATTGATCGGCCTTGCCGCGCCGCACCGCCATCGCGGTGCGCTCGACCCCCAGCGCGCGCAGCAACTGACCGAAGCGGAAATTTTCTTCATTGGTCAGATGAGGTGAGATCAACGCGCCGAGCGCCTTGCCGCCGTGACTGTTCTTGAAGCGTCCCAGAGCGCCCGCCGCGGCGGCGAGGGCATCATCCCATTCAACTTGCGCGAGCGCGCCGCCGCGCGCCACCATCGGCGCCCGCAAGCGGTCCTCGCTGTTGACGAAGCCATAGCTCAAGCGGCCCCAATCGCACATCCAGGTGTCGTTGACCGCGTCGTTGCGGCGCGGCACCAATCGCCAGATGCGATTGTGGTACTCGCTAATCGCGATGTTGCAGCCATTGGCGCAGCTCGGGCATACGCTGCGAGTTTCCTGCAGGAACCAGACCCGCACCTTGTGATGGAAGTCCTTGCTCTCAAGCGCGCCCACCGGGCAGATATCAGCGGTGCAAATCGAATAGTCGTTGTCGAGCCTGCCGCCGTTATAGATATCGAGTTGCGAGCGATCGCCGAGATTGAAGACCGTCAGTTCGCCGGTCTTGCTTATCTCGCGGCAAAATCGCACGCATCGCCGGCATAGGATACATCGCTCCTGATCGAGCAGCATCCGCTCGCCGATGTCGAGGCGCTTGCCCTCTTTGCGCCGCGGATCGAGGGTGCTGGCGAAGCGGCTGCCGTAGCGCATCGCGTAGTTCTGCAGCCAGCACTCGCCGGCCTTATCGCAAATCGGACAGTCCAGCGGATGGTTGATCAACAGCAACTCGAGCGCGCCGCGCCGCGCCGCCGCCACGCCGGGCTCCTGGGTGTAGACAGTCATGCCCTCGCGCACCTGTACGTTGCACGAGATCTGAAGCTTGGGCATGCCCTCGATGCGGACCTGGCAAAGCCGGCAACTGCCGTCGATCGAGAGCTTGGGATGGTAGCAGTAGTGCGGGATATCGATTCCCGCGTCGAGCATGACCTGAAGCAGGCTCGCGCTCTCGGGTGCCGTGAGCGGCCGTCCGTCGACTTGTATGCTGACCGTCTTCGCCACCCGGATTACCTGAGCGGTCGTCCGCTGCCGTGGATCTCAGGCCAGGGCTGCCCCGGGCGCTCCTTCTGGACGCGCTCCTGGAGTTTGATCAAGCCGTCGAGCACGGCCTCCGGCCGAGGCGGGCATCCGGGGATGTACAGATGTACCGGGACGACACGATCGATCCCTTGCAGGACGGCGTAGTTATCGTAGGGACCGCCGGAACTGGTGCACGCGCCGAATGAGACCACCCATTTGGGCTCGGACATCTGGTCGTAAACACGCCGCAGTATCGGCGCGGTGCGTTCGGTTATGGTGCCGACGACGAAGAGCAGGTCGGCCTGGCGCGGAGTAAAGCGCGGCAGGGCGGCACCGAAGCGATCGATATCGTAGCGCGGGCCGGCGGTCGAAAAATATTCCATACCGCAGCAGGCGGTCACGAACGGGTAGGGGAAGAACGAATATTTCCGCGCCCACTGCACCGCGTCGGTCAACCGGCTCACCGCGAAGCTTTGCGGAAAGGCGCTGCTCTCAGCGTTGACACCGCCGCGGTCCGAAGCTCCCGCAACCATGTACGTGGAAACCTTTCGGCGTCCTGCGCTCATTTCGAAAACAAACTCCCTTGCCTTCTGTCCAGCCGGTTAGCTTCGAGCCGAATCAACCGCCGCGCGCCGAAAGCATGCTTATCTAACATGAGGCTCTTAGACAAGCTTTGCTACTGCTTTCGGCGTCGGGCAAGACCCGTCAAATCAGGCCGGATCGGCCAAGCAATATGGTTTTCGCGAATCTTGTCAGGGAGCAAGCTCCACAGCACGGGGCCGCTTTCGTTTGCAAGAACCACGCTGATGGGCAATTAATTGGCTCAATTGCGACCGAGATTCGGCCCTGGCAACCTCGCATAATTACCCATGGACTCAAAGACCTCGCTTGACGCGTGCGCCGCGATTACTCACCTACGCACGGCCGATCCCGTGATGGCCCGGCTGATCGACCAGGTGGGGCCCTTCAAGCTCGCGCGCCATCCCGAGCACTTTCAGGCCCTGGTCCGCGCGATCATGTTTCAGCAACTGGCCGGAGCGGCATGCCAAGCGATCTACGACCGCTTCGTGGCGTTGTTTCCGGGCTCGTCCTTTCCCACTCCTTCCCAAGTGCTAGAGGCAAGCGACGAGCAACTGCGCGGCGCCGGTCTGTCGCGGCAGAAACTCGCGTACCTCAAGGACCTGGCCAGGCATGTGGGGGAAGATTCGCTCAACTTTCACCGCTTTCCCCGGATGGACGACGAGGAGATCATAGCCGACCTCACCCGCGTCAAGGGAATCGGACGATGGACCGCGGAAATGTTCCTGATGTTCAACCTTCGCCGGCCCGACGTGCTTCCGGTAGACGACCTCGGCTTTCGCACCGCTGCGATGAAGGCCTATCGGATGCGGCAACTGCCGACGGCCAAGCAGCTCGGAAAGCTCGGCGAGCGATGGCGGCCTTATCGCTCGGTTGCGGTCTGGTACTTATGGCAGATGGCGCGGATCAAGCTTCCCGGCGGCGATGACGTCGCGCCGCCGAAGCCTGCGAAGAGAAGGCGCGCTCCGCTCGGCTGAGCGGCTGCCATTATGCGATGATGTCGGGGATGGAGTTTGCCGACCGGCTAATCGAAGCCCAGCGGCGCAAGGCTAGTATCGCGGTTCTAGGCGTTGACCCGCATCTTGATACCCGGCAAGCACCGGGGATTCCGAGCGGCTACTCGTTGGCGCGGTTCTGCTGCGAGGTAATCGAGGCCGCCGCGGATTTCATCGTAGCCGTCAAGCCGCAACTCGCATTCTTCGAAGCCCGCGGCATCGAGGGTATGCGCGCGCTGGTCGAGGTCCTGGCGCTCGCCCGCAAGCTTGAGTTGCTGACGATCGCGGATGCCAAGCGCGGCGACATCGGATCGACCTCGGCCGCTTACGCCGAAGCGTTCCTGGGCGGAGGTGATTTTGCCTGCGACGCGGTAACCGTCAATCCTTACCTCGGCAGCGATGCGATTGCTCCCTTCGTCGCCCATGTACGCAAGGGCCGGGGGCTGTTCGTACTGGTTAAGACCTCCAACCCCTCGTCGGGAGAATTCCAGGACCTAGTGACGTTCCCCGAGCGGCCACTGTGGGAGATGGTTGCCGAGCGGGTGCGCGGATGGGGCGGCGACTTTATCGGAAAGAGCGGCCTGAGTTCGGTCGGCGCTGTGATCGGCGCCACCTATCCCAAGCAGGCTCGTCGGGCGCGCACGTTGATGCCCGATGCGATAATCCTTGTGCCGGGCTACGGCGCTCAGGGTGCGAGTGCCTCGGATGCGGTCGCGGCGGCGCGAGCTGACGGCCTGGGCGTTATCGTCAATGCGAGCCGCAGTTTGATGTACGCCTATCGTAGTGGGCCGGGCGGGCCGGCCTGGTACGCCGGGCGCTTGACTCAGAACAGTTCAACGGGTGGGCCTTCGTCACGCCCGGCGTGGCCGTCATCCTGCTGTTCGGCGCGGCGCCGATCGTCTGGTCGGCGGTGATGTCGTTCCAGAAGTCATCTTTCTTCGGGTCGAGCACGCCGTTCGTCGGCCTGGCCAATTACCGCAAGATGGTGCACGACCCGATCGTGGCCCAGGCGATACAGCACACGCTGATCTACACGGCGCTGTTCGTGCCGGGCACGATGATCGTCGGGGCCGCGCCGTAAAACTGCAGCGCCCGCACATGACTGGCCAGCCAGTCCGGCAGCGACTCGCTGCGCGTGGCCTCCGCGTAC
>Ga0209415_10019800_pt1 | contig 10505 bp, 9 predicted proteins | sample PeaSoiSIISIP2007_FD_187696 | JGI IMG/M metagenome (GOLD analysis project Ga0209415, IMG submission 187696) | Peat soil microbial communities from Weissenstadt, Germany - SII-SIP-2007 (SPAdes) (version 2) | ecosystem: Environmental > Terrestrial > Soil > Wetlands > Peat | place: Germany...
GACGGCCTCGACGATGTCTTCCATGGATGCGAAGTGCTTGTAGAGCACTGGCTGGCTGTACTCGATCTCGGTGGACAGCCGGCGGGTCGTCACCGCATCCCAGCCCTCGCGCTCGGCAAGGGCGCGGGCCGTTGCGGTGATGAGCCGGCGGCGGGCAGCGCGATCACGGAGCCGGCGGTCTGCGATGGCCATGCCTAACGATAGCACCGATAGCAATGCGAGCGTTGCTATTGACGGGCCCTGTCCGGAGGGGTTAGCGTTGCTAACGCTAACCCGCCTTCGATAGGGGACCGGCATGGAAACGAACGGACGGCAGCTGACGGCATGTTCGTCGAGCACTGGGACGAACTGAACCTGCTACAGGTGCTGCAGCAGGTCGGTGCACTGCTACCGCTGGGCGCGTGAACCTCATCAACTGACTCCCGATTCCCCACCGTAGGAGACACCATGCCCGGCAAGCCCGCGCCCGTCCCGCCCGACGACCTGTCACGCAAGCTGACCGTCGCGCGGCCGGACCACGACCAGAGCCTGCCGCACATCGGGCTGGTCGGCGACACCTACACGATCCTCGTCACCGGCCAGGACACCGCCGGGAAGTACACGCTCATCGACATGCACGTCCCCCCGGGCGGCGGCCCGCCGCCGCACCGGCACGACTTCGAGGAGATGCTCACCGTCCTCGACGGCGAGGTCCAGCTCGACGGCGAGGTCCAGGTCACCTTCCGCGGACAGACGCTGACCGCCCGGCCCGGGGAGACCGTCAACGTGCCGGCCAGCGCCCCGCACGCGTTCACCAGCGCCGCCGGCACGCCGTCGCGGCTGCTGCGCCTGTGCGCGCCCGCCGGGCAGGAGCAGTCCTTCACCCTGGCCGGCCAGCCCGCCGCCACCCGGGCCCAGCCGCCCCCGCCGCTCGACGCCACCGCCCGCGCGGCCTTCATCGCCAAGTCGAGGGCGCTCACGCCCGAGTACAAGACCGAACTACTCCCCCCGCCCGGCGCGAAGTAAACGACGAGCGCCGAGACGACCTCGCCCTACTAGCCCCAATCTGAGAGGACCTCTCACCATGCATCTCGCCGCCCTCCTAGTCGGGCTCATCGCCTGCGTTGCCATCATCGCGCTCGGCAGCCGCTTCCTCCTGCAGCCTCGGCAGGCGACGCTCGCGTTCGGCGTCGCCCCCGACAATCTCCGCGCCCTGACCGAGATCAAGGGCGTCCGCGACATCACCTCCGGGGTGGTGCCGCTCGTGGTCTGGGCGGCCGCCGGCCGCAGGGCGCTCGGCTGGGCCCTGGTCGCCGCGGCGATCACGCCGGTGGGGGACGCCACGATCGTGCTCACCAACGGCGGGAAGCCCTCCACCGCGCTGGGCATCCACGGGCTCACGGCCACACTGCTCGTCGCGGCCGGCCTCATCCTGGCGCTGGGGTGAGCGACGCGACCGATGGCTGAACCCTGCTGCTCACCGTCGGATGACGTGACTGCTCAGCGCCTGTGGGTGCCGAAAATCTATGCCACCAGGCGATATTCGTGAATCACGCCCCCGGCGCGATCGCGCCGCTGGACCCGGAACTGATCCAGTTCCGTGATGCCGTCGGGCAGTTGCCGTAGCGGCGCTGCCTGCTTCAGGGCACGATGCGGCCGGTGGGTGTTGTAGAAGTCCTCGTACTCGCGCAGCACGATCATCAGGTGCCGCTGATTCCACACCAGGGTCCGGTCCAGCAGCTCGCGGCGGCAGTTGCCGACCCACCGTTCCATGATCGAATTCATCCGAGGCGCCTGAACCGCAGCACGGATTATCCTGGCGCTATCGGCACGGAGGACCTCGTCGAACGCGGCGGTGAGGCTGGCGTCCCGGTCATGCAGCACGAACTTCACCCGCGTACCCGCGTCTTCCAGGTCCATGAGATGGTCTTCTTCTCTCTCCGCGTGATGCTTTTCCCTCAAGACAAGGCAGCACGCGGGGCTGTGACACCCGGACGCGTTACCCGGCCGGGTGGCCGGGTAACGCGTCCGCCGCGAGGTTCCCGGCGACCCGGTGCAGCACGCCCAGGGCGCTGGCGGGCGCGTCGTCGCCGGTCCAGGCGACGTACTGGTCGGGCCGGACGAGGATAAGACGGTGCTTGTAGGCCGTTCGCGGCTCGTCGAAGGTGTCGGTGACCACGCGCAGCGGCAGGCCAAGCTCCTCGGCGGCGGCCTGGAACGCCGTGCCTGGCTGACGATCCTCGGTCAGCGCGACCAGAGTGTAGCCGGGGCCTAGCTCCTCGAAGACATCGCGGCCGGAGGACAGGGGGGTCGGCGCCAGGTGATGGCCTGCCCGCGCCTCGAAGGTGTGCTTGCCACGGACGCCGCACGCCGCGTCCGGGGGGCCCCACACGATGGGCGACCCCTCGTAGTGCGGCTCGTACGACGGGGGCGCCGTCTCTCCCGCGGTCAGGCCGCTCCAGGCGTGCTCGAACTCGGCGCGGTCGCGCTGCGGGCTATAGCGGGCGAGGAAGGCGCGGTCGTCCGCGATGCCGTCGGTAATCGCCTGGCCGGTGCCGACGAAGACCGGCCGCCGCTCGGCCGTGTAGCTGTCGAGCAGCGCGGGCCCGCCCCACCCGCGCAGCACGGCGGCAAGCTTCCAGCCGAGGTTGACGGCGTCCTCCAGCCCGGTGTTGAGGCCGTAACCACCGTAGGGCGGATGGCTGTGGGCCGCGTCCCCGGCGATGAACGCCCGGCCCCGCTGGTAGCTGCCCGCCACGTTGACCCGCAGGTCCCAGAAGCCCACGTGCTCGAACTCGCACGCCGTCGGGAAGCCGGTGGCCCGCTCGACCAGCGCGTGCGCGTCCAGGGTGGCGGCCGTCGTGTCCTCGGGCACGGGCGCGTGGAAGAACCAGGTCTCGGCCGGGTGGACCCGCCCGAAGAACCGCCAGTACCCCTCGAGCTCCGGGTGCAGCACCCGGTACGTGGTCCGCGGCGGGAAGCGCTCAAGCCGCGCGCTCAGGTCGCTTGACCGGAAGACCGCGAGGACCATGCGCTGGTTGAAGTCCGTCCCGCCGCCCGGGATGCCCGCCTGCTCCCGGACCATCGAGCGCGCGCCGTCGCAGCCGACGACGTAGGCGCCCTCGACCTCGCACCGCTCGCCGCCCGGCTCCCGCACCGCCGTCACGCGCACCCCGTCGTCCGACAGGCGAACTCTGGTGGCGGACCAGCCGAACAGCGCGGTCACCGGTTCGAGCGACCGCACCCGGGCACGCAGCACCGACTCGGTCTGGTACTGGGGCAGCCGCTGGTGCCGCTGGAAGTAGAAGTCGCCGACCGTCTCGCGCCCGGCGGGAGCGTACCAGTACGGCCCCGCGAGGTTCTCGTACGCCGTGATGCCGCCGATCGGGAACTCCGCGGGGAGCAGGTTGGCCGCGCGCAGCTCATCGGCACAGCCCCAGTAGTAGAAGTGCTCCACGCTGCGCGCCGTGAGGTTCTGCCCCTTGGGGATGGGCGCGGGCTCGTTCCTGGGCTCCAGGACGACACATGGTATCCCCGCCTTGCCGAGCGAGGCGGCCAGCCCCAGCCCCACCGGGCCGCCACCAACGACAATCACCGAAGTCTGGATTCGACGCACGCTCCGCCCTTCCTTGCCAGCGAGCCTGACAATCGTCTCATATCACCAGGTTGACGATATAAGCGGACATAAGGACATTGGCGCTATACGTCGTAGCTGGTGGGGACGGTGGTGTAGGTGCGGCCGTGGGGACGGTCCAGCGGATGGCTCCTGGCGCGGGCTGCTCGACCGTCCAGCTGCTGATGAACCCCGACGATCACGCGGGCGGCTTCAAGTTCCTCGTCCGGGACCGGGACGCCAAGTTCACCGCCGCGTTCGACGCGGTGCTCGCTGCGGCCAGCGCTGGGCGCGAACGTCCGGGTCCTGTGCCGGGACCGGCTCGGCGGCCTGATCCACGAGTATTCGCAGGTCGCATAAGGTGACGCAGTTTTCGGCACCCACGGGATGCTGGTGGCCGCCCGCCACGACGACCTGGTGCTCTAAGCGGTATACGTGGAGACCATTAACGATGTCGATACCGCGCATTGACAGCCATGCCCTTCCGGGGGTGTTCCGGCCGGGGTCACAGTGCGACTATGCGATACGAGCCTTTCCGTAATCTGTTCGTCACCCCCGTCCTGCCGTTCGATGACGACGGTTCGGTCGACGAGCCCGCGTACCGGGCCTTCCTGCGCCGCTTTCTCACGCCGGAAACCGAGGGCGCGGGCATGGCGGTGATCGCCAACCCCGAGGCCGGCGAGCTGTTCACCCTGGACCGCGAGGAGCGCCAGCGCGTGGTCCAGATCGTGCAAGAGGAGTCAGGTGGCCGGAGCCCGGTGCTGGCCGGCGTGGTCGACGTGACCACCGCCGGAACGGTGCGGATCGCGAAGGACGCTGCCGATCTCGGGGTGGACGGCTTGTTCGTGTTCCCGCCGATCGGGGCGGGCGACATCACCCAGTCTTGGGATGCCGAGGCCTATCCCGAGGTACTGATCGACTTGCTGCACGCCATCACCGCCGAGGTCGACCTGCCGATCGTCGTCCATCCGGTCGGCAAGACGACCCCGGCATACGGTGTGGGCCTGCCGGCCGCCGCGGTGCGGCGCGTATGCGAAGAGGTGCCCCAAGTCGTCGGGTGGAAGATGACCTACAACTACGACGGCTACCGTGCGGTCACCCGCACGCTGCGCGAACTGGACCGGCCGGTGGCGATCCTCGGCGCGGTGGCCAAGTACTTTCACGAGAACCTGGCGAACGGGGCCTTCGAGGGAACCGCGTCCGGAGCGTGGAACTACGCGCCTGAGCCCATACTGGAGCACATACTCTCCTGGCGCCACGGCGACGTGGGGCGGGCGACCGAGATCTGGAACGGCGGCCTGGCCCAGTTGCAGGAGTACGTGTTCTCCGATTTCGGCAGGCTCCACGTCAGGTACAAGGCGGCCGCGTGGCTGCGCGGCTTTATACCGAACCCGCTGATGCGCCCGCCCATGCCGCGCCCCCGCAGGGACGAGGTGAACGCGCTCGCCGCCCTGCTCGCCGCGGCCGGGCTCCCCGTCATCGGCAAGGACGCCATCGACCAGGCCACCGAGCGGCTGCGGTTGGGGTAGGCCCGGGACGGACCCGGACCGTCGTCAAGAAATACGAGTAGAGCGATCACACCGGAAATCCAGGCGGCGAAGCTCAGGCTGGTCGCCGAGGTGACTCACTCCGTCTGGAATTGACTGATGCGGGCCCGGCTCAGATAGGCGGGGCGTTCCACAGGCCGGCATCGGCGCGGACCTCGGCGGCAAGCGCGAACAGGTCCGCGCCGGTGCCGCCGGTGCCCCAGCGGTCGGCGTACACGTTGTCCATCGACCATACCCGGGGCACCCACGCGTCCTCGTCGGTGACCAGTTCGAGTTCCGTGGTGTACTCGACCACGTTGCGGTCCGGGTCGGCGAAGTAGGCGTAAGTGTTGTCGCCGGCGCTGTGCCGGCCGGGTCCCCACAGCGGCGGGTGGCCCGCCCTGATGAGCCGGCCGGTGCCGCGCAGGTACTCCTCTATCCCGCGCATCTCGAACGAGACATGGTTCAGCCCGGGTACGTTGCCGTGCGCGATCGCCAGGTTGTGGTGCTCGGCCGAGCAGCGCAGGAAGCACATCCGGTCGGCCAGCCAGTCCGACAACCGGAATCCCAGGTGCCGCTGGTAGAACGTCATCAGGGCGGGCACGTCGGGCGAGTTGATCACGACGTGGCTGATCTTCCTGGGCACGGACTCGCGGGCCTGCAGTTCCCGGTACGGCTTGGGTTCCACGTCGGCGGACACCTCGACCACCCGGCCCTCGGGGTCGAAGAAGCGCAGGCCGTACCCGCCGCCCGCGAGCTGGTCGCGGCCCTGACCCGCAAGATGAACGGCTCCGCCGACCCGACGGCGCCGAGGAACGCCACGTTGCCGTCGTCGGCGATACGGTACAGTCCCCAGACCCGCTCGTAGAACCGGAGCGCGCGCGCGTAATCCGCCATCGCCAGCCCGACGTAGCGCAGGTGGGTGATCCCGGACCGGGCGGCGATCTCCGACGCGGGCGGCCCGGTCCGCGGGACTGGCGGGGGCAGCGGCAGTTCCGCCGCGGGCAGCGGCGGCTGGATGCCGTCTAGGTCGATGTTGCTAAAGGAGGAAGTGTCAGTCACTGCGATACGCCCCACAATTCCTGGTAGACCTGCTTGAAGTCGCCGCTGCCGTACCACTGGCCGGTATTGGCCGCTTCGGTGGTCAGGGTCAGCCCGGCGACGTTGGCCGCGGTGAAGACGCGGATCCCCACGTGCTCGTCGGGGACGACCGGCTGGCCGAGCAGCTGCCTGAGTACCTCGTCGATGCTGGCCCAGCCGAACTGGTAGCCGTTATCGCCGGTGTCCTCGGCCTGGTAGTTGCCCTGGGCGATGAACTGCAAGTTAGACAGCACGCCGTTGATCCCGGTGACCTTGACCCCCCTGGCCGCCGAGACGGTCTGCAGGCCGTGAATGATGGCGGAGACGTCGGCATCGAATTCGCTCAGCACGTAACCGACGTGCGGGTCCTGGACGAGCGCGGTGCTGATCAGCGACGGAAGGCTGCTCAGCTGCTCGGTGGAGGTCTTGATCACGGTCAGCTTGCAGCCTGGGCAGTGCGTGTGGATCTCCGGTATGGCGCCGTTCTCGACGTAGCCGATGCTCGCTGCCGAGTCGGTAATCTCCGGGAGGATGATGTCGCCGGTGCCCTTGGACTCCGCGATGATCCAGTCCGCTTCCAGCGAGGTCGTCAGATTGGTGGGCGGAGAGTTATAGCCGAGCTCGTCCGTGCTGGGTGGTGAGCCCTGGTCGCCGACCAGGATCGGGATGTGCTTGGACTCCAGCAGGTTGATCCCCTGCTGCGCCATCGCGTTCGGGATGGAGTCGGTGATGACCGCCGCGGCGCCGGAGTGGGCAGCCTGGCTGAGGCACTGCGCGACGCCCGACGGGCTGAACGCCGGATCGCATGGCCGCACGGTAAGCCCGGCGGCTGCCGCGGCGTCCCGCAGGCCGCTCAGCACCACCTGGAAATACGGCACGGTCAGGCCGATGGGAACGTAGTACACGACCTTGCCCCGCAGGCTGGCCACGTTCTTCAGCGCGGGCCCCGGGGCCGTGAACGTCGCCGAGGTGCCCGAGTACTTAGCGAGCTGCTGCTGGGCGTAGGCAACCGAGGCGGCGGCCGATCCGCTGGCACTGGCACTAGGGGAGCTGCCCGCGCTGCTAGCCGTACTGCCGCTGCTGCACGCGGCGATGGCGAGCACGCCTCCGGCTACCACGGCCATGGCGCCGCGTCGGTATATGTGCTGTCCGTGCATGTTAAGGCTCCTCTGGGAGATTGCGGCGTCAGGCGCCGGCCTGGCGACGTCGCACCGCCGTGGTGACGGCCACGGCGATGATCAGGGACAGGCCGAAGAAGAAGTCGGTGATCCAGCCCGCATAGCCGAGCAGCTGCAGCCCGACGATGCCGGTGACGAGGAAGTAGACGGCGATGAACCCGCCCGCCGGGTTGAAGCGGCCGGGAAGGACGATCGCGGTCCCCAGGAATGTCGAGGCGAACGCCGGGAGCAGGTAGGTCGCCGACGACGTCGGGTCGTACCCGCCGAGCCCGAGAACCGCGATGACGCCGCCCACCCCGCAGATGATCCCGGCGGCGATGAAGGAGCCCATCCGGATTCGGCGTACTCTGATTCCGGCGAGCCTGGCTACCTCCCGGTTCGCGCCGACGAAGGTCATGTACCGGCCAAGCGGCGTGAACGACATGATGTAGGCGAAGACCGCGGTCAGCACGAGCCCGTAGTAAAAGGACAGCGGCAGGCCGAGGAGCTGCGTGTTGGCGACCTTCGCATCAGCCAGGCTGAGACCGCCTACCGTGCTCATGCCGGACGCCCACAGCGTGATGCCCTCCAGCAGGGTCGCCATGCCAAGGGTGACCACGATGGGGTTGATGCCGACGATGACCACCAGGATGGCGTTGGCCAGCCCGGCCGCGGCGCACGCCGCCGCCGCCAGCACGCAGGCGATGACGATGTTCATGTGGTGGACGCCGACGAGTACCGGGACCATGGTGGCCGCCAGGCCGAGCATGGACGCGATCGACAGGTCGAACTCTCCGACCGCGAGCGTGCAGGTCAGGGCCAGCATGAGGAACACGTACGCTTGCTGCTCGCCGAAGATGGTCTGGAAGGTGCCGGTACTGAGGAACTTGCCCGGTGCCGCCAGCGTGAACGCGAGGATCATCAGTCCCCACAACCCCACGATGGCGTAACGGCCGCCGACCGCCCGGGCCAGTCGCCTTCCGGCCGGGATCGCGGGTGCGTCAGCGCCGCCGGCGCGCGTCCACGTCGCTGTCATGAAACGACCTCCTCTGCGTAGCTGCGGGCCAGGATCTCCTCGGCGGACAGTTCGTCGGCCAGCTCGGCTCGCAGCCGGCCTGAACCGAGGATGAGCACGCGATCGCAGATGGCGGCGAGCTCCCCGGCTTCTGCCGAGGCGATGAGTACTGCCGCGCCGGAGTCGGCGAGCGCTCTGAGCGCGTGCAGCAGGTCGGCGCGGGCACCGACGTCGACCGCCTGGGTGGGCTCGTGCGCAACCAGGACGGCGGGCTGGCCGACCAGCCACTTGCCGAGCATCAGCTTTTGCTGGTTGCCGCCGGACAGAGCGCTGGCCGGCAGGTCCGGGAGCCTGGGCGTGATACCGAGCTCGGCAGCGACACGGCTGAACTCCTCGCGCTGCCAGCCGTTGGACAGGCGGTACCACGAGGCACGCCCGGGGACTAGGGGAATGGTCAGGTTCTCCAGCACGCTCAGCCTGAGCGCTAGGCCGTCCCTGGCCCGGTCCTGTGGCACCAGGGCCACTCCCGCCTCGATCAAACTGGCGGGCTTGGAGCTGACCAGGTCATAAGCCTGTCCCCGGACCACGGCGACACCGCGTCCACCCGGCTGGGCTCCGGCGAGCAGGTAGGGAACGTCTTCGTAGCCAGAGTCGGCCGGCCCGGTGATCCCGGTGACCTCGCCCCCGCGCAAGCGCAGATCCAGCCCGTTCAGCCGGCGCGACCCGAGCCCGGTGGCCACCAGCACGTCAGGCCCTGGCGCGTTCCGGTCGACGCGGGCGCGGCGCCGCACGGACACGTCACGTCCGAGCATCAGCCTGGTGAGGCTGGTCTCGGTGATTCCGCTGACCGGCAACCCGGCCCCGGTGACCTTGCCGTCACGCAGCACGGTGACCTTGCCCGCGTGCGCTACGACTTCATCGAGCCGGTGGCTGACGAGGAGCACGGACGTGCCGTCGTTCGCGAGGTCGTGCAGGCTCTTCCAGAATTCATGCAGGACGGGTCGCGGCAGCGCCTGGGTGGCCTCGTCGAAGACAATGCAGCCTTCCCCCGGGTTGTGGGTCTGGAGCGCCCGGGCGATCGCGACGACGGCACGCTGGCCTGCGCTCAGCCCGCCGACGGGAACGTCGGGGTTGATGGTGACGCCCAGCCGTTCGAAGGTGGCGGCTACCGCTTTCTTTTCGACTGGCCGCCGGATACGCCGGCTCAGCCGCCGCACCCTGAACTGGCCGATGCGGACGTTGTCAAGGACCGAGGCGCTGTCGACCAGGCCGAGATCCTGGTGTACGAACGACAGGCCGAGCGTCCGCAGCGCCGACACCCGGACCGGCGGGCCGAGCGGCGTCCCGTTCACCAGGAAACGGGCGCCGGGATCGGCCGGGTAGAACCCGGACAGCAGCTTGATAAGAGTCGACTTCCCCGAGCCGTTCTGCCCGATGAGCGCGTGGATCTCCCCCGGCGCGATCTCGAGGTCAGCGGAGTCGAGCACCTTGGCCAGGCCGAAGGTCTTGCTCGCGTTCTTGATCTCGAGCCGTTCCACGGGATCAGGCCGGCTGGTTGAGAAAGGCGGCGACTTGCGCGGACTGACCGGGAAGGTCGGCGCGCATCGCCCTGATCGCGTTTGGCAGGGTATCGGCGGTGACCGACATCTCGTTGAGCAGGATCTGGTGGGAGACGTCCTGCACCAGCTTGCATCGCGGCCAGCGGCGCTCGCCCAAGGCGGTCAGCACCTGTTCGACGGGCATGCCGGTGCCGAAAAGCTCGGCCAGGACCACCGCGTCCTCGAGGGCCATGCCGGCGCCCTGCGTGATGTGCGGCGCGCAGGCGTGCGCGGCATCTCCGAGGACCACGACCCGGCCCTGGTGCCAGGGCAGCGGTAGCATGACCTCGCTGAGCGGGCTGTACACGATGCCTTCCGGGCCGGTGATGCTGTCGCGCAGCTCGCCAGGCAGGCCGGTGAATCCCGCCATGCGCTCCCGCACCAGGTCGCCGAAGCGCGCCGGGTCATGGCGCGGCTGCCCCGGCTCCGGGCTGACCAGGAACATGTACATCTCCCGCTCGTTGAGCGGGATGACTCCAGGCTTGGAGCCGACGCCCTGGTAGACGTAGCTGCACGTGATGTCGGCGGGCCTGGGGA
>Ga0209415_10019801_pt1 | contig 10505 bp, 9 predicted proteins | sample PeaSoiSIISIP2007_FD_187696 | JGI IMG/M metagenome (GOLD analysis project Ga0209415, IMG submission 187696) | Peat soil microbial communities from Weissenstadt, Germany - SII-SIP-2007 (SPAdes) (version 2) | ecosystem: Environmental > Terrestrial > Soil > Wetlands > Peat | place: Germany...
CCCGACGTCGTCGTCGCGTCGGGGCTCACCGAGAACGGGTGGGTGACTATCGACCAGCGCACGCTCCAGACGCGGTTCCCGGGGGTCTACGCCCTGGGCGATCTCGCCAACGCCGGTACCCCCAAGGCCGGCGTCTTCGCCGAGGGGGCGGCCAAGACCGTCGCCGCCAATCTCATCGCGTCGTTTCGCCAGCAGGAACAGACCGCCAGGAATCCCGGCGCGGGCTCCTGCTACATCGAGTTCGGAGCCGACCGGGTGGCGCGCGTCGACGTCGACTTCTTCTCGCACGAGGACCCCACCGGCACCTACTTCCCGCCGTCGCTCGCACTACGCGCCGGCAAGGAGGAGTTCGGATCGAGCCGCCGCGCCCGGTGGTTCGGCCGCGGGCAATGAGTTTGATTACGGCCTATGTATGTCAAAGTTTGGCCAAACTTCCAAGTGCCGTAGCGAGAGACGCTCGATAGATCCACGCGGTATCCGACGAGGGGAACCAATCGGCGTCGTAGCCGGCAACGTACAGCGCGGAACCACCGTCTTCGGAAAACGGCGAGATCGCATACGCTCTAACTGAAACCAGTGCAGTCTTCGACGGCGCCGCGGGCCCGTCAACCTCGCCGATCAGGTACCCGCCCTTCGCGTTGCGGATTGCGTAGAGCGCACCGGCATAGAAGCCTCCCGTCGTTTGGCGCTGGTTGGGTGCCGTCGGGATTTTTTCATCGTGCCCCACTTTCTCGGCAACGAACGCCTCGAGGCCGATCAGGTGTACGAGCTCGTTCGTTGCGGGATCGCGAACCGCCAGAAAGTTATTGTATGCTCCCAGGGCGTACGGTATCTTCGCGCCTCCGAGATATTCCGCGACGAGCGGCGCGAGACATCGTTCACGCTGCCGCACGTAGCCGGCGCGGCCATCGGGATCGAGTCGATAGATGCAGCCTTGCGATCGCGTCCCCGATCCCCACAGGAAGAGCAGCGACTGTCCGCTTCCGGCCGGGTTGGCGATCGCCGTCAGGCCGCGAACGCCGCCGACCGTGGACAGCATCGCCGCGTCGTCGCGCGGGCCCCGGTCCACCAGGTCGGACATGTCGGTGACCTCGACGTAACTCGGCACCAGCCCGTCGATGCGCCGGTAGATCATCGTCCCAGCCGAGAAAAACAGCGACCCATTCGCCTCAGCGATAGCGAGCGGGCGCGTACGTATCGGCGGCGATTCGGCGAATCCATCCCAGCGGATATGGCCTGGGGCCCCGGCATCGTAGACGCCCGAATAGATCCCCAAGACGCCGAGCGTGGCGAATGCCCGATCGATGCCGGTGACGGTGTCGCGGTGCACGATCATCGCGCGAACAGAATTGTCCTCGCCCTTCGTGAAGACGGTTCCTTTGATGATCTTGCTCTTGCTCCACGTTCCGTGAGAGTCGTCTCGAACGAAGAAGCTGGGTCCGGCGCCCGGCGTAGCGTCGAACGTGGCCGCGACCAGGAGATTGTCTGGGCTGGGGAGCGCGTGGCCGTCGCGATCCGTCGTGAAGGTGAGCGACTTCAAGAGCTCGGTGCGCAAATACCGAGGACCGAGATCGAGATCCGATTGCCACGCTCCGTCCGGGCGATCCAAGCGCAATACTTGCCCCCAAGCGGCATTCGATGTGCCCCCACCGTAAATCGAGTTTCGCCGGTCCTCCCAATAGCCGTTGGCTGCGTAGAGCTTGCCCTTGTGCGCAACCAGGTGCAGCATCTCGGAACCCGCGAGGAGTTTTCCTTGCCGATCCTGACAGCCGGCTTGGTACGAGCGCTGCCATCCGTTCGCCGCGACCGGGAACGCGACACACGATTGTGCGGATTGCCCCGACCCTGGCGCAACAATCGTCGCGAAAAGCAGAACGACTGCGGCCAGCGTTCGCTGGAACGGCATGAAGGCGCTGTATTGCACCGGGGAAGAGTTTTCCCGGTGAGGGGAAAGCCAGCGGAGATGAAGACGTTGTCACGGGGCCGGTTTACGAGTGCGCTCGCGAGCATCGGCGCGACGGGTCTGCTGTCGCGCGCGGCCGGCGCGCAAGCCCCCATCCCCGTCCGGGGTGCGATCACCTCGGTCTACTACGATGCGGTGCCGATCCTCTACGCGCAACAGACGGGCATGTTCGCGAAGGCCGGCATCGATCTCGACCTCGGCCGCCTGCCCACCGGCGCCGCCGTCACGGCAGCGGTCGCGGGCGGCAGCCTGGACATCGGCAAATCGACGTTCTTCGCGGTTGTCGCGGCGTTCGCGCACGGCGTCCCGATCAGCGTCATCGCGCCGGCGGTGATCTACGACAGCCGCTCGCCCAACGGCGCGCTCATCGTCATCAAAGACTCGCCGATCCACGGCGTCGCGGACATGAGCGGCAAGGTCATCGCGGTCAACAATCTCAGCGAGCCGACGCGGCCCGCAACCGAACTGTGGCTGCAAAAGAACGGCGCACCCAAGGATGAGGTCAAGTTCGTCGAGATCCCGATGTCCGCGATGCCGGCGGCACTCGACACGCACCGCATCGACGTCGTGCTGATGACCGCGCCGGCGATCGACGACGCGCTCGCGACCGGAAAGTATCGTATTCTCGAACCGGTTCTCAACCAGATCGCGCCGCGCTGGATGTTCTCTGCGATCATCGCGAATCGCGATTGGGCCAAGGCCAACCGCGATGCGGCCAAACGCGTGGCGTCCGTCATCGAGGCAGCGGCGGCGTACACGAACGCGCACCACGTCGAACTGTCCCCGCAGATCGCCGGGCTGGTCGGCGCGAGCGTCACGTCGGTCGAACACATGGCGTGGCCGATGGGCGGAACGTCGCTCGTCGCCGCGGAGATGCAGCCGGTGATCGATCTGTCGGTCAAGTCCGGCTTTATCGAAAAGGGCTTCGATGCCCGCGACATGATCTTCCAATGAACGAGCGGCTGGGAATGGCCGGCGGCAACAAACTCAAGCTGGGGCTGTTCGGTGCGAACTGCTCCGGCGGGCGCGCGCTCACGCGCGTTCCGGAACGCTGGAAGGCCGATTGGGACGAGACGGCGGCGATGGCCCAGATGGCCGACGAGTGCGGCATCGACTTCTTGCTGCCGATCGGGAGATGGAAAGGTTACGGCGGCGAGACGGATTGGCAGGGGACGAGCTTCGAGACGCTCACCTGGGCCACCGGGCTGCTCGCGCTCACCAAGCACATCACGGTCTTCGGGACCGTGCACGTTCCGTTGTTTCACCCGATCAGCACGGCAAAGCAGATGGTCACCGCGGATCACGTCGGTCACGGACGCTTCGGGCTCAACATCGTCGCCGGCTGGAACGAAGAAGAGTTCGCGATGTTCGGTGTGGATCAGAAAGAGCGCACCGGCCGCTACGAGCAGGCTCAGGAGTGGATCGACGCCGTCTTGCAGATCTGGACGCGCGACGATTTCGATTACCTCGGCAAATACTATGAGCTGCGCGACGTGCGGGTCAAGCCCAAGCCGTACGGCGGAACGCGGCCGCTGATCATGAACGCCGGCGCGTCGGGCGACGGCCAAGCGTTCGCCATCCGGAACTGCGATGCGTACTTCACCGGCGTGCGGATGTCGTCGTTCGACGAGTCGAGCGGGGTGATGGTGCCGGCGGTCGAGCAAGCGCGCGCGCACGTCGACGCCGTGCGCGCGAAGGCCGCGGCGATCGGTCGCGAGATCGGCGTGTTCACGCGCGCCGACATCACCTGCCGGCCGACCCAGCAAGAAGCCGCCGAGTACTACCACTATTGGGTCGAGGAGATGGCGGATTGGGATGCCATCGATCACCAGATGACGATCAGCGACCGCTCGAAGGTGAAGCCGGGAATGCCCGGCTATCTCGAAGCGCGCAAACAGCACATCCACGGCTTCCCGTTCGTCGGCGATCCCGACCGGGTCGCGTCGATGCTGGCGACGATGAGCGAATCCGGCTTCGACGGCGTTGGCCTCTCGTTCGTGAACTATCTCGACGAACTGCCGCTCTTCCGCGACGAAGTGCTGCCCCGTCTCGAACGCTTGGGGTTGCGGCACGGCCGGGCGGCGGCTATTTCAAAACGATGAGTTCCTGGCCGGGGTCGTATGGGTAACCCCGACTGAATTGGGGTAACAGCCGCATATGTCTTCCCGAACAGCCCGCTTTGCGGCCGCCGCACTCTTTATGCTGCTGGCGATGCCGGCTTTCGCGCCGTTCGCCAACGCCCAGACCAACGGCCGGGCGCCGATGATGAGCGCCCAAGGTTGGGTCACGGTCGAGAACGCGGGCGACACGTGGGACGGGACGTGGACGTTCACCGACCCGGATCACCGCACGATGTCCGGTTCGTGGACCGATCGTAAGACCGGGCAACAGATCACCGCGCCACGGATGTCGGTGCGGCAGTCCGGCGAGCAGATCATCGTCGAGCGGCCGGGCGTCGGAAACTACGTCGGGACTCTCTCGCCCGATGGCCGCTCGATCACCGGTGCGATGACCTGGATCAGCGGCAATTTCACCGCGCGCATCGCGGGCGGGAACGATCGTCGCGGGAACGATCGTCCCGTCGCCGCCTACGGGCCCCCGATGATGAGCGCCCAAGGTTGGGTCACGGTCGAAAATGCGGGTCAGACGTGGGATGGGACCTGGACGTTCACCGACCCGGATCACCGCACGATGTCGGGAACCTGGGTCAACCGCCAGACCGGCGAGCGCGTGTATGCGGCGCGGATGTCGGTTCGCCAGGATGGCCGGCAGATCATCATCACCCGGCCCGACGCCGGAAACTACGTTGGTACGATCTCGGCGGACGGCCGCTCGATCAGCGGTACGATGAGTTGGCTCGGCGGCCATTTCACCGCCCACATGTAGGACTAGCCGGGTTTGCCCGGATTGTTCCGGTCGCGCAGGATCCAGATGCCCCACTTGTCGTCGTTCGTGTAGATATAGCCGCGTGTGTCGACCACGACGTCTTCGGTCCAGTTGATCGGCGACTCGTGCGGACCGCCCGTCGCGTGCTTGGGGAGATCGGGCCGTTCGGGCGGGATGAAATAGCCGATGTTCGTCGGCAAGTGCGGGTCGCTGATATCGAACATCTGCAACCCCGCATCGAAATACGCGATGTAGAGCGTGTTGCCGTTGGGCATCACGTCGGGGTTGTGGACCTCCTGGTTGACGTTGTGCGGTCCGAAGCGGCCGCCTTTGTCGCAGAAATCTTTGTAGGGAAGTCCGGCCGGCGGACGCGGCGGCGGAAAGATCGAGATCAGCCGCGGCTTTGCCGGGTTACTGTTGTCGACGAACCCCGCATAGTTCATCGGCTCGGTGTCGCAGCCGCCCGCTGAGGCCTCGGAGCTGACGTAGAGCAGCTTGCGGTCCCAGAACGGCAGCACGGTGTGTTCCGACTGCGCGCCGTTGTCGGCGAACGGCGGCGTCATCGTCAGCGAGCCGATCAGCTTCGGGTGCGCGATGTCGCTGATGTCGAGGTTGACGATATCCGGATAGTAGGCGACCGACACCATCTTGCCGTCGGGGCTGGCGTTGGCCGGCCCGTGCAGGCTCGAGATCTTCTTCCCGCCGACCGGCGTTTCGCCGTCTTTCTGCCCGGGCTGCCACCAACGCCCGGCCTCGACCGGATGCAGCGGATCGCTGACGTCGAGGATGACCAAAATGCGGCCGGTGAAGCCGGGCAGCGTCGTCGCGAGGTAGGCGTATTTGCCGCCGGGATACTGGTTGCGGTGCGAACCGTTCGCGCCGCCTTTCCACGCCGAAAGGCGCTTCGGATTTTCGGGATCGCTGATATCCCACAGGATTACGGCATCCTCGACCGCGGCGCCGCTCGTGTTGGTTTGGAGATGATCGACGCCGGTGATCAGCAAGTTGCCGTGCAGCGTGACCTGGGCGGTGACGAAGCCGACCGGCCCCGGGATGAACTTCACGTAGCGCGGGTTGCGCGGGTCGGTGACGTCGAGGATGCTCCAGCCCGGCTCGAACGAGTGGCCGAGGAACATGTACCAGCGGCCGTTCTTGGCGTGCGTGATCGTCAGCTTGAACGCCGCCGAATGGCCGCCCAGCCCCGAGAAGCCGACGAGTTCGAGATGCGAAGCCACCCAGCCGGGCGGGATCGGATCGGCGAAGGCCGGCGTCGTGATGCACAGGCTTCCGGCCAGGATGACGAGCGCAACGAGCGCGCGGCGGATGCTGACAAACATGCGAAACCTCCGGACCCACGGCACCTCTGGAGAACGCGCCTTCGCTTCGAATCGGTCAATGTGCTTCCAACCAGCCCTTGAAGGCGTCCATTGGGAGCGGGAGTAGTTATGGAGTGAAAAGGGGAGCCAATGGGGAGGGCCGCTCACTGAACCGAGCCGACGCGTTGCACGTAGCCTGGGGAGGGATCGCCCTCGCGGCGTTACCGCGAGAAGCGCCCGCGGACGCGCTGCCGATGATTCGCATCGGCGGCGGCTCTAATGACAACATGGGCGAGCCGTACTTCGTGCGCGACGGCGGCTTCATCAAACGCCATGAACTCGACGCAGAAATCACGGAGCTGGGCAGTGGCGGGGCGCTGACCGCCGCGGTCGCTGCGGGCGCGCTCGATGTCACCATCACGAACATTGCCTCGATCGCGGCGGCCCACATCCGGCGCCTCCCGGTGACCGTGATCGCCGGAGGCGCCCTCTATTCCGCTGATGCGCCGCCTTCGACCGCCCTCCTCGTGCTCAAGGAATCGACGATCCGCGAAGCAGCGGATCTGGCCGGAAAAACCATCGCTCTGAGTACGCTGCGCGATCTGCAGCAGGCGGCCATCATGGCGTGGCTGGAAAAAGCCGGGGTCGTCCCGACGAGCGTCAACTTCATCGAACTCCCGAACGCTGCCCAACTCGAGGCGCTGAAATCAAAGCGGGTCGACGCCACGATGACGTCCACGCCCTGGATGACCGCGAGCCTCGCCGATGCTCGCATCCTGGCGACGCCTTACGAAGTACTTGGTCGCCGCCTGCTGCTCACCGCGTGGATCGCGAACAACACGTGGCTCAAGACGAACAAAGACGTTGCGAGGCGGCTCGTGACGGCAATTAAGGAGACTGCACAATGGGCCAACCACAATCGTCCGGCTACGGCAGCGATCCTGGTGCGCGTTTCGAAGGTCCCGGCTGCAACGATCGCTTCAATGACGCGCCTCGAGTTTGCGGAGGGGCTGGATGTCCAACTCATTCAGCCCATTATCGATGCCAGCGCGCGCTACGGATTCTTGCCCCAATCTTTTCCCGCTCTCAGTCTGCTCGCCGATGGTTAACGTGATCACGCGCGCGATGTTCTTGGGCTCGGGTCTAGCCGCACTCGCTGCCCCCGCCATCGCGGCCGACGTGCCGTTGACGACCCTGCGAATCGGTACCTCGCCCGACCAAGACATCGTGCCGATTCTACTGGGCGCTCAACACGGCATCTTTCGGAAGTACGGGCTCGATCCGACCGTTCAGCGTATGAACAGCGGTTCGGCCGTGATCCCGGCCATTCTCGGCGGCTCCCTCGACATCGGCAAGTCCAGTGGGTTCGGGCTGATCCTCGCGCACGCCAAAGGGTTTCCCATCGTCGTCGAAGCGGTGTCTTCGGTGTATAGCTCCGACGCGCCGAACATCGGCTTCGTCGTCGCCCAAACGTCGACGATCGGGAGCCCGCGCGAGCTCAACGGCAAGACGATTGCTTCACCCGCCCTCGGAGATCTCAGCTCGATCATCAGCGCCGCCTGGATCGACCAAAACGGCGGCGACTCGAAGACCGTCAAATTCGTTGAGTTGCCGACGACGCTCACGCCCGATGCGATTGTGGCGGGACGCGTCGACGGCGCCGTGATTCTCGATCCGATCCTTGAATCCGCGGTGACAACCGGCGGGTGCCGCATCCTCGGAAGACCGTACGACGTCGTGGCGAAGAATTTCGTCGCTAGCTTGTGGTTTTGCGCGCGCACGTATGCCGAGCAGAACGCCGACGTGGTGGCGCGTTTCCGCACTGCGTTGCGCGAGTCGATCGTATACGCGCAGACCCATCACGACGAAGTCGTCCCGGCCGTTGCAAAATTCACCGGCATCGATCCCCGTCTTGTCGAGAAGATGCCGCTGGACATCGGCACGACGCTCACGCCCCAGGGCATCCAACCGGTCATCGATTTCGCGGCTCGCTACAAACTGATTCCGAGCGCGTTTCCCGCGACCGAGCTGATCGACCCCGCAGCGCTACGGCGCTCCTGATTTTGAACGTCGCATGACGCCGATAAATCGGCCAAGATCCTCGAAAAATATATGCGCTGACCGCCGCGCCGGGGATGAAACGCGTGCCCTTTGCGGAAACGGTCGACCGCGCGCAAATCGAAACGCTCATCACCTCGTCACAAAGGGGAACCGCATGCGCACTGTTCCGTCGATCGCCGCTCGTCTACTGATTGCCGCGAGCCTGCTCGCATCGGAATGCGCCGGGTTGCCGTCCGCGGCCGGCGCGCAGGCCGCGCCGGAGACCATCCTGGTCGGCGCGTCGAGCGACGACGTCGTGCGGCCTCTCCTCTACGCCGTCGATGCGGGGCTCTTCAAGAAGGCCGGGCTCGACGTCCAGCTGGTCAAGCTCGCGAACGGGGCGGCGGTAGCGGCGGCGGTCGCCGGGGGCTCAATTCAACTCGGGAAGGGCAGCGCGCTGACACCCGTCCAGGCCTACGCCAAGGGCATCCCTTTCATCGTCACGGCCAACCTCGCCAACTATTCGTCCGATTCACCCAACATCGCGATGCTCGTGCAAAACAGCGCTCCCATCCATGGACCCAAGGATCTCGTCGGCAAGACGATCGGGATGGTTGGCCTGAACGACTCCAACACGCTCGGCGTTTACGCTTGGCTGGAGAAGGCCGGCGTCGACCTCACCAGCGTGAAGTTCCTCGAACTGGGAAACTCTGCCGGAGCGGCAGCGCTCGAGGCAAACCGCGTGGACGCCATGTTGTTCCTCGATCCGGCGCTCTCCGCAGCGCTCGCCACCAACAACTTCCGCGTCCTCAGCTATCCGAACGACGCGCTCGGGCGCCGGTTCTCGGTGGGTACGATGTTCGGTTTTGCCTCCTGGGTCAACGCCCATCTGGACGAGGTCGCGCGCTTCAACCGCGCGCTCAGCACCGCCGAAGCCTTCGTCGCCGGTCATGAGAACGAGACGAAAGCGCTGGCGGCAGCCTACGCCGGCCTCGATCTCTCCCAACTTCAGAACGTCCGGCCGCCGACGCGCACCACCGGCATCACGACGAGCGACATGCAGATCGTCATCGATGCCGCCGCCAAGTACAAGTTCATCCCGCAGGACTTCAACGCGAACGACATCATCTGCAAGTGCGCGACGCGTGAGAAGTAGGGGCGGCTTCCTCGCGGCGGGCGCTGCATTCGTCGCAATCCCGAAGGGCGCGGCCGGACAGGGGCTGCTGCCCAAGGTCACGATCGGGTCATCGCCGATCGATGGCGCAATGGGCGTCGTCGCGGCGCTGCGCGCCGGCTTCTTTCAGAAATATGGGCTCGACGCGAGCATCGTGCTCGCCAACGGCGCCGCGAATGCGGCAGCGATCGCCGGCGGCGCGATTCAGTTCGCCAGCTCCAACCTGGTGACGCTCATCAAGGCGCACCTAAACGGCCTGCCCTTCCAGATCGTCTCGCCCGGCGCGATTTATTCGACCGATAACCCGACGCAGGTGCTCGTGGCCCGCAAAGATTCCGGTCTTCGCACGGCGTCCGGTCTCAACGGAAAGACCATCGCAACGACGGCGCTGGGGGATCTGCTGGCCGCCTCGACGCTGGCTTGGATCGATCAGCACGGCGGCACTTCGGCGTCGGTGAAAATGGTGGAGATTCCGTCCACGGCAATCGGGGCGGCGCTGGAGAGCGGGCGCGTCGACGCGGCGACGATGGCCGAGCCGCATCTCTCGGAGGCACTTGGTACCGGCACCGTCGTCGTCTTCGCCAAGATCTTTGATGCCATTGCGCCGAAGTTTTTGGTCTCAGCGCAATTTGCCATGCCGGACTACATCAACGCGAATCGGGATACCGCCCAGCGGTTTGCGCGGGCTATTCTCGACGGTAATGCCTTCGCAAACGAGCATCCGGATAAAACGGCACCGTGGCTGGTTGATTCTGCAAAGGTCGATCTGGCCAGCATCAAGCGATCGCGGCGCGAGGTTTTTGCCGTTTCGATGGACCCCTCACTCGTGCAGGTCGTGATCGATGCACTGGTTCGCATGAAGGGCATCGACCGCGGTTTCAGCGCCGCCGAGCTGATCAGCCCGGTAGCGCTGAATCTGCATCATTAACCGGGCACAGCATTTGGGTCGACCATTTCCGATGCCGGGAAGGCCCTTGGGATGAACTTGTACTTGGCGGCGTAGTCGATCACCGGCTGGATCATCCGCACGTCCAGCCCGGCGTTGACGAGGAAGGGAAGGTGCTGCACCGTCTCGAGACTCGCCCCGCTGATTTTCGCCATGAGTTTGTAGATCTCGCTCCTGTGG
>Ga0209415_10019803_pt1 | contig 10505 bp, 12 predicted proteins | sample PeaSoiSIISIP2007_FD_187696 | JGI IMG/M metagenome (GOLD analysis project Ga0209415, IMG submission 187696) | Peat soil microbial communities from Weissenstadt, Germany - SII-SIP-2007 (SPAdes) (version 2) | ecosystem: Environmental > Terrestrial > Soil > Wetlands > Peat | place: Germany...
GCGCCGAGAAGCTGGCACGCCGACACAATCGGAAGCTGAACCCGTCGCCGGAAACTCCGGATGCCGAACCTGGCGTCACCATCGAAGCCGTTGTTGAGGAAACCCCCGCGGAGCCGCACGCCGAATTACAGGACGGGACGCAAGCGAGCGGGGGACCGAGCGTAGCTATTTCCTGACACCCGAAACGCAGCAGTCGTCTTTGGTTGCCCGGGGTGTACTGTCCTTCAGGTAGCACCAGGGCGTGTCTCCGCGGCCCGTGGCGCCCGGCTTCGTGTAGGTGAAGGACTTGCAGGTTGAGTCGAGCAGGCATGCGCGGCGGCAGAGTTCCGGACGGGGGTCCTTCAGGGCGAAATCGTGGTAGTCGGAGCCATAGCGGTCGGTATTGGGCTCGAGGGGAAACTCAGTGTCCAGACGCTTGAAGTCGGCTGAGGTCGAGGTGCCGACACAAACCACATCAACGAGACCAACACAGTAGTCTTCGTCGCATACCTTGTCCTCGCCAAGGACCATCGTTGGCCGAGCGGAAGTGGTGCGATAGTGCGTCGATTCGCGATAGCCTTTGCGATCGCAGAAGGCATCCGCCGCGGGTTTGCCGCACACCTTGCCGAAGTAGAGGCAGTTGTCCACGGTGTATTCGTTGACTTTGGGGTGATCGTAAGTGCGCGTCTGCGCGTCCGCCGCCACAAGAAGCACGGCGGGCAGAACAATCAGGAGTATGGCCTTCATCTGCTCCCTCCGGCCCCCATTTTATTCACGCCATGCTCGCGGGGGCAATGCATAGTGCTCACACGGATGGACGAGTTTGCAGGGTCGAAAGTTCGGTCGATTGTTTCCTTACCGTGGCCCGCGTGGTGCCGGTCGAGATACCACCGTCCACCAGCAGGGTCTGGCCGCTGACGTAGCGGCTCGCCTCCGACGCGAGGAACACCACCGCGCCATCGAGGTCGTCAGGACGGCCGGGCCGCTTGACCGGAATGCGCTCGATCAGGTACTCAACCCAGCCGGGATCATCGTAGAGAACCTTGTTCTGTTCGGTGCGGAACCAGCCGGGAGCCAGGCAGTTCACGGTGATGCCGTACTGGCCCCAGTCGGCAGCGAGGCTCATGGTCAACTGTCGAATGCCTCCGCGGCTTGCGCCATAGGGCGCCAGTCCGGGATAGCCGAAGACGCTGGTTACCGAGCCGATGTTGACGATGCGCCCATAGCCGCGCGGAATCATGCGGCGTGCGACGGCCTGGGCCACGAAGAAGCTGCCGCGCAGGTTGGTATCGAGGACGAGGTTCCAGTCGTCCCAGCTCACGTCCGTAGCCGGTTTACGCACGTTAGTGCCGGCGTTGTTCACCAGAATCTCGATGTGACCGCACGCTTTCTCCGCCTCCTCGGCCATGCGCGCGATGCTGTCGGGGTCGCGGACATCCAGCTCCAGCGAAACGGCGCGGCGGCCGAGCGCTTCGATTTCGTGCGCGAACGGCGCGAGACTTTCGCGATGGCGGCTGGTGAGCACGAGATCGGCGCCGGCTTTCGCCAGGGCGCGCGCAAAGCACTGGCCGAGGCCGCGGCTGGTACCGGTGACGATGGCCACCTGGCCGGTGAGGTCGAAGAGTTCAGTTGGCATCGGGCGCCTCCGGGGTAAGCACCACTTTCATGAGATTCGGCTCGTGCGCGTAAAGGCGCTCGAACCAGCGCGGGCCCTCTTCGAGCGGCGCGACGGCGCTGATCAGCGGCGCAACGTGGATGCCGCCACTGACGAACAGCTCCATCGCTCGTGGATACTCGCCACAGGATGCCGCCGAGCCCTGCAATCGTAGCTGGCGAGTGACCACCTTCTGGAGCGGCAGAGTGACTTCGGGCGTGATGTTGCCGACCAGCGTGACCGTGCCGCCTTTGCGAACGCAATCGACGGCGGCGCGGACGGTTTCGTCGCGGCCCACGGCCTCCACGGCGACATCGGCCATCTCTCCGCCGGTGGCTTCGCGCACCTGAGCGATCAGATCGGCTCCGCTGGCGTGGAATGTCGCAGTTGCCCCGAGCTGTGCCGCAAGGTACAGCCGGCTTTCGTCGATGTCGGCGACATAAACACGAGAGAACCCTTCGGTGCGCAGCGCCTGCAGCGTCAGAATACCGATCATGCCCGCGCCGATCACCAGCGCGCTGTCTGCGCCGTCGGTTTTCGAAAGCGTTGCGGCGTGCAGAGCGACCGAGGCCGCTTCCAGCATAGCTGCGTGCGCAAACGGAAGCTGGTCAGGCAGGCGATAGAGGATCAGCGCCGGGACCACCACGTATTCGGCGAAAGCGCCGTGGCGACGGAAATCGGGCGTGGAGACGCCGACTACCTCGCGGCGATCGCAGAGATTCATCAGGCCGCGCCGGCAAAACCTGCACTCACCGCAATAGACGGTGGAATCGAACGTGACGCGGTCGCCCTCCGAAAAACCGGTGACGCCTGCGCCCGTGCGCGCGATCACGCCTGCCGCCTCATGGCCCATGATGAGAGGCGGAATGCGCCGGCCGGAGGACCCGTCGTAGCCGTGAGCATCGCTGCCGCAAATGCCGCATGCGGCCACGCGAATGAGAACTTCGCCGGGCCCGGGATCTGGCACAGGAAAATCGACGATCTTAAGCCGCTTGTACGCGGGAAGCAGGAGCGCTCTCATAAAGGCATCTTAGCTGGCCGGCGATTCAGCCTGCCCGGCGTGCTGCCCTGTGGTCTACTGTATTTTGCCCTCGGACGTTCGAATCGAGCTGGCCAGCGCGCGCCGCATTCGGGAGCGGAACAAGCCGTATTATCGGCTCGCCCACTGGCCCATCTGGATCTTCGTCTTCTTCATCGCGCCGGGGCCGCTGATCTTCCGGCTCTTCGCCTACGGCTTCAACCGCTGGATGGCGTTGTGGCTGGGCGCGGTGCTGGTGGGTACGGCCATCGCGGGACTGCGCGGCCAGCTTCCGGGAGTGGAGCCGCAGCCCTACATCATCCGGTTTACCGAGGACAAACCGAACCCGCTCTACCGGCGCATCTGCTACACCTTCGCATGGAGCGCGGTGATCTCCTACGCCGTCCTCAACGCGGCTGGACTCGCGGAGGCGGTGGCCACCGGGCACTGGCAGCTTCGTCAGATCTACGAAGTCGCCTATCTCCCGCTGGCGGGGACCATCTGGCTCCTCGGACTATGCGGCATTCTTCCGCGCGTGAGGCCATCGACGAAAGGCGAGGGAGACGAACGCCGCTACTTCTACGGCTCGGTGTGGGCGGTCGCGGTGGCGCAGCCCGCCGCCGGCGTGTTGTGGACAACCCTGCCACGGGGACACGCTGAGGATGCCATCAAGCTTGGCGTGTTTGTCGGCCTGCTGGCGGCGATGGGTGTTCTGGCCCGGCGAGGCCTGCTGCCCCGAACGCGCAGAATTGTGCCCGGCGAGCTGGCCGTGTCGGATTGAGAGTGACCCGCGGCCACACCTGAGTACTCTCTTACACATGTAGAGCCAGCCGGCGGATGGGCGATAATGGCTCATATGAAGTTCCCCGCGCTTGCCCTGGTCCTGGCTCTTGGTGCGCCTGTCTTCGGCGCTGTGGAGGTGATAGAGGAGGTGGTCGCCAAGGTCAACGGCGATATCGTTACCAACACCGATCTCGAGAAGACCCGTCGCGAGGCGCACGCCGACATGGTCAAGCAGCGCATGCCGGCCGAGCAGATCCAGAAGTTCATGGAGGAGCATCAGAAAGACGAGCTCCGAAACCGCATCGACCAGCTCCTGCTCATCCAGAAGGCGAAGGACCTGGACATCAAAGTGGACAACGACGTTTCCAAGTATCTGGCGAATCTGCAAAAGCAGGTGAATGAGCCCGATGTCGAGAAATTCCACGAAATGGTCCACCAGGAGACAGGTGAGCCCTTCGAGGACTTCAGGGCCGACATCAGCAACAACCTGCTAACCGAGCGCGTGGTTCGCCAGGAGGTGCAGGAACGGCTGTCCATCGATCACAAGGAGGTCGAACAATACTACGCGGCGCACAAGACTGAATTCGTGCGCGATGAGAAAGTCTTTCTGCGAGAGATTCTCATCTCCACTGACGGGAAAGACGAGGCCGGCATCGCGGCGGCGAAGAAGAAGGCCGACGACCTGGTGAAGAGGGCGCGCGGCGGCGAGCGGTTCGCCGACCTGGCCCATGAAAACTCCGACGCGGTAACCCGCGAGCAGTATGGCGACCTGGGCGCGTTCAAGAAGAGCGAACTGCAGCAGAGCCTCGAAGACGCGGTCTGGACGCAGCCCGACGGCTACATTACAGACCCGATTCGGGTGCAGAAGGGCCTCCTGATTCTCAAAGTGGAAAAGCACCAGAAAGCCGGCCAAGCCTCCCTAGATGAAGCCGAGCCGGAAATCATGGACCGGATCTACCAGCCCAAAATGCAGCCGGCTCTGCGCGCTTATCTCACCAAACTGCGCGAGAGCGCCTTTCTGGAGATCAAGAAGGGATACGTTGACACGGGCGCCGCTCCCGGCAAGGACACCGCCTGGATGGACGCTGCTCAGCTCCGGCCGGAAACCACCACCAGAGAGGAAGTGGCCAGCCAGAAGCGCCACAAGCACCTGCTGGGCGTGCCGATTCCCGGCACCACTTCCGGCAGCAGTTCGAGCAGCAGCGTTTCCTCAAAGAAGTAGCTGCGGATGAAATCCCCCTATATCGGCGACCTGCAACCGAACCAGGTGGTCACCGGCGTCTTTCTGGTGCAGTCCAAGGATGTCCGGCAGAAGAAGACCGGCGAGCCCTACCTGTCGCTGTTGCTGGGGGACCGCACCGGCGAGATCGACGCCAAGATGTGGGACAACGTCGCCGACGTGCTGGAGACGTTCGAGCGCGACGACTTCGTGCGCGTCAAGGGCCTGATGCAGGTGTATCAGAACCGTCCGCAGTTCACCATTCACAAAATGGTGCGCGTGGAAGACCGCGAGGTGGATTTCGCCGATTACTTCCCGTGCTCGCAACGCAGCCCGGAAGAAATGTTCGCGGAGTTGCGTGGCGTCATCTCGGGGATTGGAAACCCGCACCTGCGCGCGCTGCTCGATGCGTTCGTGGACGATGAGCAGATTGCCGCGGCTTACCGCACGGCGCCGGCCGCCAAGAGCGTGCATCATGCGTTTCTGGGCGGGCTGATCGAGCACGTTCTTTCGCTGTGCAAACTCGCACGGATGACGGCCGGCCATTATCGCGATATCGATCCGGACCTGCTGCTGGCGGGCGTGATTCTGCACGATATCGGCAAGGTTCGCGAGCTCACCTTCGAGCGCAGCTTCGGCTATTCCAGCGAAGGGCAACTACTGGGGCACATCGTGATTGGCCTGCGCATGATCGATGAAAAGCTGGCTTTGTTGCCAGGGTTTCCGAAGGAAACGCGGACGCTCCTCGAGCACATGCTGATCAGCCATCACGGGGAGCTGGAGTTCGGGTCTCCACGTGTGCCCTTGTTTCCCGAGGCGCTGCTGCTGCACCACCTGGACAACATGGACTCAAAGATGGAGTGCATGCGGGCGGCCATCGCGCACGATCGTCACGCGACCGGTTGCTGGACTGGCTACATTGCCCCGCTTGAGCGCGTCGTTCTCAAGAAGGCGCGATTCCTGGAGGAGCCAGGCCCGGAAGAAGCAAGACCCGCGGCGTCGCCTTCGGCCGCGCCGGCGGATCCTGCTCCACTTCCGTCGGCGGAGCGTCGCGCGCCACAGCCGGTGAGCGGATCGCTGTTTGGGGACAAGCTGCAGGAGGCATTACGCCGGGAGTAGTGAACAGCAACGGAAAAGCGCGCGAGATGCCGCCGCCGCTCGAACTGCTGTGCCTGAGGGCCCTCTGGACGCTCGGCGAGGGTAATGTCAGCGACGTGCAGCAGAGGCTTGCGTCACAGAAACCGCTGGCCTACACCACGGTGATGACTCTGCTCGAGCGGTTGTTACGAAAGGGCGCGGTCACCCGCCTGAAGCAGGGGCGGCACTTTGTCTACTCGCCCGCGGTGACCAGAGAAGTCCTGCGACGCGTGGCCGTTCGCCAACTCGCGGAGAACTTCTTCGATGGGTCGGAAGCGGCGTTGATGAGATACCTGGAGACACGCGGCGGGCCGGCGCCCACCATGGCCGACGTGCTCTGCGAGTAGCAGGGGCCGCGTGAGCCCGCACAACCGCTTACTGCGCGCGCGGCGCCGTTCCGAGCCGGGGGAGCGGATTTCGAAGGCGGATCACCAGGTTATCCCGCGGGCCCTGAGATCGCGCTCGAGCTGCGCGAGCGATTCGAATCTGACTGCATCGATACCCTCGCGGAGCGCTCCTTCCACGCATACGGCCAGGTCGTCCACAAAGAAGCATTCGGCGGCCGCGCATCCAGCGCGGGCGATGGCCGACCGGTAGATTTCCGGCGATGGCTTGAGCGCGCCCACTTCGTAGGACAACGCGAAATCGTGGAATCGCTCGACTTCCGGGTAGTTTGCACGCACCATTTCGAAATGGATCGGGTTCGTGTTGGAGACCAGTACCATGCGATAGCGTCGCGCCAGCGCCGCCAGCAGCGAATCCGGGATCAGCGCGCCGGGGAGGAAGATGCTCGACCACAGCTCGCGGAAATCGGCGTAGGTCATGGTCATGTCCAGTTCCGCGCACAGGCGCGCGACGAAATCCCGGGGCTCGATGTGGCCGGTCTCGAAACGGCGAACCAGATCGCTGCGCCCCAGGCGCGCGGGGATTTCCGCCGCCGCCAGCGGACAAAGCTGCTCCAAACGCGCGTACCCGCGCTGGAAATCGAACGGCACGATGGTGTTGCCGAGATCGAAAAGAAGGGCGCGGATCACTTCTCGGGACCGGCTACCGACCAGTGGGCGTCTCGAAACCGCCAGCGGCCCTCTCGACGTTCCACCACCCCGGTAAAGAACCCGCGCTGATCCACCCGCTCCCCGCCGGTGCCGACGCGGATTTCATGCCACGAAGCCGCCATTACCGCCAGGTCCGGCGTCAGGGGATCAACTCGCAGATCGTCGCCCCATTGCAACTCCATGCGCTGGATGGTCCGCGCGAAGTCGCGAATCCCCGCGATCGCCGAGGCGCTGTTCGGAAACACCAGCCGGCCCTCGGAGGCCATGAAGAACGAGGGAGTGTCGGCGAAGTACCGTCGCCATGCCGCCGGACCTTCCTCGCTGACGTCGTGAGCCACAAGTCGGGCGAACCCGCGCACGCTGTCTTCGACTCCTGCGGTGCGCGACGCGGTGATTGATTGCGCCTCGCCCGACCAGGCGGCGAATACCAGTGCCCCGGCAAGCGGAGCCCATCGCCACGTAAACATAATTGTCCTCCCCTCTCTCACCTACGAAGCCGCCGCCACGGCGGCCTGCAGCTCGGGAATCTCGATGCCGGTTCGTGTGCCCTCGCCGGGTTTGCTGTCAATCCACATGCGATAGCCGTCGTCTCCGAAAAGCACCTTCAACCGCTCGTTGACGTTGCTGATGCCGATGCCCTGCTCGAACAGGTTAGCCAGGCGCGCTTCGGAGATGCCCACGCCGTCGTCTTCCACCAGCAGATGAATGCGTCCGCCGTCGAGACGGCTGCTGACGCGGACGGTGCCGCCTTCCACTTTGCTGCTCAGGCCATGCCGGATGCTGTTCTCGATGAGCGGTTGAAGGAGCATACTGGGCACCAGCCGGTCGAGCGTGCCTTCCTCGATGTCTTTCACAAAGCGCAGCTTTTCGCCGAAGCGCACCAGTTCGATGGCCATGTAGTTCTCGATGAAGGCCATTTCTTCGCGCAGGGGCGTGAAGTTGTCCGTGTTGCGCAGTAGCCGCCGGAGGATGCTGGAAAGTTTGTAGACCATGCGGCGCGCTTCCTCGGGACTGGTGCGAATGAGTGACGATACCGTGTTCAGCGTATTGAACAGAAAATGCGGGTTGATCTGGCTGGTGAGCGCCGCCAGACGCGCCTCGTTGAGCCGGCGCTGCTGAGCCTCGAGCTTCTTCTCATTGCGGAAGTTGTTCCAGATCTTCAGCGGGATGGTGACGGCGAAAATGGTGCTGACGACGGTCGCGGCCACGGCCAGCCACGACGGATGACTGGAAAGCGCCGCCAGCGTGAAGACGCCGTTGGGACGGAACAGCCGGGCCACGCCAAAGCGCAGCACGTCGGCGAACACGATCACCAACAGGCAGGCGATGCGGAACGCCGAGCGCTTCAGATCCTGGCGGCGCCGCAGAAGCTGCCACAGGCTCAGATCGAAGAAAGGCGAAAAGCGCCAGACATCCTCGCGGTCGGGCGCGATATCGCGCATAAGCCCGCCCAGCACGCCAATGCCGGCAAACAGCGGCATGGACATCCACTCGCCCGTGATGAACGCCGGCAAGGAGATGAGCACTCCGGAAAGCAGCCCGCTGAAATAGCCGCCAATCAGGCCCGCAACGATGCTGCCTTCAAGGCCCAGATCGACCGCCTGATAGCCGCGAATCAGGACACGCGTGGCGACACTCGCGCCGAAAAACAGCGACAGGAACAAGCTGAGCTGGATACGCTGCATCAGCGTGCGCTCGTCGCGCACCAGCATCCGCTGGAAGATGGTGGAGCGGGAGAGCACGCTGGCCAGAGAAGCGGCCACCGCCACCTTCACCATCAGGATGAGCAGATACTGCTGTGCCATCGCGCGCAAACCCGATCACTATAATTAGATCAGCACCAGCGTTTTCATGGCAGCCTCCCCTGTATTGGTTCTGACCAAAATCGCCGAAGCGGACTTCCCGACCGAGTTCGGGCACTTTCGAATCTACGGATTCGAGGGCGCCGCGGGCGGCCAGACGGAAGAAGCCGTGGTGCTGGGAATGGGCGACCTGACCTTGCCCGAGCCGCTGCTGGTGCGCATCCACTCCGAGTGCCTTACCGGCGACGTGTTCCACAGCCTGCGCTGCGATTGCCGTTCGCAACTGGAGCTGTCGCTGGAACTGATCGCGCGTGAGGGCCGCGGCCTGATCGTCTACGAGCATCAGGAAGGACGCGGCATCGGCCTGTTGAACAAGCTGCGCGCCTATGAGCTGCAGGACGCCGGCGCCGATACCGTGGAGGCCAACGAAAAACTGGGCTTCGAAGCCGATCTGCGCAGCTACCAGATGCCTGCGGAGATTCTGCGCTTTTTCGGCGCAAACCGCGTGCGCCTGCTCTCGAACAATCCGGAGAAGATCGAGGCTTTGGAGCGGGCGGGAATTCAGGTGGTGGAACGAGTGCCCTGCCTCGCCGGCGCGCATGCGCGGAACACCGGCTATTTGCAGACCAAGAAAGAGAAGATGGGCCACCTGCTGGATTAGGGCACAGGTGGCACAGGCTTCAGCCTGTGAGATTTCGCTGTTACCGGAATGGCGAGTATGCCGTCGCCCGGAACAACGAAATCTGGATCGAGCTGACGATCTCCCCGTCTTTCGCCACCGACTCGGCGCGAACCTTTTGCCACTCGGCATCCGCCGTGAACGCGTTCCAGGCCTTCTCGCGCGCAGCCAGATCGTCAAAGGGGATCAGGTAGGTCAGGTTCGGCAGATTGGGGCCGATTGCGGTGGACGCGTAAAGCACCGGGTGGATGCCGCAGCGGTGGAAGATGGGAATCTCACGCGCGGCGAAGCGCTCGTGCAGCGCGACGAGTTGCCGCCAGGTCGGCGAGTGATAGACGCGTAGCTCGAAAACGCGGAGCGACTTGGCCGGCTCGGGAAACTCCGGCGAATACTGGGCCGCATCGAGCAGGATGCTGGAGGTCTGTTCGTACGGAGGATTCTGGCTGCTTTCCCACTTCTGCACAGCGGCACTGAAGCCCTCCTGTTCGTGAAGGCGCGTGTAGAAAGCGAGGGCGTCGGCAGAGGACGGGAAGCCGGCGATCAGCGCAAGTTGCGGCACGTGCGCAGCCACAGCGGCTTCCAGTACGAGCAACGGGCCGTGATGAAACCGCTGCGCCGCCGGAACCAGCGCATGGGAGAAGAAGTCGTGCGCGCGACTGGTCTGGTCGCCGTTCGTCATGAAGACCGATTCGATGGTGAAGAAACGCGAAGGCGCGGAGGAAGCGCTGGCACTGCCGCCAACCGCTCCAACCGCGCCCACTGCGTGGAGGAAAGTTCTTCTCAGCACGGGTTCCCTCGATCATATCGAAACCCGCGCGCTATACCTACCGGCGACCGCCTCCGAAGCCACCACCCGTGTGCATGCCGCCTCCGGCGAAGCTATGCATCGCCGGTCCCGCGGAGAACCGGCCACCACCGCCAAAGCCACCGCGGAATGCAGGATGGCCCGCATAACCGCCGTGGAAGCCCGGGTGGCCGTAGTAACCGCCCCGGAACCCCGGGTGGCCGTAGTAGCCAGGCCAGAAACTGGCGTACCCGAACCCAATGGCAGGCCAGTAGTAGCCGGCCCAGTAAGGCGAGAAAAACGGGTAGCCGAACGGCCCGTAGAACCAGCCATCGGCGGGAATGAATCCGTACATGCTCCAGTAAGGATTCCAATACCATCCCGGACCGTCCCAA
>Ga0209415_10019805_pt1 | contig 10504 bp, 9 predicted proteins | sample PeaSoiSIISIP2007_FD_187696 | JGI IMG/M metagenome (GOLD analysis project Ga0209415, IMG submission 187696) | Peat soil microbial communities from Weissenstadt, Germany - SII-SIP-2007 (SPAdes) (version 2) | ecosystem: Environmental > Terrestrial > Soil > Wetlands > Peat | place: Germany...
TTCAGAGACAAAGTGAAAAAAGTGTCGCGAACTCACCCCTGTTTAACCCTCTCGAGACCTGCATAAGGCCGCGGTAGCCAGAGTTGTTTCGGACAGCCGTTTGGGACAGATACGTCTGTCAATCTGATTCGTGGCGGCCGCCTCGGGCTCCGCCCTTCCCTAGTGTCGCTACGCAAGGAAGAATATCGCCGGAAGCACATCCGCATGGGGCACTAACGCGGTCTCCGCTGAGGTTCCTTTCGACGTCGACGGCTCACGCATTTGACTTGGCTCTCGAGCTTGCCGCGCGGTACTGCGCCGCTGTGCGAGTCGAGGCCGTTGCCCGCCCGCCCGAGTTGGGCGAAGAGGTGCAAACCGAGGCAATACTGGGGAACTCTCGCATGCATTACCATCATCTGCTCAAGCCGCTGAAGGAGCGTGCTGCAAGCCTGGGAACTGTTATCAAATTTGACGTGGTGATAGGGTATCCGGCTGAACGCATCATCATCGAAACGGAACCGTGGGGCGCCGGCCTGATCGTCGCCGGCCATCATGGTCATGGGTTGATGGGTCGCTGGCTTCTGGGCTCGATCGCCAAGCAGGTACTGCATCACGCGACCTGCGACGTGCTCGTGGCGCGCACTGAAGGTCATGATCGAGGCACACAGGCTCAGGTGATCTGCGCGCGTCGAGGCCATTTCGCACATCCGTGACCTCGGCATCCCAACCCACACCCTATGATCGGAGAACTGACGTGACAGCCCGCATTCAAGCCATAACTGCTCTGGAGATACTCGACTCGCGAGGTTTTCCAACCGTCCGCGTCAATGTCGTACTTGATAACGGCATCGTCGGCACGGCCTCCGTTCCCTCCGGTGCATCCACCGGCGAAAACGAAGCGACCGAACTGCGCGACAACGATCCGGGCCGTTATGGCGGCAAGGGTGTGCGCCGGGCCGTAACGAACGTGGAGAGCGAAATCGGCCCCGCCTTGACCGGCTTTGACCCAAGCCACCAGGCAAAAATCGACCGGCTAATGATTGAACTCGACGGCACCGACAACAAATCGCGCCTTGGCGCCAACGCCATCCTCGGCGTTTCGCAGGCCGTCGCGCGTGCGGCCGCTCAGTCCCGCAGCCTGCCGCTCTACACATACCTCGGCGGGGTGGGCGCCTTGCGCCTGCCGGTGCCGATGATGAACGTGATCAACGGTGGCAAGCACGCCGATTCAAGCCTTGACTTTCAGGAATTCATGATCATGCCCCGGGGTGCGCCGACCTTCGCCGAGGCATTGCGCTACGGTGCGGAGACCTTTCAGGCGCTCAAGAAACTTCTCCATGGCAAGGGTTACGCCACCTCCGTGGGCGACGAGGGTGGCTTTGCGCCGCAATTGAAGGGCGGCAACGAGGAGGCCTGTGAGCTGATCGTCGCTGCGATCGAGAAGGCTGGTTTCCAGCCCGGGCGAGACATCGCCATTGCGCTCGATCCGGCGGCGAGTTCCTTCTTCTCGGACGGAAGGTATCGCCTGACTCGTAGCGGCCAGGGCGACAAGAGTCCCACCGAAATGGTCGCCTTGTTTACGTCCTGGGTGGAGAAATACCCCATTGTCTCCATCGAAGACGGGCATGCCGAAAACGACTGGGCGGGCTTCAAGCTCATGACGGCCGAATTGGGCAAGCGCATCCAAATCGTAGGCGACGACCTCGTGGTGACCAATCCGCGTTACATCGCCCGTGCCATCGATGAGAAAGCCTGCAACGCGGCGCTGATAAAGCTCAACCAGATCGGCACGGTAAGCGAGACCATCGAGGCCATCGACCTGTGCCGCGAGGCCGGCTGGGGTTACGTAATCTCCCATCGCTCCGGCGAGACGGAGGACGCGTTCATGGCCGACTTTGCCGTGGCCATGAGTGGCGGGCAAATCAAGACGGGCTCGGTGTGTCGCTCGGAGCGCATCGCCAAGTACAACCGGCTGCTGGAAATCGAGGCCGAGTTGGGCACGGCGGCCGTCTTCGGCCGGTAAGCGCGCGCCATTCGGACTGCGACATAACCTCGCCGTCGAAAGCTGGGATCGAGGTAATTTCAGTGCTGCGTCATCGTCACGCCGACGCCTGCGCTAACACCGCCATCGAGCAACCGGTAACCGTATAGGGCTCGCCCCTAGGCTCGCCGGCATGGCGCGGCCGACCGCTCGCGGTACGCGTGTCGATGTGCGTTATCCACTTGCTGCCACGCAGCTCCGCCAACGCAATGCCGGTCGGCTCAACGTAACGATTGGTCAGTACCCGCACCGAATCGCCGACCGGCGCCGGATCGCCATTCTTCTGCTCGCCAACGCGAAAGCCGATCAGCATCGCGGACAGCGCATACAGGGGTTCCCTGGCTTTCCTTGCAAAAAGTGGCGGTTGGAGATCGAAGAGCGGCGCTGGGATGGGTCTCTAATGCGTTGATAGTTTGAGAATTTCTGTCCCGCCCTCGACCCCCTCGGAATCCCGCGAAAATACGTTATCGATTTTCCCAGCGGGCCAGCAATACGGAATTAGGATCCCTGCCGATTTCCTGGCGGACGCACGGAAAACAGAAACGCTGTTGAAATCAGCGAGTTGCACCGACTCCCCGAGACCTGGTGCGGCTTTCCAGGCGTCGCTTTTTGCAACGAAAGCGGGGACCGAGATCCCGCAAATATTGCTGCATCGCGCCAGACCTGCGCAGCGGTGCATGCCGGATCCTGCAAATTCCAAGTAAGATTATGATTATTAATAACTATTATATATATTTTGTCGTTAATTCGGATTTTCATCTATTCCTCTTCGAGTTTACTGCTTGTGCGATGCAGCATATAATTACATTGTGTTCAAGATGGCTCCCAATATTGCAGGCAACCGGAGCATAGGCGGCGGACACGATGGTTAGCCGCGAACAGATCACCGCATTACACAACTAGTTCAACTTCTTGGAGAAATAATGGCTACGACGATCACGGAATTGGTGCAATTGCAAAAGGGTCACCTGGACGCATGGAATGCGATCGGTCAGACCGTGTTTAACGCGACGGAAAGACTGGTGAACCTCAACATCACCGCCGCCAAGGCAGCGTTTCAGGACGCTTCCGAATCAAGCCAAACGTTTCTGGGCGCACGCGACGTACAGGAATTCCTGGCGCTTGCCATCGGCGCAAGCCAACCAAACCTCGAGAAGCTCGTCGGTTACTCCCGCAATGCCTACGGCATTGCCAGCGGTACCAGCGCGGAACTGACGAAGATTTTCGAATCGCAACTGAGCGAGGCAAATCGCAAGGTCGCCGACCTAATTGATCTTGCCGCCAAGAATGCCCCGACCGGATCCGAGTCCGCCGTCTCCATGTTCAAGACCGCGGTCGCGGCGGCCAATACCGCCGTTGACACAGCCTCCAAGGCGGTGCGCCAAGTAGCCGACTGGACCGAATCGAATATGGCGGCGGCCGCCTCGGCGACGATCAATGCGGCAAATGCCGTTAACGACGTCGCTAAGGCCAAGGCCCGCAAGGCAGCGTAAAGATTTCACATCTCCTTGGCACCACTTGTTTGGACGTAAGCCCAGACACCTTCCTGTCTCCTACTTGAGTGGTGCTTTTGCGAGCCTGGTCCACGACCAGGCTCTTTTTTGGCTCGACAGCGAAATTTTTGGGCGGATTTGGATCGCTCTGGCGCGGATTACGGGGTCCAATCGTCTTTCGTGCAACAAGTGTCGGTTGAAGATCGATCAATGGCGCGCGGAGTGAATGCCCAAGCCATTGATAGATTGAGCGTTTCTCTTCCCTGCCTAACCTCTCGGGAACCCGCGACAAATCGTGATCAATCTTCCCTGCATGGCGACGATTTCGCTCCAGGATCCGTGCAGTTCTCGGGCAATAAGACGGTGAACAGAAATGCCCTTCAAATCAAGGCGTCGTGCAAATCACTTTAGCTGGTGCGCGGCTTCCCAGGCGTCACTTATTGCGCGGAAAACGAGCGGACCGGGATACGGTTCGTCGCGCGGCGTTGAGGAGTTCAAAGGCAACTTTGACCTGTTGTCGATCTGAATGGACTTTGCGTTTGGCAGAAACAGATTTCCCTGTCCCGCCATGGAGCGGAAATGTGTTACTTCGCATTAGCGAGGCGCGCTGCGATCGCGAGAGTTTTGATCCATTTGGACTTTCGTGCGTTTCGCTGCACAAAGAGCGGGTTCCGCGGCTCATGGCGGCGGTGTCGTCAAGGGTTCGTACGAAGTGGGAGCATCCCTTGCCGGCCGTGGCGAGACAGGCGCATTTGGCGGGCGTACCGTTGCGGTTTGGTGCGTGAGCGCTGATGCTCACGATGCAAACTTACGCCACCCCATTCATAGCGAACGGTCTATCATGCCTGCCCCGACACCTGATCCGACCCAATGGTTAGTCGATCTGCTGGCGGCCCAGCAGGCCATGCTGCGCCCGTTCGGAGCCGATGGGGGCGCCAGCGATGCGCAGGCTGCGATGCACTCCGCCGTCGCGCCCTGGATGCAAACGGTCGGGGCGGTCACCGCGTGGCAACTGGAGGCGCTGCAGCAGGCGGCCGCCTGGTGGTCCGGCGCCGCAAACGGCCGGGGCGCGCTTCCCGACGCTGCAGTCACTGTGGACCGGCGATTCGCCGCCGACGCCTGGCGCCAGGACCCGCGCTTCGACAGCCTTGCACGCGCCTATCTGGCGCAATCCGCATTGCTGCGCAAGACGCTCGAGGCGGCGCCGCTGGACGAACGCAGCAAGGCCGCATGGGGTTTCGTGCTGCGCCAGGTGGTCGATGCGCTCAGCCCGGCCAACTGCCTGGCCACCAATCCCGAGGCACTGCAGACGGCGCTGCAAAGCGGTGGTGCGAGCCTAGTTGAAGGAATGCGGCTCTTCTTGCAGGATTTCGCAAAGGGTCGCATCTCGATGACCGACGACACGGCCTTCGAAGTGGGCCGCAATGTCGCCACCACGCCGGGCAGCGTGGTGTTCGAGAATGAACTAATCCAGCTCATCCAGTACGCCCCGAGCACGGTCGATGTCCACGATCGGCCGCTGCTGATCGTGCCTCCCTGCATCAACAAGTTCTACATCCTCGACCTGCAACCCGACAACTCCTTTGTCGCCCACACCGTGGCGCAGGGACACACCGTGTTCCTTGTATCGTGGCGCAACGTCGGGCCGCAACAGGGCGGGCTGAGCTGGGACGACTATCTCGAAGAGGGCGTCTTGCAGGCGATTGACGTGGCGCGGACCATCAGTGGCGCCGACCGTATCAACACCTTGGGCTTCTGTGTCGGCGGCACGCTGCTGGCCAGCGCACTTGCCGTCATGGCGGCAAGGAGGCAACACAAGGTCGCAAGCATGACGTTGTTGACCACGCTGCTGGACTTCTCGGATACCGGCGAGATCGGGTTGATGGTAAACGAAGCGATGGTGGCCTCGCGCGAGGCGGCCATCGGCCACGGCGGCCTGCTCAAGGGCAGCGAGCTGGCGCAGGTGTTCGCCGCGCTGCGCGCCAACGATTTGATCTGGCCATATGTCGTCAGCGGCTACCTCAAGGGCAAGGAACCACCGGCTTTCGACCTGCTGTTCTGGAACAGCGACGACACCAACCTTCCAGGGCCGATGTTCTGTTGGTACCTGCGTAATACCTACCTCGAGAACAAGCTGCGAGTACCGGGCGGCACCGTTCAATGCGGCGAACCGGTGCAACTGGGAGCGATCGACATTCCTGTATTCCTCTACGCCTCGCGTGAGGACCACATCGTGCCCTGGCAGGGGGCTTACGCCAGCACGCAACTGCTGGGCGGCGACATCACGTTCGTGCTCGGCGCCAGCGGCCATATCGCCGGCGTGATCAATCCACCGGCCAGGAACAAACGCAACCACTGGGTGGGCGAACTCAGGGCCGACGCCAATGACTGGCTTGAGCACGCGCGCAGCGAGGCCGGCAGCTGGTGGCCGGCCTGGACCCAGTGGCTGCAAGCGCGTGGCGGAGTCCAGGTCCCGGCGCGCATGCCGCTCGGAAGCAGCGATTTCCCCGTCATCGAGTCGGCACCCGGACGCTATGCCAAGGCAAAGGCCATTTAGCGCACGTCACCCAACTTTCACCCAGGAGAATCGCATGGAAGAGGTCGTTATCGTCGCCGCAGCGCGCACCGCAGTCGGCAAGTTCGGCGGCTCGATCGCCAAGGTCGCTGCGCCAGAGCTCGGTGCCACGGTCATCAAGGCGCTGCTCGTGCGCTCGGGCATCAGCGGGGATCTGGTCAACGAGGTCATTCTCGGTCAGGTGCTCACGGCGGGCAGCGGGCAGAACCCAGCACGCCAAGCCCTCATCAAGTCCGGGTTGCCGCACGGGGTGCCGGGGTTTGTGGTCGGCAAGGTGTGCGGCTCGGGCCTAAAGGCCACGCACCTTGCCGCGCAATCGATCAAGTGCGGCGACGCCGAGGTTGTGATTGCCGGCGGGCAGGAGAACATGAGCGCAGCGCCGCATGCGCTGATGGGCTCGCGTGACGGCCAGCGCATGGGCGACTGGAAAATGATCGACACCATGATCAGCGACGGCCTGTGGGACGTCTACAACCAATATCACATGGGCATCACGGCCGAAAACGTCGCGCGAAAGTTCGAAATCTCGCGCGCTGCGCAAGACGAATTTGCCGCCGCGTCGCAGCAGAAAGCGGAAGCGGCCCAGAAGGCCGGCCGATTCAAGGCCGAGATTGTGCCGGTGGAGATTGCCACGAAAAAAGGCACGGTGGTGTTCGACAGCGACGAGTTCATCAAGCCCGGCACCACGATCGAATCGCTGGCGAGCCTCAAGCCCGCATTCGACAAGGCTGGCAGCGTAACAGCGGGCAACGCCTCGGGCCTGAACGACGGGGCAGCCGCGGTGCTGATGATGTCGGCGAGCAAGGCCAGCGCGCTGGGGCTCCAACCGCTGGCGCGCATTAAGTCCTACGCCTCGGCCGGCTTGGACCCGAGCATCATGGGCATGGGCCCGGTGCCGGCCTCACAACTTTGCCTCAAGAAGGCCGGCTGGAAAGCGTCCGACCTCGATCTCATGGAAATCAACGAGGCCTTCGCCGCGCAGGCCTGCGCGGTAAACCGGGAGATGGGTTGGGATGCGAAAAAGATCAATGTCAATGGTGGTGCGATTGCTATCGGACACCCGATTGGCGCCTCGGGCGCCCGCATCCTGGTGACGCTGATCCACGAGATGATTCGCCGCGACGCCAAGCGCGGCCTAGCCTCGCTGTGCATCGGCGGTGGCATGGGGGTGGCGCTGGCCATCGAACGTTGAGTCCCTAGCCACCGTCAAGCAAAGGAGACGAATATGAATACGCCGCGCGTGGTTTTGGTCACCGGCGGCATGGGTGGGCTGGGCGAGACGATCTCGACTAAGATGGCCGACGCCGGCTACAAGGTCGTCGTGACGTACTCGCCCGGCAACAGCAAACATGGCGAGTGGGTGGCCCAGATGAAGCAGCGCGGCTACGACTTCGTCGCCGTGCCCTGCGACGTGGCGGACATTGACTCGTGCGCCAAGGCGGTAGCCGAAGTGCAGAGCAAGGTTGGAGCGGTCGACGTGCTCGTCAACAACGCCGGCATTACCCGCGACATGACCTTCAAGAAGATGGACAAGGTCAATTGGGACGTCGTGATCCGTACGAACCTCGACAGCCTGTTCAACGTGACCAAGCAGGTGGCCGACGCCATGGTCGAGCGCGGCTGGGGCCGCATCATCAACGTGTCGTCGGTCAACGGCTCCAAGGGTGCGTTCGGCCAGACCAACTACTCGGCTGCCAAGGCCGGCGTGCATGGTTTCACTAAGGCACTGGCGCTCGAGGTGGCGCGCAAGGGCGTGACCGTCAACACGATCTCGCCAGGCTACATCGGCACCAAGATGGTCACGGCTATCCCCAAGGACATTCTGGAAACCAAGATCCTGCCGCAGATCCCGGTGGGCCGGCTTGGCAAGCCCGAGGAGGTCGCCGGTCTGATCATTTACCTGGCCTCCGAGGAGGCAGCATTCGTGACCGGCGCCAACATCGCCATCAACGGCGGCCAGCACATGCAATGAGATCGCGATTCCGCTTTCACCGACACCTAGGAGGAGATACCGATGTTCAAGGCAGGAATAGACCAGGATGCCATCGTCCAAATGTTTTCACACGCCAGCGCGCAACAAGGCGAAGCCATGCGCAAGGCCGTGAGCGACGCCACGCTGAGGGCGCTACAGGGGCGTGAATTGACGCTGGCGAACATCCGCAAGGTACTCGAAACGGTGACCCAGGCCGCGTCCGCGGGAGCGGCGCAGAACTCGTTGCCCGCGGTCGATGTTGGGGACTTGCTCGGCAAGGCTTTCGCCGGCATGGATGCGGCCTTGCTGCAGGCCGTGCAGGCCCAACGCAAGGCTCTGCAGCAGTTCGTCGACCAGGGCCTCTCGCTGCAAGAAAAGCACATGAAGGATGCGCTGGCGAATATCGAGAAAATGGAGGACGTCTTTTTCGCGACAGTCGGCAAGGCCGCGCAGCACGCCACTGGTGCCATGCAACCGGCCTGGGATCAGGTGCTCACGGCGATGCGGCTCAAAGGGACCGACACCGGTGCGCAGGCCGCGTCGAGCGTCGAGCAGTTGATGGCGCAGGCGCAGACGGCGCTGAGCGGCGGCCGCGCTGCCGGCCTGCGCAGTGCACAAGCCATGATGGAAAGTTACGCCACGCTGGTCAGCGGTGTGCTAATCGGAATGTCCGAAGGCCTGCAGCCAGGGATGGCGGAGGCAAAGTCGCGTAAAAAGTAAGGACGTCGGTGCCCACGCAGGGCGTGAACCTCCACCAGGCGCTTCGACGACCGCATGAAGAACCGCATGCTTTACCAAGCGCCCATGGCGTCCGTGTTCGTCTCCTTTGCGGAAACGGCACGGCCCATGGTTAGGTTACGCCCGGCGTTCCGACTTTCCTTGCATCCCATGCGGGGAGACACAAACCGCATGCTGAGCGTAATTGGACCAGCGGATGTGCGAAACGGGGGCGGGCGCGAAGGATCCTTGTGATCGTGCCTCCGTTTAACATCGAATCCGTCGCTTCGTCCTTCAGTCGGATTTCCGACCGATGCAGCGCTTCAGGCCCGCAATGTCGCGAATTTGAATATGTTTGTACTGCACGCTGATGAGGCCTTCGCTCCGGAACTTGGAGAACTGACGGCTCACCGTCGCGTCATTCATGCCGAGATAGCTTGCGATCTCCTGCCTTGCCATACGCAGGATGAATTCGGTCGGCGAGTAGCCGCGCGCCGCAAGGCGCTCTGACAGGTTCAGCAGAAACGCGGCGAGGCGTTCTTCGGCTGTCCTCGTGCCAAGGAGCAGCATTACGCTGTGCTCGCGCACGATTTCGCCGCTCATGGCTCTTTGTATGCGGCGCCGCAGCTCATGCCTAGACCAGCCTTTCATGATCTGGGAGTACAGAATCACGCAAACGTGGCTGTCCTCCAGCGCAATCGCATCGCAACAATGCGCCTCGGACCCGATCCCGTCCGCGCCGAGCATATCGCCAGTCATGTGAAAGCCGGTCACCTGCTCGCGTCCGACTTCCAGCGTTTGCACGGTCTTGAAAAATCCGCTGCGAACGGTATACAGGCAAGTGAACTCGTCGCTGGTTCGGTACAGGTACTCGCCTCGCTCGACGTGGCGATCGTTGGTAATTAGTTCTTCGATGTGGCTGCCATCCGGCAGCATCAGATCACAGGGCAGGCAGGCTTCCCGCAGGCCGCAGATCGAGCAGCGAGATTGCAGCCCGGTGACGTTAACTGTGCTTACGATCTCTCGCACCGTAATCCGGGGCGTCGGATAGGTTTCAAGGGCAGTTATGCTTGCGTTCCTCGTCGTTATGTTTTCCGTCACGGTCGTCCCCGATGTTTCGCTTCTACCCCTTTAGTGTGCCAGTGCTACGTAGCGCTAACGACCGATTCCAATATGGTTATCTGGGCGGTGCCAAACTCGCTCACATCCTGTTGAGGATCGGTAATCGAGGGAGTGGATAAAGTCTGGGAGAGTGTGTCTGGTGATTCGAAATCATTCGGGTCCAGCTTCCCAACGGAGGCCACGATGCAGATGCAATGGACGGTCGACGTGAAGCAGGAGGGTGCTGGCGTAGATCTCGATAAATGTGTCACTGCCGAAGAAAGCCCTTCTCGAGGGAGCGGCGATAGGAGATTGACACTTTTATCGGGATCTACGACTGGCCAGAGCACCGCTGGCGACGTGCTGGCAGCAGGAAGGCCGACGGATTTCGACCGGGTTCGTGGCATCGGCCGCGAACCGACTCATTGGTCGGCGCATGTGCAAAGGCCAGCATATGCGCTGGAGCCGATCTGGAACCCACGGACTGCTGCACGCGCGCGGCCTTGCTCAACGGCGAGCTCGATGCCCGGGTAATACGCCGGTCCCCATGGGGTTGTCTGAATTTTTGTGTGTGAAGCTGGGATGAGACTTTTCCACGGCGGCGGGCGTCGCTTGCGACGAACGAC
>Ga0209415_10019806_pt1 | contig 10504 bp, 10 predicted proteins | sample PeaSoiSIISIP2007_FD_187696 | JGI IMG/M metagenome (GOLD analysis project Ga0209415, IMG submission 187696) | Peat soil microbial communities from Weissenstadt, Germany - SII-SIP-2007 (SPAdes) (version 2) | ecosystem: Environmental > Terrestrial > Soil > Wetlands > Peat | place: Germany...
GTCGGTGCGGCGGCTGTTTCAATCGGGCGCAATGCAGGGAGGAAACACTCCCGCCGGTGTGCTCGCCGATTTCCTCGAAGTCGAGCCTCGCTATGAGCGGGTGGTCGAAGACTTCCTGCGCGACGAACTGAACTTCGTCGTGGTCAAGTCGTGGGACGCGGCCGATGAAGGCTTGCGCCTGCTGCGCTCCGGCGTCGACGGGCGGGCGACGTTTCTGGTGCATCCGGAGGACTCGCAAGCGAAGTTCTCCTTTGTTGCAGACGAAAGCCACCACTACGCTCCGCTCAACGACACGGTCCTGCCGCTGAAGAACTCGATTCGGGTGCTGAACGGATTCGGCAAGTCGCTGGAAGTAATTCTGCCAAAGCTGGGCAATGGCTACATCGTGTCCGATCCCGGCGTGGCGCGCGATCTCGCGCTTTCCAGTCCGGACGCGTTTTTTCTCTCGCAGACTGGGGAATGTTTCCACAACGTGACCGTCACCGGCGGCAAGCAACGCAGCGAAGGACCGCTGTCGATGAAGCGCGAGCTGCGCGATGTGCTGCGCCTGCTCGAAGAGCTGGAGCGAGCTTTGCGCGAGAAGGAAATCCTTGCGCTTACGTTGGGACGCGAAATCAAGGAATACACTTCCCTGCTCGATCGTCTGGAAAACGAAAAGCGCGATGCCGAGAAGCAGGCGATGACTTCCGGACACCTGCTCAAGCAATTGGACGGGGAGATGTCTCGGGTGCGCGAACGGATGGCGATCAGCGAGCGCGAGCTGCAACGGCTGGCGGCGGAGCGGCAGGAGCAGGAAAGCTTGATCGCAACATGCCAAGGGGAGCTGACCGCGATCGAGCAAACGCGCGGGCAATTGGAAATGCACCTGGCCGCCGGACAAGACCGTCTCGCTGCTCTCCGCAGCCAGCGCGACGCTGCCGCTGAAGCCACGTCGGGACGCGCCGCGCGCGTGGCCACTCTGGAAGAACGCCATCGTTCGGCCACGACACTGCTGCAGCGCATCGAAGCCCTGGTTACCGAGATGCGGGAGCGGGCTGGCGCATTGCAGACGCAGATGGAATCGGCGAGCGCCGAAATCGCGCAACGGCAAAACGAAAATGTTCAACTGGCCGAGCAGTTGGTGCAGTTCGAAGCCGAGCGCAATGCGAGTGAAGCTCGCGAAGGCTTGCTGCAGCTGGAGTCCGAGCAAGTGCGGGCGCGCCTCGCCGAAATTGACGACCTTCTGCGGAGCACGCGCCAGCAACTCGATCTTGCCCGTGACCGCCGCGGCGAGCTATCAGCTACGGCAGCAAAACTGCAATCCGACCTGCAACACCTGGCTGACACTTGCTTGAACGAACTGGGCATGGTGCGTTCGGTGCTGATGGCCGAGGCTATTTCCGACAATCCGATTCCGCTGGTTACCGGCGAGGAACTTGCGGCCGAAGATCAAGCGCATCGTGAAATGCGCGCCCGCCTCGACGCCATGGGTCCGGTCAACATGATGGCTCTCGAAGAGTACAAGGAAACGGCGGAGCGCCACCAGTTCCTCGAAACCCAGAGAAAAGACCTGATCGAGGCAATCGAAAACACCGCCGCTACCATTCGCGAGATCGATCAGGTCTCAAAGCAGAAATTTGAAGAAGCGTTCGCCAAGATCAACGAGAACTTCCAGGCCACATTCCGCAAGCTATTTGGCGGCGGACACGGCTTCATGCGGCTGACCGACCTTGAAAACAGCGCGGAGAGCGGGATTGACGTGGTGGCATCGCCTCCCGGAAAGAAACTGCAGAACGTGTTGTTGCTCTCCGGCGGCGAGAAGGCGCTCACCGCGCTCGCACTGCTGGTTGGAATTTTCCAGTACACGCCGAGTCCGTTCTGCATTCTTGACGAAGTCGATGCTCCACTGGATGAAGCCAACATTGCGCGCTTCACCGATCTGGTGCGCGAGATGAGCGTGCAGACCCAGTTCATCTTGATCACGCACAGCAAGCGGACCATGAGCATTGCACCGGTACTCTATGGCGTGACTATGCAGGAGCCGGGCGTCTCGAAGCTGGTGTCGGTGAGATTCGGGGCGGCGTAATGTATACGTCTGATGTATAATGTATACATCATGCCTGAATCTTCCGTTCTCACTCTCCGCTTGGATCCCAAACTCAAGAATCAACTGGACCGCCTGTCGAAATCGATGAACCGGAGCCGCTCGTTTGTAGCTGCCCAGGCGATCCAGGAATATGTTTCCGTGAATGAGTGGCAAATCGCCGAAATCAAGAAGGCGATTGCCGCGGCCGACCGCGGTGAGTTTGCCAGCGATAAGGACGTGGAGCAGAGGCTGAAGCGTTGGACGCGTCGTGCACGTTAAGTGGCTAGAAGTTGCGCTCGACAGTCTGATTGCTGAGGCCGAATATATCTCGCAAGACAGCCCCGCCGCTGCCGACCGAACCGTCGTGGCAATATTGAATGCGGTCGAAATTCTCAAACGGTTTCCCGCTTCAGGCCGCCCTGGGCGGGTAGTCGGCACTCGGGAGTTGGTGGTATCCGGCACCCCATATATCGTTCCTTACCGCGTGCGCAGCGACACCGTAGAGTTGCTGCTTGTCTTCCATGCCGCCCGCAAATGGCTCAGCCAGTTTTGAACCGTTGCGGCGAACAAAATCTTCCTGGCTTCGTTCTTGACCAATGAGTGTCTTCTTGCTTGCAAACCGCCAAAAGCCGCTGCCCTTTTTTCCAGAGCCTTCCTCAGCTTTTCCACATTGCAGTCCGTCGAAAACCAGCCATGGACGCGGCTTTTCGCTTACACTGGAAGTGTCAACACTTTTCGCTGTGACGCTTGACGGCGCAACCTGCCGGGTGTGATCGAAATCGTTGACAAATCCTCCACGACAGTTAGAATACGCAAAGTTTTCTTACCGGTGAAATAAGACATGAGCCCCGAGATTCTGGATACCGTCCTGCTGCGGACGGACTACCCCGAACTAGAGTTGCACGCCAGCGGCAAGGTCCGCGACGTCTACAGCCTCGATAGCGACCACCTGCTGTTCGTGGCTACCGACCGCATCTCGGCGTTCGACTACGTGCTGGCGACCGGCATTCCGCACAAGGGCCGGGTCCTGACCCAGATCTCGCTCTTCTGGTTCGACTTCCTCAAGGACATCGTCCCCAACCATCTCGTTACTGCCGACGTGAACCGTTACCCGGCGGCGATTCGCCAACACGCCGATGAACTGCGCGGCCGCTCCATGATGGTCATGCGCGCCGAGATGTTTCCAGTGGAGTGCGTAGCGCGCGGCTACCTCTCCGGCTCGGGATGGAAAGAGTACAGAGCGACGGGGTCGGTTTGCGGTGTCAAGCTTCCTCCCGGTTTGAAGGAATCTGACCGGCTGCCCGAACCCCTGTTCACGCCGGCCACCAAGGCCAGCACCGGACACGACATCAACATTTCGTTTGAGGAAATGTGCAAGCTGGTCGATCCCGAAATGAGCCGCCAACTCCGGGACATCACGTTGCGGATCTACAACAAGGCGGCGGATTACGCGCGGCAGCGCGGCATCATCATTGCCGACACCAAGTTTGAATTTGGGCAAACCGCCCAGGGCATCACCCTGGCGGATGAAGTTCTCACACCGGATTCCTCGCGCTTCTGGCCGGCCGACAGCTACCAACCGGGCAAGGCGCAGGACTCCTACGACAAGCAGTATGTAAGGGATTACCTCGAGGAAATTCGCTGGAACAAACAACCACCCGCGCCCGCTCTCCCCCAAGAAGTTGCGCTGCGCACAAGCGAAAAGTACCTCGAGGCGTATCGTCAGTTAACGGGACGCGAGTTGGAGATTTAGCCGGCATGCGCTCGGATCATTGCACGTCGTAGAACGTCGTTGCTGAATCATGAGCATTGCAGACTGGATCATCCTCGGATTTCTGGTTCTTTCTGTGACCGGGGCAGCCAGTGAAGGCTTCTTTCATGAAGCCTTCAAGTTGGCTGGCCTGGTGTTGGGGTACTTGCTGGCCGCCTGGGAGTATCAGCGCGTGGCGGGCTGGTTCGCGCCGCATATGAAATCGCCGTGGTTAGGCGAGATCGCTGGCTTCCTGATCGTGTTTTTCGCGGTCCTGATGGTGGCAGGTTTTGCCGGACGGATCGCACGCTGGGTAATGAAGAAAGCCGGTCTGAGCACGTTGGACCGGGTTCTGGGCGCGGTTCTGGGTTTGTTGAAGGGCGTCCTGGTGGTGGCGGTTGTGCTCACTGCCATGGCCGCTTTTGCGCCCGCTGCGAAGTGGCTGGCGGGATCTCAGTTGGCTCCGTATTTTCTGGTAGGCGGCAGGGCAGCGGTCTGGCTCGCACCGTCGGAACTGCGCAACCGCTTCTACCAGGGCTTGGATTACATGCGGCAAGCGCATTCGCCAACGGATCCGCTTCAGCCGCCATCGTCCGGGCCGTCGAAGTAGGGGTTAGAACTGGCCTGAAGGCTCATGGCCAACATAGTTCGGGCTCAGCCTGAAAGATTTTTCGAACTGCAAAGGTGCGGAAACGAGGCGAGGTGAAAGATCAATTGGAAGCACTCATTCTTCAAATGTACAAAAGCAACATCCTATATTCGGAAGCAGTTCGTGAATTCAAGAAGCGCTTTATCATAACCGTGCTGGAAGAAAACCGCGGCAATCAGTGCAAGGCAGCGCGGCAATTGGGCATGCACCGGAACACGCTGAGCCGAACCATGCAGGAACTGAAGATTGATGTGCGCCCGTTACGTGCTGGCGCCAAGCGTCCGCCCCGCAGCGCGCGTCCCGTCACGCTGGAGAGAAAACAGGCTCGGTAGTTCAGGTCTTAGGTGTCAGGTGTCAGGTCTTAGGTCTTAGGAAAAACCCGATCGGGGAAATCAACAAAAGAATAAAAGGGCGGTCCGTTGAGGACCGCCCTTTATCTGGCATGAACCGTGAAGGAGTCTTAAGGGTTTTCCTAAGACCTAAGACCTGACACCCAAGACCTGAACCTCATTGTGCCGCCGGCTTCTTGTGGACCGGAGGCTTAGCCGGCTTCGGCAGGGATTTCACCAGCAAGGCCCCGTCGCTCATCGTCATCACAAAAGGCTTCGCCACGTAGGAAACCGGCGTTCCTGCGAACTGGAAGTCCGTATCCTCTTTTGGCATCAGCTTCGCCGGAATCGCTGCCGACATGGTTAGATCGATGTCGGCACGCTTGGCGTCGATATCGTCCGAACTGCCGGCGAGTGCCAGTTTGGTGGGGGCTTCGACGGGCTTGCCGTGCTCGGTAATTTTGCTGGGTGGCTCGATGCTGATGATGTGGGCCACCATCTGCAACGGCTTGCCTTTCAGTACGCCCCACACCTTGTCGGCGTCTTCGGGCGTGCCCTCGGAAAGAACCATTTGCCACTCCGCGAAGCTCATCTCCTCGACTTTCTTGCTCTTCACCAGATCCGCGGCTTGCTGAGCGGGAGTCGGCGGGACATACTTGGTAATGGCGAATCCGGCCGGAGGCAAAGCCGTGGTCTTGGTCAGTGCCAGCAACTCGTTCCAACCGTCTTCGCTGCCGTGGTACTTGTTGTACTTGCTCTTGCCGAACTTGGCGATCTGAGCCTGGCCCGCACCTTGCGCCAGATTGGAAGCGCGCGCGATGAAGAAAAGTCCATTGACGTCGTCTTCAGCCGGTCCCGCCGCCAGGTAGGCGAGCGCCAGGTCATAGACGTCGACCAGGTTAGCCGGATCCCCTTCCACCGCGGCGCGCAGAAATTGCTCCGCCTTGGCGTAGTCCTTGGCGGCGTAGGCTTTCAGTCCCGCCGCACCGTTGAAGATTACCGTGGTCTGTGATTTCAGCTTGTCCCAATCTGCTGCCGACGTGCCATCCGGCTTAGCCGCAGTCTGCAGACACTGCAAACCCTTTTCCCCGTTCTGGCCAGCGTCGGCAAGATTCTGCTGCGCGTTCTGGCCTGCCGTCGCCATCGCCTGCTTGGTGTAGGCTAGCAACGCCAACGCCCGCAGGTTGCACGGATTCACTTGCAGGACCTTCTGCCCCGTCTCCAGCATCTTGGTCTGATTGAACGTCTGCTGATCGGGCGTCTTCGCCTGACTGAGCACCTGCTGGTAAGCGGCCATCAAAAGCTCGAGCGCGTCTTCCTTCATCACGCTGTTGGGATACTGCGTCAAGAACGCTTCCAGGCCGCTGACCTTGGCGGCGGCGTCGGTTTGCTGGACGGCGCCCACATAGGCGTTATATTCGCCTGGGTCTTTGATCTCTTTTTTCTGGGGTGCTGCCGGAGCGGGCGTGGGACTCTGCTGCGGCGCGGGTTGGGCTGGCGCGGGCGTGGTTTGAGCGAAGGCGGTAACCGCGGTTACCAGCAGCATCGCGAGAACAATCTTCTTCATTCCTGTGGCTCCTTAATTCTTGGGGAAGGTGGAGTTCGTCATTCTGCCCGATTGCACTCAAACCTGGCGCCGGGCTTGCACCATGAATCAGTCTTGCACTAACAGACGCACTGACGAGTCCCGAAAATCATGAGCCGCATCTAGACGCACCGCAGCTTAACATTATTCCGGTGAGCGGATTATAAGGTTGCAACCCCACGAAGGCAAGCCTCTTGCTCGCTTCCACCCTCCAGCCCGCTTGGGGCCTCCCATCGGTACCAACCAGTAAACAGGTGGAGAGATCGAGCAAAGGGCTCCAGGACAATCCGCTGTAACTGCGGCCTGAGAACGGGAAGTGGGAACTGACCTCAGTCCTTGAACAGATTGTCAAACGCAGCGCGGGCGTCATTGGGACGCTGAGCGCCTTTGCTGGAGGTTTCCTTCTCGACCATCACGCGGATGGAATAGAGCGAGCAGTCGTTGCGTTTGTCTTTGGGAGAGATTCTGGCGGGAATCGGCTGATTGCATTCGAAGCGGCTGGAGGGGTCGAAGTGTTCGCACTGTTTGCAGGCGTGCAGGTCGAACCCGCATTTGGGGCACTGCCCGACAGCATCGGAGAGATTCTGCAGCAGCGCGCCGCATTCGGCACAGCGGGAGACGGTCCGCGTACCCGGCATGTTGATGGGCCGCGGCCCGAACGTATTCTCTTTCTTCGGGGCTGCCGGGCGCTCGAATCCTGGTTTGGGGCCACCAGCCGCACCGGAATCCTGGTATCCGTGCTGCCGATACTTGCGGTCGGACAAGACAAAAGCCTCCTGAAAAACGCTCCATTGTCCGCCTTTGGCGCGTCCCGCACAAGCGTTTCTTTACTGCCAGCAGAAGAACTTGTTGGCGGACTCATCCAGGGCGCCGCGAATTGTTTTTCACATATCAGGGTGCTACCATCCGAGGTAGAGAAAGCTTGAGGAGGCATTTATGGCGGATCGTGATGGCAACGGCTTCTTGTGGTTCCTGGCAGGTCTGGGTGTCGGAGCTGTAGTTGGCGTGTTGTACGCGCCACGCTCTGGCGATGAAACCCGCGATGCGATTCGCGCCAAGGCGCAGGAAGGCAGCGAACGCGCACGTGCGCAAGCTCGCCGGGCACGCGAACAGGCAAATGATTGGATGGATCGCGGACGCGACATGCTCAACCAGCAGAAAGAGCAGTTCCGCTCCGCCTACGAGGCCGGCCGTCAGGCCTATAACGAGACGACCACAGCCGGGGCCGAACCGCCCAAGAATCTTTAGCAGACTGCGGAAAAGCAGCAGGAGCAGCTATGGATGACAACCTCCTAAGAATTTTTATTGCGGTCACTGCGTCGGCCGTCGTGTTGCAGACGCTAATTCTGTTCGGACTCTACCTGGCCGTTCGCAAGAGCACGGCGAAAATGGAAGCGCTGGCCACCGAAGTGACGAACAGGGCCTTGCCCACGATGGAGACGGTACAGAGCATGCTGGTGGAAATTCGGCCCAAGCTCGACGTCATGACCGTCAACCTCTCGGAGTCAAGCACGCTGGTGCGCAACCAACTCGCCCGCATCGACGCCACGCTCACCGATGCCCTCGACCGCACGCGGCTGCAAGTGATTCGCGCCGACGAACTCCTGAATCGGACGATGGATAAAGTGGAGGAGACCAGCGAAGTCGTCCACAAAACTGTGATCTCTCCGCTGCGCCAGGTCAACGGGCTGATGAGCGCAATCAGCACCGGAGTCGAAGTCTTCCTCGGCCCGAAACGGCGTCAGCCGAAAAACGGCGCGGGCGTCCCGCAGGACGAGATGTTCATCTAGAGACTCTGACGGGCCTGGTTCGCCGGCAGCTTTGAAGGGGCATGGCTTCAGCCATGCCGTTCTGATCCTATCCGCCTGAAACCAATTGCATGGGAGCACATAAGGAATGAATGCCGTTTACATTCTGTGGCACACGCATCCGACAGGTGCCAACGAGGCCAACGAGAAGCTAATAGGGGTTTATGCGAGCGAGGAAGCCGCGATGGCTGCTCAGAGCCGCACCCTGGAGAAACCAGGCTTTTCCTCTTTTCCGGAAGGCTTCGAGATCGTCAAGTATCCGATAGGCGAGGACCATTGGACCGAGGGATACTTCACGGAGTAACCCCGGTGGGCACCCCGTGCTGGACAGCTTTAGCCCTCAGCGTCTATTCTTCGCCGCCCTGCACCCGCTCACTTTTTACATCGGGCACGTAGATGGAGCGGACGTTTTGCTCCGCGGCCAGCTTCTGGAAACTCACGATATCCTTATTCCGAACTTGCTCCCACGCGGACAGTAATTCGTCGGTCTGTTTTTTCAGCTTGTCGAATTCCTGGTACTGAGCCTCGGTCGGGGCGGAATCGGCGAATCCCGCCACTCCCATGGCAAGGAACGCCAGCCTGGCGTCAATCCCCGGGGCGTAAGCGAGGGAATCCTCACTGGCGCTGATTCTAAAGTTAATCAGCGGATCGCGAACAGCAATCAGCCTGGCATCAAGCGCACTGGCGCCATCGAACACGGCTTTCATCGACTCGCCCGGTGCCAGGCGCTTCTTCAGCCCGTCTAACTGCTCGCGGACGTCCTGAATCTGGTTGACCGCGTAATAGACGCGATTCAACTGCTCGCGCACGTCCATCTGCAGCTTGAACTGCTTTTCCAGATCGCCCTCGGAAGTAGTGACTCGCGGATCAATCTTCACCTCGAACGGAGAGGTCAGACTCTTGCCATTGGCGGTGAGCCGTACTTGATAGTTGCCGGGCAACGCCAGGGGCCCTTTCGCGCCGTCAATGTATTCCCACAGGAAATATCCGGGAACGCGGGTTGCCGGGTCGTAATGCAGATCCCACACGAAACGGTTCAGACCGTCTTCGAGCTTGATCTGCTTCTCCGGTTTCTTGTCCTCGGGGTCAAGCGGTTCCTCGAGCGGCTCAGCTTTGCTGCTGGAGTAGGTCCGGATTACACTGCCTGCCGCGTCCAGAATTTCAATCTTCACTTCGTCGTTCTTCACTTCCTGCTTGGGCGCCTTTTTCAAATAGAAATAAATCACCGCGCCGTTGGGTGGATTCTTTCCGGCAAAAGGCAAATGTGCTGGGGCATCTCCGCTGTGCACGCGATACGCCGTCGCAGGTTGATACAGATGCATGTCTTCTGCGGCAACCGAATCGGCGAACTGGCGTAGGGGCGAGACATCATCAAGGATCCAGAACGACCGTCCGTGCGTGGCCACCACCAGATCGTCATTCTTGATGACCAGATCGTGGATGGGTGTAATGGGCAGATTGATCTGCAGCGAGCGCCAGTGCGCGCCGTCATCGAAAGAGACAAAGACGCCGCGTTCGGTACCCGCATAGAGCAGACCTTTTTTCTTCGGGTCTTCACGGACCGCGCGCACAAAGATTCCATCCGGAATTCCGGTGGTGATCCGACTCCAGGTCGCTCCATAATCGGTGGTTTTATAGATGTAGGGTGCGAGATCGTCATTCTGATGGCGGTCAACTGCGACGTAGGCCGTGCCGGCTTCGTGCGGAGACGCTTCAATCAGGCTGATGCGGCTCCATTCCGCGAGATCCTTGGGCGTTACATTGGTCCAATTCTTGCCTTCATCGCGCGTGATCTGGATCAAGCCATCGTCCGTGCCCACCCAGATCAGGCCTTTTGCCAGAGGCGAGGGAGCAATGGAAAAAACGGTGTCGTAATATTCGGTACCGGTATCGTCAATCGTTATCGGGCCGCCGGAAGGCTGCTGTTTCGATTTGTCGTTGCGCGTAAGGTCGCCGCTGATCGCCTCCCAGTGGGTTCCGCCATCGCTGGTTTTGAAAACGCGCTCGCCTCCGTAGTAAATCGTGTTCGGATCCTGCGGTGAGATCACGATTGGCGCCGTCCACTGAAAGCGGTGATCGAGCGGGGCCGCGCCGCGGGCATCGCTGAGTTCCGGCCACACGGCAATGCTCTTGACCTGGTTGGTTCGCCGGTCGAAGCGTGTGATGTTGCCCTGGTAGTCGCCGGCATACACGATGTTCGGGTCGGTCGGGTTGGGCGCGATATAGCCTGCTTCCCCACCACCGACCTCGTACCAATTGTCGCGGCCAATCGCGCCGTCATCGCTGCGGCTGGCAATCGCCACCGTGGAATTATCCTG
>Ga0209415_10019809_pt1 | contig 10504 bp, 8 predicted proteins | sample PeaSoiSIISIP2007_FD_187696 | JGI IMG/M metagenome (GOLD analysis project Ga0209415, IMG submission 187696) | Peat soil microbial communities from Weissenstadt, Germany - SII-SIP-2007 (SPAdes) (version 2) | ecosystem: Environmental > Terrestrial > Soil > Wetlands > Peat | place: Germany...
TGCGGGCGGCGTTCGAGGATCCGGGTCGCGGCGACCGGGCCGCGGCGCTGCTGGCGATCGTCGGCGTGGTCAACGTGCCGATCATTCATTTCTCGGTGCAGTGGTGGAACTCGCTGCACCAGGGTGCGACGGTCATGAAATTTGAAAAGTCGTCGATGCCCGGCAGCATGTTATGGCCGCTGCTCGCGATGTTTCTCGGCTTCATGCTGTTCTTCGGCGCGATGCTTTGCATGCGCTTGCGCGGTGAAGTGCTGAATCGCGAACGCCAGTCCAGTTGGGTGCGCGAGATGCTGCGAGCATGACGGTCGACGGCTTCTTTGCGATGGGAGGTTACGCGCGCTATGTCTGGCCTTGCTATGCGCTCGCGATCTCGGTTTTGCTGTGGAATCTTTGGTCTGCGCGACGCTATCACGCGCAGGCTCTGAAGCGCGCGCAGCGCGCGTTGGCGATGGCGGGGAGTGAGAGATCGTGACGCCCAGACGCAAGAGATTATTCGTCGTTCTCGGTATTTTGGGGGGCGTGGCCGCTTCGGTGGCGCTCGCCGTCATGGCGTCGCGCGAGAACATCATGTTTTATTATGACCCGAGCCAAGTGGCGACCGGCAAGGCGCCTGCTGCGAAGCGATTTCGCATCGGCGGGATGGTCGTCAAGGGCAGCGTCGCGCGCAAACCCGGCGACCTGCAGGTGCGCTTCGTGTTGACCGATTTCTCACACGAGGTTCCGGTAGAATACACCGGCGTGCTGCCCGATCTGTTTCGCGAGGGCCAAGGGATCATCGCGCACGGCACGATGGGCGCCGACGGCGCGTTTGTGGCCGACGAGGTGCTTGCCAAGCATGACGAGAAATACATGCCTCCCGAAGTTGCGGCGTCTTTGAAGCAGAAAGGCGGCACGAAACCGCCTGGTTGAGGCTCGATCACTGAAGGCGTGGCCTTGGGGGCAATGGTATGGCACCGGAATTGGGAATATTTGCGCTGATCTTGGCGTTCGTGCTGAGCCTGTCGCAGGCGTTCTTCGGCCTCGTGGGCGCTTGGCGCGAAAAGCCCGTCTGGATGTCGGTCGCGCGCCCGGCGGTCACCGGCCAGTTCGTGTTCGTCGCGATGGCCTTCGGCTGCCTCGTATACTCGTTCGTCAACAATGATTTCTCGGTCCAGTACGTCGCGAGCAACTCCAACTCGCAGCTGCCGCTGTTCTATCGCGTGGCGGCCGTCTGGGGCGCGCATGAGGGCTCGCTGCTGCTGTGGGTGTTGATCCTGTCGATCTGGAGCGTCGCGGTCGCCGCGTTCAGCCGCGGCATGCCGCTGAGCTTCTCCAGTCGGGTCATCGGCGTCATGGGGCTTGTCAGCGCGGGCTTCATGCTGTTCACCTTATGGACCTCGAATCCGTTCGGGCGTTTGATCCCGGCCGCGTCCGACGGTGCGGATTTGAATCCCGTGCTGCAGGACTTCGCGCTCGCGATCCATCCGCCGATGCTCTACACCGGTTACGTCGGTTTTTCGGTGGCGTTTGCGTTCGCGTGCGCCGCCATGCTCGAGGGACGCCTCGATCAGGCGTGGGCGAAATGGACTCGACCCTGGACGATCTTCGCGTGGATGTTTCAAACCATCGGCATCGCGTTGGGTAGCTGGTGGGCCTATTACGAACTCGGCTGGGGCGGTTGGTGGTTCTGGGACCCGGTCGAGAACGCCTCATTCATGCCCTGGCTGGTCGGCACGGCGTTGATCCACTCGCTTAGCGTCACCGAGAAACGCGGCATCTTCAAGAGCTGGACCTTGCTGCTCGCGATTTTTGCGTTCTCATTGAGTCTGGTCGGAACCTTCCTGGTGCGCTCCGGCGTGCTCGTGTCGGTGCATTCTTTCGCGACCGACCCGAAGCGCGGACTCTATATCCTCGCGTTTCTCGTCACGACGATCGGCGGCTCGCTGTCACTGTATGCCTGGCGGGCACCAAAATTATATGTGCCCGGGGGGTTCGAACTGTTTTCGCGCGAGTTCTTCGTGCTCGTCAACAACGTGCTGCTCGTGTGCATCGCGGGACTCATTTTGTGGGGAACCTTGTCGCCCTTGCTCTACGAACTGCTCGGCATCGGCAAGATTTCCGTGGGGCCGCCCGTATTTGCGTTGATGTTCCTCGTGCCGGCGCTGCCGCTGCTCGTATTCTTGTGTATAGGCATGCATTCGGCTTGGCGGCGCGGCAAACTGACCGTCTCGGCGAAACCGGTCTGGTGGCTGCTGGGCGCGGCGATCGTGCTCGCGCTGACGGTCCAAGCCTTGGTATTCCACGAAGTGCATTGGCTGGGATTGATCGGCTTCAGCTTGGGATTCTGGGTCATTTTTTCCGCACTCGTCGATCCGATTCAGCGTTTGCGCCGTCACCAAACCGTGACCGGCGGACTGCTCGGAATGGCAATTGCGCATATCGGCATCGGCATGTTCGCGATCGGCGCGAGCGGCGTCGAGAGCTACAAGATCGAAAAGGACGTGGCGCTGAAGCCGGGCGGCAGCTTCGTGATTGCCGGCTATGACTTCAAATTCTTGGCGGCGACCGAGGTGCGGGGACCGAATTACGATGCGGTCGAAGCGCTCGTGGAAATCACCAAGGACGGCAAGCCGGTCGCGATTCTGAAGCCGCAAAAGCGGCATTTTCGCGTACAGCAGACCGACAACAGCAAGGCCGCGATCTCGGTCAATTGGGCGCGCGATCTGTTCGTCGCAATGGGCGATCCGCTTGGGCAGGGTGCCTGGAGCATGCGTATTCAATACAAGCCGCTGGTGCGCTACATTTGGCTGGGTGCGCTCGTCATGGCGATCGGCGGCTTTATCGCGGCGACCGACCGGCGCTATCGCATGAAGGTGGCGGCGACTTCGGATAATACCGCGACGCTGCCCAACCCGAACCCACAACCGACCGCGGGTATCGCCTGATGTGGAAGTTTCTCGTGCCGATCGCGGCATTCCTGGGGCTCGTCGTGTTGTTCGTGTTGGGCCTGAATCCCAATCGCGACATCCGCGCGCTGCCGTCGCCGCTGATCGGCAAGCCGGCCCCGGCCTTCAATTTGACCGATGTCCTCGATCCGAGCCGATCGGTCAGCAGCACATCGCTGCAAGGCCAGGTATACGTCTTCAATGCCTGGGGCACCTGGTGCGTCGCATGCCGGGAGGAGCAGGAAGCCCTGCTGCAGATCGCGCAACAGCGCGTCGTGCCCATCATCGGGCTGGACTTCATGGACGACCGAACCAAGGCGCAGCGCTGGCTGCAGCAGCTCGGCAATCCATACACGGCTGTCGCATTCGATCCGGAAGAGCGCACGGCGATCGAGTGGGGCGTATACGGCGCGCCCGAAACCTTTCTCGTCGATGCCAAGGGGCGCATCGTCTTCAAGTTCATTTCGCCGCTGACTCTCGATGTGTGGCAGAAAGAGTTTCTGCCGAGAATAGAAGCGGCGCGCAAGGGCGGCGCTTGAAATACTGGGTGCCGATCGTGTTTGCCCTGACGCTGTGCGCGGGCGTGGCCTCGGCGCTCGACGTCAACGGGCAGATCGAGGACCCCGTGCTCGAGACGCGCTATGAAAGCATTACCAAGCAGTTGCGCTGCTTGGTCTGCCAGAACGAATCTATCGCCGACTCCAACGTGCAGCTCGCCGCGGACCTGCGCCGCCAGGTACGCGAGATGCTGCTGGCCGGACAAAGCGATGCCGCAATATTCGATTTCATGACCGCCCGTTACGGCGAGTTCGTGCGCTTCAATACACCGGTGGAGGCAAAGACCTTGTGGATCTGGGGCTCGCCCTTCGTTTTGCTGCTGATCGGTGCGTTGGTCGTGTTTCGCGTCATGCGCGCGCGGTCGCGGATGCCGCTCGACGATGAACCTACGCCTGCCTCAGCCGAGGGCCCGCCCGGGCCGTCCTCAGGGTCGCGTTGATGATTGCCTTCATCGTCGTTGCAGCCGTCATGGCTGCGCTTGCCGCGGCCGCAGTGGCCGTACCGTTGCTGCGCGACCCGCGTAGCCGAATTCTCGGTACGCTTTCGGCGGTCGCCGTCGTCGGCGCCGCATCCGTGCTCTATCCATTGTGGTCGACTTGGGATTGGAATGCGCCGGCGGGCGGTCCCGCAGTCGGCCCCGAGGTCGCCGCCATGGTGGCGAAGCTCGAAAAGCATCTGGCCGACCAGCCCAACGATTTGGAGGGTTGGCTCATGCTGGGCCGCTCCTACGACGCGCTGGGACGTGTGGACGAAGCCATCGTTGCCTTCGACCATGCACACGCCCTCGACGGCGGAAAAAACGTCGAGGCGACGCTCGGACTCGGCGAGGCGATCAGCATGAAGGCGGGCGGCGAGGTCACCGAGCAGGCCGCGCAGCTGTTCGAGCAGGCGCTGGCCCAAGAGCCCCAGAATCCGCGCGCGCTGTTGTACGGCGGCTACGCGGCCGCGGTGCTCGGCGATCGAGCGCTCGCGCGCTCGCGTTGGGAAGCGCTGAAAGCGATGCATCCTCCGCCTCAGGTCATGGAAATGCTGGATGCGAGAATCGCCGAACTGGCGACATTGCCCATGGCCGCCATGGGGTCCGGCGCCGGTCCGCAGGGCGCGCGCCCCGCGGGCACGGGCGCAGGTGCGCCGGGCATGGGCGCAGGTGCGCCGGGCATGGGCGCGGGTGCGCCGGGTATGGGCGCGGGTGCGCCGGGCATGGGCGCGGGTGCGCCGGGTATGGGCGCGGCTCCTGCGGCTGCTGACCCGGCCGCCAAAGCGACCGTGAACATCACGATCGCGCCGGCATTGAAGGCACGGCTACACGCCGGCACGCCGCTGTTCGTGTTCGCGCGCGAGCCCGGCAGCCGCGGCCCGCCGCTCGCCGCGAAGCGCCTAACGAGCGAGGCGATCGGGTCCCGCATCGAGCTGTCGCCGGCCGATTCGATGCTGCCTGGCCATGCGCTGGTCAGCGGCCAGCGCGTTTCGATCACCGCTCGGGTCTCCTTCAGCGGCCAGCCGACGCCCGCTTCAGGGGATTTATTCGGCGAACTCTCCTATGATGTCGGCCGCGACGGCGTGCGCGACCTGGTGATCGACCAAGTCGCACCCTAGCGATACGGCGGGCGCCGTGAGATTTCACTCCAGTACCTGCAACTTTGCGCGTCGCCGTGTGTATTGAGCATGTGCGGCCGCTTGAACTTGCGCTCGATCCGCCGGTCTGTTCCAGCTTAGGATTGGCGCGTTTATCCCTCGGAATTCTTGATTATGCAATTGGCACCGACTCCGCAATCGAACCGCTTCGCGGCCTGGCTGGTCAGCCGCCGCAGCCTATGGGCATTCGGCGCGCTCGCGATCGTGATCGGCGGTTTGCTGGTTTTCCGGCTGACCGCATTGAGTGCGGCCAAAATGAGCCTTTCAGACAAGTCCAACACGCCGACGGTCACGGTGACCTCGGTGTCCTTGAGTTCGGTGCCGACGACGGTCAGCATCATCGGGACGATTGCGGCGCGCTACGACATACCAATCGGCGTCGAGGGCGACGGCGGCCTCGTCAACGCGATCTACGTCGAAGCCGGCGACCACGTCAAAAAGGGCCAGCTACTGGCCCGTTTGAGCACATCCGTGCTGCGGCCGCAAGTCGCGAGCCTCGCGGCCGCGCTCGAGCAATCGCGCGCGGAGGCGGATCTCGCCGAGGCGGAATATCACCGGGCCATCGCGGTCGGCGCCGCCGGTGCGTTGTCGACCGAGGAAACCGAACGGCGGCACTCGACGGCGGTGACCGCGGCGGCCAAGGTCAAAGTTGCTTCGGCGCAGTTAGCGGAGGCGCAGGCACGCGTGGACCGCGCTGATGTACGTGCGCCCGCCGATGGCACGATCCTCACGCGCAGTGTCGAATTGGGTCAAAACGCGACCCCGGGCGGTCCGGCGTTGTTTCGCTTGGCGCAAGGCAACGAGATTGAATTACGCGGCGAGGTCGCCGAGCAAGATTTGCCCTTGTTGAAGGTCGGGCAAGCGGCGAATGTGAGCCTGACGGGGGTATCTCAGCGATATGCCGGTCATATACGCCTGCTGGGTGTGGTCATCGATCCGCAAACCCGTTTAGGCATGGCGCGCATTGCGATGCAGCCGGATCCGAACCTGCGCCCCGGCGCCTTCGCACGCGCTGAAGTGACGATCAGCAACGCGGAGCGCGCGGTGCTGCCTCAAACCGCGGTTTTGAGCGATGAGAAGGGCAGTTACGTGCTGATCGTCAATGCGCATAACAAGATCGAGCGGCGCCCGGTGCGGCTGTCGGGAGTCGTCCCCAGCGGCGTGACGATTGCGGACGGCCTAGGAGCACAGGACCAGGTCGTCGCGACCGCGGGCGGTTTCCTGCAGGAAGGCGAGACCGTCAAGCCGGCGCGTGCGAACGCGGGTGGTGCGTGAAGAATATTTCGGCGTGGGCGATCCGCCATCCGGTAATGCCGGTCGTGCTGTTCTTCGTGCTGTTTTTCGTCGGTGTCGTGGATTTCATCCGCTTGCCGATCAACCTCCAACCCGACATCACGTTTCCGATGGTCCAGGTCAGTGTTTCGCAGCCCGGTGCCGCGCCGACCGAGATGGAGACCCAGATCGCGCAAAAGATCGAGGGCTCCATCTCGAGCATCGGCAACGTGCGCAACATTACGACCTACATCATCGAGGGCTTGGTCGGTATCAACGTGCAGTTCCAGATCGGTACGCCGGTCGATCGGGCCGTGACCGACGTGCGCGATGCGGTTGCCAAGGTCCGCAACGACCTGCCGCAGGGGATTTTCGAACCGCAAGTGCAGCGCGTTAACTTCAGCGGTCCTTTCGTCTACTACGCGGTCACGACGACCACCATGTCGCCGGAAGCCCTGAGCTGGTTCGTCGACAACACCGTGACCAAGCGCCTATTGGCGGTTCCCGGCGTCGCGCAAGTCACGCGCACCGGCGGCGTCAGCCGTGAAATTCGCGTGGAACTCGATCCGGCGCGCATGCAGGCGCTCGGTATCACGGCCTACGAAGTCAATGAGCAATTGCGCTCGCTCAATCTGGATGCGCCCGGCGGCCGCGCCCAGTTGGGCGGCGGCGAGCAGGCGATTCGGGTTTTGGGCGGCGCAAAGACCGCCGCCGCACTCGGCGAGAGTCAGATTTTCGTCCGCGCCGGAAAATGGGTGCGCCTGCGCGATCTTGCCGATGTGCGCGATGGCATCGAGGAGGTGCGCACGATCGCGCGGCTCAACGGTCGCCCGGCGACGACCTTCGGCGTGTCCAAGGCGATCGGCGCATCCGACGTCGCCGTTGCGAAGGCCGTCGATGAGGAACTCAAGAAGATCATGGCCGAGAATCCCGGCGTCAGCGGCCTGACGACCATATTCTCGACCGAGCCGCATACCGAGCGGACCTACCATTCGTCGATCAACGCGCTGCTCGAGGGCTCGGTGCTCGCGGTCATCGTGGTCTGGTGTTTCCTGCGCAGTTCACGCGCGACCGTGATCTCCGCGCTCGCGATTCCGTTGTCGGCGATACCGACATTTGCGTTCATGGACCTCATGGGCTTTACGCTCAACCAGATCACGTTGCTCGGATTGTCGTTGGTCGCCGGCGTGCTCGTCGACGATGCGATCGTCGAAATCGAGAACATCGTTCGTCATATGCGCATGGGCAAGAGCGGTTATCGCGCCGCGCTGGATGCCGCCGACGAGATCGGTCTCGCGGTCGTCGCGACCTCGTTCACGATCATCGCGGTGTTTCTGCCGGTCAGTTTCATGAGCGGCATCACCGGGCAATATTTCAAGCAGTTCGGCCTGACGGTCGCGGCGGCCGTATTCATTTCCCTGCTGGTCGCGCGGCTCATCACGCCGGTGCTGGCGGCTTACACCCTGAAGCCCGATGCGATGCTCCAGCATTCCGTCGACGGCCCCATCATGTCGCGTTACTTGCAGATTTTGCGCTGGGTCGCGGGGAATCGATGGAAGACGATCCTCGGCGGATTCGTGTTTTTTGCACTTTCGATCGGGATGATGTGGGTAATACCGAAGGCGTTCGTCCCACCCGAGGATTTTGCGAGTGCTGAACTCGATATCGAGCTGCCGCCCGGCGGCACGCTCGACGACACGGCGCGCGTCGCCGCAGCCGCGACCGCAATCTTAAGAAAATCCCCCGAGGTCACCGACGTCGTCGAATTCGTCGGCGGCGATGAAATTCGAACCGCGACGCTCTACATCAGTCTCGTGCCGCGCTCGCAGCGCAGTCTCAGCCAAAAACAGTGGCAACAGAAAATGGGCCCGCTGATGCAGACGGTTCCCGACGGGCAATTGAATTTCTCCGATAACGGCGGCGGACGCGACGTGCAGTTGTATTTGACCAGCGACGACCCGGTGTTGCTCGAAGCGACTGCTCACCAGCTGCTCGCGGAAATGCAGGGCCTCGGCGAACTTCGCAGCGGCAGAATCCGCGGCGATTTGCCGCGGCCGGAAATCATCGTGCATCCGAGGCTCGACATCGCGGCGCAGCTCGGCGTCAGCGTCGAGTCCATCAGTCAAACGATACGCATTGCGACGCTCGGCGATCTGCCGCAGAACGGCGCGAAGTTCTCGTTGATTGACCGGCAAATTCCGATCCGCGTGAGCCTCATCGAGTCTGCACGCCGCGACTTCACGACGCTCGAGAATCTGCCGGTGCCGACCGCATCCGGCTCGAGCGTGCCGCTCAAAGCGGTCGCCGACCTGAGCTTCGGTCGGGGGCCCTCTGCGGTGCGCCGTTACAATCAAAGCCGGCGTGCATTCCTCGAGGCGGATCTCGCGCCCGGCGTTGAGCTCGGCACCGCCAAAGATAAGGTCTACGCTCTGCCGACGCTGAAACATTTGCCGCAGGGAGTGCATCTGGTCGAAACCGGGGATGCACAATTCATGACCGAGCTGCAGGATAATTTCCTGCTCGCGATCGGCGCCGGCGTGCTCATGGTCTTCGCCGTGCTCGTGCTGCTGTTCGCGCGGGTGTTTCAACCCATCACGATTCTGTCGGCGCTGCCGCTGTCCTTGGGCGGCGCGATGCTCGCGCTCTTGCTCACGGGCTTCCCGTTGTCGCTGCCGGTCGTCATCGGCGTGCTCATGTTGATGGGCATCGTCGCGAAGAACTCGATTCTCCTCGTCGATTTCGCGATCGAGGAAATGCGTGCAGGCAAGCCGCGACTCGAGGCGCTGCTCGAAGCCGGGCACAAGCGCGCCAGACCCATCGTCATGACCACGATCGCGATGGTGGCCGGTATGCTGCCGGTCGCGCTCGGGTGGGGCGGCGACGGCGATTTTCGTGCGCCAATGGCGATCACGGTCATCGGCGGACTCATCACCTCGACGCTGTTGACGCTCATCATCGTTCCCGCGATATTCACGGTGTTCGACGACATCGAGCGTTGGGTTTCGCCGAAAGCCGGCAAACTCTTGGCGCCCAGCGACGCGTCGACGTCGGCCGCTTGAGCCAGCCGCACCGCTAGGCAGTCGTGCGGCTACGCCGCTGCGCACCGATTATCAGGTGGCGGCCGCACTGCGAGGGCGCTAGAGTGGAGCCGACAACGCGTGCTCGAGGCAACGCGACTATAAAAACACTGAAGGGCGCCCCATGAATCTTCGATCGATCGTTTGTGCATTGTTCGCGTTGCTGCCGCTTAACCCAGCGCAATCCGAAACGGATCTCGCGCCGTCGGGCGCGGGCCCGATGCTCGGCTATAGCGCCGAGAGCGTTGCGCCGCAGAGGGCCGTCGAGAAGAAATTTCAGGAACGCATAAACGGCGCGAATATCCGTGAAAACATGCGCCGCTTGAGCGCGCGGCCGCACCACGTCGGCTCCGCCTACGACAAGGACAATGCCGAGTGGATACTCGCGAAATTCAAAGCTTGGGGTTTCGACGCCAAGATCGAACGATTCGACGTGCTGTTTCCGACGCCGAAGATTCGCGTGCTCGAAATGCTGCAGCCGACGCACTTCACGGCGTCGTTGCAGGAACCCGCCGTTGCCGGCGATCCGACCTCGAATCAAACCGCCGAACAGCTGCCTACCTATAATGCCTATTCGGCCGACGGCGACGTGACTGCGCGGCTGGTGTACGTCAATTACGGTTCGCGTGAAGATTACGACCAGCTCGACCGGCTTGGGATTTCAGTCAAGGGCGCGATCGTGATTGCCCGCTACGGACAAGGCTGGCGCGGCATCAAGCCCAAAGTCGCCGCGGAGCATGGAGCGATTGGTTGCATCATCTATTCCGACCCGAAAGGTGACGGCTATTATCAAGGCGACGAATATCCTGCGGGCGGCTGGCGGCCAAAGAACGGCGTGCAGCGTGGCAGCGTCATGGACACGGATTATCCCGGCGACCCTTTGACGCCGGGCGTCGGGGCCACGCCGGACGCCAAGCGGCTTGCGTTGAAGGACGCCAAAACGATCACCAAGATCCCGGTGCTGCCGATTTCCTATTCCGATGCGTTGCCGTTGCTCAAGGCGCTCAAGGGTCCGATTGCGCCCGAAGAGTGGCGGGG
>Ga0209415_10019810_pt1 | contig 10503 bp, 5 predicted proteins | sample PeaSoiSIISIP2007_FD_187696 | JGI IMG/M metagenome (GOLD analysis project Ga0209415, IMG submission 187696) | Peat soil microbial communities from Weissenstadt, Germany - SII-SIP-2007 (SPAdes) (version 2) | ecosystem: Environmental > Terrestrial > Soil > Wetlands > Peat | place: Germany...
CGGCGGGCGTCCCCATCGCCGCACCCATGGCGGCAGCCGGTGCGGCGGTCCCGATGGCCGCGGTAGAGGGCGACGCAGCCGCCGAACAGCCCGCGATCACAAGAGCCACAGCCGGGATGAGGCCGACGGCCCGGCCTCGGCCGTGGAGGAAGAGGTGCGGCATCGGGCGATTCATCGGGGGTGTCTCCCTGGTTGGCGCGGCGGTTGGTGGGCACGACGTGCCCGATGGCCGTGAAGACGCCACGCAGGCTTGGATGGTTCCATCAGTCGACTGCGGGAATGGTCTGGGCTGGCGTGAGGGTGAGCGCGGCGCGGTCTGCCGGCGTGGTGCGTCCGCCCACCGGAAACACGCTCGCTAGGCCCAATGGCCCGCTGCCTCGGGCGGTTCGGCCCGCTGTGCAACCGGCCTCGCCGCCGCTACGGTGAGGCCATGTCACCCGAAGCCCTCATCGCCTGGGATGCCCTCGCCGCCCTGAGCCTCGGGGTAGCCGCCATCATCGCGCCGCTGCCCTAGAATTTCACCATCACGCCGATCGAGGTCTTCATCTCGCTGCTGGACACCACCACCGACTGGTGGCACAGCCTGAATGTTACCTGGAAAATCGTCGAAGACATCTACGAGCAGGAAAAAGACCCGCGCATCTTCCAGGACAAGGCCCGCGTTGGCGCCTTGCGCGATAATCTGCTGGCGGCCTTTCAGCGGTTCCCCGATCAGTGGGGGGATTTCCTCATCCTGGCTTGCCACCGCATGTTCCCCCGCATTTCCACCCTGTTCCTGGAAAGCTTCGTCACCAATGTGGGGCGCAACGATGCTGAGCGGGAAGTTCATCTGCCCTATACGGTGCGCACCCTGCGGCAGGCCCGCCTGGACCCCTCGATCCGCGAGGCCGAGTTGGCCGAAGAGGAGCAGTGGCAAGAGGAAATGGAGCGGTTGCGCAAATATCTGCGGGGCGCGGGCGAATGAACAATGTTCAGCCCTGCTTGAAGGCCTGATAGAAGTCCATCTGTTCGTTCTGGCTATTGCTGGGTTGGCTGACATGCAGCGACCAGAAATAGGTATGTTCCAGACCGGCGTTCTGGATGTCCATGGGCCATTGCAGAATCTTCGGCTGACCGCGCCCGGCAAAGCCGCAGGTGTGGGTGGCATATAGAGCCACCTGATCCAGGAACCAGGCCGCTTTGCCTTCGCGGAAGAAATGAGCGATGTAGCGGGCGGTTTGGCTTAAGAAATCCTGGGCCAAAGGGGTTGGCGCGGCCAGCAGGATGTCGGCCCACAAGCGGCTCCAGGGTTCGCGGGGGATGCCGAAGACCAGGGCCAGATCGGCCTGTTCGACCCGCGCCTGGGCCAGCAGCGGCGAGATGTCGCGCAAAATCACGCTGTCGGTATCCAGCATCAGGATCGGTCGGGCATAGGCTTCCAGCAATTGAGGCAGGCGCAGGAAACGGGCGCAGGCGAAATAGACCCGGCGGGCGGCTTCGTTCAAATGGGGCGGACTGGTTTCCACGGTCAGGCGGAACGGTAAGGACGGATGGCGCGCTCGCAAGGCTTCGGCCTGGGCCTGTGTCTCGGGAGCGGGGTCCACCACATGGACATGCAGCAGACAAGTCTGGTGGGCCTTGGCCAAAGAGTTGGCGAAGGCGTCGATATATTTGGTGAAATAGCGTCCGTCGCAGCTGGTGAAGACCACAAGATCGCCTGCCGGAGGAGATTCCATCTCCAGAGGGGGCGCCTCCAGCGGCGTAAGGGCGGCCATGAAGGCGGGGTCGAGACGGATATTGCGTTCGATGCCGGCGAAGTCCCGATCCAGAGCGCGATAGAAAATGTCGGCCTCGGCGAAGCGGCCCTGCTCGGCCAGGATCGAGGCCAATCGACCGGCGGCGAAGGGTTGGCCGATGGGTTGCTGCAAGGCCATGCGACACAGGCTTTCCGCTTTGTTCAGCCGCCCGGCTTGGCGATGCAGATTGGACAGGCCCAGCAAAGCCACGGGGTCGTCGTGGGTCTGGCGCAAAAGCTCTTCGAAAATGGCGGCCTCTACCGGCGCGCCCAGTTCTCCCGTTCCCAGATGGACGAAGATGGAGCGGCAGGTGGCATAAAGGTCGGCGAGGCGAGGCGTCAGCGACCAGGCGGCCAGCGCCAGCCGAGCGGACTCTATGGACTGGCTGGAGGCAGCGGCCACGGCGGCGTCATGCAGATAAGCCGCCAAGGGCGGCACGGCTTCGGGCAGTGTCTGCGCAATCTCGGGCCACAACGCGGCGGCAGCCTGAGCAGCGGCGGCGGTTTGCAAGACGTCCTTGGTCTGGACGGCGTTGGCGGCTTGTTGCAGCAAAATCTCGGCCAGGCTGCGGCGGCTTTCCGGCTGGGTGGGGGCCAGGGTGATCGCTTCGCGCAACAGGGTTTCGGCCTGATGGATGTCTTGGCGCTGGAAAGCGGCGGCTGCTCGGTTGTGCAGCAGGCGCGCCAGCAGGACCATGCCTTCCGGGGGCAGCGGTGCGGCTTGGCGCAGCATTTGTTCGGCCTCGTCGGGGCGATCTTGCTGAATCAGAGCAATCACCTCGGGCATGATGTCGAGGGCGGCAGTCATGATTAAGCTCCTCCCGGCAGGTGGAAATGCCGCAGCAGGGCGGCCAGGGTGGCGTCTTCGTTATAGGCCTCGGCGGTGCGGCGGCCCTGGGTGATCTTGGACAAAGTGGTCGGATCATTCTGTTCCAGGCGGCGAACGGCAGCGCCCAGAGCGGAGACGCATTCCAGCAATTGGTCGCCATAGAACCAGTCGCCATTGTCGGGCCGAGCGAATTCCAGCCCGCCGCCGCCATGAAATCCCACCACCGCGCACCCCGCTGACATGGCTTCAACGGCGGTCAGGCCAAACGAGTCCCGATGGCCCAAGGCCAGAAACAGAGCGGACTCGGCCATGATGGTGGCGGTTTCCTCTTCCGAGCGGCCTTCGATGGCGACCCAGGGGATCGAGCGGTATTGGGGATGGCTTTTCTGAAACGCGGTCTGAATGAAGCCCGCCTCGAACGGCAGTTTGCGGGGGATAAAGGCGATCTGCATCCGTTTGGACGCCGGTTTGAACAGGGTGGCGTCGATGGCGTAGGGCACGATGTCTATGTCGCCATAGCCATAGATTTGGCGGTAAAAGGCGCGGATAGACAGGCTGGAGCCATAGACCTCCGAGATGCCCAGCTCGGCATGGTCCTTCAGTCCCAGATGGGGGCCGAAGGAATAAAACTGGTTCTGGCAGAACATCTGTTTCTGCCCAGGCAGCCGCAGGAAGTTCAGGCTGACTTCCGAGACGATTTCGTTGACCACCACGATGTCATTGGCGGTGAAACGGAAGGATGGGCTGGAAACCACCTCGGCTCCCGAGCGGAACCAGTCGGGGTGGCCCTGGGGCGAGAATATCATCGCCTCGACTCCGCAGCGGCGCAGCAGATCGGCGTGATAATAAGTGTGGCGGATGCCGCCGGCGATTTGATCGCCGGGGAAGGGGCAGGCGAAGATGATGCGTTGTGCCATGGACAGCACCTCGGATGGCTTAAAACTTGTAGCCCAGGGACAGATCCAGATCGCTCTGGATATATTCGTGAGGTTTACCCACCGGGTGAGTGGTGAAATATTGCACCCGCAGCATGGGCGACAGATAAAATCCTGCCCCCAGATCAACATCGACACCGCCAAACAACTGAGCCGCGGCAGCATAGCTGGATGTGGTTTCGTGAGCATGATTGCCGTTGAGCAGGTTGCCGGCCACATCATAGCTGGTGCGAAGCCTGGCCCGTCCAGCGCCCAAGCCGCCGCCGATGAAGGGGTGGTAGTCGGGGTCGCTGCCGGGGCGGAAGGCTAAATTGAGATAGTAGAGATTGGCGGTGGCATCAGCTCGGACATTGGCGACGGACGGACTGAATAGAACAAAATTGGCGTCCATCCTGGCCGTGGCGTGAAGCTTCATATATTCCAGGCCTAGGGATAGATGCGCTCCCAGCAGGCGATCGTCCCATACGGCGGCACGCAAGGTACGACCCGATGAGGCGATGAAGGAATCGATGCTCAGGCCGCTGGAAATGGTCCCGACCGATCCGCGATAACGCCCAAAACCATAGCCGCCGCCGATTTCCAGGCGATAGCGGTCGTCGACCCAGGATTTCCCAGTCGCCTTATCGTCGCCAGGCTGCTTTTTATCGGCCTGGGGGGCGACGATGGCGCGGGATGGGGGACTCTGTCCGGTATCAAGTTTTGGTTGTCCGGGCGGAGGGCTCCAGTTGTGATCGAAGCAAGTCAATCTGTCGATGTCACTCGTCCGCCCCATGCAAGATGAAGAACTTGGGGCCATCCAACTGGTGCGTTCATAGCATGCCAGCCGTCCGTATGGCTCCTTGATGCTTGGGCACAAGTCAGAGGCCCAGGCATTTATGGAGATAAAGAATAGTGGAGTTATTTTGAGGAGGATATGCGCAATAGCTTGTTTCTGCGTCTTATTCGTCATGGAATTCAGCCAGTCTGCAAGCTGTGCTACAGATTTTAATATATATGAAACGTTGCCGACGCCGTCTCATAAGATTTTATACCTTAATTTGGCTCTATCTAGTCGTTTCCAATAAGTAATAACGACTCTCAGGTTGTATGGAGCGCTTGACGTTCTCGCAGTGTCGCTTGTAACATTTTCGCCTAGATATAACTAGGGGTTATTCCGCCCTCGATAGGGCGGCCGATGGCGTTTGGCTGGGCGTATGGCCGGCGCTGTCGTGATTCTTGACAACTGGGGGCCGAGATGACGACGATTACCCTGAACGACAGTACCGCTGACATTAGCGCCATCGCGAAGACGGCTTTCGATGACATCGATAGCTTCTTCAAAGGGATCGCACTGTCGACGGATCCGATCCTCAGCTTTTCGTTGTCATCGCCGTCGGACATTACCAATTACGTGAAGGAGTCCTCGTCCAGCGAGATCATCCTGCAGTCCCGCGAGACGACCGGTAGTGGAGCCTCCACCAAGGCCGATTATCTGGTGGTTAAGGGAGCTGGCATGGGTGTGGCGCTGGGCAGCACCGGCCTGACCGGCACGGTCAGCGAGATCGACATCTATTCCGGGGTGACGCGGAACGCCAGCAGCTCCTTTACCAGCAGCTATTTCACGGGTCAGACGCCCGCGGCAAAATTGACCATCAGTTCGTCGGCATATGTTCTGACGATTCAGAACGGCACCTCTAATCCCACGACCGTGACCTTGTCCGGCACCGGCCTTCCCACCAACGTGGCGACCGGCGCGGCCTTGTTCGGCTTGCTGCCCAGCGGGGCCCAGACCGCCCAGAGCGGTTCTTTGTCTCTGACCAGCTTGGCGATCAACGACGGTCTGGGCGACACTCTGAATCTGAGCAGCGCCGGGGCCACGCTGACGGTGGCCAAAAATACCGGGACCGTGGTGAACGGCGTCACCACCGGCGCCCATGACGCCTATACGGTTCAAGTGACCTTTGACGGCACCCAGGCGCTGAATTTGAGTTCGGCGCAGCTGACCAGCATCATCAATGGCTCCGGCTCTCCGTCAACGATTCTGCCCGAAGTGGTGACGGGTTTCAGCATTACCGATACCACTACTGGCACGGTGGTCGCTTCGGTGAGCGGGTACAGCGGTTCGTTGGGTGGATTGATAAAGGGTATCAGCAGTAGTGGCGGTATCCTGTCAACCTTCGGCAGCACGGACAGTTTTACCGCCGCCAACGCCACGACGGGCTTAAATATTGACTTCGGTAAACTGACGGGCGGTGCATCCTATTCCGCCAATATCGGCTCGATCACCGGCAGTTCTTTCGCCGATACGCTAACCGGCGGTTTGGGCAATGAGCAGATGAATGGCGGTGCCGGCAACGACATCATCATCGCCCAGCCGACTGGCGGAGTGACCCTGGCGTCACAAACGCTGTGGGCGCACGGCAGCGGGGTCTCTGACTCCAGTAATCTGTCGGTCATTTCCAACAATGGCCACTATGTATTTTTCGCCAGCGACAACTCCCATTTTGCTTCGACTCTGGGGACCTCGGTCACCACTTCCTCGACCATGACGGGGAACTGGTATCTGTATCGCTACGACACCACGAACAATACGGCCACGGCGATTTCCTATTCCAACGCCACGACCAAAGTTACGCTTTCCAACTATTCGAACGGCTTTGCCGCTTCGAGCGACGGCTCCTATGCCGCCTATGTGAGCAACGGTAGCCTGTATCTCAATAATTTGTCCGGCTCTGCGCAGGTCGTCACCAATATCACCTCGACAACCGGGAATGCGGCTCAAGAATGGGGCGGACTTTCCGTCGTCAATTTTGGGGCCACTCAGACGGTCTATTATGTGGCGAGCGATGACAATGTTCGTGCTTATGTGCAGACATCAACCGGCCATACTGACAGCACGGTTTCCCTTGGCGGGGGCGGAACGCTTTATGCGAACAACTTCATGTCCGTTTCTGCTGATGGGGGAAAGCTGGCCACGATCTCCGGCGGTTCCTTGCAGGTTTACAGTCTGGTAAACGGCACAACGTCCGTCACGGCCAACTCTCTTTATTCTGAGACGATTTCCGATAGCAATTATCAGCGCATTGCCGGTGTCAGCAGTGATGGTTCGAAAGTCCTGACCTACGAACAGAATGACGGTAACGATGGTGCCGTGCATCTGTGGTCGTATGATAATGGAACCGTGACCGATCTGTTGAGCGGGTTGGCCACGAACGGTAAAGGTTTTCTGACCATCAATGACTGGTTGGCGCCGTCGATGTCTTCCGATGGCCGCTATGTGGAATTCCAGGGCGACGGCAATAACGGTTTCAACTTTTCCCAGGTTTACCGTTACGACACCACCACTCACACTGTGCAGGAAATTACAGTCAACGCAAACGGCAGCGAGTTCGACGGCTATACCCAGCTCGCCGCCATTTCGGCAAACGGTCAGTATATCGGCTTGTTGTCCAATTCTACGACCAGCAGCGGTTCCGATTCAGAAGCGGCGTTCCTCTACAACAGCGCTAACACCGTTGTTCCGGGCGCTGCCGCTACCGACGTGCTGGTGGGCGGGGCGGGGGCCGACACCCTGACCGGCGGTGCCGGCTACAATGTCTTCCAGTACAACGCCGCCGGCGAAGGCGGCGACACCATCACTAACTTCGTGTCGGGTCAGGATGTCATCCGTCTGAACGGGTCTGCGGCCAGTTGGGGCTTCGACTCTTCGGCGACCACCAGCCTGACGGTAGGCACCACCGTTTTGGCCAGTTCGGCCACCGCCTATCTCTATACCCATAATAATGGGCTCTATTATGTGGCGGCGAACTCGACCGGTGATACCGGCGTGCTGTTGGCCACTACCACCGGCAAAACGGTTGCTACCGGCGATGTGGTGTTGGGCGGATCGACCCTGACCACGTCTGGCACCAGCATCGATTTCAGCAACGGATCCTCCCTTGGATTCGTCGGGCCAACATCGCAGACCACGACCAATCTGACCATCAGCGGCTCCGTCGGAAATCTGAACAGCAACGCGACCATCTGGGGCTCGTCCGGTAGCGATACGCTGATTCTATCCGATGCTTCGGGTGACATCAGCGGTATGACCCTGAGCAGCATCGAAGTGCTGAAGATGAGCAACACCGGTCCAAGCGTGGCGTTCACCATCAGTCAGGCCGATCTGGATGCCACGGGTTTCTCTGTGGTGGGGGCCGCCTCGGCGACGAATACCCTTGTCGCTTCGGGCGATACCCTGAATTTGGCTACCGTCGGCGCGACCTTGTCGAGCATCGAGGTGCTGCAGGCCTCCGCCAGCGCCACCAGCGTTCTGGTGCTGAACAACAGCGAACTGGCTTCGCTGAAAAGCATCGTCGGCAATACCGGCCATGACGTGTTGGTGGCCTCGAACAATTCCAGCGTCTTTGATCTGACGGCCCTGACCTCTCTGTCGGGCATCAGCACTCTGAAGGCCGGCAGCGGCGCCACGTCCGGTGACACCTTCATCCTGACCTCGGCTGAACTGGCGTCGGGCCTTGGCGCCATCCAGGGCAGCTCTTCGTTCTCCGATACCCTGGTGGTCAGCGGAGCTGCCGCCGACCTGAGCGCTATCACCCTGTCGAGCATCGACACCATCAAAATTTCGAGCAGTGCCGCCAATACCACGCTGACCCTGTCGCAGAATGACCTGAATTCCAGCGTCGTTCTGGTGGGCACCACCGGCACGGATACCATTGTCGCCTCGGGCGATACCCTGAATCTGGCCACTGTCGGCACGACCCTGTCGGGCATCGAGACCCTCCGCTTCTCGGGCAGCGCCGCCACCGACGTGCTGGTGTTGAACCAGACGGAAATCAACGCCTTGAGAAGCATCGTCGGCACCACCTCCAACGATGTCATCGTGGCGGCATCGGGCGGCACCGGCCTGAATTTGACCGGCTTGTCCCTGTCGGGCATCGACGTGATCAAGGCCAGCGACAGCGCCGGCTCCGCCGACAGCTTTACCCTGACGGCGGGCGAGCTGTCGGGTCTGCGCAAGATCGCCGGTTCGACCGGCTTCACCACCAATCTGGTGAATGTGACCGGCACCACCGCCATTGATCTCAGCACTATTACCCTGAGCAACATCCAGACCCTGCAGGCAGCAGCGTCGGCGATCACTTTGGATCAGACCAAGGATATCGGCGGCGGCCTGAACATTCTGGACAGCACCGGCGGCGCGACCCTGGTGGCGGCTGGGACGACTCTTGATCTCAGCAGCTCCACCATTAGCGGCATCAGCGTTCTGAAGGCCAGTGCGGCGGAAACCAGCTCGACCGGCACCACTTTCGTGGTGAGTTCCGGTTCGAAGCCGCCGAATGGCGGCTCGATCATCGGCGGCGCGGGCACCGATATTTTCGAGGTCTATGGCAACAACGTCAATCTGACCAACGTCACTCTGAGCAGCGTTGAAGTCGTTCAGGCCATGGGCCAGGGCTCCCTGACTCTGAACGCCGTGACCTTTAGCCTGAACCAGAGCCAGTTGACCGGCACCACCCTGTATGGCAATGGCGGAGCCGACGTTTTGATGGGCGCCGCCGGGGTTTTGGACCTTTCTTCCACTGGCCTGTCGGGCATTCAGACGGTTCAGGGGCTGGCGGGCACCGCTGGCGACACCATCATCCTGGCGCAGTCGGTTGTTTCGGGGGGCGTAACCTCGGTCGTCGGCTCGGCCGGCAAGGATGTCTTGCAGGTCTCGGGCAACAGCATCGATCTGTCCTCGTCCGCCTTGTCGGGCATTGAAGTCATTCGCACCGGCAACACAACTTTGGCCAGCAGCCTTGTTCTGAGCGCGGCGGAAGTGTCGGGCGAGACCATCGTGGGTGGCGCTTCGGCGGACACCCTGACCGTGGTGGCTGCCGGCAGCCAGCTCAATCTGTCGGGCACCGTTTTGTCGAGCATCGATGTGCTGAAGGTTACCGGCAGCGGAGTGACCGTCAGCCTGACGGCGACGGAAGCCGCGGCTTTCACCTCGGTGACGGGCAGCGGCGGCAATGACAGCCTGATGATCGCCTCCAGCGCGGTCAATCTGGCTGGAACCGCCCTGAGCGGCTTCACGACCGTCGGTGCTTCCGCTTCATCGACCGTTACCATCAATCAGGGCGACTTGAACGGCGTGACCACCCTGGGCGGTGCGTCGTCGGTGACTCTGGTGGTCAGCGGCTCATCCCTCGATCTGTCCTCGACCACCCTGTCGGGCGTGTCACTGGTCGAGGCTGGGACGGTTTCGCCGGTCAGCTTCACCATCGCGCAAATTGATGTGCTGTCGGGCGAAACGCTGTTGGGTTCGGGCGGCTACGATACTTTGGCGGTTAACGGCACGGCGCTGGATCTGTCCAGCATGACGGTTGCCAGCGTCGAAGCCTTTACCGGGGCCGGCAGCCAAACTCTGACCATCAATGCCGGCAATCTGGCGGCGGGCGACAAGATCGTCGGCGTCGGCACTGTGGATTTGAAGGGGGCGCTGAGCGGCAATCTGGACCTTAGCCAGGTGACTCTGTCCGGCGTGGCGTCGGTGGATCTGAGCGGCGTGACCAGCACCAGCAGCAGCAATGTCCTGACCGTGTCGGGCGGCGCTGGCGGTGTGGCCTATAAATTCGGCACTGGTGAAACGGACATCCTGAGCATTCAGGCGCCGCAGCTGTTGGCCGACATTCAGAACGGTACGTTGCTGAACAACGGCGACACCATTAGCGGCTTCACTTCGGGTGTCGATAAGATTCGCGTTTCCGGCAGCACCTGGAATTTTAAGGGCAATACGGCGATCCTTTCCTCGCCGCCGACGACCTCTCTCAGCTCTTATCTGTATGTTAGCGGCAATACGCTGGACTATATCACCGGCACGACCACGGTTTTGCTGGCGACGGTGGATCCGTCCGTTACCCTCTCGACGTCGGATATCCTGATCCAGTCCAACGTCGCCAAGGCGACGGCGGCGACGGTTTCCCTGTCTCTGAGCACCGTCTTGG
>Ga0209415_10019811_pt1 | contig 10503 bp, 6 predicted proteins | sample PeaSoiSIISIP2007_FD_187696 | JGI IMG/M metagenome (GOLD analysis project Ga0209415, IMG submission 187696) | Peat soil microbial communities from Weissenstadt, Germany - SII-SIP-2007 (SPAdes) (version 2) | ecosystem: Environmental > Terrestrial > Soil > Wetlands > Peat | place: Germany...
ATTCGCCGCCCTGCAGACCAACTACCTGACCTCCACCGCACTGCCCTCACCGTTTCAGCAGTACTGGTCGCTGAGCCTCGAAGAGCAGTTCTACCTGATCTGGCCGGTGCTCTTGCTGGGTGGCTCCATGCTGCGCCGGCGCCGCCGCCAACTGCCGTCGCGCCTCGGGGCGGCAGCTGTGCTCGGGGGCCTCGGCGTGGCCTCCTTTGCCCTCGGAGTGTGGCTGACGAAGGTCTCACAGCCGTGGGCCTTCTTCTCGCTGCCTACCCGGGCGTGGGAGTTGGCCGCAGGCGGACTGGTGGCCTTCGCCGCGCCGTGGCTGCGCGCCCTGCCCGAACGGCTGGCGGCAGTGATCGGGTGGGCCGGATTGGCCGCCGTGATCGGTTCCGCTGTGATCGTGTCAGGCTCGGTGCCGTACCCCGGCACGGCGGCCCTGGCTCCCGTGCTGGGGACTGGTGCCGTCATCGCGTCGGGGTGTGCCCAACCTCGCAGCGGGCCGATACTCGTCCTCGGCCGGATCGGTACCCAGGTCGTCGGTCGGGTGTCGTATTCGTGGTACCTGTGGCATTGGCCCGTGCTCATCCTGGCGCCCGCGCTGATCGGGCACGCCCTGTCACTCGTCGGCAATCTGACCCTCGCGTTCGGCAGCTTCGTGCTGGCGGTGATCTCCTTCGTGCTCATCGAGAACCCCCTGCGGCGTGCCTCCTGGCTGCAGGTGCAGCCGCGCCGCCTCCTGCGTCTGGGTGGTGCCCTGACGGCGGTCGCCGTCGCCGTGTGCCTGGTGTCGATCGTGACCCTGCCGTCGCTGCGCGGCCACGGCATCGCCCGGGTAGCCAAACTCTCCACGGCCCCAGCAGTGAAGCGTCAATCCCTGCCGCCGACCACGCCTGGTTCGGGCCTCAGTCCCTACAGCGCCGCGCTGGTCAGCGCCACGGCCCAGGTACAGGGGGCGGTGTCCCAGTCGTTGCCCGTGAAGGACGTCCCGGCCAACCTGACCCCTTCGCTGCCCGACGCCGCCGGAGACGAACCGCCGGTCTTCGTCGACGGTTGTTTGGACTCCTATCTGCCCACCGACGTGGGGCCCTGCGACTTCGGTGACACGACGTCGTCCACGTCCATCGTCTTGTTCGGCGACTCCCACGCCGCCATGTGGTTCCCGGCGGTGGAAGGTGCCGCCGACCACTTCGGGCTCAACCTCTTCACCTGGACCAAGAGCACCTGCCCGCCCCTCATGATCACCATCTTCAGCCCGGTGCTCGGGCGCAACTACACCGAGTGTGACCAATGGCGACAAAACGTCCTGGCCCGGATCGCCCAGGTCCACCCGGCCCTGGTCATCTTGGGCGTGGCTCGCCACTACACCGACATCTACGGATTCACCCCCTTCAGCCCCCAATGGCTCCAAGGGCTGTCGGCCATGGTCACGGCCATCCGTCAGCTCGGCCCCAAGGTGCTGGTCATCGGGCCCGTCCCCAAGCCGCCTTTCGACGTCCCGGGTTGCCTCTCGATCCACTTGACCTCGGCCAATGCCTGCACGGTCCCGTTGGCCCAGGGCATCGACCGGCCTGGAAAGCTGGCCGAGGAGCAGGTCGTCGCGGCGGCGGGCGGGAGCTACCTCGATCCCGACCCGTGGTTCTGCACGGCGACCACGTGCGCCGTCATGGTGGACAACCTCCTCGTCTATCGCGACGACAACCACATCACCGCGACCTATGCCTCCTACCTCTCCCCGGCCATCACCGACGAGCTGGGCCTGGTCCTCGGGGCTCACGCCCCGACCACGAGCACCGCCGCGCCGGCGACCAAGCCCACCCACCGGCGGGTCTCCGGCCCGGCACGCACCTGACGTCAACATGAGCCAGGTTCGGCGCATATGGACCTGGTGGACCACGGTCACCACGAGCGCTCCGATCAGCAGCAGAATGGCGATCGCACCGGCGCCCAGTATGACCGGTGACGCCCGTCCCGTTCGGTTCTTGTTTCGGGCTCGCACGGCGTGTCCCCGCGTGGCGAGTGGGACTAGCGTCAACCTGACAGCCACAGACCGTCGAGACTGATCAGCCTCGCTCGACCATGATCGCCACGACTCGGAGGTGCCCGTGCTGCGCTGGGAGAGCGGTGAAGGCCTGCGCCGGGAAGCGCGGGGGAGCGAGATGTGGTTCAAGGCGACGGCGGCGACCACCCAGAACCGGTTCTCCCTGATGGAGCGCACGCTGCCCCCGGGTGGGCGGATGCCCCCGGCGCACAGCCACGTCGGGAACGACGAGGCGTACTTCGTGTTGGAGGGGCTGGTGGAGTTTCGCGTCGACGGCCACGTGTTCGAGGGGTCCACGGGCACGTTCGTGCTGGTGCCCGCCGGCGAGCCCCACACCTTCGGGAACACGACGGAGAAGCCGGCCCGACTCCTGGTTTTCCACGCGCCCGCCCTGGACGGCTATTTCGCGGACCTGGAGCGCCTTTGGGCTTCGCCTCAGGCCCCGGAGCGCGAGGAGGAGCTGGCCCTCATGCGACGACACGGCATGGAGCCGGCGTGATCTCCACCGGGGCGTGGGTGCACCTCCGAGCCGGCGCCATCACGAATGCCGGCCGCCGCCGAGCACCCGCCGGGCGGTCGTCTCCACCCGTTGACCATTCAAGGAGAAGCGGAGGTCGGAGAGTGCGTGGAGGCGTGTCCAGGCGTCTTCCTCGTCGTCCCCGGTGGAGCTCCCGAGGCCGATCCGCAACAGCCGGCTGAGGAGCATGCGGCTGCTCAGAACCTGCTGGCGGGACAGGGGTCGCAGCAAGGGCGCCATGACGGCGTTCCACAGCACCACGGTGATCGGATTGCCGGCGAGGATGCGGCGGGGAGTGTCGACACGCGACAGGAACCGACGCCACTGGTACCACGGGACGGGCGCGATCCGCTGCATCGGGAGTGACTTCCACGGCACACGGCGGGCGATGGGCCAGCACACGTCCTGCGCCAGCGCCGAGTAGGGGAGGTCGGTCCAGTCCGAGCGCCGAGACAGTGCAGCGTCCTGGCCCTCGACCCAGGCGTCGACGAAAGCGGACCCCGGGACGGCGGCACACATGTTACCGAAGAACCGGCCGAGCTCGTTCCCCCAGCACACGATGCCGGTGCCGTCGATCTCGGACATCAACTCGGGCAAGGGCGAGAGCGCCACGGTGTCGAGATCGATCCAGACCCCTCCGTGGCGTTGCAACAGGCGTGACCGCACGTAGTCCGAGCGGTAGTTCGGCGCCGGAAGCCGCTCCCAGCGTTCGACGTCGAGATCGGGAAGCCACTCCGTCGCCGTGTGGCGATCGAGCACGCGCAGCTCCAGGGGAGCACTGTGGCGACCAATGGTCTCCAGGCACAGGTCGAGGTAAGACGAGCGCGACGTGCCGGGAAGGTTCTCCCAGTAGGCCCACACCGCCGCGGTGGTCTGTCCTGTCATGCACCGATGCCGGGGGGAGCGCTCCGCCACCGGCCCAGGTCGCGCCCCAGGAGCTCCTCGAGCCTGCGGACCTCGGGCGCGAACTCTGCTTCGAGCTGGCGTCGGAGACCGGACCCCAGCGCGGGGCGGGTGCGCTGCTGGGTGTTCAAGGCGTGCAAGCGCCGTCGCATGCCGGCGCGCCGGTGCTCGTCTCGAACCAGGAGTCGACCGAGCCGGCGGGCAGGGGTCGGCGTACGGCGGAGGAACTCCCTGGTGAGGGTGCTGCGCACGACTTTGTTGGCGTTGACGACGTCAAAGTCGGGCGTGAAGTCGGGATCGATGCCCAGGAATTGCAAGGTGTCTCGGTACGTGCGCGCCGTCTCGGCCACCATGTCGTCGTAGAGGATGACACACACCCGATCACGGCCGAACACGGAGAAGTACCGCTCCACCTGTTCGGCGTAGCGCGCCAGGTCCCGGTAGAACAGCCCAAAAGGCTTGCGGCAGCGCGGTGGGATGCGCGTGCCGTGCTTGCGGTCGTCCTCGGCGGCGAGCGCCTCGGTGAAGTCGCGCAGGTTCTCGTCTCCCTGGAAGAGCATCTCGCTGTGCTGTGAGTACATTTGGTCGACGGGGTTGCGCAGCATGATGATGATCCGGCTTTCCGGGGCGAAGTCACGGATCTCCCTGGCGGCGCGCTGGGAGTACAGGTAGAAGACGGAGTGGTCCCCCCGGTAGCGCTTGTCGGCGTTGTCCGAGAACCAGGCCAGATAGGCCTCTCGAGTGATGCGCCACTTCTCGCCCTTCATGGTGGAGAAGTCGAGGTCGAAACTGAAGTAGTTGAGCTCCTTGCCGGCCACGAAGACGTCGGGGTGCTCGTTCAGATAGCTGGCGAAGGCCGTCGTGCCGGACTTGGGAGCCCCCACCATGAACAGGTTGGGGTCAGCTGGCATCGTGCCCGTCCATGCCTCGAAGCCTAGAGCGCGGTGCCCCGAGCCCATGACGTTGCGCCATACCCAGGAAAGGCGGCGACGGAGGCCTCACCAGACGGCATCGACGCCACCTAGGCTAACCCCGCGAGATTCCGTTGTCGGACTCCACACCCAGGAGCGTCACGACGACGGCGACGACGAGTCGGAGACGCACGTGTCGACTGCTCATGAGCTTCTGGCCGCCCACCGCCGTACCACGTTGGCGCGCATTCATGACCTGGCTGCCGACCTCGACGGGATCGTCTCTTCTTCTGATGCCAACATCGACGACGAGCACGATCCCGAGGGGGCGACACTCGCCTTCGAGCGAGCCCAGGTGGCCGCGCTGCTCAGCTCGTCCCAGGCCTACCTCGACGATCTGGACCGGGCGCTGTCCAGGGTGGACGACGGAACCTACGGGCTGTGCGACGGCTGCGGTGCGCACATCGCCCCCGAACGCCTGGCGGCCCGGCCCGCGGTGCGCACCTGCATTGGTTGCGCCCCAGGTCCCACCCGTAGGGGTTAGGCGGGCGGGCCGGCCGTGAGCTGGACAGAGGCGCTGTGGCTGGCACCCTGGGCGTCCACCCACCCTACGGTCACCGTGTCGCCGGGTTTGAATTTGAGCAACGCATTGGTCAGGTCCGTGGCTGTCGAGATCGTGGTGGAGTTGATCGACACGATCGTGTCACCGGTCCCGATCCCGGCATTGTCGGCCGCGCTCCCCGAGGCCACACCCGCCACGTAGGCGCCGGCCACGCCGGTGCCGCCTTGCGATCCACCGAAGAAACCGTTCCCACCGGACTGTGATCCGTCAGTGACGTCGACGCCGAGCAACGCCCGCGGCCCGATCTCGATGGCGGAGCTGGCCTTGCCGGCCTTGATCTGGTTGGCGAGCGAGATGGCTTGGTCGATACCGATGGCATAGCCCTGGTTGGTGCCGCCGTTGCTCTCGGCCGCCGCGGTGTTCATACCGATGACTTTTCCGGAGGTATCGACGAGTGCTCCTCCCGAGTCCCCGGGTTGGATGTCGGCATCGGTCTCGATCAGCCCGTTGAGCGTCTCCGACAGCGTGCCGGCGTCTCCGGCGGTGATGGTCTGGTTGAGAGCGGTGATCGTTCCTCCCACCGCGGTGGGGGTGCCGCCCGAGCCGCCGGCGTTGCCGATGGCCACCACGGGCTGTCCCACGCTCAGGGTCGAGGAGTTGCCCGTACTGATCGTCTTGAGGCCCGAGGCGTCCTTGAGCTGCAGCAGGGCAACGTCGTCGGTCACCGAGTAACCGAGCACGGTGGCGCTGTAGGTCCGGTTACTCCCGACGATCTGCGCATTGATGGAGGTGGAGTTCTCGATCACATGGTTGTTCGTGAGCACCAGGCCCGACGAGGTGAGCACCATGCCCGTGCCCGCCGCCGCCCCACCCTGGTCCAAGGTGGTGTCGATGAAGACGAGGGCCGGATCGACCTGCGAGGCGATCGCCGACGAGTTGACGCCTGCGGGGGAGTTGCCAGAACCCGACCCTGAACCCGTCCCCGACCCCGATGATCCGTTGGTCGGTCCGCTGCCGAAGGAAGGCAGGCCGCTCGTGGCGTTGTGGTCGACGGCGCGCTCGACGGCGGCCCCCACGACACCGGAGATGGCCACGACGGCGACAGCCAGGATGGCGATGATCCCTCGGCTGCCCATTGGCCGGCGCATGGCCGGCGCGCCGAAGTGGGCGGGAGGGGGGCCGTAGGGGTATTGCGGGGCACCGAAGGGGTATTGGGGCGCAGCCCCCGGGGGGACGGGGCCCGGGGCCCAGTACCCACCCGGGCCCGGCCCTGCGGGAGGACCGGGCGCCCAGGGCGGCACAGGAGGAGGCGTCTGCGGTGGCGCGCCAGCGCCCGCCGTGGTGAACACGTCACTCGGACCCTCGGTGCCGGGTGCGGTGACCGGGAACTGGCTGGTGGGAGCGTCCGCCACGGGCGTGGGCGCGGTGGGCTCGCCCTCCGATGGCGCGGGAATCCCAGGCCCGCCGGGGTGCTCGCCGTTACCGGGGTCCATGCTCACAGTGCTCCTTCTCTGACTCTGTCGACCATATCGGTCGCTCACGCTGTACCTGTCCCACCCACCTTCGGGTGTGAACCTGTACCCCAGCTGGGAGATGGCTATCAATCCGCCATGAGAGAGCCCTGAGGGTCCGGGGACCGCCAGTGGATTCACGCCTTTGGACGAGCTCGAGGAGCTCCTCGTCGCCAGTCACGGCGGCATGTATGCGCTCGTCGAGCCGCCAATACCTGCGGCATTGTGACTGCGCGACCCTTCCCAACCGGGGAGCCAGGACCGATGACTACGCACAGTGCTCGCGCAACTCCAGGTAAGTCGCGAGAAGCTCCGGGCCCCTAAACTGACAGGTGCGCGGCGAGCCAACAGCCGTTGGGGCAAGACGGGGTTCGATCGCTCGACTGGGGGGGGCCGGGGGATGCAATCTGACTCGTTCGTCGAAGGTGCGGCATCTGTTGCCGCCGTAGCGGCCGCAGCCGCGGTGTTGTATTCCCGTGCCTCGGCCCGAGCGGCGCGTGATGCCGTCGCAGCCGCCGAACGGACGGTGAGGCTGGCCGAGGTTTCGCGTCAAGCTGCTCACCGTGCCCAATTGCGTCGGCGCCTGGAACGAGTCGGCGAATTGGTCCAGCAGATCGTCGCTGCCTCGTCGTCGGAGGTCAGCACCGACGGGCTCTCGGAGAGAGCCAAGATGCAGTGCCACGCCTTGAGCCGGGCCCTCGTCGGGCTCGTCGACTTCCTCCCGCGATCGGCTGAGCTCAGCCGGGCGACAACGGCAGGTGAGCTCAGCGAACGAGCTGACCGGGCAGGTCTCGAGATAGACGCAGCGCTCAGGAAGCTGGCGAGATACCGCCAGCAGAGCACGTACCGACCCCGCCACGTCGCACCGTGGCACCGGCCGAGCCGAGCCCGGTCAGCGGCGGTCAGCGGCGGAGAGGGGTCCAACCACGTCACACGTCCGCCGACGCCGTGATGACACGGCTCACGTCGACGGCGACGTCGAGCCGGTGTGACCCCCCTCCTCCTTCTACCGAGCCCCGCAGGGGGGACACGTCCCAGTAGTCGCGTCCCCACGCAGTGGTGACGTAGGACTCCGCCACGAACTGGTCGTTGGTCGGGTCGACGTCGACCCATCCCCACCCCGGCAGATAGACCGACGCCCAGGCGTGGGACGCGTCCGCCCCCACCAGGCGCTGTTGCCCGGGTGGTGGCAGGGTCTCGATGTAGCCGCTCACATAGCGCGCCGAGAGCCCGAGCGAACGGATGCAACCGATCATGAGGTGTGCGAAGTCCTGACAGACGCCGCGCCGCTGCTCCAACACGACGGCCAGCGGGGTGGAGATCGAGGTGAACCCGGGCTCGTAGACGAAGTCCCGGTGCACCCGACCCGTGAGGTCCTCTACCGCCTCCACCAGCGGTCGGCCCGCCACGAACGACTCCTGGGCGTACTCGGCCAGGGCGCTCGACGTGGGGATGAGCCGTGACGGCGCCCGGCACCGCCTGGCGTCGCGCGCCGCAGGCTGCCGGTCGATCTCCAACAGGGTCCGAACGGACTCCCAGGGCGGGCCCACCGGCGGGGCGGGAGCGGGCGAGACGGTCACCTCACTGGTGGCGGTCACCGACATGTGGTCGAACCCACCTTGGACGACGAATGTGGCCACCGCGTTGCCGAAGGGGTCGACGGACTCGAACCAGGTGTTCGGTGAGGGTTCGACCTCGAGATGGTGTGCTGTACAGACCTGGTGGTCGGTGCGGCGCGGTCGCAGGTGGGCCTCGTTATAGGACTGCTCGACGGGAGCGTCGTACTCGTAGCTCGTGGTGTGGGTCACGCAGTAGACCCTCTCTTCGGCCACGTCCCAAATCTTGCCCTGGCTCCCGTGACCACCGGGGGATCCACCGGCGCCGCTGCGCACCAGCGTGAACGGCTCGGGGGCGGGGCGCCTGGTCACGGCACGAGCCGGCGTGACCGTCACCGAGAAGAACGACGCCTCGATGTGGTCGTGGAGATTCCCTATCGCGGGCAGCAGCTCGGCCAGGAACGCCCGCAGGCTCGCGGGCGCCGGCACGGCGACAGGTGCATCGGCCACCAGGACCGCCGTGTCGGTGCAGGCGGCGAGAATGCGCTCGTTGTGGGGAAGGGTCTTGACGAGGTCCCGCAACTCGCCCACACACGCCGACACGGCGCGGGGGAACGCCTCGTCCTGAAGCAGGAACCGCAGGGTGGACGCGGCGTCGGGCCGGGCCGGCATGGCGCGCCGGAAGGGCTGATACGAGGCCAGCGACCGGAGCAGGGCCATCTGGTGCACCTCGGTGTAAAGGTCACGACCCGGGTTCGTCACCGCACTGTCAGCTCGGACCTGGAGCACCCGGCACGTGATCTCTGCTCGCTCGAGATGTTGGCCCATCCGGAAGAAAGCGAGTGCCTCATCGCGCCGCATCGTTCCCTGCATGACCCCGTTGATCCGTTGGACCTCGTCGACCACCCGCTGCAGCCACCGGAACCGCTTGTCACGCGCCGCCACACTGTTGGCTTCGGGGCTCAAGGCGAGCCACAGCTCGTTGCAGAGCTCCCACACCTCCCGGGGGACGACGGGACGGGCTCGGCGGAGATTCTCCCGAGCACCGGCGATGGACGCCAGGATCGACGACGGGTTGTCACGGTCGGTCAGGACGTACGCGGCGACCCGAGCCTCCACCGACCTCTTCGTGCCCGGATCGCCGACGAGGCGTGCGCCCAGGCCGCCAGCGCGCTCCTCGAATGCGGCCAGGGAACCGGCGATGTTGACGAGCGGCGCCCAGCCGACGTCCTCGCCCACGGGAAGGTCGATATGGGTCTCACCGTGAACCTGGACGATCCTGGCATTGTCCTCGGCGCGCTCGAGATACCGACCGGCCCAATAGACAGCCTCGGCCATCCGTGCCAACAACATCACACGCTCCTCTTCTCCGGGCGGCAGAACTCTTCCGTTCCCGGGCCCTATTGGGCCATCTCCCGTCCCTCGACGAGTCGCCGCCATTCGGCTCGCTCCACGCCGGCGTTGTCGTGGTCGGAGAAGCAACCGGGATCGTCGAGATCGGTGAGCGTGGCGTCGACCACCCACGTGTCCTTACTGCCACCACCTTGGGAGGAGTTCACGATGAGTGAGCCCGCCTTGCGGGCCACCCGGGTGAGTCCACCGGACGTGACGTACGCCCCGGCTGGTCCGAGCAGGGCGAAGGGTCGAAGGTCCACGTGGCGAGACACCACCCTCCCGTCGCACAGGGTCGGCATGGTCGACAGTGACAGCACCGGTTGCGCCACCCAGTTGGGTGGGAACTGCTCGATCCGCTGCGCCACCAGGGCAAGGGCCTCGGCACCCGCGGTGGGACCGATGACCACGCCGTAGCCACCGGACTCGTTGGCGGGCTTCACAACGAGGGCGTCGAGATGCCCCAACACGAAATGGCAGTCATCGGGGTCGCCGCAGCGCCACGTGGGCACATTGGGCAAGATGGGTTCCTCGGCGAGGAAGTAGCGGATGATCTCGGGTACGAAGGAGTAGACCGCCTTGTCGTCGGCGATCCCGGCCCCGGGGGCGCTCACCAGAGCGAGGTTTCCCGCCCGCCAGGCGCGCATGAGCCCAGGCACACCGACGACTGAGTCCCGCCTGAACACCTCGGGATCGAGAAACAGCTCGTCGACCCTGCGGTACAGGACGTCCACTCGCTCCAGTCCCCCGACCGTGCGCATGTACAGGACGTCGTCCTCGGGGACGACCAGGTCACTGCCCTCGACCAACTCGATGCCGAGCTGTTGGGCCAGAAAGGCGTGCTCGAAGTACGCCGAGTTGTGGACTCCTGGGGTCAGAACCGCCATCGTCGGCTCGGCGCGTAGCGGGCAAAGCGACGAGAGCAAAGCGTTGAGCCGTCCGATGTAGGAGTCGACGGGCTCGATGCTGTAGGAGCGGAACATCTCGGGAAACACGCGCTTGGCCACCATCCGGTTCTCGAGCAGGTACGACGCCCCCGACGGCACCCGCAGGTTGTCCTCGAGGACGTAGAACGTCCCGTCCTCGCCCCGCACGAGATCGCTCCCGCATATGTGC
>Ga0209415_10019813_pt1 | contig 10502 bp, 10 predicted proteins | sample PeaSoiSIISIP2007_FD_187696 | JGI IMG/M metagenome (GOLD analysis project Ga0209415, IMG submission 187696) | Peat soil microbial communities from Weissenstadt, Germany - SII-SIP-2007 (SPAdes) (version 2) | ecosystem: Environmental > Terrestrial > Soil > Wetlands > Peat | place: Germany...
GGTACGGCGCCGGCGTGGAAGAGACCGGAGCGCATAGAAGCGTCAGGACAAACGTGGCTCTGAGTGCTTGGCGCATGAGCGATACCTTTCCGCCATGGCGGTCTGGCGTCCCTGCAATTTTACACCTGCGCCGCATCTCCCTGCATCAGTACCCGGGCGGGAGGGCCGGTGCGGGATATTCCGGCAGCTTCTCGCGGGCTTGGTCGGCGCGTTTCACCACCAGCTCATCGAAGAGGATCGAGGGGCTGATTACGGTGCGCGGCGTGACGCCCAGGCGATTGCTCACCAGGAAGTCGTTGCCGGCCGCGATCACGTCCGAACGTAGGCTGCGCGTGTCCAGTTCCTGGAATTCCGCGCCGCGCACCAGTTCGCGGTGTCCGTCCTTGGACCACACGCGGTAGAGCAGACGTGGGGAAAGGCGGGGCCCCAGCGTCTCGACGGAGTAGCAGTAGGGCCGATCCTGCTGGCGGCACAGGTCCAGCAGCTTTTGCCGCATCTCCTCTGGGGAAAGCGGCTGGGCGGCCCGCAGGATAAGCACGCCGGGGGAGGGCTCGGTCTGCCCGGCCTGGGCCAGGCGTCCGTGGCCGTTGGATTCCGTAAAGCCTCGGATGGGGCGGCGGCCGACGAGGAAGTTTTCCAGGATTCCCTTATCGACCACGGCCAGCGCCGCGGCGCGCACCCCTTCGTCGTCCACGCGATAACTGCCGATCAGGAAGCGCCCGGCGAATTTATCCTGAGTGGGATCGTCCACGAGCGACAGAAAATCGGGCAGCACGCGGCTCTTGTAGCTCGCGGCGAATGCGCCCACCGTGCGCGCGGAAACGGTGGGTTGGGGACGCCGGCCCACGATGTTCGCGGCGAGCAGCGATTCCACCACGTCGTTCGTGGCGTCCGCCGTGAACAGCACCGGGCCGCGGTATTCTTCCTCCACGATTGGCGCCTTGCGCATATCCGTTAGGTTTTGGAGCATCTCGCGCGTGTCGGCCATCACTTTTTCGCGCGAAGGCAGTTCGGAGGGGCTGCCGTAGGCATCGCCCGGCGAGCGTTCCAGCCGCATCCCGTCCTGCGCCTGGGTGCTGCCCGCCTGGGAAACGGAATAGCTGGCGCGGCCACTGCGCAGCACCGTGCCCTCCGTGTTGATGAAGTAGATGTTCGTGGCAACGAATTGCGCGCCCGCACTGACGGTCTGCACGTCCGGAAAGTCGCGGTACTGCCCGGTGGCCGCTTCGAGCAACGTGCGCCATCTCGCGGGATCGAATTCGAGTTTGGCGAGCGGTCCAAGCGACTGGACGGGTGGCTCTTTGGCAAAGTCGTCCACGGTCTGCGTGATGGCGAAGCGCTTGTAGAGCCCCTGTTTCGCGGTCAGGGCTTCGTTCGCGGACTTATAGGCGCTGTCGGTGGCCAGCCAGAGGGCATGGCGGAGCGCGAGCGTGTCGTCGTCCAGGGGCATGGTGACGGCTTCGCCCATGCCTAACTCGTAGAAGCTGTCCAGGTGGTAATCCCCTACGCGCACCACCACGCGGCCGAAGCGGAATCGCGCCCGGCGCTCATTCTCCGTGGAACCAAATTCTGTTTGGATTTCGTAGTTGTCACTGTCCACCACTCGGTACTCGATATAAAAGGGCGCGGGCACGTTCTCCATTTTGAGCTGGGCCTGGGAGCGCTCCAGTTCCTGCTGCATCGCCTGAAGCACCGGATCGGAAGCCGCAGCGGCGGAGACGTCTGCCGCACGTGGAGCATCCCCAGCAGCAGGCATCGCGCTGCCTGGGGCCCGAACGGCCAGCCACAGGGCGAAGGGAACGCACAGCATCGGAAAAAGGAGCGCGCGGCGGGACCTCATCGCGACGCTCCCTGGGGCTTTGCGGCCGGCTTCGTGGGCGCGGGCGTCGACGAGCCGGCCTCGAATCCCGGCGGGGGCAAGAGCGGGGGGCGCTCGTGCGAATGTTCTCGTTTCTGCACCTCGATCTCCGAAAAGAGCATGGCGGGGGCGACGGCGGAGACCGGCACGCTGCCGGATTCGGCGCCGCAGATGCCGTTGAACACGTGCATGGTGTCGCCGGTGACAAGGATGCGATTGAGTGCGGCGATGGGCGTGCCAACGATGTCCACACCGCGCACCAACTCATCCGGCCGGCCGTCGGCATACACGCGCCACACGATCACCGGGAGAACCTGGAACGCCTGGGGCAGCCCGCGCTGCGTGAGCGTGAATCCTCCCTGCACGTCCTCGAAGTACAGGCCGTAGGGTTTGCCCTGTTTCTTCACTTCCTCGATCAGACGCTGCTGCATCTCGGACTCTTTCACCGTGTTCGTCGAGGTGATGATGAGATTTCCCTGCCGGCCCGTGGCCATCAGGCCGGGCTGGGCGCGGCCGTGACCGTTCGAGCGGCTGAAGCCTTTTATGGGCATGCGCGACATCAGGAAATTCCGCAGCACGCCTTCCTGAATCAACTCCACGCGCTGCGCGGGCTGGCCCTCGTCGTCGAAGGCGTACGACCCGCTCAGTTTTTCCCCGGCCAGCGAGGTGATCGTGGGGTCGTCCGCGATGCTCAGGAATGTGGGAACCACCTGCTGGCCCACTTTTTTGGTAAAGGTCTGGCCCTCATCCTCATCGCGCTGGCGGTGGCCTTCCAGGCGGTGTCCAAGGACTTCATGGTAAAACACGGCGGCGGCTCGGCCGGAGAGCAGAGCCGGCCCGGCAAACGGCTCGGCGACCGGAGCGCTGCGGAGGGCTTTCAGGTCGGCGGCCATTTTCTGGGCGGCGGCATGGAGTGCGGCATCGCCGGGCAGATCGGAAGCCTGCGGCGCCTGATACGTCTCCACGCGCATTAACTCCATTCCGTCGTCCGCGCGCGTCATGGCCTGGACAATCAGCCGGACCAGGCGGCTTGGTTCGGCCAGGCGGCTGCCCTCGCTCGAGGTGAAGTGAAAGCCCGAGGTCTGCACTTGGAAAACGACCTCTGATTCGTAGATTTCCGGGTACTCGCGGAACCAGGCGGAGTCGCGGCGAAGGCGTTCCTCCCATTCGTGCACGTTCAGGCCCGCGGAGGGAACGCGGGCGTCCACGTGCACCTGGGGCGGCTCGGCGGAGAAATCCGCGGATTTGTCTTCCTCCTCGGAGCGCACGGCCGTGTCCGTCTTCACCTTCAGAAAAGCGGGCGCCGAGGAGCGATACCCGCGATTCGTGAGCCACCAGAAGCCGCGCTCGAGCGCGCCCCGGTCGTCTTCCAGCGGAAGCGCGTCCTGGGTGATTGCGGAGCGGCGGTTCTGGCCGTGCGTGTTGTCCAGTTCCGGCGAGCCCACGCGAACGATCACGCCGGCCCGGCGAACGCGGTTGGAAACCGAGGCCAGCAGGCTGCCATACGACGCGACAATGGTCACGGAATCGCCGTCATAGGCCGAATAGCTCAGGAAATACGCGGGCGGGTCGGCCTTCGCAAGGCTCGCGGAAGCACGCTGCAGTTCGGACCGCATGGAGTCCAGCAGCGTGTCGGAGGCCGGATCTGTCGCCCGCGCGGGCCCGTCCGAAGACAACGCCGGAGACGAGGCCGGAGCGGCCGAGAGAGTTGCCGCCAAAAAAGCGCCGAGCAGGGCGAAGCGTGCTGGTATTTTCATGGGTATGAGAGCCTGTCAATCCAGGGCGTCAAAACATCGAGTATGGGGGAAGCGCAGCCTCGGAGCAAGTTGGAGGTGAGTGGTTGGAGAGCGGAAAGAATGCGCGCTGGGGAAGCGGCAGCGCCCCGGGATTATCGCAACGCCGTCCAGGGATTGAACACCGGAACACCGGTGGGGGCGACATCCTTTGCGTTGCGGGTGACGAGAGTCAGGTTGTGGTGCATGGCTGTGGCTGCCAGCAATCCGTCGATCACCGGCAACGGGGATTTTGCCGCGATCGCCTGGGCGGCCAGACGTCCCCAGCGGTCCGCGACCGGCAGGTCGATGGGCAGGATGTGGTTTGCAAATCGCAGGGCGAGTTCGCCTTCGAGCCATGCCTGAAGGGCCACGCCGCGCGAGGCGTCTCGAATGGATGCGATGCCTTTGCGGATTTCCCCCAGCGTGAGCACGCTCAAGTACAGCAGGCCCTCGTCCGTTGCCTCGATCCAGGCGGCCACCCTCGGCTCCGGCTTCGGCCGCACGAGCTCGGAAATTACGTTGGTATCGAGCAGAAAGCCGCTCACAGCCTGACCTTCCGGCCGTAATCCGGCTTCCGTTCCAGATCAAGGGCCACCTGAGCCAGCGGCGATTCGGCGAAGAACTGCACCAAACTCTGCGGCTGCTGGGTGCGCGCCACCAGCCGCTCGAACTCTTCGGCAGGGAGAACCACGACGGCCTCTTTGTCCTGCCGCGTGACCCACTGCGGGCCCTCGGAATGTGCGCGGCGAAAGAGCTCGCTGAATCGCGCCTTGGCAGTCTGGAGCTGCCAGCGCGTCTTCGGCGTGGCGGCTCGTACAGCGCTGGCCGGGCGTTTTTTCGAACGGGCTCTCTTGTTCGCCATGGCATTCAGCCTCTCTGACCAGTCAGACTAGACTGATTATAGAGTTGGCCGGGAGGAAAGGCAAAGCATGGGCGCCTCTTGTGTCCAGGTCTCTAACCGAGCAAGAGCCCGACCAAAGCCCTTAGAAAAATGAAGAATCACCCCAGCAGCGGCAGGCGCCTGATCCTGATGTTGCCCTCGGTCACGGAAATCATGGAGCCGCGCAGAAGATCTTCGCTGGAAACCTCCAGAACTTTGGCAAGCAAACTGGCTAACTTCTCCGCCCGCAGACCCTCGATGCGAATCCGGATGACGGATGGCCCGGAAGCCCCGGAGAGCGCCAGCCGGGCGTGGAAGTCCGCGTCGAGCGTGACCAGCACGCTGCCCTGCTTCAGGCTGAGTTCCAGGATCGCCGCATCCGATGCGCTGGAGAGCCCCAATTCCCCCACGTGGGATGTTTCGATTCCTTTATCTCGGAGATGAAGAACGGTGGTGCGGGGCAGTCCCTGATCGAGAAGCAGCCTCATCGGGCCAGCGGTAAGGGTACGACCCTGTCGTCGAGCATGGCGGCCGCGAATGCCAGCGCCTGGCGGATGTCCTCGTCCTCGAGCTCGGGGTATTCACGCTTCAGTTCCGCACGATCCGGGTAGACGGCCAGCGCTTCCAGCACCCTCCGCACGGTCAAACGCAGGTTGCGGATGCACGGTTCGCCGTTCATCCGAGCCGGGTCGCTTGCGATTCGGTCTAGTCTTTCCATGCCGGCCGCAGCCTTTGCGATGTTCCAGTACTTATCCTTTTTAACCTGGGGGACCTTGAATCACAAGTGGTTTTGAAATGGAGTGCCGTTCGCGGCGCCCCACCCCATTAGGGACGGAGCTGCACCAGGTCGTTGCTGGAAGTCACTACAGTGCCAGCCTCCCATCGCGCTGGTTTGGACCGCGCGGCGCGGAGGCGATTCATCAGCGAGCCGATTCCGATCGCTCCGCCTGCCAAGTGGCCGATGGTCACCGGTCCCGCCACACGCACGCTTCGCATCCCGTGGAGCGCGCTGCTGATGGCGCATCCGCACTGGCTGCAATCGGGCTGGCCCCCAAAAACGCAAGGTTCCACCTGCGTTCGGAAGTCCGCGGAATAATTCACGGAGAGTTTGGCGAACAAGCATTCGCCCGGGTCGCGCGGCGGCTCCAGGAAGCCGCGCGCAATCGCTTCGTTGAACAAAAACTTCGGGTATCGCTCCCGCAACGGCGTAAGCCGCCCCACGATGGTACGGCGGTCTTCAGCGCTCAGGATTTCCGCGGCCGCTTCGCCCACCTGCGGCGTGAACAGGCTCACCCAGATGCGGCTCACCTCGGGCCGCCCGTCCCAGAAGGACACATACTCCTCGGCGTAAGCCTCGCTCCTCAGCGCCGCGCGCGTGATCGTCCAGTGGATGTTGACCCTCGCGCCCTCGATGTTCTTCAGGATGCGCTCGTAGGTTGCCGGAATGCGGCGGACGTTGTGGTCTTCGGGCAGACCGTCCACGGAAACCGCCAAGGTGAGCCGTGGAATGGCCATCCACTGCGTCGGGATGGGAATCACGGCGCTGGTAACCACCAGGGTGAACACGCCCATTTCCCCAAGCGCCGGAAGAATGCGGCTCAGCTCGCGGTGGCGGATCAGCGGCTCGCCACCCACCAGCGACACATGGAGCGGCCGGTGTTTGCGAACCAGCGCCAGGACGCCCTCAACCAGATCGTCGCCGCGTAGGTCCTGGAGCTGGCGCAACGTCACCCCGCCGCCCAGATGATCCTCGCCGTAGGCGTAGCAGCCCGGACATCGCAGCGGGCATTCGCGCGTAATCTCGATGGAGAGCATCGGCGCGCTGCCGCTCAGGATGTTCAGTCCCGATCTGAGGAGATGAGAAGTGGAAAGCCCCGGCTTGGATACGGTCTTCATAACCCTCCTGAATCAAAAAAAAACGGAACCGCGCCGCCGGGTGGGCACGTTCCCGGAGTTCGTTCATTAGATTCGCGCTCGGAGAGAGAGGGTTGTATGGAAACGGTGACTCGTGACTGGTGGAGAGCGCCTCCTACCGGATGGGCGTGTCGGGTTTGCGAGGTTTTGTGGGAGAGGAAGAATAAAAAACTGAGGGATGGAAAGAACCCACCGTCAGAACGAAACGGTCGGCGGCCAGTCGGGGGAGTGAGTTACTTCGGTCCTTTCAACGCGCCCAGTTTGGCCAGTTCGCGCGCAAAAAGTGCGTTCTCGGGGAACTCGGCGGAGAGATGCGCGAGCAGGGCTTGGGCTCGCTGCGGGCGCTTTTCGCGCAGGCTGGTGAGGGCCACCAGGAGTTCCGCATAGGGCTGGAGGTAATGCCCGCTGGCGGCGGCCTGCTCGAGCTGGCGCATCCCCACGGATTTGTCGCCATGCACGCCACCCATACGCAGGAAAAAGCGTTTGTAGCCGGGAAGGCACGCAAGGATGTAATTGGACACGCCGAGCGCCACGTAGGCATCGCCCTGGCCAGGGTCCACGGCCAGCAAGCGCTGCGCGAATCCCTCGGAGACGCCCAGCAGGTGGAGCGTAGCGATCTGGCGCTTTTCAATTAGGCTCGTGTAGTCGGCGAGCATCCCGTTGGTCATGGTCATGGCCAGCAGGCCGGCGGGATCTCGCCCGTCGCGGTCCAGCCGCGCCTGGCCGACTTTTTGGGCCCGGTCGACCACGGCATGGAAAGCATCACCGAGCCGTTGGTTGGGCTGTCCGGGGATGCCACCAAGAAGGCGTTTGTCGTCCATGAAGAACTCGGAAGTGAGCACGCCCTGGTTATTGAATTCTTCAAAAAGATAGCCGGCTGCCTCCGCCGTGTAACCGATGGGGTCATCGGGGTGCTGTTTTTGCCAGACCGCGAATTCGGCGCGCGCCTCGTTGAATTTGAGTTGGTAGAGAAGGCGGAAGCCGGCATCCACAGGAGTCACCGGAGCGGCAACCCAGGACGGCGGGGGGATCGCGGGGGCAGTCTGCGGCGCGGGAGCGGACTGTGGCGCGGGTGCAGGTATGAAAGTACGAAAGGGCGCGGCTGGCCGGTCCCGCGGAGCGGAGGGAGCAGGCGCGGGGAGGCCGCCGAGCAGCAATGCGGGCACGAGCGTCGCGACCATCAGATTGGGGCGCGCGATCACGCAGGTGAACTCCGGAAGGCAAGCACGGCATTTAGGCCCCCGAAGGCGAACGAATTCGAGAGGGCGTACTCCACGCGCAGCGGCCGGGAGGCGTTGGGAATCACGTCGAGATCGCAATCCGGGTCGGGCTCCGTGTAGTTCGCAGTCGGCGGGAGCACGCCTTCGCGCAGAGCCAGGATACTGGCCACCGCTTCCAGTGCGCCGGCGGCGCCGAGCGTGTGACCGTGGAGCGACTTCGTGGAACTGACCGGAAGCCGTTGCGTGTGCCCTCCAAATACGTGGCGGATGGCGCGCGTCTCCGTGGAATCGTTGCCGGGAGTGCCGGTGCCGTGAGCGTTGATGTAGCCGATGGATTCAGGGGGAAGTTCCGCGTCGCGAAGCGCGGCAGAGAGCGCCAGCGCCGCGCCCTCGGCGGAGGGTTGGGTGATGTGGTGCGCGTCGGAAGACATGCCGAAGCCCACGAGTTCGCCGTGGATGCGCGCACCGCGGGCGCGGGCCGCGTCGTAGGGCTCCAGGACGAGCATGGCGGCGCCCTCCCCGAGAATCATGCCTTTGCGGTCGCGGGAGAACGGCCGGCAAGTATCCGGTGAGATGACTCGCATCGCTTCCCAGGCTTTCAGCAGCCCGTAGCTGAACGGCGCCTCGCTGCCTCCTGCCAGGGCAAGCTGCGCCGCGCCGCTGCGCACCATCTGTGCCGCCAGGCCAATGGCATGCGAGGAAGAAGAGCACGCCGTGGAAATTGTGAACGCCGGGCCGCGAATGCCGAATTCCATCGAGAGCATGCTCGCGGCGGCATTGGCCATGGTGCGCGGGATGGTGAGCGGATGAACCCGGTTGCGGCCCTGGCGGTACAGAACTTCGAATTCCGCGTCTTCGGCGGTCTGTCCGCCCAGGCAGCATCCAGTGACGACGGCAGTCGAGTCGCGCAGCGCGGGAGAGAATTCGATTCCGGCGTCGCGAACAGCCTCGCGCGCGGCAACAAGAGCAAATTGGGCGAATCGATCCAGCAGATCGAGCCGCCCGGGCTCGAAGTGCGCGCTGGGCTCGTAGCCGCTCACCTCCGCGCCATTCGAAAAGCGCAGCAGCGCCGGGTCCACCGATGTGAGGCGGCGGATGCCGGGCCGGCAGGCGACCATCTGCCGCCAGCATTCGGGCACGTCCAGGCCCAGGGCGCAGATCATGCCCAGGCCGCTGACGGCCACACGGCGGCGGGAAATGGAATCGGCAGGCAATGCCGGAATCAGTCGGACGTCGCGGCGGCAGCAGGACGGGGCGCGGCGAGGGTGCGCTCGATAGCTTCGACGATCTGACGTACGGTCCGCAACGACCGAACAACGTCGTCGGGAAGAGTGAGGTGGAAGTGCTCCTCGAGCTCGAAGAGCAGCGTAATGGTGTCCAGCGAGTCCACGCGCAGATCGGCGAGCGCGCTGTCCAGCGAAATGCTCTCCCGCGGCACGTGCTTCACCGCGGCCAGCGCCGCCAGAACTTTGTCGGCCACTCTATCCGACATACCGAAGGCTCCTCTCGTCTGCTCCCGGGACCCGGGGTCACAGCCGTCCACGGCCCTACATTGTATTCCCAATTGGCCGCCGGAAACGAGACCCAGGTTCAGGAATCGTCACCAGAAGGAATGGCTGGAGCATCGAGCCGCGAAAGGCTACCATCTGCTGGCAATGGGGGCGGTGGGGTTGCCAGAAGGCATTGGGTGCCGGCGCGCGAGGAACTCTTCGGGTGCGAGGACGAGCACCCGAGGCGCGGCGGTAGTAAAATCAGGACGAACTCGGGGCGAGGCGCCGGCACGGTGAGAATCGCTGCCCACGGCGCGGAGACGGCGTGAAGCACAGTCCATTGTTTCAAGACCAGACCGGCCAAAACGGAGCGGGCGCCACGATCGCCGCCACGGCTACGGCCCTGCCGCGCTACGAACTGACGCGCGAAAGCGTGCGCTATTACCTCGATCGCGTGTTCCCCCTCCAGGGCGTCCGGCTCGAGGCCATGCAGACCATCGTCGAGAACTCCCAGATCGAGCGCCGATTCTGCATCCATCCCGTCGAGTACATCGTGGAGCCCCGGCCACTGGAGGAGCTGAGCAAGGACTACATCGAAAATTCCGTGGAGCTGGGGCAGCGGGTGGCGGAGGACTGCTTGAACCGCGCGGGGTGCGGGCCGCGCGACGTGGACCTGATCATCACCGTCTCCTGCACCGGCTTCATGATCCCTTCCCTCGACGCCCATCTGATCAACCGCATGGGCTTTCGCTGCGACGTCCGCCGTCTGCCGGTGACGGAGCTGGGCTGCGCCGCGGGCGCCTCTGCGCTGGCGCGCGCCACGGAGTTCCTGCGGGCATATCCTGGCGCAAACGCCCTGGTGATTTCGGTGGAGATCCCCAGCCTCACGTTCCAGCGGCGCGACATTTCGCAGGCCAACCTGATTTCGAGCATCCTCTTCGGCGATGGGGCCGCGGCGGCCCTGGTGAGCGGAAACGGGGCCACCGGGCCGAAGTTGCTGGACACGCGCAGCTACACCTTCCCGGACTCGCTCGCGGCCATGGGGTTCGATCTTAAGAATTCCGGCTTCCACATCGTCCTCTCCAGAGACGTGCCGGACCTGATCCGCGGGCGGATCAAGGAGCTGGTCACCTCGTTTCTCGGCGCGCACGGTTTGAAGCAGGAAGAGATTGCGGCGTTTGTTCTCCACCCCGGCGGCCAGAAGCTGCTGCACTACATTGAAGAGGAATTGGGCCTGCCGCGCGAGCTCACCCAGCCCTCCTGGGACGTCCTGCGGGACTACGGAAATCTCTCGAGCGCGTCCGTGCTCTTTGTTCTGCACGAATGGCTGTCCAAAGGAAAACTGGCGCCGGGCGATTACGGCTT
>Ga0209415_10019814_pt1 | contig 10501 bp, 9 predicted proteins | sample PeaSoiSIISIP2007_FD_187696 | JGI IMG/M metagenome (GOLD analysis project Ga0209415, IMG submission 187696) | Peat soil microbial communities from Weissenstadt, Germany - SII-SIP-2007 (SPAdes) (version 2) | ecosystem: Environmental > Terrestrial > Soil > Wetlands > Peat | place: Germany...
CGCGGGCGCCGAGGGCGCTCCCGCGCCCGGCGCCGAGGGCGCGCCGGCCGCCGCGGGCGCTCCCGCCAAGGGTGCCGCGGCCGCTCCCGCCAAAGGTGCCGCGGGTACCCCCGCCAAGGGTGCCGCGGCCGCTCCGGCCAAGGGCGCCGGCGGCAAGGAAGGCGGCAGGAAATAACGCCGCCTCCCACGCAGGCCGATCCGATGCGTCTGGTGGTGGGGCTGGGCAATCCCGGCGCCGAATACGCCCGGAACCGGCACAATGTCGGCTACATGGCGGCCGACGTGGTCGCGATCCGCTATTCCTTTCCCGCCTGGCGGTCGCGTTTCAAGGGCGCGGTCGCCGAGGGCAAAGTGGACGGCGAACGGGTTCTGCTGCTCAAGCCGCGCACCTACATGAACGATTCGGGCGAGTCGGTGGCCGCGGCGGCCCATTTCCACAAGATCGAACCCGCGCAGATCGTCGTCATGCACGACGAGCTCGATCTCGCCCCCGGCCGGCTGCGCGTGAAGCTGGGCGGCGGCGCGGCCGGGCACAATGGCATCCGCAGCATCGACGCGCATCTCGGCAACGATTTCTGGCGCGTGCGCATCGGCATCGGCCATCCCGGGCACAAGGCGCTGGTGCTCGGCGCGGTGCTCGGCGACTTCGGCAAGGCCGACCGCGACTGGCTGCTGCCGCTGCTCGACGCCATCGCCGACGAACTGCCCACACTGCTCGCCGGCGACGCCAATGGCTTCATGAGCAAGGTCGCGCACAAGGCTCCCGCGCCGATCATCGAAGCCGACGATCCGGACAGCGACTGATGGGCTTTTCCTGCGGCATCGTCGGCCTGCCGAACGTGGGCAAGTCGACGCTCTTCAACGCGCTCACCGCCACCCAGGCCGCCGAGGCCGCCAACTATCCCTTCTGCACCATCGAGCCGAATCTCGGCCGCGTCGCCGTGCCCGACGACCGGCTGGAAACGCTGGCGCGCATCGCCAAATCGGCCAAGATCATCGCCACGCAGCTGGAGTTCGTCGACATCGCCGGGCTGGTGAAGGGCGCCTCGAAGGGCGAGGGGCTGGGCAACCAGTTCCTCGCCAACATCCGCGAGGTCGACGCCATCGTGCATGTGCTGCGCTGCTTCGAGGACCCCGACGTGGTGCATGTGGAAGGCGCCATCGATCCGGTGCGCGACGCCGCGACGGTCGAAACCGAACTGATGCTCGCCGACCTCGAAAGCCTGGAGAAGCGCGTCGATGCTGCCTCGAAGAAGGCCAAGAGCGGCGACAAGGAGGCCAAGGCCCAGCTCGCGATCATGGAGCCGGCGCTGGCGTCGTTGCGCGAGGGGCGTCCGGTGCGCGCGCTCGAGACCGACGCCGAGACGCGGATCGCGTTGCGCAAGCTCGGCCTGCTCACCGCCAAGCCGGTGCTCTATGCCTGCAATGTGGACGAAGCCTCTGCCGCCACCGGCAATGCGTTTTCGGCGCGCGTCGCCGAGCGTGCTGCGCAGGAACACGCCGGCTGCGTGGTGATTTCGGCGGCGATCGAGGCCGAGGTGGCGCAGCTTTCCGATGCCGCCGAGAAGAAGGAATACCTCGCCGCGCTCGGCCTGGAGGAAACCGGGCTGGCGCGCGTCGTCCGCGCCGGCTATGCGCTGTTGGACCTGGTCACCTTCTTCACCGTCGGTCCCAAGGAGGCGCATGCCTGGACCGTGCCGGCGGGCGCCAAGGCACCGCAGGCCGCCGGCGCGATCCATTCCGATTTCGAGCGTGGCTTCATCCGCGCCGAGACGATCTCCTACGCCGATTTCGTCGCCTGCAACGGCGAGGCGGGCGCGAAAGATGCGGGCAGGATGCGGCTCGAGGGCAAGGACTACGTCATCCAGGACGGCGACTGCCTGCACGTGCTGTTCAATTTGTGAGAGGCGATCTGCGTTCCGATAGTAGATTCGTCATGGCCGTTCCCGGGTCGAAGAGCCCCGGGGATCGGTCCGGCCATCAATACCCTCACCCCAACCCTCTCCCGCAAGCGGGAGAGGGAGGGACCCGCGCCGTCACGCGGATGCGTGCAAAGCACGACGGCGCGGGAGGGTGAGGGGGCGGAGCGCATCTCCCCATGACTCTTCCGTGACTCGTCCCGCGGGTTTTGCGTCCGCGCGAATCCCGTTATAGTCCGGCGGGGCAATCGCGGGGGGAGATCGCGCGAGATGAAGCACACGCGCTTCGCGGGACGGCTGGTGATCGTCGGTTTCGGATCGATCGGCCAGGGCGTGCTGCCCCTGATCCTCAGGCACATCGAACTCGACCCGAAAAAGATCACCATCGTCACCGCCGAGGAGCGCGGCCACGACGTGGCGCGCGAATATGGCGTTGAGTTCGTGCAGGAGGCGGTGACGCGCGAGAACATCGACCGGCTGGTGGCGCCAGCCATCGGCGCCGGGGATTTCCTGCTCAACGTCTCGGTCGATGTTTCCTCGCTGGCGCTGATCGATCTCGCCCGCAAGCAGGGCGCGCTCTACCTCGACACCTGCATCGAGCCCTGGCCGGGCGGCTATACCGATCCCTCGCTCTCGCCCTCGAAGCGCTCGAATTACGCGCTGCGCGAATCGGCCCTCGCCCTGCGCCGGCCGGGCGGCGATCCCACCGCCGTGCTCACCCACGGCGCCAATCCCGGCCTGGTGTCGCATTTCGTCAAGCAGGCGCTGCTCGACATCGCGCGCGACACCGGCCACAAGGCCGAAATTCCCAAGACCCGCGAGCAATGGGCAGGGCTGATGGAATCGCTCGGCGTCAAGGTGGTGCACATCGCCGAGCGCGACACCCAGGTGGCGAACCAGCCCAAGCGCGTGGGCGAATTCGTCAACACCTGGTCGATCGACGGCTTCGTCAGCGAAGGCAGCCAGCCCGCCGAGCTCGGCTGGGGCGCGCACGAAAAATCGCTGCCGCCCGACGGCCGCCGTCACGATTTCGGCTCGGACTGCGCGATCTATCTGCTGCGGCCGGGCGCCTCGACCCGCGTGCGCAGCTGGACGCCGCTCGAAGGCCCGTACCACGGATTCCTGATCACGCACGGCGAGTCGATCTCGATCGCCGACTATTTCACCGTGAAGCAGGGCGGCAAGGTGACCGCGCGGCCCACGGTGCACTACGCCTATCATCCCTGCGACGATGCGGTGCTCTCGGTGCACGAACTCGCCGGCAAGAACTGGTGGGTGCAGAAGAACAAGCGGCTGATGATGAACGAGATCGTCTCGGGCATCGACGAGCTCGGCGTGCTGCTGATGGGGCACGCCAAGGGCGCCTATTGGTACGGTTCGCAGCTCACCATCGACGAGGCGCGCAAGCTGGTGCCGCACAATAACGCGACCTCGCTGCAGGTGACGGCGCCGGTGATGTCGGGAATGATCTGGGCGATGGAGAATCCGCGCTTGGGCATCGTCGAACCCGACGAGATGGATTTCCGGCGCAACCTGGAAATCTGCCTGCCCTATCTCGGCAAGATGGTCGGCGCCTATTCCGACTGGACGCCGCTGCACGACCGCGGGAGGCTGTTCCCCGAGGATGTCGATGCCTCCGACCCCTGGCAGTTCAAGAATTTCCGCGTCGTCTGAGGGCGCGGCCATGGCCATCGCCCCGGCGCGCGGCGCGGCGGATCTCGCGGTCGTGCGCGCGCTGTTCCGCGACTACGCTGCCTATCTGAGCGAGGCAGTCTGCCTCCCCGGCTTCGACGAGGAACTGGCCGGCCTGCCCGGGGCCTACGCGCCGCCGAAGGGCGAAATCCTGCTCGCGCGCGACGACAAGGGCGCGGCGCTTGGCTGCGTGGCGCTGCGTCCGCTCGCCGACGGCGCGGGCGAGATCAAGCGCTTCTATGTGCACGAGGAGGCGCGCGGCAAGGGCATCGGCCGTGCGCTCACTGTGGCGATCGAGGGTGTTGCACGTCGCGCGGGTTATGCTGAGCTCAGGCTCGACACCCTGCCGCGGCTCACGGCGGCCGTCGCGCTCTATCGCTCGCTCGGATTCATCGACACCGCGCGCTACAACGACAACCCCAATTCCGGGGTGGTGTTCATGAGCAAGCGGCTTTAGTCACCCACCTCACCCCAGCCCTCTCCGCCCTTCAGGGCGGAGAGGGAGAGACCCGCGTTAGCGGGAGGGTGAGGTGGGGGAAGTCCCTTCACAATTCGATGATGCCCTGGCGCATCCCCTTGGCCACCGCCTCGGCGCGGCTGGCGGCGTCGAGCTTGCGGAAGATCGTCTCCAGATGGAACTTCACCGTGTGCGCCGAGATGCCGAGCGCGCGGGCCACTTCCTTGTTGGACAGCCCGTCGCCCAGCGCGTCGAGGATTTCAAGCTCGCGTGGCGTGAGCGGGCTTGCAGGCGTATCGGCCGCAGGACCGAAGCCGCGCGGCCCCGACCCGTTCGACGGCGTCGCAAGCGATGCGGCCGCGGACCGCAAGGCGGATTCGATCGCCGTATCGTCGCCACCGACATCGACCAAGACGATCTCGGCCGTGTCCTCAACCACGCGGTGACCCTCGGCTTCGGCCAGGGAAGCGAGCGCGCGCCGCCGTTCGGCCGAAGCCGCAACGATCGCGACGCGCCGTCCCTCTTTCATTCCGGCTCCGTCATCCGCGAAGATTCATGGCCGTGCGCCCACCGTCACCGCAACCTCGCGCGAGGCGCCGGCGCGCAGGATGCGCAAATTGATCGCCTTGCCGACGCGCTCGGGTCCGAGTTGCCTCGCCAGGCCGCGCACGTCCGCGACAGGACTTCCGTCGAGTTCGAGGACGATGTCGCCGGGCAGCGTCCCCGCCGACTCGGCCGGGCCGCCGGCGGCGAGCGAAGCGACCATCAGCCCGATCTCGTGTCCGGCGGCGGCGCGCAGGTTTTCGGGAATCTTCACCGGCTGCACGCCCACGCCCAGCCAGCCGCGCACCACCTTGCCGTACTTGAGTAGCGCTTCGACCGCGCGATCCACGGTGGCGGCCGGAATCGCCAGCGCGCGTCGGCGCGGGCCCGAGGTGGCAAGTCCGACCAGCCGGCCGCGCGCATCGAGCACCGGGCCGCCTTCGGTATCGGGCCGCAGCCGTGCGTCGAGCACGATGAGACTGTCGATCCGCCCGCCGGCCATGCTGTGCCATTCGGGGCCAAGCCGGCGCACCATGCCGAGCCGCGCCGTGGTTCCGCCCGCGCCGTCGGCGCCGAGCAGCAACGCGAGCGCGCCCACCTGGGGCTCGGGCGCGCGTTCGAACGCGGGCGCGTCCGCCTCGAGTGTGAAGGCGGCGACGTTCGTGCTCGGGTCGCGGCCGGCGAGCTTGGCCGGGACTTCCTTGCCGCCGGGCAGCACCGCGCGATAATCCTCGCCCTCGGCCAGCACCTGCTCCGAGGTCACGGCCACGCCCTTGCGCCACAGGATGGCGGAGAGCGGCCGGTGGCGCGGCAACGTAATCGCGGACACGGACTTGCCGCCCGCCGCCACGCGCGCCGCCAGCGCGTCGGAAAGCTGAGCCAGGGAATCGACAGTGGGATCGGTGGTCATTTTCGCCTCCAGTTGAGATAAGGCGAAGATGGGCGCCGTGCGAGCCCCGCGGTATCCGCCGGATGGCCGGGACCGGACAAATGTCCGGGTGACTCCGGCCGGGCGCGGCCGATTTCTTTGGGCATGAACGCGCTCGCTCCCGAGTCCGACGCCGAACCGGAGCCGCTCGACCCCTATTCGGCGCGGGTGGCCGAGGCTTTCGAGCGGGTTGGGCCGTCGGTGATCCACGTGGTCGCGCTCGACGCCAGGGGCAGGCCGCGCGGCCAAGGCTCCGGGGTGGTCTACACTCCCGACGGCTACGCGCTCACCAATTCGCACGTGGTCAACGGCGCAGCCAACCTGCGCGCCTCGCTGATCGACGGGCGCGAGCTCGGCGCCGAACGGGTGGGCGACGATCCAGACACCGATCTCGCGGTGCTGCGGCTTTCCGATAATGGCCTTCCGCATGCCGCGCTCGGCCGCTCGGCGAACTTGCGCGTCGGCCAGCTCGTCGTGGCCATCGGCAATCCTCTCGGCTTCCAATGCACGGTGACGGCCGGCATCGTCAGCGCGCTGGGTCGCAGTCTGCGCAGCCATTCCGGGCGGCTGATCGACAGCGTGATCCAAACCGATGCGCCGCTCAATCCGGGCAATTCGGGCGGGCCGCTGGTCGACGGGAAGGGCCGCGTGGTCGGCATCAATACCGCCGCGATCCGCATGGCCCAGGGCATCTGTTTCGCGATCGGCATCGACACCGCGATCGAGGCTGCCACCGCGCTGATGCGCGAGGGCCGCGTGCGCCGCGCGCGGCTGGGCATAAGCACTCAGACCGCGCCGATCGACCGCCGCCTGGTGCGCGCCCTCGGACTTGCGCAGGAGACGGGCGTGCTGGTGGCGAGCGTGCAGCAAGCGAGCCCGGCCGAACGCGCCGGGTTGCGTAGCGGTGACGTGATCCTCGCCTATGCCGGGGCGAAGGTGGAAGGCGTCGACGATCTGCACCGGCTGTTGATCGGCGACCATGCCGGACGCACGCAGCCGATCGAAATCCTGCGCCGCATCAAGCGGCTGACCTTGACCGTCACACCCGAAGAGGCGGGGTAGCGGCTACCGCTTCTTCCTCTTTCGCCGCGGCAGGTCGATCAGCAGCCCGAAATCGAGCGCGTCGATGGCGAGCGCGCGCAACAGCGCCGATTTGACCTCGTCCGAGGCATGGCGCCTTCCCGTTTCGATCTGCGACAGATAGTCGGCGTTGATGCCGGCCTTCTTGGCCAGCCGCGCCTGGGTCGCGCCGCGATGCCCGCGCCACACCTTGACCGCGTTCTCGCCGTCGAGCAGACGTGCGGCGATGCGCTCGGGCACCCGCTCCTCGCGCCCGATGGCGAGGTCGCGCAAGACCAGGATGGCGGAATCGGCCTCGACGCCAAGGCGCAGCACCACCAGCCGCTCGTCGCCCTCCACCGCCGCGATCCATCCGGCCAGGCTGCCGAGCCAGAAGATCGGCGGCGCGCGGGACGGTTCGATGCGCGCCGCACGCGTGTCCGGATCGGCGGCGAAGGCGGCGAGCGAGCTGCGGATCAGGTCGCGCTCGGAGGCCGGCAGGCCGGCAAGCTGGCGAATGGCGATGCGGGTGAAGGCGACCTCTTTCGGGCGCATGGTCTTCCCCCTCGGTTCCGCCATCGTGGCGGATGCGCCGATGGTGGCGCAAGCCCTATAGTCGGGGCGTGCACCCTGCCGCGCCTAGCCCCGCCCCGCCCAACGCGCCCGCGCCCGCTATCCCGGCACTGGCCACCCATCCGCGCGGCGCGGTCTGGCTGAGTCCCGACGGCGAGATCGAATCGCTTTCGCACGAGGAGGCGGCACGAAGGGCGCGCGCGCAGCGGCCGATGCTGTGCCACAAGGGTGCGGTGGCGGCGCGACTCGGAGTCGATCCGTTCCCGGCTTACGACCTGTTGGAGCTGTTCGCCTTCGTGCGTCCGGCGCGGTTCGCCGTGCCCACCATCCGCGGCCTGGCCGAAGCGCTCGGCCTCAAGGCCCCCGCCAATCACGAGGACGAAGCCGCCGCGCTGCCCGAAGCGGCGGCGTATCTGTTGGCCGAACTCGCGCGCCGCGACCGCGCAGACAACGAAGCCAAGCGCGCCGAGCTGCGCGGCATCGCCGCTCTGATGGCGCGCGCCGGCTGGGCCTGGGGACCTTTGGTGCTGGGGGCGCTCGAAGTGCGCGACGACAAGGTGCCGGCCACCGCGCTCAACATCTGGGACCGTCTGCCGGAATGGAGCGAATACGCGCCCGAGCCGCCCGCCGGCACCCAGCCGGTCGATCCGGAGGAGGCCCGCGCCCGGCTCGCGCAGATGCTCGGCCCTCGCGCCGAAGAGCGCCCCAGCCAGGCCGACTACGCCTCGGCCGCCTCGCTCGCCTTCGCACCGCGCGAATTGGAGGGCGTGCCGCGCGCGGTGCTGGCCGAGGCCGGCACCGGCACCGGGAAAACGCTCGGCTATATCGCGCCGGCCAGCCTGTGGGCCGAGAAGAATCAGGCGCCGGTTTGGATCAGCACCTACACGCGCAATCTCCAACGCCAGCTCGACACCGAGCTCGACCGGCTCTACCCCGATCCGGCGGTAAAGGCCAAGAAGGTCGTGGTGCGCAAGGGCCGTGAGAATTATCTCTGCCTGCTCAATTTCGAGGAGGCTGCTGCCGGATTGCGCCAAGGCAATCTCGGCGGCGGCGCGTCCGAGGCCGTGGCGCTCGGGCTGATGGCGCGCTGGGCGTTGGCGACGCGCGACGGCGACATGGTGGGCGGCGACCTGCCCGGCTGGCTCGGCGATCTGCTCGGGCGGCCGCGCACCTTGGGCTTGGCCGACCGGCGCGGCGAGTGCATTTACGCAGCCTGCTCGCATTACCGCAAATGCTTCATCGAGCGCACCGTGCGCCGAGCGCGGCGCGCCGACATCGTGGTGGCCAACCACGCGCTGGTGATGGTGCAGGCGGCGCTGGGCGGGATCGACGACGGCAATCCGCCGCTGCGCACTATCTTCGACGAAGGCCATCACGTGTTCGACGCCGCCGACAACGCTTTCTCGGCGCTGCTCTCCGGCGTCGAGGCGGCCGAGCTGCGCCGCTGGCTGCTGGGCGCCGAGGGCGGTCGCACGAGCCGCGCGCGCGGGCTGAAGCGGCGCTGCGAGGATCTGATCGCGACCGACGACAAGGCCCAGGCCGCGCTCGACGAGGCGCTAGCGGCCGCGCGCGCGCTGCCCGGCCCGGGCTGGCATCAGCGTTTGGGGGACGGCGCCACGCAGGGAGCGTGCGAAGCATTCCTGGCGCTGGTGCGTCAACAGGTGCGCGCCCGCGCGCCGTCTTCCGACGGGCCTTACGGACTTGAGTGCGAGCCATTGCCGCTGGCCGACGGGGTCGGGGACGCGGCACGCTCGCTCGCCGGCGCCCTCGGCAGGCTGGCCGCGCCGCTTACGTTGCTCGCGAAGGCGCTCACCGCGCTGCTCGACACCCAGGCCGGCGCGCTCGATTCGAGTGCGCGCCAGCGGATCGAGGCGATCGCGCGCAGCATCCAGCGCCGCGCCCTGGTGCCGCTCGCCGCCTGGCGCGACATGCTGATCGGTCTCGGCGCCGCGCCCGATCCGAAATTCGTCGACTGGTTCGCCATCGAGCGGGTCGATGGCCGCGATTTCGACACCGGCTTCCATCGCCACTGGGTCGATCCCACGATTCCCTTCGCCGAACTGGTCGCCGCGCCGAGCCACGGGATCCTGATCACCTCGGCCACGCTGCGCGACGGCTCGGGCGATCTCGAAGCCGACTGGCTGGCCGCCGAGCGCCGCACCGGCACGGCGCATCTGCCGCGCCCCGCGATGCGCGCCGCGATGCCGTCGCCCTTCGACTATCCGAAGCTCACGCGCGTGCTGGTGGTGCGCGACGTGCGCAAGGACGCGATCGACCAGGTGGCGGCGGCCTTCCGCGAATTGTTCCTGGCCGCGGGCGGCGGCGCGCTGGGCCTGTTCACCGCGATCTCGCGCCTCAAAGAAGTGCAGTCGCGCATCGCTCCCGAGCTCGACGCGGCGGGCATCGATCTGCTCGCCCAGCACGTCGACGGGATGGATACCTCGACCATCGTCGATATTTTCCGCGCCGAGGAGGATTCCTGCCTGCTCGGTACGGATGCGGTACGGGATGGAGTCGACGTGCCCGGCCGCAGCTTGCGTTTGATCGTGTTCGACCGGGTGCCCTGGCCGCGCCCCGATATTCTGCACAAGGCCCGCCGCGCCGCCTTCGGCAAGCGCACCTACGACGACATGATCACGCGGCTGCGCCTGAAGCAGGCCTATGGGCGGCTGATCCGCCGCGCCGACGATCGGGGCGTGTTCGTGCTGCTCGACCCGCTGATGCCCTCGCGCCTGGCCGGCGCCTTCCCCGAAGGCGTCGCCATCGAACGCATCGGCCTGGCCGAGGCGGTGGCGATCACGAAGGAGTTCTTGCAAGCGAAGGGCACAGGACCGGGTTCGGCGTAAGCCTCACTTCAACAAGCCTCACTTCAAATAGTCATGCACGACCTTGCCCAGGCCCAGCGTCATATCCGAGAGGATATGCACCGCTGACACGACTTCCAGCACCGGGAGATCGGCCACCGGCGCCAACGCGTGCGGCCATAGCGACAGCGCCGCCGGCCCGGTCCAGGCGCCCTTCACGGTGACGTCCTCGAGGTGGTACTCGACCAACTCGCAGATGCGCGGCGTGCCGTCGACATGCGGGATAATCTTGAGCAGGAAATTGGGCTGCGCCAGCGACTCCTTCACCGCGGCGACATCCGCCGTGCGGTGCTTGTAGCCCATGGTGCCGGTGGCCACCCGCACCGCGCCATAGTCGAGCGTGCCGACCAGCGTGTCGATTTCGGCCTTGAGCGTCGGCTTGCCCAGCTTCTTGGGAAAGCCCCACAGCTCGCGGCCGCCGGCGATGGGCGGGTGGTCGTCGAGGAACATGCAGTGGCTATAGCCG
>Ga0209415_10019815_pt1 | contig 10501 bp, 9 predicted proteins | sample PeaSoiSIISIP2007_FD_187696 | JGI IMG/M metagenome (GOLD analysis project Ga0209415, IMG submission 187696) | Peat soil microbial communities from Weissenstadt, Germany - SII-SIP-2007 (SPAdes) (version 2) | ecosystem: Environmental > Terrestrial > Soil > Wetlands > Peat | place: Germany...
GCGGCGGGTTCGCCCCGCCATATCTCCAGCGTTTCGAGAACGGCGAGGCCGGGATAAACCCGCCGCTACGCTTTTCACAGCTTCCCGTCCACGATTTACTCGGGGGAATCCTCTCCCGGGCAATTCCATTCCCTTTCTGAGGAGGTACTATGTCGATTCGTCAATCACCCGAGCTTACCCCGCAACTGCTCGACGCCGCACGCGCGAACGGGCGGAATTCCCACGGGCCGTCGACTGCGGCCGGCAAGCAAAACTGCAGAATGAACGCCCTCAAGCACGGGGAGCGTTCCGACCCTGAGAATCAGGATGCCGTCATGCGCGCCCTGGGCGAAGACCCGGCGCGCTTCGAAACCCTGAAGCAGGAGTTGCGCCAGTCCTTCGACTCGGGCGACCCGTTCGTCGAAAAGCAGGTCGACGATCTCGCCCGTCTTTACGTGCGGCGCGATCGCATTGAGCGCGCTCAGACCGGTCTGATGCGGCGCGCTCTGCTGGAAGTGGAAGAGCGTCAGCATCGCCGGCGGAAGGAGATCGAGGGGGTGACGATCGCCGCCGGCGAGGCTATCGATGTAAGGCTGGAGGCACCCTCGGACCCGGCGGCGCGCCTGCGCCTGCTGCTCTCCTTGCTGGGGGTGATTGGGGCCGAGGTCCAGGCCCGCTGCTTTCTGCCCTGGCAGGCGGCGGCGCTCAAAGGCTGCTACGGGGGCAAGGGAGGCTGGCGGGCGGGGCGCATCGGTCATCTGCTGTCGGTTTTCGCCGACCCGGACATCGCGGCGCGCCTGATGGAGGCGCCGGGTGAGCCCGCGGGCCTCCCCTGCGAACCCACTGAGGTCCTTTGGCACAAGGAACTGCTGCGGCTGCTCGAGGCAGAAACGGCGAGCGTGGCGGAAGAGTTCGAGTACGAGCAGAAATTGAACGAGGGGAAAGTGGCCATCGAGCGCGACGCTTGCCTGGCCCCCTCGGGCGAAGAGTGGCGCATGCTGTTGAGACGGGAAGAAGCGCTGGACCGCGCCATCGATCGCAAGATCAAGCTGATTCTGACGCTGCGGAAGGCCGCGGAACGCACGAACGCCGCAGAGCTTCGCTCTGCGCCAGCCGAGGATGCGGGGGCGCCGGCCGGCGACGTAGGGGCACCTCTTGTGGGTGCCCCGCCCGACGGACAGGGCGGCCACGAGAGCCGCCCCTACGATGTGAACCAAGAGCCCTCTCCCGAGGGGAGAGGGTGTCAGGCTCCGGCGGTGTCATCAGCCGGAGCCTGACGGGTGAGGGGTTCTTGCCCTCACCCAGAGGAATCAGAAGGCGCATACATTCCGGCAAAGAACGCCGGAACGTATGCGCCACCCACGCGCCGCGATTGCGGCGGAAGGGAGAAGCACGCCAGAGTTCTGAGCTACATGAGGAGAAAGAGGGAAGGAATGTCTGTGTGGACCGGCGCCACCCCCTCACCCGGCCCGCGCCGGCTGATGAAAACGCCGCCGCAGTCCACCCTCTCCCCCAAGGGGACGAGGGGATCGGGAGTGAAGCGGGCCAGCGCCGAGACAGCGGGCTTTATGACCGAGGTCTTGGGTTGAGAGAGCAAATTAAGATCGCCCTAGCCCGCTCGCGGCCTTGCCGTTGGTTGTCTCCTACAGTGGGCCGTCCTTTGTTTTCATCAACATTCTCGGTTCGTTCGTCAGCTTTTCTGAACTCATGGGGCGCGAGGCCTGGGTTTAAACTGCCCTCACCCCGCCTTTGGCACGCCTCTTCTGCCGGACGGAAATGGGGACCGGGGGGTGGGCTCTGGCGACCTTCGCCAGACGGATTACAGGCGGCCGCCAGTCAGTTGACGGGCTGAATCCGTCAACGAACTTCTGGCTCACAACGTGAGTTCCTGGAAGTATAATGCAGGAGAGCAGAAATCACGGGAGTCGACGCGAGTTGAACTGCTTTTCCGCGTCGTAACTAGTCCCAGAGTATCGTGAGGTGCACGATGTTCGATGTTGTGACTTTTGGCGAAGCGATGATTCGCCTCTCGCCGCCGCATTTCGAAAGATTCGAGCAGGCCAATTCTCTGGACGTGCGAGTGGGTGGCGGCGAACTGAACGTGGCTGTAGGTGTAAGCCGATTGGGTCTGCGAAGCACCTGGGTTTCGCGCCTCCCCAAGAACCCGCTGGGAAAGCTGATGGAAAACAGGGTCCGGCAAGCCGGGGTGGACACTTCCAACCTGGTTTGGAGCGCGGACGGAAGGATGGGGCTTTACTTCCTCGAGTTCGGCGCGGCGCCTCGTGCCAGTTCGGTTCTCTACGATCGCGCGCAGTCCGCCATCAGCGCGGTGAAGCCGGGCGAGATCGATTGGGAGAAAGTGTTTCAGGGCGCGAAGTGGTTTCACACCAGCGGCATCACGCCGGCGCTAAGCGATTCGGCAGCCGCTGTCACCCTCGAGGCCTTGAAAGCCGCCAAGCGCGCTGGCGCCACCGTGAGCTACGACTTGAATTATCGTGGGAAGCTCTGGACGCCCGACAAGGCTCAAGCTATCCAAGAGCCAATGATGGAGTATGTGGACGTACTTATGACCACGGAGGAAGACACCAAGGTGGTCTTCAAGATTACCGCCTCCGGTGACGCTGATGACAAAAGTTTCGCGCAGGTTTCCAGCGAAACCTACAAGGATGTGGCGCGGCGGCTCCAGGAGAAATTCAAGTTCAAGGCTGTGGCCATTACCTTGCGAGAAAACCCGCTGGTGTGGCGCAACACTTGGACGGCTGTAGCCTACGCCGACGGCCGGTACTTTGACGATGTCAAGTACGAACTGGAAATCGTGGACCGCTTGGGCGGAGGCGATTCCTTCAGCGCCGGTTTCATTTACGGCTGCTTGACGAAGAAGTCTTACGCCGATGCGGTCCGCTACGGAAATGCTTTCAGCGCCCTCAAGCATTCCATACCCGGCGATTTCAACTGGGCAACGCTCCAAGAGGTGGAGAATCTGCTGAAGGGGACTAGCCTGAGGGTGGCAAGGTGAGAACGGCAGTGACGAGTGACAAGTGACGAGTGACGAGCCGGAAGAACTAGAGACCCGTGACGATAGACAGGCTACTATGGTAGTCTTCCATGCAGACCGCTGATCGCTTATGGCTTGTCCTGCTCGTCACTCGTCACTTGTCACTCGTCACTGTTTTCAGGAGGCGAAATGTCCTGGACTCGAGATAAAACTCTAGCGCTGATTCGTGAAGTCGGTCTGGTTCCCATCGTTCGCGCGCCCTCGCCCGAAGACGCTCTGCGTGCTGCCGAGGCTATTATCGAGGGCGGGATCGGCATCGCCGAGATTACCATGACAGTTCCCAATGCCCTCCATGTGATGGAACGCGTGGTGGAGAAGTTCGGGGACAAGGTACTCCTCGGCGCGGGAACGATCCTCGATCCCGAAACTTGCCGGGCGGCTCTGCTGGCGGGGGCGGAGTTCATCGTCACCCCGTCTCTCAATCCCCAGGTCATCGAAGTGGCGCGCCGCTACAGCAAGGCGTGTTTTCCTGGCGCGCTCACACCCACCGAAGTCGTTGCCGCCTGGCAGGCGGGCGCCGACATGGTGAAGATCTTTCCCTGCGGACCCGTGGGTGGTCCGGCGTACATCAAGGCTCTGAAGGGCCCGTTCCCACAAATCGACTTTGTTCCCACGGGCGGAGTCAATCTCGAGAACACGCCGGAGTTCATCAAGGCCGGAGCGGCGGCAGTGGCAGTTGGGGGAGAGCTGGTGAATGTGAAAGTCCTCCGAGAAGGCAAACTGGACGCCGTGGTCGCGAATGCTCGTAAGTTCATCGAGGCTGTCCGCTCCGCAAGGGCAGTGACGAGTGACAAGTGACGAGTGACGAGCCGGACAAGCGATCAGTTCTTAGCGCACCGCGCTGTCGCCTGTTTCTGAGAGTGTGAGTCCGGCGCCTTTCTCGTCGCTGGTCTTTGTCCTTCGTGCTCGTCACTCGTCACTCGTCACTCGTCACTGCTTTTGTATGACTTCCACGCTGCTCAACCTCGCCCTCGCCGCCGCTATTCTCGGAGGCGCCTGGGTGCTCACGCATCTCTTCGCGCGCGCCATGTACGTCGTTTGTCCAGCCTGCCGCACTCTGAACGCGCGGCGGCGTGAACACTGCCGAAAGTGCGGGGAGATCATCCGCCCGCCTCAGGATCGGTAACGGAATGACCCGAGAAGAACGACTTGCGGCTATTCGATTCCAGCCGGAGGTTTCGGTACTCATCGTGGGCGGCGGAATTAATGGCGCCGGTTTGCTTCGTGAATTGGCACTGGAAAATGTGGATGTGCTTCTGGTGGAGAAATCCGATTTCTGCTCCGGCGCCAGTTCCGCCTCCACGCGTATCATTCACGGCGGGCTACGATATCTCGAGAACGGCGAATTCCGGCTGGTCAGGGAATCCCTTCGCGAGCGAAATCGGCTGCTCGTTAACGCCCCGCATTATGTGAGACCTCTCCCCACCACCATTCCCATCTTCAGTTGGACCGAGGGCCTGATTTCAGCCCCCGCGAGGTTTCTGGGTTTTAAGGTGCGGCCGAGGGGCAGGGGCGCGTTGCTCAGCAAAATCGGACTGTCGTTATACGACCTCCTGGCAGGAGAGCAGCAGGTTCTACCCGCTCACCAGTTCAAGTCCCGACCTGCCGCCCTGGCCGAGCGTCCCCAGCTTCGCCGTGACCTCGTCTGCACGGCAACTTACTACGACGCCTGGATCAGTTACCCCGAACGCCTCTGCCTGGAACTGGTCTTGGACGCCGAGAAGCTTAGCTCAACCGCGCGCGCCCTGAATTACGTATGCCTCGAGGGAGCCAACGGGAATAAGGTCGTTTTGAAGGATGAGATTTCGGGCGAGAGATTGGAAGTCAAGCCCAGGATCGTAGTCAATGCGACCGGGGCTTGGATCGATTTCACCAATCGGTGTCTTGGGCAGCAGACTCAATACATCGGTGGCACCAAGGGGTCGCACCTGGTGCTCGACCATCCCGACTTGCTGGCGGCAACCCGGGGCCAGATGCTCTATTTTGCCAATGCAGACGGGCGTATTTGCATTTTCTACCCTGTTTACGGAAAGGTTATCGCGGGCTCGACCGATATCCCTGTCTCGGATCCCGAGAAAGCCTCTTGCGAGGAAGATGAGGTGGACTATATCCTGGAATCCGTTCGCCAAGTTTTCCCCACCCTGCCCCACCCGCTGGACCGGTCCCACATCGTCTATCGCTTCTGCGGGGTACGTCCGCTGCCTCGCAGTGATTCCTTCACTCCTGGTGAAATCAGTCGCGATCATAGCTGCGAAGTTCTCCCTGCGGGGAATCGGATCGACTTTCCCGTATATTCTTTAATTGGCGGGAAGTGGACCACCTTCCGCACGTTTGGCCAGCAAGTGGCGGACAAGATACTCAAACAACTGGCAAGACCACGATCGGCAAGTTCAGTCGGCTTGTCCATCGGCGGCGGCAAGAACTACCCAACCACGGCAGCGCAGAAGAGTGCATGGCTGACCTCTGTTGCAGAAAGGACGCACTTGCCTGCGGAGCGCTTGGCGGCATTACTGGATCGGTATGGGAGTCGCGCGGAAGACGCCGCGCATTTCACGCTAGCGGCGCCTGACCCGCCATTGCGTTGGCTGCCTGACTTCAGCCGGCGGGAAATTCAATTCCTGGCTTGCCACGAGCGCATTGTGCATCTGGATGACCTCATCCTCAGACGAACAATCATGGCGCTATTAGGCCAGTTGAGCCTTGCCCTCTTAGAGGAACTGGCGGAGGTGTTGGCTTCCGAACTCGGATGGTCGCAGGAACGAACCCATGAAGAAGTTGCGAGGTCGGTAAAGCTACTCACCGAGGTCCACGGAGTGAGACTCAAGTGAGGTTCTCGGTCATTGCAACCGAAGCAACCCCTCACCCGTCTCCCCAAGGGAGATGGCCATTTTTCAATTCGCAATGAGTCAATGACTCAATGAATCAATCACTCAATTCCCTCACCCCATCACCAATCCGCCGTTCACGTTGATGACCGCGCCGGTGATATAACTGGCGCCTTCCGAGGCCAGGAAGGCGATGGCGGCTGCCACTTCCTCGGGCTGCCCAAAACGCCGCATGGGAGTCTGGCTCATCCACTCCTTTTCTCGCCCGGCCATCCGCTCCGTAAGCAAATCCGTGACGATACGCCCCGGGGCCACCACGTTCGCCGTGATTCCGAAAGGCCCCAACTCTTTTGTCAAAGAAAAGGTGAATCCCAGGAGCCCCGATTTGGCGGCGGAGTAGTGGGCGTGATTGCTCGACCCGGTATAAACCACCTGCGACGACACATTGATGACTCGCCCCCAGCGGCGTTCTATCATGGAGGGAATGCACTCGCGCACATAGCGGAAGGCGGAGGTTAAGTTGATGGCCAGAGACTTTTCCCAATCTTCATCTTTCATCTCGAGCACGGAGAAATCAGTCATCTCGCCGGCGTTGTTCACCAGAATGTCAACGTTTCCCAGCTTGGCGGCGGCTTCTCTGGCTGAACGCTTTATCGCTTCCGGATCGAGCACATCGGCCTCGATGGCCAGGCCGCGACCCGAGGCTGATTCGATCTGCTCGACCACTTCCTGAGCATCCTTGATGCGCCTTCGGCAGAGGACCGCCACCGCCGCGCCTTGCCGAGCCAACTCGATGCACGTGGCGCGCCCAATGCCTCGCGACCCTCCCGTCACCAAAGCCACCCGGCCGGCCAGATTCCTTTCCGCCGAACTGCTTCCAACTTTGTTGTAGGATTCCATTCTCGATCGCTCCTTATGCGCGCTGCGCGACTCCTTGGTAAGTGTAAGTCATAGGGCGCGGCCCCGCGAGGTAACACGTCTTGAGGTCGGGTATTTGAAATCCCGCTTCCATGATGAGATCGTCAATCCGTCGGTTCAAGTGGCAGCCGCCCGAGATGCGCTTCCAGAAAGGGGTCAGTCTGTCTTGCCAGTCCGCAATGGCAGGATCGGGAGCGCGGCCGTGTTCGACAAAGATGAGACGGCCGCTTGCCTTCAGAGCTCGCTTCATCTCCTGGAGCGCTTTTGCTGCGTTCGGTAAGGAGCAGACCGTCCAAGTAACGACGACGGTATCAATGGTCTCACTGGCCAGCGGTAGCGGCTCCTCCGCGGATTGTGTCAGGAATTCGACCTTTTCCAGCCCGGTTGTAGCCCTTTGGCGGGCCATCCGCTGGAGCTCAACCGAAGGGTCCACCCCATAGACGTGTCGGACTTCGGGGGAATAGAACGGCAAGTTCAGGCCCGACCCGATGCCGATCTCCAGGACTACGCCACGGGCTTGAGGAATCCAGACAGCACGCAGGCGGGCTGTCTCCTTATTCCTCATCGCCAAATCGATGAGGTGAGGCAGGATGTGTTTTGCATAAAAGCCCATACCATTCACCGCTCGAACATTGGTCCCGCGGACTTAGGTGTATAATCACCCGCCGAATCTAAAACAATCAACAGAAAAGGAGCAATCATATATGGACCCACATAATCCGGACAGCGACAAGCTGCAGTCACTGCGTGTGAGTCGCCGAAGCGTTCTGACCGGGCTGGCAGCGTCGGCATTTACGATTGTCCCGCGACACGTTTTGGGAGGAAGCGGGCGCGTCGCGCCCAGCGACCAGGTGAACATCGCTTGTATCGGAACCGGATCGCAGGGGATGCGCGTAATGCTGGAATTCCTGGCGGAGCAGGACGTGCACGTCGCTGCGGTGTGCGACCCGAACCTGCGCAGCGCTGACTACCCCGAATGGAGCCACTACGAATTCCGCAATTCCGTCGGTAAGTTACTCGGTCCCCGCTATGCAGATTGGGCGTCATGGCTGAGCACGGACCGGGAGATTCATCTCACTCGCACGACTCTCACCTGGGGAGGAGTCTGCGGGCGCGAGCCCGCGCAAAAGGTGGTCGAGGCCTACTACGCGACCCGGCAGAAGTCCGGAGCGTATCGGGGTTGCGCGGCCTACAACGATTTCCGAGAGCTGCTCGACAAGGAAGCCGGCGTCGACGGTGTTGTGGTATGTACGCCTGACCACTGGCACGCCCACATCTCTGTGGCCGCGATGAAGAAGCACAAACACGTATTCTGTCAGAAGCCCATGACTCACGCCGTCTACGAAGCGCGACGCATGGCCGACGTGGCGCGAGAAACAGGCGTCGCCACGCAGGTGGCGGTGGTTAACCAGGCGACGGAAGACACACGCGTCCTGTGCGAGTGGGTTTGGGGCGGCGCCATCGGAGACGTGCGGGAAGTGATCAACTGGTCCAATCGTCCGGTGTGGCCGCAAGCGCTCGACCGGCCGCAGGGAGAAGTCCCTGTGCCCAAGGGTTTCGACTGGGATCTCTGGGTCGGCCCCTCGCCCGCACGTCCGTATCATCCTGCATACTGCCCGGTCATTTGGCGCGGATGGCATGACTTCGGCACCGGAGCCATCGGCGATATGGGCTGCTACAGCTTTGACACCATCTTCCGCGTGTTGAAGTTGGGTGCGCCGGAGACCGTCGAGGCCACATCCACCGAGTCATACGAAGAGACTTATCCCCTGGCTTCGATCATTCACTGGAACTTCCCCGCGCGAGGGGCAATGCCCCCCGTGCACCTCACTTGGTACGACGGCGCGCTGAAGCCGGAGCGGCCGCCGGAACTCGAAGACGAACGGCAACTCGAGAGAGAAGGCCTGATGTTTGTCGGCGAGAAAGGTACAATCCTGTGCGGATTCATGGGCGAGCGTCCCCGGCTCATTCCGGCGTCCAAGATGAATGCCTTTACGCCGCCACCGAAGACGCTGCCTCGCTCTCCGGGCCACAATCGAGAATGGCTGGACGCCTGTAAAGGCGGCAAGACCGTTCCCGGCGCGAACTTCGAGTTCGAGGCCAAAGTGACGGAGACAATTCTGCTTGGCAACGTGGCACAACGCGTCGGCAGAAAACTGGTGTGGGACGCTGCGGGACTGCGGGCGTCGAACCTTCCTTCGGCTGACAAACTCATTCAGCCGGAGTATCGCAGTGGATGGGCGCTTTAGCAGGCTGCGGAAGAACCCCTTGAGCGAGAGGCCTCGATCTGATCGGGGCGACGAAGGCTCTTCCGCTGTTGCTTGAGTGCACAACCCGGCACGAACTTCGGAGATCCTTCGCTGCGCTCAGGATGACGATCGGGACGCGCTTTTCTCTATCCTGCAAGGGGACGGCAAGCCGTCCCCCTAGAGAGTTGTCGCCCGTGTGACGGCGGCAGGGTGAGTCCACACTTCCGGCTTGATCTCCATCCCGAAACCCGGCAACTCGGGGACGCGCACAGCGCCATCCTTGGGGACCAGCGGATTACTGAGCATAGTGGGCCAGGTGGATTCGTAAAACACCTGGCAACTTTCCTGAATGGCTAGGTTGGTGAGCGCGGTTGCGAGGTGCGTCGAGGCGTAAAAGAGGAGCGGCCCGCCCGCGGTGTGCGGGGCCACAGGTAACTCGAAGGCTTCGGCCATGTTGGCAATCTTTCTCGCCTCGCTTAGCCCGCCGCACCAGGTCACATCGAACATCACGTATCTGGCCGCGCGCGATTCGAGCAGTCGTAGGAATTGCATGCGGCCCGCCAGGCGTTCGCTGAGGGTAAGTGGAATCGACGTGGCCTCCGCCAATTGCCGGTACTGCTCGAAATTGCCCGGCAGCAGCATGTCCTCAAGCCACATCGGCTGGTAGGGTTCGAGCGCCTTGGCGATGCGGATTGCCGAAGTCAGGTCCCAGCCGGAGTGGAACTCCATGAGGATTTCAATCTCGTTCGCGAATTTGTCGCGCAGCAGGCGGACCGGGTAGAGGCCTTCTTCGAGGTCGGCCCCGGTGACATACTCATGCCGATTGCGGGCTGCGGCCCGGTCGAAGGGCCAGATCTTGATCGCCTTGATCCCGTAACGGTCGATCAGCTCGCGCATGATTTTGTCCGGCTCTTTTGTGAAATCGTACTTGTGCGCGAAGCAGGTGTTGTAGAGGCGCACCTCGGGATTTGACTTGCCGCCCAGAAGGCAATAAACAGGCTGGCCGAGGGCCTTTCCCAGCAGGTCCCACAGAGCCAGATCGATGGCGCTCAGGGCCCGCATCTCGGCGCCGCCCGTGACCTGAAAGTCGAAAGTGCGGTACAAGTCAGCCCAGATGCGCTCGATGTCGCGCGGGTCGCGCCCCAACAAAAGACTCGCGATAGTGGAGTGCACCACACTTGCCTCTACTTCGTTCCGCGGGTAGGTTTCGCCCAGACCGACCAACCCCGAATCGGTGTGGACACGTACCCAAACCCAGTTCGGTTTCCAGGGCAGATCACTTCCGGAGCGCCAATAGGTGGAGTCGATGCGCGTGATCTTCATGGCCGGAGCGGGGCTCGAAAGGGCGGCCGCTCGCTCGAAAGACACGGCAACCGCCGGCGTCACAAGATATGGAAAAAAGGTTCTTCGGTTCATAGGCGTAGGAACTCATTGACTTGCAAGCGACTGCGCATTATAAACACGCTTCGATTGCA
>Ga0209415_10019816_pt1 | contig 10501 bp, 8 predicted proteins | sample PeaSoiSIISIP2007_FD_187696 | JGI IMG/M metagenome (GOLD analysis project Ga0209415, IMG submission 187696) | Peat soil microbial communities from Weissenstadt, Germany - SII-SIP-2007 (SPAdes) (version 2) | ecosystem: Environmental > Terrestrial > Soil > Wetlands > Peat | place: Germany...
GCCGGATACGCCCTCGGCGCGATCCAGACCACCCGCGGCTGTCCGCTCAACTGCAACTTCTGCAGCGTCTCCGCGTTCAACGGCACTCATTACCGCCAGCGCCCCATCGCCGACGTGATCCGCGAGTTCCAGACGATCCGGGAGAACCGCGTCCTGGTCGTGGACGACAACCTCATCGGCATCAGCGCCGATCACGTTGCCCGGGCCAAGGACCTGTTCCGAGCCATGATCCAGGCAGACCTGCGCAAGGAATGGATCGCGCAGGCGACGATCAATTTCGCCGACGATGAGGAGATGCTGACCCTCGCAGCGAAGGCGGGCTGCAGGGGCGTGTTCATCGGCTTCGAGACGTTGTCGCCGGAAGGGCTGCGTGAACTCGGCAAGAAGTTCAATCTGCTGCGCGGCCGCGACTTTTCCGCATCGGTGCGGCGGATTCAGCGGCATAAGATTCAGATCGTGGGGTCGTTCATCCTGGGCCTGGACGTTGATACGCCCGGCATCGGCACGCGCATCGCCGAGGTGGCCGCCGAGTACGGCGTGGACAACGTCAATGTCCTGTTCTTGACGCCCCTGCCCGGCACGCGCCTCTGGGACAAGATGAAGTCCGAAGGCCGCATCACCCTCAATAACTTTCCGCACGACTGGCAGTACTACACGTTGACCTTCCCGATGGCCCGCTACACGAATCTGTCGCTGGACCAGAGCATTGACGAGATGCTGCGCTGCGGCGAGGAGTTCTATTCCGTCGGCCACATCATGGCGCGTATCTGGGGCAACCTCGTGCGATGGCGCAAGCCGTTCGTCACCGCCGTGGCCAACTTCTCCTACCGGAGCAACCTGCGGCTCGACCGCAGGACCTACGCCGACTTCCGCCGCGAGCACGGGCACCGGTATCGAAGTCCAACGTGAATCCGGCGCACGACAGAGTTTGGCCCTCCAGGAGAATGGCTTTCTTCGTGGCCTTCGGGGTGAGAGCCGCCGATCAGCCGGCGGCGAGGGCGCCTTCGAGGAGGGAGGCGTTGGCGCCCTCGAGGGCGCGGATTTCCTCGATCATCGCGGTGAGCCGGTCGAGCAGCCGCTCGAGCTTCCAGCGGCTCGGACTCTGCGGCGGCTTTCTCGACAGGACGAGCGATTTGGCGCCCTGCATCACCGTCTCGATCTGCCCGATCATCCGCAGCAGGTCCTCCTTCTCGTCGTGGAGGTCGCAGAACCGGTCCAGGTTCCACTCTTCGCGGAGCGTGTCGCGCTGTCTCCAAGTGATCGCGCGGACGGTCGAGTAGAGCTCCACCTCCTCGCGGTAGCCGTGGACGAGCGCGTCCATCGCGGCGGTGAGGTTCGCCGGCGAACTGTCCGATCGCTTACCGTTCATCTGATCTCCTTTATTCTGAGTCCCGCTTCAACACGCAGGCCCTGAGAACGGCTCGGAATTTGGGAACCCTGGAAATCCTTTCTCCGTGCTCTTCCGTACTCCTCCGTGCCCTCCTCCGTCCCGCTCTGCGGTTCGGAGCGGGGCGTGTCTCCGTGTTGAAAACTTAAACGCGCCCGGGCGCGAGTTCGTAGTCGCGGATCTTGTTGTGCAGGGTGGTGCGGTTGATGCCCAGGATGCGTGCGGCTTCGGTCTTGCGCCAGGAGGTATTGCCGAGGACCTTGCGGATGAGGCGCTTCTCCATCTCGGCCAGGGAGAGGTTTCCGGCGGCGCCTTCGAGTTCCGGGTCCGCCGCCTGCGGGGCGCCGGAGAAGAGGAGCGATTCGGGGCCGATCGGGGCGCCGGCGGAGAGGATGACCGCCCGCTCGATCACGTTGCGCAGCTCGCGCACGTTGCCCGGCCAGGAGTACGCCTCGAGGGCCTCCACCGCTTCCCGGGTGAGATCGGTGGTTCTTTTGAAGAGGCTCGCGCTGAAGAATTCGACGTAGTGCCTCGCGATCGGGGCGACGTCCTCTTTCCGCTCGCGCAAGGGCGGGATCAGGATCGGGATCACGCGCAGGCGGTAGTACAGGTCGAGGCGGAATTTGCCCTCCTGCACGAGCGTCTCCAGGTCGCGGTTGGTCGAGGCGACGATGCGGATGTCCACCTCGACGTCCTCGACCCCGCCGACGCGCTTGAACCGCCGCTCCTGGAGCACGCGCAGCAGCTTCGCCTGCAGGGGCAGGCTCATCTCGCCGATCTCGTCGAGGAAGACCGTGCCGCCGTCGGCGACCTCGAAGAGCCCCGGCTTGCCGCTGTTGGCCGCCCCCGTGAAGGCGCCCTTCTCGTAGCCGAAGATCTCCGCCTCGAGGAGCGACTCGGTCAGCGCGGCGCAGTTGATGTCCATGAAGCACTTCTCGCGCCGGGCGGAGGAGCCGTGGATCGCGCGGGCGATCAGCTCCTTGCCCGTGCCGCTCTCGCCCTGGATCAGGACGGTGGTCGTCGGGCTGTGGGCGACCTGCTTGACGGTGCGGTAGACCGCGATCATCCTCGGGCTGGCGCCGATGAGCGTGGCGCCGACCTCGCCGAGGCGGTCGCATTGCTCGGAGCGCAGGCGCAGCACGTCGCGCCGGAAGAGCCGGCTGCCGAGGGCCTTCTGGACCGAGCCGGCGAGCTGCTCGATCTGGAACGGCTTGGTGAGGAAGTCGCAGGCGCCCTTGCGCATCATCTCGACGGCCACGTCCACGGTGCCCAGGCCGGTCAGGACGATCATGGGCAGCATGGGGTCGCGCCGGCGGACTTCCTCGATCAGGCGCGCGCCGTCCATCTTCGGCATGGCCAGGTCGGTGAGGATCAGGTCGGGGAGTTTCTCGTCGAGGAGCCGGAGCGCCTCCTCGCCGTCGGCGGCCTCGACGACCTCGTGACCGGCGCGCGCCAGCACCGTGCCCACGAGCGAACGAAGCTGCGCGTCATCGTCCACGACCATCACCACCGCATTCGCTGCCATGTCGGTTTCTTCCTCCGGCGAAGGAAGAGCAAAACCGATGCCGGCAAGAAGCTTCTGAGGTTACGTCTGGAAGGGCTATACTAAGACGGTGTGGCGATGTAAGTTGAAGCGAATCGAGTTGTCGGAAGATCAGGAAACGGTCAGGGCGTCAACGGCGGTGGAATTATCAATCTGGAATCGCATCGCCACGCGCTGGGCAACGCGCCAGTGATAACACGCCGCTGCACAGTGAGATAGGTATTGAAGGCTCGCAATGGCAGTCGTTATCAATATGGAACGCATGCCGTAGGACGTTCCGGCGGATGCGGCCAAAAAGAGTCCGCCAAACCATTCCTTTGGGTTAACATCGGGAGAAACAGCAATCGCTTTAGCGAATTCCTGGAATTTTCGACTTGTTCAGGCATTCGGAGCGGCTTGAGGCGGAGAGAGACTGGCGGCTTCGGAGGCACTGGCCGACCAAGGGCACACTCGGTTGCGCCCCTGCCGCTTGGCCCAAAGGAGTCCATCATCGGCCCGCGCGGCCAGTTGTTCCTCGCTCTGGATGTCCGGCGTCAGGACAGCCGCGCCGAGGCTGACGGTGACGCGGATCGCCGCCTTGGCGACGCGGATGTCGGCAGCGGCCACGGCGTTGCGGATGTTCTCAGCGCACTTCAGCGCGCCAGCCGCGCCGGTATTCGGCAGAATGACGCCGAACTCCTCGCCACCGTATCGCGCGAGGATATCCACTTCGCGCACGGTGGAGGACATCGTCTTGGCCACCTGTCGGAGCACCTCGTCGCCGGCGGGGTGGCCGTACTGGTCATTCACGTTCTTGAACCAATCCAGGTCCGCCATGAGGCAGGCGAGCGGCTGCGCGTAACGGACGCTTCGGACGAATTCGTACCGCAGCCGCGCCCAGTAGTAACGGACGTTGTAGATGCCGGTCAGGTCATCGGTGATCGAAAGGTACTTCAGCCGATCCAGCAACCGCTGCTGCTCGGCCGTGTCGCGGACGTGGAGGATGGAGTACGCGCCCGCCCCGCCGGGACTATCCACCGCCCGCGCGACCTCGCCCGCAGCCGGGGCCTTGCCGAAGTCCGCGCACGAGAGGAGGAGCAGCGCCGGGAAGGTCGAGCCGTCCTTTCGCCGGGCGACGCCCTCGCCGAACCAGGTCGTACGGCCCGCGAGCGCCCTGATCACCTCCTGTTCCGCGCCGCCGGGCCCGTTCGGAGGGAAAAGCGCCGCCGGGGTCAAGCGGAGGAACTCATCGGGCGAGTATCCGAAAGCGCGCGCGGCGGCGGTGTTGATGAGCGCCGTCCGGCCGCGCTCGTCCACCGTCAGGATGGAATCCATCGCGCCTTCGAGGATCTGACGAAGGAGCGCGTTCTGGCCTTGAAGGGCCTCGATGGTCGCGGCCGCGGCGTCCGCCATTCGACGACCCGCTTCCTGATGATCCTGACGTAAACGTCGTCGCGGGCGTCACTATACAGCCGCCGCCTTCAACCGTCAAGAAAGATTTGCCGCCGGCCGAAGGCGGCGCTTGCATCAGTGCTCGGTCATCTTCTCGAGGCTGAGGTCCAGGAACGCGGTGACGAGAGCGGGATCGCAGCGCGATCCGGCCCGCTCGGCCATCAGGCTCCTCGCCGCGGCGAAATCCATCGCCGCGCGATAGAGGCGGTGGGAAACCAGCCCGTCGAACATGTCGCAGATAGCCACGATCCGCGCCCCGAGCGGGATCGCCTCGCCGCTCAGACGGTCCGGATATCCCTGGCCGTCGAAGCGCTCATGGTGATGGCGGACGATCGGAGCGAGTTCGCGCAGGTGAACCGTGCGGTCGAACATGCCCGCGCCGATCACCGGATGCGCCGCGACGATCCCGGACTCCTCCACGGTCAACGGACCCGGCTTGCAGAGCAGCGCGTCCGGGATGCAGATCTTGCCTACGTCATGCAGGAGGGCGGCGTCTTCGACGATGAAGATTTCCCTCGAGGTGATGTTCAGGGCGCGCCCGAGCTCGCTGGCGTAGGTGCGGACCTGACGCGAATGGCCCTGCGTGTTCGGGCAGCGAGAGTCCACCATGTCGGCGAAGAATTCCAAGGTTTCCTGGTACGTGCGCGAGACGCGCGAGAGCGCCTCGGCGTTGTCGGCGGCGGCGGAAGCGCCTTCGGCCAGGGCCGAGATCCTGCGCGCATCCTCGGCGGAGAAGGCGCGCGGCTTGGAGGAGAACACCGCCAGCAGACCGAACGGCTTTTCAGCGGCGATCAGCGGCGCGCCGAGGCAGGAGACCAGCGCACGGCGCGTATCAACGGCGAAGCGGCCGGGCGTCAGCGCCGGGGACGAAAGTGCTCCCGCTTCGGCGGCGCCGTCCATGCCCAGCAATGCCGCCATCTTGGCCTGGATCGCTTCGAGGATCGGCGAACCTTCGGGAACGGCCGGCGAGGTCTGGAGTTCGGGCTCCCTCTCGGTGAGAAGCAACACGGCGCAGATCTCGGCGGCGGTCAGACGCACTGCGCTGGTGAGGAGCTGCCGGCACATGCGGTCGCGATCCGCGTTGAGCGAAAGGCTGCGGCTGACCGTGACCAGCTCCTCCAACTCCGCCACCTGCTGGGCGGCGGTCTCGTAGAGCCGGGCGCTCTCGAGGGTCACCGCCAGGTGCGATGCGAACATCTCCATCAGCTCGATGGAATTCTCCTGAAACCCCGGCCCGTCCGTCCGGCGCAGGCACAGCGCGCCGCGCGGGCGGTCGGATACGAACAGGGGCAGGAAGGCGTAGCAGTCGCCGGAAGGGACGTCGGCATCGAGGAGAACGGTCTTCCGCCGGACGGCTTCGAGGCACTGCTCCATCAGCGATTCGGTGCGGCACCGCCGCGTCAGCGACCGGCCGGAATGCGCCACGACGGAGAGCGCCGCCTGCGCCGGCTCATAGTGGAAGAGGATGGCGCTGTCCGCGCTGAAGTTCCTGCGGGCCAGTTCGAGGGCCTTCAGCGGCAAGGCGTGCGGGTCGGTGGTTTTCGACAGGTTCCGGGCCAGATCGAGCAGGGCTGAGGTCTCGTTCAGGAAGGCGCCGCAGCGCTGCGTGTTGACAGCGCCGAGGCAGGAAGCGACGGTGCGTTGCAGGGCGCGCGCCTCGAACGGCATGGGTAGAAAATCGGCGGCGCCGCGACGCATGGCCTCCATGGCATCGCCGATCGTGCCTGTGGAGGACATGACCACGACACAGATGTCCGGATACATCTCCTTGAGGTTCGCCAGGAGCTGCATGCCGTCCATCCGCGGCATCGCCATCGCGGTCAGGACGAGGTCCGCCGGACGCACGCGCATCAGGTCGAGCGCCTGGGAGGCCGACGACGCCGCGCGCACGGAGTAACCGGCCTCCCTCAGGGCCGAGATGCAGTGTTCCGCCGTGTCCGCCTCATGATCCACCACCAGGATTTGCCAGAGTCCGTTCCTGCTCTCCGATGCCGACTTGGGCAACTGCAGCATGATAGCGACCGCCTTTTCAATCTGAAGTCTCCACATCCTGTCCGGTCACCGTCGCTGCTTCCCAGGAGATAGCGGTAACCGGCTAATGGGATATTCGTGGAGAAGGCGATCAACTTTAGGGAAGGGCGGGGAATTCCGCCGCGGCGCGCCGAAAGTTCAGTGCGCCCGGGGTTCAGGCTTCGAAGTCCAGGCGTCCGCCATCGTCAGCCGCAGCGGGCGAAGCGGAGGATTCGGGTTGGGGCTCGGCTTCCTTGACCTCGGCCGGGTCGTCGGCCTCAGCCTTGTGATCGGGATCCTCAGAAGGTTTCCGCTCCTTCGAGAGCTGCGCCTCGAAGCGGCGCGGGTTGCCGGAACCTCGCTCTCGTTTTGCCGCCGCGGCGACTATGCCGTCGGTTCGAAGGTTCCGCGGGATCGAAATCTCACCGTCCATGGCAACCTCGCCTGTTACCTCAGATCAAGACCCGCGGCTCGTTCGAGCGGCCCACGGCAGGCCTCGCTCAGGGCGAACCGAGCCCGGCGCGGCTCAGCGTGCGCTTGAGCCGCTGGAGGGCTTGCGTATGGAGCTGGCACGCCCGCGACGCGGTCACGTCGAGCACCTTGCCGATCTCCTGCAGCATCAGGTTCTCATGATAGCGCAGGACGATGACCTGGCCTTCGCGCTCCGGCAGGTTGCGGATCGCCTCGGCGAGGACGCGCTTCTGGTCGGTGAATTCGGCCTGCTCGTACGGATTCCGAGGCGCGCGCAGGCCGAGCTCGGCGGAGAGAAGGCCCACTTCCGCGTTCAGCGTCACGCCATCGCTCGAGCTCCTCCGGTCAGCCTTCGACAGCGCGAGCAGGCGCGTCAGTCGGTCCGCCGACAGGTGGAGGTCCTCGGCCAGTTCCTCCGCGGTGGCCGCGCGGCCCTTTTGCTGCGCGTCGTCCATGCTCTTCCGCAGGCGCTTCACCTGGCCGCGCAGGTCCGTGGAGAGCCAGTCATGGCGGCGCAGCTCGTCGAGCATCGCGCCCCAGATGCGCGGGATGGCGTAGCTGTGGAACGGCACTTTCCGGCCGGCGTCGAACCGGTGCGCGGCCTCGGTGAGCCCCAGCAGGCCGGCCGCGAGCAGGTCGTCGCGATCCACGTGCGGCGGCAAGTTGCGCGCGACTTTGCTGAGCACGTATTTGACCAGCGGCACGTTGCGCTCCACGAGCTTTTCGATGTCGCCGCCGCCGGCGTGCCCGTCACTTCTCGGGAGCCCGGCGTGCTGCGCGCGAGTCGCTGCCTTCGAGCCCATCGTTCACCTCCGCTGATTCCGTGGGATTCATCTCGGACTTAAATCTTCGGCCGCCGTCCGGGAGCGCCATTGCCGTTTCCGCCTTGCTGATTCTTGGCCTGCCGCTGGGCCATTTGCTCGCCGACGGCTGCGTACACGCAGTTGAGGAAGATCTTTCCCGCAACGAGGCCGACCAGCCAGAACACGGCCGCAGCGGCCGTCGCGCGCAACGCGATGGCGTGGGCCGGCACATCGGAGGACAGGCCGACCATCCACGCGACGGCGAAGGCGCCGACCGACAACAGGATCGCGAGCACCGGCGGAATCAATTCCAGATTCATGCGGTCACCTCAAGTGGCCAAGCCCAGGTTTTGCGTCACTCGTCGAGCGACACCGTCGCGCGGCCTTCGAGCCGCATTGCCGGGACCAGTTCGTCGTACGCCAGCACCGGCAGCTCAGGGACTGCGTGCTGCACCATGCGCCGGACATGCCGGCGGATGGGGCTGGAAGTCAGCAGCACCGCCTCGAACCCGCCGGCGACCGTGTCGCGGACCGCGGCGGCGACCTTGCGGATCAGCTGCTCCGCCCGGCTCGGCTCGAGGATGACGGCCGCGCCGCTGCCGCCTTCGTGGATGCACTGCGCGATGAGCCGTTCGAGCGAGGGGTCGAGGGTGATGGCGCCAATGTTGCCGCGGCTCTCGACCGTCGCGCAGATCGTCCGCGCGATGGATTTGCGCACGAGCTCGGTGAGCTGCACCGGGTCCTTCGTCGTCGCCGCGTGGTCGGCGATCGCTTCGAGGATGCCGCCGAGATCGGTGATGGGAATCCCCTCGGCGAGCAGGTTCTGCAGGACCTTCTGCACGCCGCCGAGACCGATGACGCTCGGCTGGAGTTCCTCGATCACGGTCGGATAGACCTCCTTCAGGCCGTCCACCAGCGTCTTGACGTCATCGCGGCTGAGGATTTCCGGCGCCTGCTTGCGGATGATCTCAGTGAGGTGCGTGATGAGCACGGAGCGCGGGTCGGCCACGGTGTAGCCGGCGGCCTCCGCCTCGTCCTTCTGCGCGGGCGCGATCCAGAGCGCGGGCAGGCCGAATGCTGGCTCGCGCGTCTCCTGGCCCTTGACGGGCTTCTGGACCATGCCGGAATCAATCGCGAGCAGATTGTTGGCCAGCAGCGCGCCGCGCGCCAGCTCGTTGCCGCGGAGGCGGATGAGGTACTCGTTCGGCTTCACCTGCAGGTTGTCGTGGATGCGGATCGGCGGCACGATGATGCCGAGTTTCTGCGCCATCTGCTTGCGCACCGCGCGGATCTTGCGGAGCATCTCGTCGTTCTGGGTCGGGTCGAGAAGCGGGATCAGTTGATATCCGACCTCGATGGACATGCGGTCCACGCGCAAGGCCTTGTGCAACTCGGCGTTCTCGTCCAGCGCCTTGGCCGCCGCTCCGGTCTTCGGCTGCGGCTTGGCGGCCTCCTCGGCGGAGCGGCGCATCGCCCAGGAGAGTCCCAGGAAGAGGGCGGCGATGACCAGGAACGGAATCGTCGGCAGGCCGGGGACAAGCCCGAACAGCGCCATGATGCCCGCGCCGATGGCAAGCGCGCGCGGGTGCGTCAGCAGCTCGTTGCCCACGTCGCGCGCGAGGTTCGTCGAGGAGGAGGCCTTCGTCGTGATGATGCCGGAGGTGGTCGCGATGATGAGCGACGGGATCTGCGTGACCAGGCCGTCGCCGACCGTCAGGATCGAATAAGTCTGGACGGCGTCGCCGATGGCCATGCCGCGGAGCTTGCCCATGATGATGCCGCCGACGAGGTTGACGACGATGATGATCATGCCGGCCACCGCGTCGCCGCGGACGAACTTGCTGGCGCCGTCCATCGCGCCGTAGAACTCCGCCTCCTGCGCGATCTTCTGGCGGCGGTTGCGGGCTTCGTGCTCATTGATCAGGCCGGCGTTCAGATCGGCATCAATCGCCATCTGCTTGCCGGGCATCGCGTCGAGCGTGAACCGCGCGGCCACTTCCGAGATGCGGCCCGCGCCCTTGATGATGACGACGAACTGGATAATGCACAGGATCAGGAACACCACCAGCCCGACCACCATGTTGCCGCCGACGACGAAGTGGCCGAACGCGTTGATGACCTGGCCGGCGTAGCCGTTCAGCAGCACCAGCCGGGTGGAGGCCACGTTCAGCGCCAGCCGGAACAGCGTGGTGAAGAGCAGCAGGGACGGGAACGTCGAGAACTCCAGCGCCTTCGAGGCGCTCAGGGCCACCATCAGCAGCAGCAGCGAAACCGCGATGTTCAGGCTCAGCAGCACGTCCACCATGAAGGTGGGAATCGGCACGATCAACACGAGCAGCACGCCGACCACGCCGAGGGCCAGCACCACGTCGCTGTTTCGCGCCAGCCTCCCGATGTTCATCTCCGATGCCATCGTCTGCCTCCACAGAAGGACGATTGTCTAAACGGACCTCAACGCGCGCCCGGCGGATTCTGTCCGCGCAGCTTGTACACGTGCAGCAACAGCCGGGCCACGGCGCGATACAGCTTCGCCGGGATCACTTCGCCCACCTCCACCGTCTTGTAGAGCGCCTGGGCCAGCGGCGCGTCGTGGACCGTATGGACGCGGTGTTCGCGCGCCAGCTCGACGATCCGCAGCGCCAGGTAGTCCGCGCCCTTCGCCAGGACGATCGGCGCCGCAGCCTTGGCCGGGTCGTACTTCAGTGCCACGGCGTAGTGCGTCGGGTTGCGGACGACCACGTCGGCCTTCTTCACGTTGCGGAGCATGCGGCTGCGCGACAGGGTGATCTGCATGCGCCGGATGCGCGCCTCGACCTCGGGGTTTCCTTCCAGGAGCTTCTGCTCCTCCTTCACCTC
>Ga0209415_10019817_pt1 | contig 10501 bp, 10 predicted proteins | sample PeaSoiSIISIP2007_FD_187696 | JGI IMG/M metagenome (GOLD analysis project Ga0209415, IMG submission 187696) | Peat soil microbial communities from Weissenstadt, Germany - SII-SIP-2007 (SPAdes) (version 2) | ecosystem: Environmental > Terrestrial > Soil > Wetlands > Peat | place: Germany...
AGGGGAAGGTCGTCATCTACGACAGGTTCATCTGGAGCACCTACATCAAGTACAAGGCGTTGGGTTACCCCGTGAAGCCTATCTCCGGCCTTTACCTCTCCCCGAGGCCGACTTTCGCACTCGTGCTGAACGTCCCCGTGGACAAGTCTTTGCGAGTGATAGACGAGCGCGTCGCCCACATCCACTACCCGCGGGAAGTGCTGGAATCCGAGAGGGATCAGTATATCGAGATTGCGCGGAGGGGCGGCTACCCTGTCATCGACGCCACGGCCTCATTCGAGGAGGTGCAGGAGAAGATAGAGTCTTACCTCGGCCGACTCTTCCCGCCTCTCGGCCCCGGCGGGAGGCAGAGTTGACGAGCCCGGAGTCGGCCTATGCGGCGGGCTTTCTCGAAGGAAGCCTCGGGCTCGCCGCAGGCTCGCTCCTCCCGGAGGACGTCCCTGGAGACCTCCTCGACGAGCTGGCGTCGGTCATGCGTGGGGTTCCGCTCGATGACTCGAGCACCCCTTCTCTGGAGACACGCATCATGGAGTTCCTCGGGTGGCTCGAGCGGTCCGCCCTCGAGAGACAGGGGTTCTTCGTCCGGAAGGCGAGGTGGCCCGACGCGGCGCCCCTCGCGGTCTGCCTCACCCACGACGTGGACAACATCGAGCGCCCCATGGAGCACGTCCTCAAGGTGAAGGACCGCTTCAGCAAGGCGGACCTCGCCAAGGCGAGGAAGGGGCTGATCTCGCTATACGACAACATCGAGCTGATAGGCGCGAGGGAGGCGGAAGAGGGCTTCCGGTCCAGCTTCTACCTGATGTCAGCGAACTACCCTCTCGATAAGGTCAAGGCCGCGGCCCGGAGGCTCCACGCGAAGGGATGGGAGGTCGGGCTCCACGGCGACTTCGGGACTCACGACTCAGAGTCGGAGATGGAAAGGGCGGTGGAGCGCCTGACCGAGGCGATTGGTATCCGCCCCCGCGGCCTCAGGGAGCACTACCTAAGGTTCGACTTTGGACGGTCTTGGCGAGTGATGGAGGGCGCCGGGTTCGACTACGACACCACCGTCGGGAACAACGACAGACTGGGGTTCAAGCTAGGCCTCGCCACGCCCTTCCATCCTCCGGACGAGGGTTGGAGGCCGATGCGCCTCCTCGAGCTCCCGCTCTCATTGATGGACACGACGCTTTGGGGGTACCTCAAGAAGACCGAGGAGGAGGGTCTTGAGGACGTGAACAAGTCAATGGGATTGGTCGAGGAAGTGGAAGGCCTCTTCACCCTGCTCTGGCACCAGGAGGCCGTGCGCATGAAGGGAGGGAGGCTCTACTGGAAGGTGCTGAGGGGCCTCGGCCGCAGGAAGGGCGTCTTTGTGGGGAACGGCGCCGACGTGGCTCGGTGGTGGCGCGCCCGAGAGGTTCCCCTGAAACTCGCGAAGGGCGGCAGGCTGATTACCCTTGGGGCGCGCCCGCCGAAGGGCTTGACGCTGATTCTCAAGGCGAGGGCGGGGGCGAGGGTGGAGGTCGCCTCAGGTTCGGTGATCAAGAGAGGGGACGAGCGCCTCGTCTCCCCTTCAGGCCCATCGTTCAAGATGCAGGTCTCAGGAGGCCGCTGAGGGCAGATGACAAGGGTCCTCGTCACCGGCTCGGGCGGGCTCGCAGGCGTGAACTTCGTCCGGGCGCTCCGCGCCTCGTCGAAAGGCTACTACATCGTGGGGACGGACTTCAACAAGTATCACATCCTATACCCGGACGTCGACGCGAGGTATCTCACCCCCAGGCACAACGACAGGTCGTTCATCACGCGCGTCGCTGAGATAGCGGCTAAAGAAAAGGCGGACTTTCTCCACCCCCAGCCGTCGAGCGAGGCATACGTCATATCCAGACAGAGAGGGAAGGTCCCGTGCAAGGTCTTCCTCCCCCTTGCTTCGGTGATGCGGGTCGGCCAAGACAAGCTCCTCTCGGAGAGGAGGCTCAAGGCGGAGGGGATACCGGTCGCGAAGACCGTGCACATCAGGGGCAAGGCAGACATCCGGTCGGCGTTCTCCAAGCTCGGAACCCCCCTATGGGCGCGCGCGAGGCGAGGGGCGGGTGGAAGGCTGAGCCTGCTCTGCGCGGACTCCGCCGAGGCGAGGCTCTGGATCGAGCTCTGGGTCAAGAGGGGCGGCGTCGACTACGACGAGTTCATCCTCCAGGAGTACCTCCCGGGTAGGAACATCGCGTGGGACAGCATCTGGAAGGACGGGACGCTGGTCACCTCCTACTCACGCGAGAGACTCGAGTACCCGTTCAAGCACATCTCACCTTCGGGCATCACGGGCACGCCCTCAGTCTCCAGGATAATCCACGACCGGCGCTTGAACGAGGCGGGCCAGAAGGCGGTGAAGGCCGTCGACCCGAAGCCCAACGGCGCCTACTCGGTGGACGTCAAGGAGTCATCGGACGGCACCCCTTGCATCACGGAGGTCGACGCGGGCAAGTTCCACTCGACGATGCCCCTATGGGGATACATCGCGGTGAAGCACCTCGGCCTGCCCGAGTACGCGAACCTCGCCGACCTCTACGTCAGGCTGGGGATAGGCGAGGACGTGCGCGACATGCCCCCGCAGACCGACCTCCTCCCCGACGGCTACTACCTCCTGAGGGACATGGACGTGGGCGCCTATCTTTGGAGAGAGGACGACGGGTCCAAGCAGAAGGTGCTGTAGGTCCTTGAGGGAGGTAAGCGCTACGTACTGCGTCTTCGACATGGACGGCACGCTCATCTCGCTCCCGGTGGAGTGGGACAAGGTGAGGGCGCGCCTGCAGGGGCTCACCGGCACCTCGCTCAAGTTCAACCCCTTCTTCCTCGACTTGCAGACCGTCGTCGCCAAGGACCCGCTGCTTCTGGGACCCATGTTGAGGACCATCGACGAGGCTGAGGCCAGGGCGGTCCCTGGCGCGAAGCTCGAGGAAGGCGCCATGGACGTCCTCTCGGCGCTCTCAGTGAGAGCGGGGCTCTCGCTCGTGACGATGCAGGGGAGGGCGGCCTGCGACGAGATAATGGAGAGGCTGGGCATCGGGAGGTTCTTCGCCTCGAGGTTCACGCGAGAGGACTCGATGGACAGGACGGCCCAGCTCCGGATGGCCCTGGAGAGCCTCGGGGCGAGGGAGGCGGAGGCGTTCTTCGTCGGGGACAGGATCAACGACCTGAAGGCTGCGCGAGCGGCGGGCGTGCGCTTCGTGATGATCAGGAAGAGGCCAGACAGCCCGCCCGCCGACGCCCTCTACCGCAGCATGGCCGAGTTCTTGGCGTCCACATGGGTCACGGGTTGAGGAGTTTCAGGATCTTCTCCTGGAGCGTGGCGTTGCACGAGGCTACCACGTTGAACTTCTCCTCGAGCGAGACCTTCGTGTTCACGGGCTTCCCCTGAGGGTCAGACATAACCGCGCCCGCCTCCTTTGATATGAGGTAGCCCGCCGCGAAGTCCACCACCCTCATCCTGTCGCGGATGTCGACGAACGCGTCGACCTTGCCGTCAGAGAGGAAGGCCTGCTCGAGGGCGTTCGCGCCGAAGTGCGCCGGCTTCCTCACCGCCGCGATCAGCGGGACGAGCCTCTCGACGGTTGGTCGGGGCGCCTTCGACATGTCTATCCCCACGCACGAGTCTTTGAGGTTCTTCGCCTTCGAGGTCTTGACGGGCGTCCCGTCCCTCTCCGCCCCGCGTCCCCTCTCGGCGAAATAGGTCTCCTCGCTGATGAGGTTGCGAACCATCCCGTACTTCGCGTGCTCCAGGGAGGGTCCGTCGAGCACCGCTATCGAAGTGCAGTAGAAAGGGAGCCCGCGCGCGTAGTTGGCCGAGCCGTCGATCGGGTCGATTATCACGGTCCACGCAGAGCCCTCCGGGCCGACCACGCCAGCCTCCTCGGTCACGAACCTGACGTCGCTGACCTGACCGGCCACCAGGTCCATGATGCTCTTCTCGGCGTCCGCGTCCACTTTCATCGTTATGTCGCCGCCCGCCCCCTGCCCTTGCGCCTCGAGGCCGCTCTGCCTCCCCTTCAGCCTGTCCGAGATGCCTTGTACCTGCTCGCCGGCCTCCTTCAGGATCGACTCCCAATTGACCATTATCTGATACCGGAGACTTTGGCCTCTGGGAAGGGCATTTTACTGTTGCCTTCGGGGTCAGGGCAGCGCGGTCAGGAGCCCGGGCTGGAATATCGCGAGGAAGACAAGGTACGCGACGAATCCCGCGGCGATGTAGGTGACCTGGGGGACGCCGTACTGCACCTCCACCATTGTGGTCGCGTTCTGCGGGCCGGTATTTGCGTGCTCCTCCGCCAGCTCCCTTGAGACGTTGACGTCGTTGGTGATCTCCCTGCGCACGCCGTCCACCACCAGCGCTTTCGGTATCCATTTGGCCTGCGTGCGGAACTCCTGCAGCGTGATCAGGTGCGGCTTCCTAGCCGTCCCCTTCGCGTAAAGGTACCCTATGTGCGCGATCGCTACGACCCCCGTCGCGAGCAGCACGGGAATTGGGGCGTACGGCGTCGGGTCGGAGGCGACCAGTGTGAGCGCGATGGCGTCAGCCTGCCCGATGAACCCGAACCACGCGAACGCGAACGCGATTATGCCTATCAGCGTTATCCTCGCGACCAGGACGAAGTCCATCGAGGGCAGGAAAGCCACCGCGAGGACAGCAGCGATGATCCCTGGGATCCAGTAGAAGTCCGAGACCAGCCTTTCTCGGGCGTCTTGGTACCCCGCGAGGAGGAAGGAGGCCAGCATCAGAAGCTGGTAGTACACGCCGCCCTGAGACTCTGTTGCCGCTTTTAAGCAGCATTGTGCTAAGGGGCGATGGAGAGGCCAACCCCTGAGCTGCTCGTGCAGCGCCTGGCCTTCATATGCCCCCTCCCCAGCGTCGCCGCGGGGCTGCAGGCAAGGCTCGTGCCCATGCTCTCCGCGGCGAGCATGTTCATCTCTCCGAGGACGTACTCCCGGTTCGTCGTCTCGCTCCTCGTCTTCCCAGCACCGATGGAGGCGCTCTCGCTCCTCCTGCTCCCGATTGATCAGGCCGGCCTTCTCGTGGGAGGGCTCGCCGTCGTGCAGGCGATGCCCTTCGTTGTCCTCGTCTCACGCGCCAACTCTCGGAAGAGGGCCGCGGACGCGGAGCTTCCTTTCTTCCTGATGACTCTCTCGGTCTTCGTGCACGAGGCGAACCCTTCGCTGCAAGAGGGGTTCAAACGCGTCACGGCCATCGGGGCTCGGGTCTTCCCCGCGTTCACGAAGGAGGGCGAGATCCTCGCGAGGGACGACGCATTCGTGCCGGGCTCCCCAATGGGGGTCGCGGAGAGGGCGTTCGCCGGCCACCCCAGCGCGAGGGTGAGGGCATTCGTTCACGGGTTCCTCAAGACCCTCGCGACGGGCAAGGACATCTCCGAGTTCGTCCGGCATGAGACCTCCTTCCAGATCCAGAAGCTCGAGCAGGCGTGGTCCTCGTTCAGCGTCTCGGTCGGCTCCCTAGCCGAGGTCACCTTCATCCTCCTCGCCCTCTTCCCCGTGGGCCTCGAGATGGTTGGCGCAACGGTGTCGGGGTTCACGTCTTCCTTCCTCTTCCTCGCCTCGTTCGCGCTCCTTGCGGTCGCCGCGGTCGTCTTCCTAGTCCTGACGGACTCGATACAGCCGGTCGTCTACGACCGGCCGCCCTCGGTCTTTTGGCTGGCCCTCTCCCTCGCGGGATGGGGGGTCTCGACCGCCGCGTTCCAGGCCGGGCTCCTCGGCGCGCGCGAGTACATCCTCGTCCCTCTCTGCGTCTCCGTCGTAGGGTTCTACAAGACGAGGAGACACTACTCGAGGATCAGGAGGGGCGAGGAGGAAGTGAGCGCGATGCTCCACGACTTAGCCGAGGAGAGCAAGGCGGGGGTGAGCCTCCCCGAGGCGCTCACAAAGCTGAGCGAGCGGGCAGAGTCTTTCAGATCGATAAAAGAGCCGGTCCTCACCTTCTACCAGTCCACGAGGCTCGGGCTCACGCCCACGGAGGCCCAGCGAAGGGTCACTCACCCATCTTGGCTGGTCAGACTGGGCTTCGGCATCCTCTCCATCGCGTTCGAGACCGGCGCGGGGTTCGAGCACCTCGAGGAGCTCTCGTCACTCTTCAGGCGGGTCGCCGACGCCCGGAAGAGCGTGACGCAGTCGATGATCCCCTTCATGCTCATCGGCGCGATAATACCCGTCATCTCGGTCGCAGCGATAACCTTCCTAGCGGGGTTCGCTCAGCAGAGCGTCCCGGTAGGGCTCCCGGCCTTCGCGGTCCAGGCCTCCCAGGCGTCGTTGATCCTTTCCGTCTCGACCGTGTCCGTGCTATCTGGAGTCCTTCTCTCGAAGCTCCTCACGCAGACCGTCAGGCACGAGATTGCTCTACCGGTCCTCATGGCCTCGACCCTCATCTCGCTGGTCGCGTTCGGCGTCGCCTGAGAGGCTGTGGGCGATTAAATATCGGCGGGCCCTTCAATGTAGATGAAGTTCCAGAACCAAGGCACGCGAGCCAGGCCCGGGATAAGCCCGTTCCTCGCGACGGTCATACTGGTAGTGATCACTCTGATGATAGGCGGCATCCTCTACACCACGTTCAGGCAGATGGTGGTCGCCGAGGTGAAGGACCCGTCGGTCACTTTGCTCGACACCAACGTCTCTCCCGACGGCGAGACGATGATGCTCGACATCAAGAACGACGGGAACGTCCCCGTCACGCTTCTTTCGATAGACGTCAGCTACGGGTCTTCCACGAACTCCTTCAAGGAAGGCCTGACTGGCGGGAACGTCACGATGGTCTCCTCGTCCTCGGGAAGTGCGACCATGCAGCCGGGCGACTCAGTCACTGCGGAGGTCAAGACGAACTTCCAAGTGCCGACCTTTGCGACCTTCACGGTGACGGTGGTCGGGGACCAGGTCGCAAAGGCGTTCAACATACAGGCCTGAGCGGCTTGATGAAGAGCCGCGCCGCTATAGCCCAGTACGAGGCGACCATCGTGCTCGTGGTAATCTCGCTCTCGCTGGCTTCGGTAGTCTACACGGGCTTGCGGCGGGAGTCGAGCCTGGACCCGCGGCCTCTCTTCTTCAACGAGGAGACGCCTATCGGCGGGAGCCCCGAAATCGAACGCCTGGAAGTGAACTCCTCCTCGTCGACGACCGTCTCCTCGCTCAGCCTCGACGCGGCGAGTTCCACAGCGGGCGTCTTGGCCTTCGACGGCTCGACCTACTGGACGGTTGAGTCCTTTTGCGCGGCTGGGGTGACCACCTTCTTCTCGGTCCTGGCGACCCAGGCGGGGACGCTGGTGGTCATCACGAACGGCAAGTCCTGGGTGTCGGGCACCTGGGGAGGGGCGGTCAGCGTATCTCCGGGCTGGCAGGAGGTGATGATCCAAGGCGGGACATCATGCTCCGTCACGCTTCCCGGCGGGCAGGTGGTCACGGCGAGGTGGAACGCGTCCTCTCCGTTCGTCTCTTCCATTCCAATCGTAGGCGCACTCGCTGGCACGGCATTCACGGTCTACGTCCCTTGTGGCGGAGGGGCGCACACTCTCCTGATAACGTCAAGCGGAGGATTCGACCACGTCGCGCTTTGAGCGTGGGAGGGCCGGCGTGAGCGAGGTCGTCTCCTCTTTGGCCGTGTTGATGATAACCGTCGCGCTCCTCGGGGCGATCGGGGCTGTAGCGCTGGGTTCCGTCCGCAGCTCGGGGAGCCTGCTCTCCTCCAGCTCGCAAGGCGCTGCCAGGGAGGACGGACTGCTGCTGGCGCTGGTCTCGGTCCAGTCGAACTCGAGCGGCTCTTACGCTTGGGTCTATGATTACGGCTGGGTTCAGGGGGCGCTCTCGGCTGCGTACCTAGACGGCGGGCTTGTGAAGTGGTCGACGAGCTGCGCTGGGATATTGCAGCCCGGGAAGGTATGCGCTGTTTCGCTCCCGCCTGACGTGCACGGTAAGGTGAGCATCATATTTGGAACCAAGAGCCTGGACTTCTCGGTTTAGCGGGCTCGCGCGCCTCGCCGGTGGCAGGGGGCGGATAGGATATCCCTCGGGCTCCGACCTCCAGGCCATTTCCTTCGAGCCTCCCCGCGGAGGGCGCCTTGTCGAGAACTACGTGGTGGAGTACGAGCTAAGGTCCTCGGGTGGCGCCCGCTACAGGTCGAGCTTCGCGGTCTACGTCTACGACGACCGCGGGAAGGGGCTCTACCTCGTGAAGGAGCCCTACATGAAGCCGGAAGTCGCCGGGACGGTGGCGGAGGCCATCGACTCCCTCTCGACGTGGCTCGCCCCGTCGCCCGTCATCTCCGTCGATCCGCTCGGCTACCTCTTTGCGGAGCTGCGGAGGGCGGGCTTCCTCGAAGGGCGCTCTCCGGAGCGGCAGGAGGAGTCAAAAGCGGTGACCCACTACCTCATGCGCGAGATCCTTGGGTATTCGCTGGTCGACCCCCTGCTCAGAGACCCTGAACTCGAGGACGTCTCTTGCGAGGGCCCGGGCAGGCCCGTCAAGGTCTGGCACAAGCGTTACAACTCTCACGGATGGCTGGAGAGCAACGTCCTCTTTCGCGACCAGGACGAGCTCAACGGCGCCGTCGCCAGGCTCGTGCAACGCTCCGGGCGCTCGCTCTCGGTCTCCTCCCCCGTCGTCGACTGCGTCCTTCCGGAGGGATACCGCTTGGCGGCGACCTGGGGGAAGGAGGTCACTTCGCTGGGGAGCTCGTTCAGCATCAGGAAGCTCCGCGCCACTCCCTACACGGTCTCAGAGCTTATCCGCTCGGGGACGCTCGATGCGGGGCTCGCCGCCTACCTCTGGCTCCTCCTCGAGATGAAGGGCTTCGTGATCATCGCGGGGGTGACGGCCTCCGGCAAGACCACGTTGCTCAACGCGCTAGCGACCGTGCTCAATCCGAACTGGAAGGTGCTCTCAATCGAAGACACGAGGGAGATCACCCTCCCACAGAGCGGCTGGAAGCCTCTCCACACGCGCTACTCCCACAGCGCGAGCGGCATCGACGTGACGCTCTTCGACCTCGTCAAGCTGAGCTTGAGGGAGAGACCCGACTTCGTTGTCCTCGGCGAGTCGAGGGGGGAGGAGGTGCAGGCGCTCTTCCAGGCCGCCGCGACGGGCACGGGCTGCCTCACCAGCTTCCATGCCTCAAATCCCGAAGGGCTCACGACCAGGCTCACCCAACCCCCGCTTTCCGTGGCGCAGAGTTCTCTGGGCCTGATAGACGCCGTGGTGTTCATGGTCAAGGGGCAGGGTGGCCACCGCTTCGTCCAGAGCGTGGTCGAGCCGGCCGCGGAGGGCTCGGGGGCCGCGTGGACCGGCGTCTTCCTGCGCGAGGGAGATGCCGTGCAGCGTGAAAGCTCAGCGAGCCTAGGGAAGAGGGGCAAGGGCTTCGGGCACTCCGCCAAGAAGATCTCCGCTGAGCTCGAGAAGAGGACGGCATTCCTGGACGCGCTGGTGGGGCGGGGCATCGCCGACTACGAGTCGCTCGCGAAGGAGCTGAGGGCGTTCTACGCGGGGTCGGCCTTGACCTTCTGACCCTCGTATATCTCCTTCACCCTGTCGAGGGTGTCGATGTCGGCGACCTGCCTGTCGTCCCTCACTCGTTTGATGCGCGGGAACCTGAGGGCGTAGCCGCTGTCGTGCCTCTCGCTCTTCTGGATGCTGTCGAAGGCCACCTCGAGGACGATCTCCGGCCTGACGGCCATCCTGAACCCGACCTCGCCCACGGTGAGCCTCTTGATCCTGACCATCATCTCGTCGATCTCCTTGTCCGTGAGCCCCGAGTACGCCTTTCCAATCACCTTGAGCCCGTCGCCGTCCCTCACCGCGAAGGTGTAGTCGCTTATCTTCCCCGCCCTCTTCCCGTGCCCGAACTCGGCCGCGACCATCACGACGTCGAGGGTGTCCAGCTCCTCCTTCAGCTTCGCCCAGTACCTCCCTCGCCTTCCCGGCGTGTATGGGCTCTCGGGGTCTTTGAGGACGAGACCTTCGTAGCCCAACGACCTGCTCTCCTTGAAGAAGGTCCCTATCTCGCCCGCCTCGCGCACCGTCCTGGAGTCCGCCCTGCGAAGGCTCGTCCCCTCCAGCACTCCCCAGAGGAGCGCGCGCCTCGCGCGGAACGACTCCCTGTGGACGGGGCTGCCGTCCATGTAGAGGATGTCGAAGCAGTAGTAGCGGATTGGCGCGATCCTCTTCGACTCCTCTACGTCCGCCCTCCTCAACCTCCTCTGGATGAGCTGGAAGGAGAGCGGCCCGGTTCCCTCACGGAACGCGACTATCTCGCCGTCGAGGACGACGTCGTGGGAGATTCGCGAGGCGGCCTCCACCACCTCTGGGAAGCTCTTCGTCATCTCCTCTAGGCGGCGGGAGAATATCCTCACCTCGCCCCCGAGCTTATGGACCTGCGCCCGGACTCCGTCATACTTGTACTCCGCGTAGAGCTCCCTCCCTTCGAAGTAGCGCGATATCTCCTCAGCCGAGGCCATCGGCTCGGCGAGCATGAAGTTG
>Ga0209415_10019820_pt1 | contig 10500 bp, 10 predicted proteins | sample PeaSoiSIISIP2007_FD_187696 | JGI IMG/M metagenome (GOLD analysis project Ga0209415, IMG submission 187696) | Peat soil microbial communities from Weissenstadt, Germany - SII-SIP-2007 (SPAdes) (version 2) | ecosystem: Environmental > Terrestrial > Soil > Wetlands > Peat | place: Germany...
GAGTCCCATGGTGCTGACGATGTACGCGGCAGCCATGAGCAGCATCATGGAGAGGCCCATCCAGTAGGCGCTGAAGTTGCCCGCGACAAAACCGGCGAGGATGTTCAGCGACGCGCCGCCCTGCCTCGAAGCGGTGACGATTTCACGCACGTGCCTCGATTTGGTGGACGTGAAGACCTTCACGAGCTCGGGAATGATTGCGCCAGCCAGCGTCCCGCAGGTGATGACGGTGGAGAGCTTCCACCATAGCGAGCCGTCGCCCAGATCGGGAATCAGCAGGTACGAAACCACGTAAGTTGCGACGATGGAGACGATGGACGTGAGCCAGACGAGCGAAGTGAGCGGCTCTTCGTAGTTGAACTTGTCTTTCTGGGCGAAGCGGGCGTGCGCGACCGCGCCATTGATGAAATAAGACAGGCCGGAGGAGATGATCATCATGACGCGCATGACGAAGATCCAGACCAAAAGCTGAACCTTGACGGCCGGGTCGTTGACGGCGAGAAGGATAAAGGTGATGAGGGCCACGCCGGTGACGCCGTAGGTCTCGAAACCGTCGGCGCTGGGGCCAACGGAATCGCCCGCGTTGTCGCCAGTGCAATCGGCAATTACGCCGGGGTTGCGCGCGTCGTCTTCCTTGATCTTGAACACGATCTTCATCAGGTCGGAGCCGATGTCGGCGATCTTGGTGAAGATGCCGCCGGCCACGCGCAACGCCGCCGCGCCCAGCGATTCACCGATGGCGAAGCCGATGAAACACGGACCGGCGTAGTCGCCGGGGATGAACAGCAGGATGAAGAGCATGATGAACAGCTCGACGCTGATCAGCACCATGCCCACGCTCATGCCGGCCTGCAGCGGGATCTGGTAGCACGGATACGGCTTGCCGCGCAGGCTGGCGAAGGCCGTTCGCGAATTGGCGAAAGTATTCACGCGGATGCCGAACCACGCCACCCCGTAGCTGCCGCCCATGCCAACCAGGCTGAACAGCAGGATGATGGGCAGCGTCGTGCTGATGGGCTTGCCGGGCACGGGCGCCAGGAATCCGAAATAGAGCACGATTACGACGGCGATGAAGATCCACAGGAGAAGCAGGAACTTGCCCTGAGTGATGAGGTAGGTCTTGCAGGTTTCGTAGATGAGTTCCGAGATCTCGCGCATGGAGCGGTGGACGGGAAGACCGCGCAACCGCGTGTAGGTGACGAAGCCAAAGACGAGGCCGAGCAGCGAGATCCCCATGCCGATGAGAAGCAGGCCGCGGCCGGATACGCCGTTGATGGACCGGTCGAGCGAGGGAAGCACGAGCGACGCCTCGCCCCCAGCCGACTGTTCGGCGGCAAAAGCCTGGACCGGCGCGCCGATGAGGAACAGGGCAACCAGGACTATGGCAAGAAAGGTGAACAAATGCCGGCTCGTCACGCGGGGACGGCGGCGCTCAGCAGCGTTGGACAGCGCACAGCTCGACTGCATTCAGGGATATCCTCCATCTCGATTGAAGAGATTAGTTTAACCAACTATTAGTAGGGGCGAACATTCCATTGTTTCACAGCAAAGGGGCCGGGTCCAGGCGGGGCACCGGCCGGAGAGCGCCAGCCAGGCGCGGGGAGGAGGAGAGGCTCAGATCCCTGAGGTTATCCCCGGCGCGGGGTTACGGCAGCGGCGGGACGCTGGAGTGGCGCCAGGGGGCGAATCGCCTTAAAAGTCCTTCGTTGGAGCAGGCTGATCACATCGCGCGTTCACTCCGAGATATCCGCACGTCGGCGTGCTATTTTGCAAGGATTGACCGCACCGCGCGGAACGCGGCGAATTCAAATGAGCAGTCTGAGCGTCACCGAGGCAATCCATTTCGTTGAGGGGCAAGGATACGCGCTGATATTTCTCTGGGTGCTTGCCGAACAAGCGGCGCTACCGATACCTTCGGTGCCTCTGCTGATTGCGGTTGGAGCGCTGGTTCGCATGGGACGGATGAACGGAGCAGCCGCGATCGCCTGTTGTCTTGCGGGGGCGTTGCTGGCGGACAGCTTCTGGTTTCATCTCGGCCGCCGCCGCGGCAAGCGCATCCTGCGATTTCTCTGCCGTATTTCTCTTGAGCCCGACTCCTGCGTGCGCTCGACGCAGAACGCCTTTCTGAAGTACGGCCTCGGGACTCTGCTGTATTCGAAGTTTGTTCCGGGCCTGAGTTCCATGGTGGCGCCGTTGTCGGGAGACTCCGGAGTTAGTGTCTTTCGCTTCCTGGCGCTCGACGGCGTGGGGGTGGTGATCTGGAGCACCGCCTATATGAGCGTCGGATTCATCTTCAGCGGCCAGTTGGAACTGGCCTTTGGCTATATTCAGCGTCTGGGCGCATGGCTGTTCGTTCTGGTGGCCGGCCTGCTGGCCGCGTGGGTATCGTGGAAATTCATCCAGCGCCGCCGCTTCCTCAGACAAATCGAGATGGACCGCATCACGCCGGAGGAATTACGCGATCGCGTGAATGCCGGCGAAGCGCTCTACATCGTGGATCTGCGGAGCAGGCTGGATACCGATTCCAGCTCTCTCCCCGGTGTTGTCCGCATGTCCACCGAGGACCTCGTGGCCAGCCTGGAGCAGATCCCCCATGACCGTGAGATCATCCTCTCCTGCAGTTGCCCGAACGAGGCGTCCAGCGCGCGAGCGGCTTTGCTTCTCAAGTCCCGAGGCTTTGCGAAGGTGCGTCCGTTGCGCGGAGGCACCGAGGCGTGGGAAGAGTTAATGTCGCTGCGGGTGAGCGACTAACGGGGTCCTGAAAAAGGCTTGGCGGTCTCCGCTCCGTCACCGTCGCGGCTCAGTAAGCACCTGCAAACACGTGGCGCCGTTTCCGAGCCGCGCGCGTGAGCAAGCGGTTCCCGGCCTTTTTCAGCAACCTGCTAATCCTGCTCGCCGAGCGTTTGCGCATACGTTTTGTCGTACGGATAGAAGAGCTCCCTGCGGCCCTGCTGCCACGCCGCCATGAATTCGGGCGACGTGATATCCCAGTCCGGCCGGCATTTCCTGATTCCGGCGCGCAGGTCCTGGCGACGGTCTTCCAACGTGGGCCGGCCTGGCGCGACCCGACCGGGCTCAGCGGCTGTAGTACTGAAGGCAGACGCCGGAGGGGATAATCATGTGAAACTCGCGGCGGCCCCACGGTTTCACTTCCAGCGGCCCGACGCGGGCGGCGATGCCCCGATATTCTTCATGGAGCGCGTCAAGGTCCGAAACTTCGATGCTGAAGCTGGCGTTGTCGGCCCACTCACGGTTGTTGTTCTCTACCAGATTGAAGGAAACGCCGTCGCGGGCAATGCCGGCTCCGCCGCCACCTCGCCAGGTCACGGAGAAACCGAGCTGGCCGGTGAAGAAGGCGAGAGCTTCAGCGAGGCTGCCGCCGGTGGGGATCATAGGGGTGATGGTGAGGAGCTGACAACGACCTTCGAGCATGTTCAATTGTCGGACGACCGCCTTTTCGCGAGCTGTGCGAGTCCCGGGCGAAGCAACGCGACAATCAAGTGAGCGACAATGTCCCCAGTGCCGGGCTCCCTGCTGATCTTCCTTCTGACCGCACCCGCGCTGTTCGCGCAAACCGCCGCACCCGCTCGGTCGGTGCTGGTGCGCAACTACCAGTTGGGCGAGCGCCTGGTGTACCGCATGTCGGCGGTGAATGAGGGGCGCCGCTACCAGGCCCTCGCCACGGCGGAGGTCAGGAAGAACGAGCGCGGGGTCTTCGTTGAAGAATTCGCGTGGACCAACCTCGTCTGGAACGGAGAGCCGGTCACGCTCGACGCGGCGAGTTCGGCCTACCGCGAGGTCCTTTCGCTCGATCCGCGCAGCTTGCCCGGCCCGCCTCAGCTTAAAGGCGTCGACACCCGCCTGGTCGGCCCCATTACCGACCTGCTCACGCTCTACGCCGACCTCATCGTCGCCTCGCGCATCGGCAACCTGCGCAAGCCCGGCGACCACTTCCTGTTCAAGTACCCGGCACCGAACTCCTGGGCCGACGGCAAATACGTCGTGCTCGGAGAGGACTCGATTAACTTCGACCTGAATCTGGAATCCGTGGACGCCGAGCACGGCCGCGCCGTCGTCCTGGTGCGCCACGTGCCGCCCGCCCAGCCGAGCATCAGGCTCCCGGCCGAGTGGATGAAGGAGCCGGTCGCCGATACGGCCAACAACTGGGTGGAGGTGGCGCGGCGCAACGACGGCTACGTCGCCGCTATCGGCAAGGAGACCTTCGACGTACGCATGACCGTTTCGTTGCCTGATGGCCGTATTCTCAAGGCGACCATCGATAACCCCGTGATCACGCGCGAGCGCGACTGCAGGGACGCCGCGCTCACCGACTGCAGTGCGCCGCGCCCGCACAGCATCCTGCGACAGATCGAAGTCGAACTAGTGCCGTAGGGGCTGACGCCGCGTGTCCTGGTCTATCCGCGCAGGAGGCGCACGGCTTCGCTCACCGCGCTGGGCTCGCGCACGGGGCCGCCGGAGCCGTTACTATCCGGCTCCGGCTCACCGCCTTCACCGGGCGCAAGGAACAGATCCGTCTGCAGGCCGTGCTGTTTCGTGTAGAGCTCGAAATAGCGGCCGCGGGCGGCGTAGAGCTGTTCGTGGGTGCCGCGCTCGAGGATGCGGCCTTCTTCCACTACCAGGATCTGATCGGCACGGCGGATGGTGGAAAGGCGGTGGGCGATCACGAACGTGGTGCGGCCTTTCATGAGATAACGAAGACCTTCCTGAATCAATTCCTCGGATTCGGAATCGAGGCTGGAAGTGGCCTCGTCGAGAATCAGGATGCGCGGGTCGGCGAGGATGGCGCGGGCGATAGAGACACGCTGTTTCTGGCCGCCGGACAGCTTCACGCCGCGCTCGCCGACGATCGTATCGTACTTATCCGGGAAATTCTCGGCAAATTCATCGACGCGGGCGATGCGGCAGGCGTGCATGATCTGCTCCTCGCTGGCTTCGGGCCGTGAGAAGGACACGTTTTCGCGAATCGTTCCGTCGAACAGAAAAGTGTCCTGCAGCACGAGGCCAAGCTGGCTGCGCCACGAATCGAGCCGCACGGTGGAAAGGTCGATGCCGTCCACGCGCACCACGCCGGAAATGGGGACGTGGAAGGCGGCGATGAGTCCGATCATGGTGGACTTGCCGCTGCCGGAAGAGCCCACCAGGGCGGTGACGGTGTCCGGCGCCGAATGGAACGAAATATCGTGCAGGACGGTCTTGGCGGGTTCGTAGGAGAAGCTCACGTCCTCGAAGGCCACCTCGCCGCGCACTTCGCCGATGGTGACCGTGCGGCGCGGATCGGCGTCTTCGGGCAACTCGGAGAGCACCTCGCGCGTGCGCTCCAGCCCGGCGATCGCCTCAGTTAACTGCGTGCCGATGGAAACGATCTGGAACATGGGCGCGACCATATAAGCCATGAGCGCGGTGAAGGTCATCAGGTCGCCGAGGGTCATGCGATGAGCGAGGATGGACCGGGTGCCGACAAACATGACCAATGCGCCGACCGCGCCCATGAGCACGGCGGCGGAGAGACTCATCAGGCTGGTGGCGGTGAGGGTGCGCAGGACATTGTTGAGCAGGCGCTGTACGCCGGCGAAGAAAACGCTCTGTTCACGCGCCTCGGCGTGATAGCCCTTCACGACGCGCACCCCGCCAAGAGATTCGGTAAGGCGGCCGGTGACTTCCGCGGTGATTTTGCCGCGCTCGCGGAATATGGGGCGGATGGTGCGGAAGGCTTTCTGCAGGAAGATCACGAACAGGGAAATGATGACGAGAGCGACTGAGGTGAGTTCCCAGTGAATCCACAGCAGGGCGAAGAGGACAATGACCGCCATGATGATGCCGCCGGCGAAATCCACGAGTCCGGTGCCGATGAGATTGCGCACGCCCTCGACATCGTTCATGATGCGCGACACGAGCGCACCGGTTTTGTTGGCGTCGTAGTAGGCGACCGGGAGGCGGCTGACGTGGCGGTGAACTTTCACGCGCAGCTCGGCGATGAGGCGCTGGGCGGCTTTGGAGAGAAGCTGCGTGAGCGAATAAGCGGTTACGCCCTGGATGAGAGTGGCCGCGATCACCGCGCCCACCAGCGGGAGCAGGAGCCACGCCTGATGCTTTGCGATCACACGGTCCACCAGGATTTTGGTGGAGAGAGGCAGCACCAGCGCCGCCACCTTGTTCACCACCATGAGCAGGAAGCCGAGGGCGAGGAGCCAGCGCCGCGGCCGGATCATCTCGCGAACATCGGGCCAGACCGAGCGCAGTTGTTCGAGCGAGCCGCGCTTATCGGGCGGCTTCCCGGGTTCGCCGGCGCGACGCTGCCCGCGTCCGTGGCCTTCCCCGTGGCCCGAGCCGCCCCCGCCGAATCCCAGTGCGCTGCCGTGTCCCAAGCCCATTAGATGATTTGTGCGCCCCGCGAGGTCCGGCCAATTCACAGCGACGTCTCAGGCGTGGAGGAAATCGTCCGGATCGATGCCCGTCTGTTTCAGGATAGCCCGAAGGATTGGCTCGCCCTCGGTGCATCGCTCAGGCGGCCGTGCGTGGCAGAACTTCCCGCTCGATATCCGGGCCAATCTCCTGATGGGCGACCTCCAGGTCATAGGCGTTCTGAAGGTTCAGCCAGTACTGTGCCGAAGTCCCGAAATACCGAGCGAGCCGCATGGCGGTGTCCACAGTTATTGCGCGCCGCCCGTTGACGATCGCGCTGATCCGGTTCATGGGCACGCGGAGCGCGCGACCGAGCTCGTTCAGGCTGACGCCAATCTCGTCGAGTTCGTCTCGAAGCAATTCACCGGGGTGAATGGGCGGTAGTTTCCTTCTGTACGACATATACATAGCCTCTAAGAGGACGGTTGGAGTCAAGCGCGCAGGAAATCGTTGGGATGGATGCCCGTCTGTTTCAGGATAGCCCGAAGGTCTGCGGCGATGCGCTTTGACCGGCCGGGCCGTTTGAAAATCGGCCGCAGGATGAAATCCTGCCCCACGCTGCCCAAGCACGCCGAAAGCAGGCGGGCTATGAGGTTGCCCCCACATGGCGATCCTCCGCGCCGGGCGCGATTGTTACCATTGAGTGTCGCCCATGAAGTGCAAGATCTGCGGTATTCGCAGGCCGCGCCGCTATTGTCCCGCCGCCGGCGGCGACATCTGCTCCATCTGCTGCGGCAAAGAACGGGAAGTCACGCTGCGCTGCCCGCTCGACTGCGTTTACCTCGAGGAAGCGCACGCTCACGAGAAGATTGAAGCAATCCCGGCTGACAAGCTGCCCAGCCCGGATATCCGCATCACCGAGCGATTCATTGAAGAACACATGCCGCTCGCCGATGTGATCGGCGCGATTCTGCGAAAAGCCGCGCTGGCGGAGCCCGACGTAGTGGATGCCGACGTTCAGCAGGCGCTGGAGGCGATCACACGCACGTACCGGACGCGCGAGAGCGGCCTTTACTACGAAACCCGGCCGGACAATTTGGTGGCGGCGCGGATTCAGACACGCATGCAGGAGGAGATTGACGCGCTGCGCAAGGATCTGGCGTCGAAAGGAGTCTCCCCGATTCCCGACGCGACGCTGCTGGGGATTCTTGTGTTCTTCCACCGCATGGCGGTGCAGTACGACAATCACCGGCCGTACGGCCGCTCGTTCCTCGGTTCCTTCGCGCGTGCGGCTCAGCCAGCGGCGGAGCCGGCATCTCAGCCGTTGATTCTGCCCGCATGATTGCACTGGTTGTGTTTGCTCACGGGTCTAAGGTGGAGGCGGCGAATGAAGCAGTGCGCGAAGTAGCCAGCCGTGTGCAGACGCGCAGCGGATACGTCACCGAGGCGGCGTTTCTCGAAATCGCCGAGCCCGATCTGCCGAGCGCCGTGGAAGCGCTGGCCGTCCGTGGGGCCACCCGGATCGTCGTGTTGCCGTATTTCCTCGCTCCGGGCCGTCACGCCGAGCGCGATCTGCCGCGCCTGATTGAGAACATCCGCGACCGGCTGCGGGACATCCATAGTAATGTAAGAATCGATACCGCCGCGAATCTGGACGGGCATCCCGCGCTGGTGGGGATGCTGATCGATCGTGCAACAGCCGTTCTGGAGGCAACCTGAAAGCCCGCCTGATCGAGACCGTTGAACTCTGCCCGGAGGTGCGCCAGTTCGTATTCGAAGCGCTCGATGTGGAACGGTTCGCGTTCACGCCGGGGCAGTTCGTCTCGCTGGTGCACAGGTTTGAGGACCGCGAGGTAACACGCGCGTACTCGATCGCTTCAGCGCCGGACGGAGCCCGGTTTGAGCTGTGCCTGAATCGGGTGAAGGAAGGGGTCATGTCGCCATGGCTGTTCGCCATGAATCCAGGCGACACGGTGGACATAAGCGGGCCACTTGGCTATTTCGTGCTGCGCAACCCGGCGCGCGACGCGTTATTCGTGGCGACGGGAACGGGGATTGCGCCGATCCGCTCGATTCTGCAGGCCAACTTCAACAGCGCGCGGCCAGCGCAACTCACGCTGCTGTTTGGGGTGCGTTATCCGGAGAGCCTGCTGTATCGCGCGGAGTTCGAGACGATGGCGTGTCTGTGGCCGGGTTTCCGTTTCTGGCCCACGGTGACGCGGCCCGACGACAAGTGGAGCGGGCTGCGCGGGCGCGTGCAGCAGCATCTTCTGGAAGCAATCGGGGACAGGCGCGACATCGACGTCTATATCTGCGGGCTGCGCGAGATGGTGGACGATGTGCGGACCGTGCTGAAGTGCGTGGGCTTCGACCGCAAACAGATTATAGTTGAGAAGTACGACTGATGAGCCGCACAACGGGCCTGATTATCGGCATGGTGGTCCTGTTCGCGGCCGTGGCGCTGATTCTGAATCAGGTGATTCCCGGACCGCATCGAGCCACCGATTATCTGGTGATCGGCGGCGCGGCCACCATGGTCTGCCTGCTGGTGCTGTTTGTGATTCTCATCAGCACCACCATGCGCTCGCCTGAGACCTTTTTCCGGAAAAAGAAGTGAGCGGCCCGGCGCGTGTTCGCGTGAACCGGCGGGCGGTGGAGCGGGTGCGTTCGGGGCATCCGTGGATCTTCGTGAGCGACGTGCTGGATCGCGGCGAAGCGCAACCCGGGGATGCGGTGGCGGTGGTGGATGCCGCTGGGCGCGCGCTGGGGACCGCGCACTACAGTTCCACGTCGCAGATTTGCCTGCGCATGCTCAGCGAACGGCTGGTGCCGGTGGATGGCGCCTTCGTTGCCGGGCGCCTTAACGAGGCCGCCGCGTGGCGCGAGCGCGTGGTCAGCGATACAACCGCTTACCGGCTGGTGCATGGAGAGGGCGATCGTCTGCCGGGCCTGGTGATCGACCGCTACGGCAATTCTTTCGTAATTCAGACGCTGAGCCAGGGCATGGACCGGCTGAAGCACGATATCGCGGCGATGCTGACAGAGCGGTTCGGCGCAACGGGCGTGATCGCGCGAAACGATGCGGCGGTGCGCAAGCATGAGTCGCTGCCGCTGGAGACTGCGGTGCTGGCGGGCGAGATCCCCGAGGTTGTGACGATTCAGATGAACGGCTTTCGTCTGGAGGCCGATCTGACGCACGGGCAGAAGACCGGCGTGTTTCTGGATCAGCGCGAGAATTATCTGGCTGCGGCGCGGTATGCGCGGGGACATGCGCTCGATTGCTTTACTTTCACGGGCGGTTTCGCGCTCCGCATGGCGGCGCGGTGCGAATCGGTGGAGGCCGTAGACAGCTCGGCTGCGGCACTGGAACGCGCGCGCAGAAATGCGGAGGCAAACAGCGTCGGCAATGTGTCGTTTCGGGAAGCCGATGTGTTCGAGCTGCTCTCGGGATATGCGTCGGCGCGGCGGCAGTTCTCGACCATTGTTCTGGATCCCCCGGCGTTCGCGAAATCCCGCGCGAGTCTGGAAGGCGCGGTTCGCGGATACAAGGACATCAACCTGCGCGCGCTACGGCTGCTCGGACCCGGCGGAATTCTGGTGACGTGCTCATGCTCGCACCATCTGAGCGAGGCGGCGTTCCTGCAATTGCTGGCGGAGGCGGCGCTCGACGCCGGGCGCACGCTGCGAGTGGCCGAGAGGCTTACGCAGGCGAGGGATCATCCGATATTGCTCACGGTGCCGGAGACGCATTATCTGAAGTGCGTTATTGTCGAAGTCGTCGGATAATCGGGGAATGCGCCTCATTCTCGCGCCTCTGTTGTTGGTCGCGGCGATGCAGGCGCCGACGCCGCCGGGGAGGCTCGTCGACGTCGGCGGGTATCGCGTTCACCTCTACTGCACCGGAGCGGGCAGCCCGACGGTGATGGTGGTTGGCGCCGCGTTCTCCTTCGACTGGGCGCTGGTGCAGCCCGAAGTCGCGCGCTTCACAACCATCTGCACGTATGATGTGTCGGGCACGGCATGGAGCGACCCCGGCCCATCCCTCACCTGTCGCGCACGCGTGGACGAGTTGCATCGGCTGCTTCGCGCTGCGCACGTGGACGGGCCGTACATCCTTGCGGGGCTTTCCATCGGCGG
>Ga0209415_10019821_pt1 | contig 10500 bp, 8 predicted proteins | sample PeaSoiSIISIP2007_FD_187696 | JGI IMG/M metagenome (GOLD analysis project Ga0209415, IMG submission 187696) | Peat soil microbial communities from Weissenstadt, Germany - SII-SIP-2007 (SPAdes) (version 2) | ecosystem: Environmental > Terrestrial > Soil > Wetlands > Peat | place: Germany...
CATGTACGAGCACCTGGTCTACGACGACTTCGAGTTTTTCTCGCCGGCGCAGCTCGAGCCGCGGCTTTACGAGCGCACGCTGACGGTGAACGGCGTGTCCAAGGCCTATTGCATGACCGGCTGGCGCATCGGCTATGCCGGCGGGCCGGAAAAGCTCATCCAAACGATGGCGATGATCCAGTCGCAGTCGACGTCGAACCCGACCGCGGTGGCGCAATGGGCCGCCGTCGAGGCGCTCGACGGGCCGCAGGATTTCATCCCCAAACACAACAAGATCTTCAAGGAGCGGCGCGATCTCTGCGTCTCCATGCTCAACCAGGCCAACGGCATCCGCTGCCCGAAGCCGGAAGGCGCGTTCTACGTCTATCCGTCTTGCGGCGGCACCATCGGCAAGGTGGCGCCGACCGGCAAGAAGCTCGCGACCGACGAGGATTTCGTCACCGAGCTCCTCGAGGCTGAAGGCGTGGCGGTAGTGCAGGGTGCGCCCTTCGGCTGGAGTCCGGCGTTCCGGATTTCGTATGCGACCGCGACCACGGCGCTCGAGGAAGCTTGCGCCCGCATCCAGCGCTTTTGCGGCAATTTGAAATAAGACGCTCCCTCATTCCAGGCCCTCTTGCGCCTCGGAATGGCGAGACGCGGGTCGCTTTCTCGCCTACAATCTGCCGGGCCCGCTACGGGGCTTGGAGGGGGTGCGCCTATGTTTCGTATTGCTTTCGCAGCCGCGGCCATCGCGGCCGCAGCGTTTGTGATTGTCATTGAGCCTGTGGCGGCGCAGCCGAGACAGGTCCAGGTCGGACAGCTCACATGCTCATTGTCGGCGAGTATCGGCCTCATCCTCGGATCGCAAAAGAACGTCAATTGCGTTTTTAGGGCCCAACCTGGTGATCCGGGCGAAAACTATACCGGAACCATGACGACGATCGGTGTCGATATCGGCGTAACCACCGGCGGCGTGATTGTCTGGACGGTTTTTGCCGACAGCAGTACCGGCCGCTACCAGGGAATGCTCGCCGGCACTTATGCCGGAGCGACGGCGGAAGCGTCGGTCGGGGCCGGCGTGGGTGCCAACGTGCTCGTCGGCGGATCGAACCATACCGTGACGCTGCAGCCGGTTTCATTGCAGGGGCAGATTGGCCTCGACATCGGTGGCGGGATTGGCGCGCTGGAGCTGCACGCCGCGAACTGAACGCGGCCAAGGCCTGTACCGCGCCGCCCGGGCGGGGAGCGGCTGAACCGTTGCGATGTTGCGCCCCTTGACCAGCCCCGGCGCTGCCTGAAACGATAGCGTCACGCGATCCGCTTCGGAACGACGGGTCAGCGCCGGGAGGCAGTGATGGCAGCCAACGGAAATAGCGCCACGCGTGCGACAGGCCCCCGCTGTGTCGCGCTGGTCGGGCCCTTCCAAAGCGGCAAGACCACGTTGTTGGAGGCGATCCTCGCCCGTACCGGCGTTATTCCGCGGCAGGGCACGATCGAGGCCGGCAACACGATCGGCGACGGCAGCAAGGAAGCGCGCCACCACCGTATGAGCGTCGAGCTCACGGTCGCCACCACCAATTTCATGGGCGACTCCTATACCTTCCTCGATTGCCCGGGGTCCGTGGAATTCGTCCACGACATGCGCGCGGTGCTGCCGGCGATCGATGCGGCTGTGGTCGTGTGCGAACTGGACGAGAAAAAAGTGCCGCAGCTTCAGCTCATCATGCGCGAGCTTGAGGACCGGAAAATTCCCCGCATCCTTTTTCTCAACAAGATCGACAAGGCCGATGCGGGCGTCCATGACGTGCTCACGCTGCTGCACGGGGCCTCGCGCACCAAGCTCATTTTGCGCCAGATCCCGACCTTCTCAGGCGAGATCATCACCGGGTTCGTCGATCTCGCGCTCGAGCGCGCCTTTGTCTACAAGGAGCACGCTCCCTCGGAAGTGGTCCAACTCGAAGGCGACGCCGCCGACCGCAAGAAGACCGCCCGTTTCTCCATGCTGGAGACGCTCGCCGATCATGACGACGAGCTGATGGAGCAATTGCTCGAAGATATCGAGCCGCCGCGCGACAAGGTATTCGACGATCTCACGCGCGAATTGCGCGAAGGGTTGGTATGCCCGGTGCTGATGGGGACGGCGACGCGCGCCAACGGAGTCTTGCGGCTCCTCAAGGCGTTGCGCCATGAATCGCCGGGGATCTCCGAGACGGCGAAACGCCTCGGCGTGAAGCCCGGATCGGACGCCGTCGCCTACGTGCTCAAGACCCAAAACACGACCCACGGCGGCAAGATGTCGGTTGCGCGCGTGCTCGCGGGGCAGGCCGGCGACGGCACCACATTCCTGACCGACGATGACGAGGCCGGCCGCATCGCCGGCGTCTTCAAGCTCGTCGGGCAATCGACCGAGAAGCGCGGCCCCGCGGGCGTCGGCGAAACCGTCGCTTTCGCCAAGCTTGAACAGGCCAAGACCGGCCAAACGCTGACGGCGGGCAAACAGCCGCATCCGGCGGTCGCCAAGATCGAGCCTTATCCGCCGGTGCTGGCCATCGCCATCTCGGCGAAGGAGCGCAAGGACGACGTCAAGCTCGGCCAGGCGCTCAACCGGCTGGCCGAGGAAGACCCCTCGATCACCATCGTGCACAATCCGGAAACGCACGAGGTGGTGCTGTGGGGCCAGGGCGAGATGCATCTGCGCGTCACGACCGAACGCCTCGGGGACCGTTACGGCATCGCCATCGAGCGGCGGCAGCCGAGCGTCGGATACCGCGAGACCATCCGCAAAGGCGTGGTCCAGCGCGGCCGCCACAAGAAGCAATCGGGCGGTCATGGCCAATACGGCGACGTCGTGCTCGACATCAAGCCGATGCCGCGCGGCTCAGGCTTTTCCTTCGAGGATAAAATCACGGGCGGCGTCGTGCCGCGTAACTACATCCCTTCGGTCGAGGAAGGCATTATCGATGCGTTCAAACACGGCCCGCTCGGCTTTCCCGTGGTCGATCTGCACGTGGCGCTGATCGACGGCTCGTATCACACGGTGGATTCCTCCGACATGGCGTTCCGCACCGCCGGCCGCATCGGCATCGTCGAAGGATTACCGCAGTGCCAGCCGGTCTTGCTCGAGCCGATCCATCTAGTCGAGATCGTCTGCCCCAACGAGGCGACGGCGAAAATCAACGCGCTGATGTCCGGACGCCGCGGCCAAATCCTCGGCTTCGATACGCGGGAGGGCTGGGAAGGTTGGGACGTGGTGCGCGCCAAGATGCCGGAGGCGGAGATCGGCGACTTGATCGTCGAAATTCGCTCGGCGACCGCCGGCGCCGGCACGTTCACGTTCAAGTTCGACCATATGGCCGAGCTCACCGGGCGAACCGCGGACCAGATTATCGCTGCGCGCCGCGCCGCGGAGTGACGAACTTACTTGTCGCGCGTCATGGCCGGGCTTGTCGCGGGCATGACGAGCAATCCGGGAGATAATCAATGCCTGCTTATTGGATCGCGCACTCCAAGGTCAACGATCCGGCCGAGTACAAAAAATACGCCGATCAGGTGCCCGGAATTGTCGCCAAATACGGCGGAAGGTTCCTGGCGCGCGGCGGGCGCTTCCAGGTTTTGGAAGGGCCGAAGAAGTTTGAACGCTTCGTAGTGACCGAATTCCCGACGCTCGAGCAGGGCGTCGCCTGCTTTAACTCGGATGAGTACCAAAAGGCTGCCGCCTTCCGCCGCAGCGGCGCCGGCGAGGTCGAGATCGTCATGATCGAGGGGACGAAGTAACGGCGGTTAGCGCCAAGTTAACAGGCGCCCTTCGTGTGTCGCTGCCGAAGACGAAGACGCCGGCCCGCGTGGCCGGCGTTGACGGATTGGTAAGGTGGCTTAACCGCGCGTTACTGCCGATACTGCTGGATGCGCGTGGTGCGCAGGCCGGCAAGACCGTGCTGGTCGATCGAATATTGCCAGGACAGAAACTCCTCGACCGTGAGCGTATAGCGGCTGCACGCTTCTTCAAGCGAAAGCAGCCCGCCGCGAACCGCGGCGACGACTTCCGCCTTACGGCGAATGACCCAACGTTTCGTTCCCGGCGCCGGCAAATCGGCGATTGTCAGGGGCGAACCGTCTGGCCCGATGACATACTTGACCCTCGGGCGATGGGGCTCGGTCATAGCAACACTCTCAACAGACTCCACAAACCAGGCTGGACCTTACGCACGGCGGCTTAAAATTTGCCTAAGCCCAAAGGTCGATTGAAGGGTTTTGCCCGTGCGGAGCATGGGCGGTCGTCGCCTAGACAGCGGCCGGTGGGCCATCGCCAGCCGGCGAGGCTGGTCTTGGCGTCCCCGATAGGCGGGTAATCGGGGCCGCGATCAATCCCGCCGAGCCGCGACGGTCGTCGGCCCCAGGTGGCGGAGCCAGCGCCCGGCGCCTATAGTAAGGGCGGGTCGAGGCGATCATCGCGTTTTAACGACCGCGCGATTGGTTGCTGAAAGGGACCGCAAGCCGCACCGCCATGCTGAACAGTCTCGATATCGAGGGGAAGCCGTCCGACACGCGCGTTGTCGTCGCCATGTCGGGCGGGGTCGATTCGTCGGTGACGGCGGCGCTGCTGGCGGACGCCGGCTACGACGTGCTCGGCATCACGCTACAGCTCTACGACCATGGCGCCGCCATGCACCGCAAGGGGGCCTGTTGCGCCGGCCGCGATATTCACGATGCCCGCGCGGTCGCCGAGCGCATCGGCATTCCGCATTACGTGCTCGATTATGAGAGCCGCTTCAAGGAAGCGGTGATCGATCGCTTCGCCGAAAGCTACGTAGCCGGCGAGACGCCGGTGCCGTGCCTGGAATGCAACCAGTCGATCAAATTCCGCGACCTGCTGGAGACTGCGCGCGAGCTCGGCGCCAAGGTGCTCGCCACTGGCCATTATGTCGCTTCGCGGGCGCTGCCGGGCGGCGGCCGCGCGCTCTATCGGGCGCGCGAGGCCGAGCGCGACCAGAGCTACTTTTTGTTCTCCACCACGTCGGCGCAGCTCGATCTGCTGCGTTTTCCGCTCGGTGACCGGACCAAGGCGGAGACGCGCGATCTGGCGCGGCGCTTCGGCCTTTCGGTTGCCGACAAGCAGGACAGCCAGGACATCTGCTTCGTGCCCGGCGGGCATTACGCCGATATGATCGAGCGCCTGCGGCCGGGGGCTGCCGCGCCGGGAGAGATCGTCGACCTCGACGGGCGGGTGCTCGGCCGGCATGACGGCATCATCCATTTCACCGTCGGTCAGAGGCGCGGGCTCGGCGTCGCGACCGGCGTGCCGCTTTACGTCGTACGCCTCGACGCCGCTCTGCGTCGGGTCGTGGTGGGGCCGCGTGAGGCGCTGCGCACAAGCCGGATCCGCCTGCGCGACCTGAACTGGCTCGGCGACGGCACGGTCGAAGACGCGCTGGAGAGCCGTCCCGAGGTTTACGTCAAGGTGCGCTCGACGCGTCCGCCGCAACCGGCATGGCTGCGCGGGGGTGCCGACGGCGGCGTTGATGTCGAACTGATCGGCAGCGAGGACGGCGTGTCGCCGGGTCAGGCGTGTGCTTTTTACGATGCGGCCGACGGCCAGGCCCGCGTCCTGGGTGGCGGCATCATTGCGTCTACGGTTGCGGCGCCGATGGCCGAGCGCACATTCAGCGGCAATCTGGCGGCGGCGCACTGATTTCACGGCAGTGCGGCCGCGACGGTAAGGCGTGATGGCGACGGAACTCGACAACGATACGGTCGCCAGAGCGTATGCCCGCTGGGCCCCGATTTACGATCTCGTCTTCGGCGCGGTGTTCGAGCGCGGACGCAAGGCGTCGATCGCCGCGGCCGAGCGCATCGGCGGCCGTATCCTCGAAGTCGGGGTCGGCACCGGGTTGTCGCTGCCAGATTATTCGTGGACCAACCGCCTGACCGGTGTCGATCTTTCCGCGCCGATGCTGCGCAAGGCGAAGGCGCGGGTGGCGCAACACCGCCTGACCAATGTCGACGGACTTGCCGTAATGGACGCGCAGCATCTCGGCTTCCAGGACGGCGTCTTCGACGTGGTGGTCGCGCAATACGTCATCACCGCGGTGCCGGACCCGGAGGCGACGCTCGACGAATTCGCGCGCGTGCTCAAGCCCGGCGGCGAGATAATTCTCGTCAACCATCTCGGCGCCGAGTTCGGCTTGCGCGCGGCCTTCGAACAATGGTTTGCGCCGCTGGCGCGCCGGCTCGGCTGGCGGCCGGAATTCCGCTGGAAGAGGCTGGCGCAATGGGCGGCGCGGCACGGCGGCGTGCGCGTTGTCGAACGGCGCGCCGTGACGCCGCTCGGGCACTTCTCGCTGATCCGCTTCGCCCGGCTGGGCCGGCTTGCGAGCGAGCCTCTTACCACCGCCGGCGCGGCGCATTGACGCCGATATTCAGGGACTTTTCCGTCGCCGCCGGATGGGATTTGCCCCTTGGAAAGGATCGTGAACTACCCTAAATCTTGCCCGGCCCGACATCCCATGGTTTGGCGGAGTAGCTCAGCTGGTTAGAGCAGCGGAATCATAATCCGTGTGTCGGCGGTTCAAATCCGTCCTCCGCTACCAAATTCCAGAGCCTGTTCTGCCGCCGATCGCTCCGCCGATCTCTTCAAAAGATATGCGAAAGCATCGCCGCTCTCCTGCGACAGCGACTTCTAAGCCGGTCGATCTGTGATATTCGGCGCTCGCCGCGCTGGCAAAACGTGTACGACCAAGACGTGCGCGGCGGAGTAGGCGCCTTAGTTGCGCACCGTCGAAATGGAACCGGTGTAGAATGATGCGGAAGCGCCCGCGGTCTGCACCTTCGGGTCGACGTCCTCGATCCTTGCCAGGATGTCCATAATCGGATCGGCGGCCCAGGCGTGGGTAACAAAGTCCCGGTGCGAGATGTCGCCGGTGGGCAGGAATGCGACCATCCCTTGCAGGTGGTGGCGGCGGAGTTCCGCGCCGTACGGTATCGACCGTTCGTTGAGCAAGCGTTCGAGATCGGCGTTGTGGTGCGCCGTGTGCGGCGTGTAAGAGCTCACGAAGAAGGTGGACCTGTTGTCGGCGATCCAATCCGCGAACTTGTCGATCCCGGCGTAGAGCGCATCGAGAAGGACGACGCCACGGATGCGCGATCTGACGCCGCCGCGATCCAGGACCGACAGGGTCGGGCCGAAGCCGCCGCTATAGGCGACGATCACGATCGGCATTCGCGCGAAGGCGGCCACACTGAGCGGATCGCCTTGGAGCCGCGCGAGCTTGACGGCCGCTTCGTCGAGGAAGCGTTTGAAGCCGTTCGGCTCCCAGAACTTCCCGGCGCTGGAATCGGCGGCATCGAAGGCAAATTGCGGGGCCACCAGAACGGCGTTTGCTCCCGCCGCCGTGATTTGCGCCGGTACCTGCTGCCGGTCGCGCACGTCGCGGGCGAGATTGGCGCCATGGCCGTGAAAGAACACGACCATGACCGCGGGACGCCTTGGGTCGAACCCCGGGGGAATGTGCAAAAGGACGCGATCGTCGCTGAACGTCTCCGACTCCCAAAGAACGTGGCCGCGGAAGTTGGCGTGGCCGAGCCGGCCTTGTCCGTTCACATTGAGGAACGGCCGGTTCAATCCGGGGATCATGCCGTGATAAGGGAAGGGTGCGGTTTCGAAATCGACGAGACTTGTCGCGCCCCCGATCCTGGACGGCATATTCGACGGCGCGCTGTCGGGCGCAGTTTGCGGGGCGGCGCTCTCAAGCGAGGCCAAACGGACCGGCGGCTTCAGAGCGGGTGGTTTCGCCGCCTGTCTTCTTGGCGCGCGGGCACGTTCGGCGATCACCATTGATTCGAAGCGGCTCCATTCGCGGGCGACGATGCTGGCGGGAGATTCGCGGCCGGATAAGTTTTTGTCCGGCGGGCTCGCCGGCTGTGCGCGATCCATGCGCGCATAGGTCGACGTGCCGAAGGCGTCCGATTTTCCGAGGACGGCGTCGGCCTTGCCGGTTGCCGCATAGGCCGCTTGCGCCGGCGTGACCAGGATGGTGGAGCGGAACTCGTTGAAAATCAGCCAGCACCAGCCGACCGAACCGACAAAGAACAGCACAGCGGAAATCTGCAGCAGATTGCGCTCGATCGTGTCGCGAAGTGTGTTCGTTCGCGGCTGCGGCTTGCGTGCCGGTTCTAGCCGAGCGCGGGCGCGAGCAACCTGGACGGGGGGCGATGCCTTGCTCGCGCCGGCAGGCTCAAATCGTCGCCGCAGCTGTGCGTCGCTGTGGAAATGGCGCGCACGCGAAATCGCGGCCGCAGCTGCGGCCGGTTGGCGAAACGCCTGTGGCGTTGGTCCTCGGACCGTATGTTGCAACTATCCCCCCGCCCGACGAATGCAATCTTGACGACGACTATGTCCCCATTTTGACGCGTTACTGGCCAGGCTTCGGCGGCGAATCCGAACAAAACGGGAAAACCGCCGCGATTCGGCAGCCCAGCGAGCCCGTCGTGTCGGTATCCACGCCCTTTCGCCGCGTTTGCGGGGACCTACCCGCGGATCGTCCCTTTTTCGGCGCTTGGGTGACCGTCCCCCGAAGGTAGCGACTGGGTGGTAAAGGCGGCGCTAATTCATTGTCGCTTGTGGCCGCCGCGACCTTCTGGGCAAGCAGCAGATTCGATTCGTTCTTCCGCCACCGATAGCCGATGCCGAAGTCGATCGGGATGGCGTTGCCCTTGCTGAACAGTTCGCCCATGCGCTCCTGGTAACTCCGCCCGAAGATGGAAAGCGGGCCGACATAGCGGCCAAACGGCTGCAAGCGCCATTGCTTTGGGTTGAAATAAGCAAGCGGAATGCCGCTGTCGTCTTGCAGGATGGTGGCGCTGTGATCGAGCAGGAATGCGCGCACTTTGTCGAAACCGCCGGTATGCAGGAGGTATGACGCGCTCTTGATGAAGCTGTCAGCGACGCCAAGCTTGGCGCAGAATGCGAGGAAGCCGCTGCGCTCGACGGAGCCATCGGCAAGATTGGTGTTGAAGTAATAAAGCGTCTGCCGCGGTCCGTCGCCGTCCGAGAACACGATCTTCACGCCCGGAGCGGCGCTGGGCGGGGCGTGCCTGGCGGTCTTTTTGCCGCCCTCGACCGCCGGTTCATCCGGCGTCTGGAAATTTCCCTGGTTGTCGAGGCTGACCAAGCTCACTTCGTGAATGGTCTTCCCGGTGCGCGCCAGGAATACATAGAGGATCGGCAGCGTTCCGTAGACCGGTCCTTCGTGCAATTGCGTCTTCATATTCCTGGTGATGAAGAAGCTGTAGCTGAGCAGCGAACCGAGCGCAGTCTCGAGATTATGCAGCGTCCCGTCGACCGTCGCATGCGACAGGCTGGTGAGCGGCGGGACGTCGCCCGCCGGCTCGAGACCGCTTAAGACGTAAGTCGAGGCGCTGGGAAAGAATGAAGTCGCGTAAAGAAAATCCGGACCGCTGAACATATACAGCATGGTGTCATGCTTGTCGGCCAGCCGTTCCCGGGAAAACGCGCGAACCTTGGAAAGCGTGGCGTTATCCTCGCGCCCAAAGATGGAATCGAAGTAGCGCGCATGCTGCTGCCAGACCGGATCTTTGGTCAGCGCCGCGAGAGGAGAATCGGGCGCCGGGGGCAGTCCGGCGAGGAATCGGGCGGTATCGTTGGCTGTCGCCGTCTCGGCGCTGCGCGCGGGCGCCGCAGTCATTGCCAGCATCACTGCCAGACAGGCGGCCATCATCTTGGTCGCGGGCATTTTGTTAGGCCACCTTGTGCGAAGCATCCGAGGACGAGACATTCGAGAACAGGCGGGAGGTATAATAGATGAGAAGTCCTGCGGACATCATGGCGAAGCCGGCCAGCGACTGCAGCGGCCGATTGACGACGAGATAATACATCATGAACAGCGTCACGCTGAGAAAAATGAGCGGCGTCACCGGATAGCCCCAAGCGCGATAGGGCCGCGCCTGTTTCGGGTGGGTGATGCGCATCTTGATGACGCCCAGCACCGTGAAAAACGAGCAGAAGGCGAGACTGAACTGGATGAAATCCAGCACCGCTTCGAAGCTTTGCGTCAGCAGCAGCAGGTTCGAGACCAGGAGCTGAAAGACGATGGCGACGGCCGGCACGTCCCGTTTCGACTTGCGCGAGAACAACCGCAGCAGCGGCATATCCTCGCCCATCGTCATGGTGACGCGCGGGCCGATCCAGGTCATGGCGCTGATCGACGAAATGAGTCCGAGCGAGATCACGGCGCCGACGATGCGCCCGCCAAGATTGCCGAAAACGTGCTTGCCGGCAATGATGCCGACGTCGATCTGGCCGGCCAATTCGCGCATCGGGGTAGTGGCGAGAAAGACGGCATTCAACGCCACGTAAAGAACGATCACAATCGCCGTTCCAATGAACAACGCGCGCGGCAGGTTGCGTTCCGGCTCGCGCAATTCGCCGACGATGTAGGTGGCCGCATTCCAGCCCGAGTAGGAATACATCACGAACACCAGGCTGATGGCGAACGGTGCACCGCC